>Ga0209415_10004225_pt1 | contig 26421 bp, 30 predicted proteins | sample PeaSoiSIISIP2007_FD_187696 | JGI IMG/M metagenome (GOLD analysis project Ga0209415, IMG submission 187696) | Peat soil microbial communities from Weissenstadt, Germany - SII-SIP-2007 (SPAdes) (version 2) | ecosystem: Environmental > Terrestrial > Soil > Wetlands > Peat | place: Germany... | reverse complement strand
TCCTCGCGGACCTCCCCGAACCCCGCCACGATCGACCGGCTCGCCGCGTCGAGCCCACCGAGCCGCAGCGCGACCTCGCGTGCGGCCAGCAGCTCGTCGAGCGTGCCCATCGCCACGACCTTGCCCCGGTCCACGATGGCCACGCGATCGCAGACCTGCTCGACCTCCGTGAGCAGGTGCGAGTTAAGGAACACGGTCGTGCCCCGGTCGCGCAGGCCACGGATGAGCGGCCGCATCTCCATGCGTCCGACCGGATCCAGCGCCGAGGTGGGCTCGTCGAGGAAGACCAGCTCGGGCCGGCCAAGGAGGGCCGCGCCGACGCCCAGCCGCTGCTGCATGCCCTTGGAGTAGCCGCCGACGCGATCGTTCCCCCGCGCGGAGAGCCCGACCAGGGCGAGGGCCTCGTCCGCCGCCGCGGCATGGCTCGCCCGCGGCATGCGAGCCAGGCGGCAGTGCAGCAGCAGCAGCTCGCGGCCCGACAGCCAGGCCTGGTAGCGGAACAGCTCGGGCAGGTAGCCGACCCGGCGGCGGGCGGACAGGTCGCCGAGCGGCCGGCCCAGGATCTCGCCGTCGCCGGCGGTCGGCCGGGTCAGGCCCAGGAAGACCTTGACGGCCGTCGTCTTGCCCGCGCCGTTGGGCCCGAGGAAGCCGAAGACCTCGCCGCGAGGCACGGCCATCGTGAGGCCGTCGAGCGCGGTGGTCGACCCGAACCGCTTGACGAGGGTGTCGGTGCGGATCGCCGGGCCGGTCTCCCCGGACACGGCCCGCCGCTACTCCTCGGTCGTTTCGGCTTCGCCCTCGGCGGGCGCCTCGGGCGCCTCGACCTCCTCCGTCGGCGCGACCTCGGGCGCCTCCTCGATGCGCGGCGCCTGGACACGGGCGACCGCCTCGTGGGGGTCCGTCAGGATCGTGACCCGCTCGGGCACGCGCAGGTCGCTGACATGGAGCATCACGTCGAAGGTCTCCAGCGGGGTGATGTCCACCTCGATCGAGGCCGGTACGTCCCCCGGGAGGGTCCGCACGCGGACCGTGTCCAGCAGGCGCAGCAGCGTCCCACCGGCCTTCTCCACGGCCACCGACTCGCCGACGTAGGCGACGGGCACCTCGATGGTCATCTCCTCGGTCATCTTCACGAGGTAGAAGTCGACGTGCAGCGGCCGCCGGGTGACGGGGTGCTCCTGCAGGGCGTGGATCATGACCGGCTGCGCGTTGCCGCCGTCCACCTTGAGGTCGAGGAGCGCGTTGCGCCCCGTGCGGCGACGCAGGTCGTCCAGCGCTCGCGCGTCGATCTGGAGCGACTCGGACGGGTGGCCGTGGCCGTACAGGACGGCGGGCACCTGGCCGGCGCGGCGCAGGCCGGCGACGGCCTTGCCGGTGATCTCGCGGCGCTGCGCAGTGAGTTCGGGGCGGGTGCTCACGTGGTCGGTCCTCTCGGAGGGGCGCTGCGGCCGGCTGGCGCGCGCATCGGATGCGGCGGAACGAGCGCATCGTACCAGAGCGCCTCGATGTGCCATCCTCTGGCGCGATGGCCACCATCCTGATCGTGGAGGACGAGCACGCCGTGGCGCGCGGCGTGCAGTACGCCCTGCAGCAGGAGGGCTACGAGGTCAGCCTGGCCCGCAGCGGCGAGGAGGGGCTCGAACAGGCCCTGTCGCTGGCCCCCGATCTCATCCTCCTCGACGTCCGGCTGCCGGGCATGGACGGCTTCGAGATGCTGCGGCGGTTGCGCGCCCATGGCTCCAAGGCGCCGGTGCTCTTCCTCACCGCGCGCGGTGACGAGGTCGACAAGGTCATCGGTCTCGAGCTGGGGGCCGACGACTACCTGACCAAGCCGTTCGGCCTGCGCGAGCTGATGAGCCGCATCAAGGCGCTCCTGCGGCGCGCCTACGGCGACCTCGCCGACGCGCAGGGGGGCCGCATCATCCGCCATCGCGACCTGGTCATCGACCTCGAGCGCCGCCGCGTCCAGCGCGGCCAGCGGCGGATCAACCTGACGGCCACGGAGTTCGACATCCTGCGCCACCTGGCCTCGCGGCCGGGCCGGGTCTACTCGCGCTCGGAGCTGCTCGAGCTGATCCGCGACTACGACGCCCTCGACCAGGACGAGAAGACGATCAACGTGCACGTCAGCCACCTGCGCGAGAAGCTCGAGGACGATCCCGGGGCTCCGGCCTTCATCCTCACCGTGCGGGGGGCCGGCTACGCCTTCGCCGAGCGCTGAGCGCCCGGCGCCGTCCGATCGAACATGAGCTCCCGGCGGCGCCTCCTGCCGCTCAGCCTGCGCGGCCGCCTGATCTTCGCCTTCACCGGTGTGGTCATCTTCGCCCTGGCCCTCGTCGTCGTGGCCCTGCCGAACCTGCTGGACGGCTACTTCCAGCAGCAGGAGCAGAAGAACCTGGACATCCGGGCGGTGGCCGTGCAGGCGCTGCTCGAATTCCAGCTGCAGTCCGCCCTCGGCCTGACGACCGACGACCCCCAGCCGATCGTCCAGGCCACCCAGCCGGCCACCATCGCGCCCGGGGTGGCCAAGGCCATGGGCGAGCCGACCGACCCGCAGAGCCTCATCAGCAGCGTGACGACCCTCGTGGCGCAGGCCGACCTGGACCTGTCGATCTCGATCGATCCGGCCCACCCCGACCAGATCCTGTATCGGGTCACGGTGGCCTACGCGCCGGACGTGCCCACGCCCGGCCAGGAACAGGATTCGATCAGCGAGACCTCGACGTTCACCGTGTCAGATCCATGGTGGTCGCAGTTCCCCGGCACGGTGCCGGTGCGCCTGGTCACGCTGCGCCTGTCCAGCCCGTACGACTTCCGCGCCGACACGCTGCGCAGCGTGCTCGGGGTGCTGCTGACGGCGGCGGCCGTGGCGCTCTTCGTGGCCCTGCTCGCGTCGATCCTGCTGGCCGACCGGCTGACGACCCCTATCCGGCGCCTCACGCGCGCATCACGGGCGCTCGGCGAGGGCGACCTGACCTCGCGCGTCGCCGTGGAGGCAGGCGGCGGATCGCCCGAGATCGGCGAGCTGGCCACCACCTTCAACCGGATGGCCGATCGCCTGACCGAATCGATCGACCTCATCCGGGGCGACCGCGACCGGAGCCGTGACTTCCTGGCCGACGTGAGCCACGAGCTGCGCACCCCCATCGCCGCCCTGCGCACGTTCAACGAACTGCTCCAGGAAGGCGCCGCGGAGGATCCATCGGCGCGACGCGAGTTCATCCAGGCGAGCGGGCAGCAGATCGAGCGCCTCGACTGGCTGGCCACCAACCTGCTCGAGCTGTCCAAGCTCGACTCGGGGCTCGTGGCCCTGGACCTGCGCCCCGACGATCTCCGGGCCGCGCTCGAGGCAGCGGTCCAGCAGGCCGAGCCGGCGGCACGCCGCAAGCGTGTCGGCCTCGTCGCGCGGCTGCCGGCCGAACCCGTGCGCCAGCGCCACGACCCGCAGCGCATCGGCCAGGTGCTGAGCAACCTCATCGGCAACGCCATCAAGTTCACACCCCCAGGCGGGACGATCACGGTCAGCCTGGAAGCGACGGCGACCGGCGCGCGACTGATCGTGGCCGACACCGGCGTGGGCATCACGGCCGATGAGCTGTCGCATGTCTTCGAACGCTTCTACCGCGGCACACAGGTCAGCGAGGAGCGGGCCAGCGGTTCGGGCCTGGGCCTCTCGATCGTCCATTCGATCGTCGACATGCACGGCGGGCGCGTGACGGTGGAGAGCCAGCCGGGTGAAGGCACGACCGTGACGGTCGTCCTGCCCCGCGAGGTGGCGCAATCTTCACCTGGCTGATGGCCGAGGCTGAACCGGAGGTCGCCACACTGGCGGAACGTCGGCGAGCCTCTCCCATCTCGCCGACGATCCCGCTCCGGCGCCACGTTCCGCCCCGGGGCCCCACACCAGGAGTCACTGCACCATGACCGACCCGCAGCTCACCGGGCAGCCGCGCCCCGGCGCTGGCCAGCCCGATGGATCAGCGGGATCCTCCGATCCCACGGCCTTCACCCCACCCAGCGGTTCACGGCCGCTGTGGACGCAGGAAGTCATCGGTCCGCCGTCCAGCACCACGCCGAGCCGCTGGCTCGAACCGACCCCCGCCCCGCCGGTGTCCGTCACACCAGCCGCACCGCGGCGGAACGGCGCCGCCACGTGGGGCGCCCTCGTCGTGGTGGCCTTCCTCGCCGCCGTGCTCGCCTCGGGGGGCACGTACCTGCTCGTGCGCGGGACGGCCGCGCCAACGCAGCCGGCGGTGGCGGCGGCCTCGACCGGGCCCGACGGCAGCCAGACGACCGTGAACGTGACCGAGGAGTCGGCCATCACGCAGGCCGCGGCGGCCGTCGACAAGGCCGTCGTGACGATCACCAGCAGCCAGGGGAGTCCGGCGGACGTGCTGAACGGCCAGAGCGTGACCGGCGTCGGCTCGGGCATCCTCTACAACGCGGCCGGCTGGATCATCACCAACCGCCACGTCGTCTGCGGGGCGACCGACCTCAAGGTGACCCTCCTTGACGGCCGCTCGTTCCAGGGCACGACGTACGGCACCGACACGTTGACGGACCTGGCCATCGTCAGGATCAGCGGCACGAACCTGCCGACGGCGCCGTTCGGCGACTCGTCCAACCTCCAGCCGGGCCAGCTGGCCGTGGCCATCGGCAGTCCGCTCGGTGACTACACCAACAGCGTGACCGCCGGCGTCGTGAGCGGCACCGGGCGCGACATCCAGGTCAGCGACGACTGCACGAACGGGCAGGCGCTGACCATCCACCACCTCATCCAGACCGACGCGGCGATCAACCCCGGCAACTCCGGTGGCGCCCTCGTCGACTCGTCAGGTCAGGTCATCGGCATCAACACGGCCGTCGCCGGTCAGGCGCAGGGCATCGGCTTCGCCATCCCGGTCGATCTCGCCAAGCCGATCATGCAGCAGGCGGTCGCGGGCGAGCCGCTGGCGCGCCCGTACCTGGGCGTCATCTACCAGCAGGTGACAGTCGCCCTCCAGCAGGCCCAGAACCTGCCCATCGATTACGGCGCGTGGCTCTCCACGACCGGCGTTACCTCCCCCACCGGCCCCCAGGCGACGGCGCCGACGAGCGCCATCGTCGCCGGCAGCCCGGCGGACAAGGCCGGTCTCAAGGACGGCGACATCATCACCGCGGTGGACGGCGAGCGGGTCGACGCCGCCAACAGCCTCGACGACGTGCTCATCACCCACCAGCCCGGCACCACCGTGACGATCACCGTCCTGCGGGCAGGGAAGACGCTCAACCTCCAGCTGACGCTCGGCACGAGACCGGCCGGCCTGCAGTAGCCGGGCGTCCGCGGCCCGGCCGGGAGGCGATCAGCCTCCGCGCCTGCCGGCCGACCGCCGGCGGATCTCGACCGCGGCGTAAGCCAGGTCGCCCTGGAGGGGCACCTGCAGCTTGCGGACGCGCACGACGACCTCGCTGATCGGCGGGAAGGCCCGCAGCAGCTCGTGGGCGAGGCCCTCGGCGATCGCTTCGAGGAGGCGAAGGTTGGTGGCCTCGACGAGTCCCCGGCAGATCTCGAACGCGGCGCCGTAGTCGACGGTCAGCGCCAGGTCGTCCTCCACGCCCGCCGGCTGGAGGTCCGTCACCAGCTCGACGTCCACCTCGAACGGCTGGAGTGTCGCACGTTCCTGGGCCGTCACCCCATGGCGGCCCTGGAAGCGCATGCCGGAGAGGATGATCCGGTCGCTCACGGGTGGACTGGGTCCTCGTGCTCCAGGGCGCTGCCGCGCACGATCGCGTCGGCCATCCGGGCGGCGCGGAGGTTGGCTCGCACATCATGCACCCGCACGATGTCCACGCCGGCCGCGATACCGAGGGCAGTGGTGGCCAGCGTCCCCTCCAGGCGCTCCTCTGCAGGCAGGTCCAGGACGCGGCCGATGGTCGATTTGCGGCTCGTGCCGAGCAGGATCGGGCGGCCCAGCGCGCGCAGGGCCGCCAGCTCGCGCAACAGCCGCAGGTTCTGGCCGGGCGTCTTGCCGAAGCCGATGCCCGGGTCGACGATGAGGTGCGCCGCCGGCACCCCCAGCGCCGTTGCGCGGGCCAGCGCCGCACGCAGGTCCGCCACGACCTCCGCCACGACGTCCGCGTAGCGGGGCTCGCGGCGATTGTGCATGACGATGAGCGGCACGCCCCGCTCGGCGGCGAGACGAGCCAGCGGCTCGCCAGCGGGTCCCACCGCCCAGATGTCGTTGATGAGGTCCGCCCCCTCGTCGAGGGCGGCCCGGGCCACGACGACCTTCGTCGTGTCGATGCTCAAGGGCATCCAGGGCAGGGCCGCGCGGACCGCTCGCATGGCCGGCAGGACGCGGGCCAGCTCCTCCGCCTCGCCGACCGGGAGGTGGCCCGGGCGCGTCGACTCGCCGCCCAGGTCCAGGAGGTCGGCCCCCTCGTCGGCCATGCGCCGCGCCTGCGCCACGATGGCCGGCAATGGATCGACCAGCGGCTCCGCCAGCAACCCGTCGCCGCGGAACGAGTCGGGGGTGAGGTTGAGGATGCCCATGAGGTAGGTCCGCGAGCCCCAGGCGAACGCGGTGCCCCGCAGGGTCAGCGTGTCACGAGCCATCCGCGCACCGCTCCCACCAGGTACAGCGAGCCGGCCACGACGAGCGGTCCGCCTGCCGACCGCGCCCGGTCCTGGGCTTCGTCGAGGGCTTCCCGCGCGGCCGGGATCGCGCGCACCTCCGCCTGCGATCCGGCCAGCCGCCGCCACATCGTGGCCAGCGCTTCCGCCGCCAGGGCTCGTGAGCCGCTCACGGTGGTGGCCACGACCAGCGCGTCGCGGAGCGCAGGCGCCGCCGCCAGGCGGCCGACCATCCGCTCCACGGCCTTGTCGGCCATGACGCCGAAGAGGAGGGTCGGGCGTCCCGGCGCGAGCAGCGGGCGCAGCTCGTCGAGCGCGGCCGCGAGGGCGGTCACCCCCGCTTCGTTGTGGGCCCCATCGAGCAGGACCTGTGGATCCCCGGCCAGGAGCTCCAGCCGCCCCGGCCAGCGCACCGTGGCCAGGCCGCGGCGGATGGCTGCCTCATCGACCGTCACGATGCCGGCGGCGTCCAGGGCGTCGAGCGTCGCCAGCGCCACCGCCGCGTTCGCCGCCTGGTGCCTGCCGAGCAGGCCGACCCGCAGGTCCGGCAACCCGCGCCCCTGCACCACCAACCCGTCGAGGTCCATCGCACTCACCGGCAGCGTCGTGACCTCCCGGAGCGGGGCATCGAAGCGCGCCGCACGCCGCCGGACCGCAGCCAGTCCCGCGCCGCTGGCGCCGGTCACCGCATGGTCGCCTCGCTTGATGATGGCCGCCTTCTCGAAGCCGATGCGGGCCAGCGTGGTGCCCAACCGGTCCATGTGGTCCAGCTCCACGTTCGTGATGACGGCCACACCGCCGTCCCACACGTTGGTCGCGTCGAGGCGCCCACCCAGGCCCACCTCGACGACCGCCACCTGGACCGCCCGGCGGGCGAACCAGGCGAAGGCGGCCGTGGTCAGGAGTTCGAACTCGGTGGGCGGGCCCAGCGCCACCGGGACGGCATCGGCCGCACGAAGGACGTCGCCCAGGAGCCCCGCGAGGTCGTCCGGCGCGATGACCTCGCCGCCGACCACGATACGCTCGCGATAGTCCACCAGGTGCGGCTTGGGCGTCTGGCCCACGCGCACCCCGGCCACCCCCAGGACGGCCCCGACCATGGCCTGGACGCTGCCCTTGCCGTTGGTGCCCCCGATGAGCGCGCCCCGCACGCGGCGCTCCGGATGGCCAAGCTCGCGCAGGAGTGCACGCGTGCGCCCCAGGCCTAACCGGATGCCGAAGCGCCCTCGCGCCTGGAGCTCGGCGATGGCCGCCGCGGCGGGGTCGGGCACGTTCAGGCGCGTCAATGCCGCGACAGGTCGTCCTCGTAGAAGACGCACTGGTTGAAGCGCGATGAGAGGCAGATATCGGCCACGTACCCCTGCTCCAGGTGGACACCCCCGCGCAGCTGGCAGCGACTGACGTTGGCATCCTGCCGCATCAGGGCCTTGAGCAAGTGGGGCGCCTGGATGGGGATCGCGCCGCGTCCGCCGGTCATGTAGAAATGGGGGCACACGTTCCGTCGCAGGTTGGGCATCCCTAGGGGCAGCCGCATCGGCGCCACCAGGGGCATGCCCGTCCGCGGCGGTGCCAGCGGCAGACGGTTCAGCGCAGTGGGCGTCGCGCGCGCGATCGGCCCGGGTGGCGGTGGCGGTGGCAGGCGGCGGCCGGCGGGAACCTGGGGGTTGCCGCGCGCGAGCGGGATGGGCCGGCGCGCCGTCGATTCCATCAATCCTCCCTCGATCGCACCGGAACGGGCCGATCCGGCGCACAGGGTACACCGCACATCGGCCGCGCCGAGACTTCGTGGGAGAATGGCCGGGCATGGCCGCCTCGAACCGCCCCGTTCGCCGCCGGTCCACGGAGATCGCGCCGCGGCGGCCCCAGCCCATCACCCGGCCTCGCACGGCGCGCCCCCATCACGTCCCCGACCTGGCCATCAGGAGCCGCGGCCGGGCGTCGCCGGGCGGCCTTGTGACGCTCCCCTGGCCGGTCCGGGCGCTGCTGCTGGCAGCCCTGCTGGGGCTTGGTGCGCTGGCCATCCTGCTCGGTGGCGGCACGCTCGCCCGCGTGACGGCCGGCGTCGGCGGGGCCATCTTCGATGCGTTCGGCGGCCTCCTGCCCATCGGTGAGGCGAGCGCCTCGCCGAGCGAGGCCAGTATCCCCGCGCCCAGGCTGGACCCGCCCATCTCGGCTTTCACACAGCTCCCCACCGCCGACATCTCGGGCCTCCTGCCGGGCGATGTGGCCGGCACGAGCGACGAGCTGAAGGTCTACGTGGGCGGGTCGCTCGTCAAGACGCAGCCGGTCCCGTCCACCAACGACTTCACGGTCGCGGCCGTGCCGCTGGTGGAGGGCCCCAACGTCATCACCGCCACGCTGGCCACGGGCGATGGGGAGAGCGGCCCGTCGGCGCCCATCACCATCACCTACGACGACGTGCCGCCGCCGCTCACGTTCAGCAGCCCGAAGAACGGGGCGGCCGTGGCGACGGCGACCGTCGCGGTCAAGGGCGCGACCCAGCCCGGCGCGACGGTCACTATTCGCGACGCCAACACCGGCGGCAGCACGTCCGTGGTGGCCGCGGCAAGCGGCGGATTCGCGGTCAATGTGACGCTTGCGGAGGGTCCCAACGTCCTGACGATCACCTCGGTGGATCAGGCAGGCAACCGCACGACCAAGACGCTGACCGTGGTCCACGGCTCGGGCGCCCTGAAGGCCAAGCTGACCCTGTCCTGGTCAACCATCTCCAACAAGAAGGTCGCGTCCTCACCGCTGACCATCACCGTGGTCGTCGACGACGCGACCGGCAAGCCCATCACGGTCGCCGCGACGGCGATCTTCACCATCTCGCCGCCCGGTCAGGCGACGATCATCTCCGGTCCGCCGGCGATCGCCCTCAGCCACGGCGTCGCCAGCTGGACGAGCAAGCTGGCGCCGGTCAGCACGGCCTCCCTGCCCCAGGCAGGTTTCGTGACCGTCACGGTGACCCTCGGCGATGGCCGGAAGGTCAGCGCGAACAGCTCCTTCACGATCACGAAGTAGCGCGCTTCGCCACCACCAGCTCGGGAAGCGGCCAGCCCGCTTCGAAGAGCCCGGCAGGTGCGGCCCGCACGGCCATCGGATCCTCCCAGCAGGGCTGGATCTCGTCGCCGAGCAGCGGTCCCTTGCGCCGGTCGAGCCCGCACGTGCCTCCCACGGCCGTCACCCCGCGGCGGAAGTGCAGGCACGTGGCGCAGGTCGTTGACGACCGCGTGCACACCCAGCAGCGAGCCGCCTCCACTTGTCGCGTGCCGCAATGGGGGCAGCGCCAGGACACCACGGGGCGAGTGTAGCTGCGCGCGGCCGCGCGTGTGGGCGGCGGGGGTCGCCCCCGTCAGGTCGGCGGGGGCGACGGCGATGGCGTGGGGCTGGGGGTCGGGGTCGGCGCCGGGGTGGGGGTGGGCGTCGGCGGCGGCGTGGGGGTGGGCGGTGGCGTGGGCTGCGGCCCGAGCGAGACGGAGTAAGCGATGGCCGTGCCCGGGCTGACCAGGACACCGGTCGGCGGGTTGGTGCCGATGCAGTCCCCCGCTGGCACGGTCGGGTCGAACGTCTGGGTCGCGGTGCCTGGTTTCAGGTTGCTGGTGACGATCGTCACGATGCAGTCCTGCTGCGGCTGGTTCCGCACGTCCGGCACCGCCACGCTGTTGGGCTGGACGTTCACGATGACGGTCACCGTGCTGCCCGGGGCGACCGACGTGCCCGCGAGGGGATCCTGCGAGGCGACGACGCCCACCGCCGCGCTGGGATCGACGGTGGCGGGGCCCAGGGCGTAGACGAGTCCGGCCGCCGTCAGCTGCTGCTGGGCCACGGCCTGGGTCAGACCGACGACGTTGGGCACGGTGACGTTGCCCGACGCGCCGGGCGTGGTGCCGCTGCCACGGAGCAGGAGGAAGATCAACCCGCCCGCCGCGACCAGGACCAGGAGACCGAGGATACCGGCCGCCCAGGCCCACACGCTGGCCCCGGCGCCTCCCTCGTCATCGTCGGGCTGCTGCCCCGGCCGTGGCGGCGGCGCGCCGCGTCCGCCGCGCGCGACGCCGTAGTTCGTGCCCTCGTAGCTCGACACGACCGCCGTGGGCCCTTCCGGTGGCAGGCCTCCGCGCCCTGCGCCGGCGGCGCCGGCCGCCGCGGCACCCGCAGCCACCCCGGCGGCGCCGGCCGCAGCCGCTCCGGCGGCCGCGCCCGTGCTCCCCAGGTTGGCGAGGCTGGCGCCGGACAGGAACCGTCCGATCGCATCCGACATGGCGGCCGCGGACCCGAAGCGCTGGGCCGGGTCGCGAGCCGTCGCCTTGCGGACGATGGCGTCCATGCCCGGTGGCACGTCGGCCCGCACGGCCGAAGGCAGGGGCACGTCGTTGGTCAGGCGGGCCATCGCGACTGCAGCCGCCGAGTCACCGCCGAAGGGACGTGTGCCGGTGAGCATCTCGTACATCACGAGGCCCAGCGAGTAGATGTCGGACGCGGTCGTGACCTCGTTGCCCCGGGCCTGCTCGGGGCTCATGTACTGGACGCTGCCGAGCGTCGTCCCGGGCAGCGTGAGCTGTGCCTCCGACAGGGCCCGGGCGATACCGAAATCGACGACCTTGACCTGGCCGGACAGCGTCAGCAGGATGTTGCCGGGCTTGATGTCGCGGTGGACGATGCCGCGCGCGTGGGCCGCCGCGAGCGCATCCGCGACCTGCATGGCGATGCGGGCACAGGCCGTGACGGGGATCGCGCCACGGTCGTCCAGGATCGTGGCCAGGTCCTGTCCGTCGACCAGCTCCATGACGATGTACGGGCCCGCGTCGTCCGTCCCGAGATCGAAGACGCTCACGATGTTGGGGTGGCTCAGGCCGGCGACTGCGGTCGCCTCCTGACGGAACCGCGCCACGAAGGCGGCGTCACGTCCGTACTCGGGGTGGAGGATCTTGATCGCCACCTCGCGGCCCAGCTGGTCGTCGCGGGCGCGCCAGATGGTGGCCATGCCACCCTCGGCGATCTCCTCCTCGAGCTGGTAGCGATGGCCCAGCACCTGGCCGATCTGGGGCACCTGGATCCTCCCTCGCCTCAGCGCAGGTCGAGCCCGGCGAGGTAGCGGCGCAACTCCGGGCCGATGTCCGGTCGCTGCAACGCCAGCTCGACGGAGGCCTTCAACCAGCCCATCGTGGTGCCGGCATCGTACCGCACGCCTTCGAACGCGTAGCCGTAGATGTCCTGCTCCTCCATGAGCGCCTCGAGCGCGTCGGTCAGCTGGATCTCGCCGCCCGAGCCGTGCGGCGTCTGCTCCAGCTTCTCGAAGATCTTGGGGGTCAGCACGTAGCGGCCGATGATGGCCAGGTTGCTGGGGGCCGTACCGGCGGGCGGCTTCTCCACGAGGCCCCGGACGCGGTGCAGGCGCGGGTCGCGTCCGGCCTCGCCGTTGGGGGGCACCGGATCGATGATGCCGTACCGATCCGTCTCGTCCGGCGGCACCTCCATGACGGCCACGACCGATGCATGCGTCTCGCCGTAGGCGTGGATGAGCTGGCCGATGCAGGGTCGTTCGGCGGCCACCACGTCGTCGGACAGGATCACCGCGAACGGCTCATGGCCCACCAGCTCGCGGGCCATGAGGACCGCGTGCCCCAGCCCCAGCTGCTCCTTCTGGCGGACATAGCTGATCTGCGCCAGGTCGCTGATGTGGCGCACGCGACGGAGCATCTCGATGTCGCCGCGCTCTTCGAGCAGGTGCTCCAGCTCATACGAGGAGTCGAAATGGTCCTCGATGGCCCGCTTCTGCGAGCTGGTCACGATGATGACCTGCTCGATGCCGGCTGCGACCGCCTCCTCGACGGCGTACTGGATGACCGGCTTGTCCACCAGGGGCAGCATCTCCTTGGGCTGCGCCTTCGTGGCGGGCAGGAACCGGGTGCCCCAGCCGGCGGCCGGGAAGACGGCTTTGCGGACGCGCAAGCGGACCTCGCGTTTCAGGTGGTGGGCGGCGGCCAGTATAGCCGCGGGCCGACCACGGTCAGGGCAGGCTGGTCGGCTCCCGCCGGCTGCCCCGCAGGACGACGTGGGTGAAGGGGATGCGTACTTCCTGGAAGACCTCGACCGAAACGAGGAAGCCCAGGAACAGGAAGATCACGCCGAGGAACTTGAACAGGTCGAACCAGGCGGTGTCGCCGAAGCGGTTGAGGGTGTCGCCCAGGCTGGGTATGAACGCCCCGATGGCGATCAGGACGGTCGCCGGGACCCGGCTGTGCAGGCGCCCCGCGGCGAAGGCCCGCAACGCCCCCGGGACGGAGGCGACGAAGTTCACCGGGATGGCCACCACCGAGATCAGCATGTTGAAGAGGAAGTGGTCGAACGGCTGTTCGGGATCAAGGGAGTAGGGCAGGACCCGCCGCTTGGGCATGAAGACGTAGACCGAGAAGATCGCCCCCAGCACGAGCGCGAAGGCTCCGGTGACGTTCATGAACGGGGTCAGCAGGCGCAGGGTCGGCGGGAAGAGGTCGGCCACGGGCAGGTGTGTCGTGGGGTCCAGGGCGTACCCCGGCGCGGGGATGACCGCCACGACCGTGAGCACCAGGCCGAGGAGGCTGGCCCCCACCACCGCGACCGCGGCGAGGTGCGGCCACCGCTCATCCTGGAAGTACGTCTCGATGCCGACGGCCAGGGCGAGGACGCCCGCGGCCAGGAAGTACAGCACGGGTGCCGGTCCGGCCGCGCCGTACACGTCGGGGAACTTCTGCCAGGTCAGGAAGGTGAAGAGGCCGGCCAGGAAGAGGCAGACGGCGAAGGAATAGCCGAAGCGTGTCCGGCCCAGCAGGAAGGCCGTCCCCAGGCCGAGCCAGCCGGCCGTGTAGACGGCGCCGGTGAGATACCACGCCTTGTAGAGCATGTCGTTCCAGCCGCTCACAGCGGCGATCGCCTCGCAGGCGGCCGCGATGGCGAAGAAGAGCATGCCCGCCGCCCACACCAGCTGGAACGCGTGGCGGCGCTCGCTCCACTGGTCCAGCAGGGCCAGGCAGAAGACGAACGCCAGGAGGGCGGTCGCGGCCGGCAGGAGGATGGTGACGCTCACGCGAGGACGAACTCGTGGGCCTGACGATGGACGCCGTCACACACGCCCCAGCGAGGGGTCGCGCCCGGGATCGCCACGGGTCGCATGATCTCGCGCACCTCGGACAGGCGGCAGAAGTACAGGCCGCGTTGCCGCGCCCACGCCCGGAAGCACGCCGGGTCGGCGTGGAACTGGTGCGGACCGGGGTTCAGGCGGGCGTGTCGCGCCCAGCTGTCGGGAACCTCCGCCGCCACGATGTCCAGGAGCGAAACGCGGAACGGCGTCGCGTCGATGGGTCGGCCACAGCCGCCGCAGACCTTGCCGTCGTTCTCCTCGAAGACCGTGGGGATGCGGATGCCGAGGATCTCACCGCCGCGGAACGTGGTGGGGGGCACGAGCGGGATTGTAGCGAAGGCACCCGCACCCGGCCGGGCCCGGCCGGATCAGGTCCCGAGCGGGAACAACCACTGGTAGAGCAGGACGCCGAAGCAGGCGGCGCCGACCGCCGTCCCGAGCGCGCCCACAGACATCAGGCCACGCCGCCCGAGATGGGCCTGCCAGTCGGGTGGCCTCGAGTAGGCGTAGAGGACGACCGCTCCGGCATAGGCCGTGAAGAAGAGGGCGACGCTGAGGCCGATCGAAACCGCCGTGAGGCTGTCCACCCGATCCAGTCTTGGCGCCGCGCGCTGCTGCGATAGGGACCGATAGGACCAGCGGCTCCGTGGGACTGCCGCTGCGGCGCAGCCGCGCTCAGCCGGCCGCTAGGACAGGCGCAGCGTCGACGCTCCTGCCGGGGCCGTGGTGCGCGAGCCTGCGCCGGCCTGGGCCTGTTCAAGGTGTTCGACGTAGGCGCGCGAGCGCTCGACCTGTCCCGTCAGCTCGCGGACGGTGACCTTCATCGTCGCCAACGCTGACGACTTGTAGGAGTCGATCTGATCGAGCGTGGCAAAGACGTTGTCCCACGCTCGCTGGAGGGCCGCCAGGTCGACCCCCGCGCTCGTGGTCTGCGCCTCGACATCGGCCGTCTGGGCCTTCAGCAGGGCGGACGTGCTTTCGATCATGCCGCTGGTCGTCTCGTTGACGGCCTTGAGCTGATCCAGCACCAGCCGCTGGTCCGTCAGGGCCTGGGCGACCATCACGGCCGTGCGCAGGGCCGCCGCCGTGGTCGTCGTCGCCGTCTGGATCGCCCGAACGACCTCCTGGTTGTTCTGCTGCACGACCCGCAAGGCGGCATAGCCCTGCGCGGCGACCGCCAGCTGGGTCAGGATGTCCTGGAGACGGTGCCGGACGGGGAAGAGCACGTCCTCGCGGAGGGTGCGGGCCCTGGAGGCGTCCGAGGTGGCGAGGCTGTCGATGCGCTGTTCCAGGGCGTCGTCGAGGACCCGTGCGAGATAGGCGTACTGACGCAGCGTTTCCATCTCGGTCCACAGCGCCCGCTCCTCCTGGGCGATGGCGGCGTTGTCGGCCTGCAACTCACCACGGCTGTCGTTCAGCGCGCGGATGATGGCCTGGATGTGGCTCTGCGCCTTGGAGTAGCGGTCGAAGTAGTTCCGCAGCCGGTCCCCCAGCGGGATGACGCCCAGCAGCTTGCGCGGGCTCATCTGCACCAGGTCATAGCGGGCCGGGTTCAGGTCGTCGACCGTATGGCGGAGTTCGACGAGGTTCCTGGCGATCGGCGCCTTGCTCTCCAGGACCCCGCTCACGGCGCGCACCGGTCGGTCCAGCAACCGGTTGCTCATCTCCGACGTGGCCACGATCTCGCGCTCGCCGATCTCGTTGATGTCCGCGAGGCGACGGCGATACTCGTCTCCGTGGGGGTCCAGCTCGACGATGCTGTCGACGAAGGCGCTGGCCATCGCGTCGATGCGGGCCGCGATGTCACCCGCGAGGACGATGCCCTTCTCCGCCTCGTCCGGCCGGACCTCCAGGACGGGTTCCGGCGGCGAGAGCGTGAGGCCCGCGTGGCCCTCGCCCTCCGCGCCCGGGGCTGTGCTGTGGTCCGTGTCAGGCGGCATGTGGCTCCTCACCCTGTGGCTCGGGCGCGGGCGCGTCAGGGGGTACATCCGGTCGAGCGGCGACCTTGCGCCGAGGCGTGGGCCGCCCGGCGCCTTGCGCATGCCCGTCCGCCGCGCCCGGGACCCCGCCATCGGCCCCGGACGCCGGCCCAGTCTGGGCGGCGATCATGGGCGCCATGGCCTGCCGGGCGACCTTGGCCAGGACGCCACCCTGCTGGATCAGTTCGGCGAGCGCCTCGGTGATGCCGGCGGCACCGTTGAGGACGGTGAACGTGTCGACATGCTCGAACGACGAGGCCGCCGCCCGCACGATCTCGGGCAGGTTCGACGCGATCTGCTGGGCGATGACCGCCTCCTGGTTGTGGCTGAGGGCGGCCGCACGGCGCTCGATGCCGGTCGCCTCGGCCTCCATGCGCGCCTTGACCGCATCCGCCTCGGCCATGCCCCGGGCCCGGATCGCGTCGCCCTCGGCCACGCCGGTCAGGCGGGTCGCTTCCGCCTGCGCCTCCGCCTGGACCTTGATCGCCGCCGCCTGGGCCTCCGCCTGGATGCGGGTCTGTGCCGCGGCCGCTTCAGCGCCCAGGTGCACCTCCTGTGCCGCCGCCTCCGCCTGCCGGATGCGCACATCGCGCGCCGCGGCGGCGAGCGTCGTCTGGCGGTAGGCCTCGGCGTCCGCGGGCTTCCGCACGTCGACCTGGAGCTGCTGCTCCTTCTGCTGGGCCTGGAGCTCCGCGACGCGCGTCTCCTGTTCGACGACGGCCTGGCGCGCCTTGGCTTCCGCGAGGGGGCCCTGCTGCTCGGCCTGCTTGGTGGCCTGATCGACCTCGGCCTGGAAGCCGGCCTTCTTGATCTGCGTGTTGCGCGTCGACTCGGCGATCTGCCCCTGGGCGGTCTGCTCCTGCGCCACCGCCTCTCGTTCCGCGTTGGCGCGCGCGATGCGGGCGTTCTGCTCGACCTCCGCCTGGTGCGGGACGGCCAGGTTCTCGATGTACTCGCTGGGGCTGGTGATGGCCTGGATCTGGAAGCTGTCGATGACCAGCCCGAAGGACTCCATCTCCTGGGTGCACCGATCGCGGACCTGCTGGGTGAACTTGTCCTGGTCGCTGATCATGTCCTCCACGGTCATCGACCCGGCGATGGCCCGGAGGTGACCGACGAAGACGTTCTGGACCTTGGTCTCCAGCTCGGCGGCCGGCCGATCCAGGAAGCGCCGGGCGGCGTTGGCGATGGAACGGTAGTCGTCGCCCACCTTGTAGACGACGATGCCGCGCAGGTCGACGCGGATCTTCTGCTGGCTCACGCAGGGCACGCTGATCTCGCTCTCGTGCGCCTCGAGCGACAGGCGACGCACCTTCGTGACGCCCGGCAGGATCAACGCGCCGCGTCCCGTCACGATGCTGAAGCCCATGCTTTCGCCGACGCCCTCGGGTCGGCCGCTGGCCCGCAGGCCGGAGATGACCAGGGCCTCGTCGGGCTCGGCCACGCGCCAGCTGGCGCGGAAGATCAGGCCCGCCGCCACGACCACCAGGGCCACGACCGCGACGACGGCCGCCACGCCGATATCAAGCGTCATCTTGGGAGCCTCATCGTATCCGTCGGAGAGACCTCGACCGTGCGCCCGCCCAGGCTGCCGACGACGAGCACCTGGGTGTACTTGGGGATCGTCGATTCCTTGTCGGCCGCGCGCGCCAGGAACCGTTCGGTGCCCTGGCGGACCTCGATCATCACCTCACCCAGATGCCCCGGGGTGATCTCGGCTGTCACTCGTGCGAGCTTGCCGACGACATCGATACTCATGCCTCACTCACCCTGCCGCACGATGGATCCTTGACGCGGCCATCCTAGTCCCTGGCGCACGCGCCTGGACGCTGGACGTCGACCGCTGGCGGCGGCTTCGCGCTAGCCGAAGTCGGGCGCAGGCCTGGCGTCGTACCTGACGCGCGCGGCGTCGATGTCGCCGGTGTGTTCGTCGGCCCACTCGATGAGCTGACGCACCGTGTCGAGGAGCGTGTGGCCGCTCGGTGTGAGGTCGTACTCGACCCGCGGCGGGACGACCGGGTAGACCTTGCGGGTCACGATGCCGTCACGCTCGAGCCCCCGCAGCGTCACCGTGAGCATGCGCTGGCTGATGCCGTCGATCGTGCGCAGGAGGTCCGTGAACCGCCGCGGGCCATCGCCGAGGAGGCTGATCACGTAGACCGACCACTTGTCACCGATCCGGTCGAGCACGTCGCGCGCGCGGCAGGTGTCGCCCCGCAAGGTCTCGACCGGCAACGCATCCTGGTCCACCGCCGCCAGCGCCATGTGGGTTACCTCCGCGTCACTGACGCACCGTCAGGTGCGGCCTTGTGGTCACGTCGATTGTGACGGATGATGTGGTCACACACAAGAGGGAACTGACAGTAAGGTTCCCCCCTCAGGCACAGTCATCGGAGAGTCCACGTGCGCGCCTTCGCGATCGACCAGTTCGGTGAGCCCGGTTCGGTCCAGCAGCTGCCCACCCCCGTGGCGGGGCCAGGCGAGGTGCTCGTGCGCGTGAAGGCTGCCGGGGTGAACGCGATGGATCCGATCCTCGCCACCGGCGCCCTCCAGTCGATGATGGAGCACCGGTTGCCGCTGATCCCGGGTCTGGATCTGTCCGGCACCGTGGAGGCGGTCGGGCCCGGCGTGGCGGACCTCCGCGTCGGAGACGAGGTGTACGGGCGGTCGACCAAGCGGTACTTCGGCGAAGGCACGTTCGCGGAGTTCGCGACCAGCGACCCGCAGGGGCTGTGGCCGAAGCCGGGATCGATCGGCCATCCGGAGGCGGCCGCCCTGGGCACGGCTGGCACCGAGGCGCTCGCGCTCGTGGACGCCGTCGGCCTCCAGCCCGGCCAGGTCCTCGTGATCGTCGGCGCGGCGGGCGGTGTCGGCACCTTCGCGACGCAGCTCGCGGCCCGCAAGGGCGCACGGGTGATCGGGGTTACCAGCGCTGGCAACGCCGGCTTCGTCCGCGACATGGGAGCGCATGACGTCATCGATTACGAAGCCGGGGACCTCGCGGCCGCCATCAAGGCCCTGGCGCCGGACGGGGTCGACGCGATCATCGACCTGCACAGCGACCGCGACTCGCTGATGGTCCTTGCCTCGACCGTCAAGCGAGGCGGCCACGTCGTCTCGCCCGTCAACGCCGTCGACCAGGGGGCACTCGCGGAGCACGGCCTCACGGGCGCCAACGTGCGGGCCGCCACCGATCGGGTCGGCGAACTCGGCGACCTGGTCGCGCGCGGTGAGCTGCGAGTGCCGATCTCGCGCACGTTCGCCCTGGCCGAGGCGAACGACGCCCTGACCGAGCAGGGCACCCACCGCTCCCGCGGCAAGCTGGTGATCCTGATCGAGGCCGAGCGATGACCATGGCGAACGCTGCCGAGACGGGCGAGCGGCGCCCCGTCGATCCTCTTGAGCGAGTGGCTGCCGTCCTCCGCGGCCACAACATCGAGGCGGTCGTGGTGGACACGGCGGCAGACGCCCGCGAGGGCGTCCTGGCCATGATCCCGGAGGGGACGGAGGTCCACTCGGGCAAGTCGAAGACGCTGGAGGACGTGGGCCTCTACACGGAACTCGTCGAATCGGGCCGCTACGACGCGCTCCGGCCGCGCCTGTTCAGGATGGACCGCCAGACCCAGGCGCGCGAGATGCGCAAGCTGGTGGCCGCCCCCGACGTGATGCTCGGCAGCGTCGCCGCCGTGACCGAGGACGGGACGCTCGTCGCGGCGTCGGCGACGGGCAGCCAGCTGACGGCCTACGCCTCCGGCGCGGGACGGCTGATCCTCGTGGTCGGCAGCCAGAAGCTCGTGCCCGACCTGGAGGCCGCCCTGCGCCGTATCAACGAGGTGGTGTTCCCCTGGGAGAACGCCCAGGTCCGTGAGCGGCTCGGCGTCGACACCATCCTGGCGAAGGTGCTGCTCATCTACAGCGAGTGGCAACCAGGGCGGACCACGGTCGTGCTGGTGCGGGAGCCCGTCGGGGTCTGAGGGCGCGTCCCCCTGCGCTGACCTGGGAGGTCAGTAACGGACACGGACATGGTTCGTGGGACCCCAACCTGGTCGCATCTGGCCGTCTCTTGACCCGGTAGGTCAACTTAGGGCGAATCCGGGCCCCAGCCGCCCCGAACGCGTTCGATACGGACCTGCCCGGTCAGAACACGCTGACCGCCGCGGTCAGAGGCACGGACCGGTGTGCGTTGGCCAGCGCTGGCGGACCGTCAGCCAGCGCTGGGTCACTGGGCCGTGAGTCGGGCGGGCGCATCCAGCGCACCGTCTCGGCCGGGGACGCGGATGCTGGGGTGGCGATGCGCTGGGCGATCAGGCGGAGTTCGCGTACGCGGCGGTCGCGGGCCGCCAGTATCGGCCGGACGGCCGCCGCGGGACCCGCTGCACCGCAGCCCAAGGCGACGCATCATCCGCCCGTGGCCTCCGCCCTTCCGTTGCCGACGCTGCTCTCGCAGGCGCTCGTGGCCTTCACCATCGAGTTCGACAACGAGTTCGAACATCGGATCCCGCATCGGACGAAGGACCGACTCGTGCGAGGGGGCGGGCCGTGGCTGGTCTCGCAGGCCATGTGGGCCAACTTCATGCGGTTCGTCGGCCCGGACGGGATGCCGCTCCGTGAGCTCGCGGTCGCGGCGCGCCTGACCAACCTGGCCGGCCTCGAGCGGTGGGGCTACGTGAGGCTCGAGCCAGACCCCGATGGCCGCCGCTCGCGACCGCCGCGGTGGGACTGGATCGTCCGCCCGACCGCCAGCGGCCGTGTAGCGCAGGAGGTCTGGCGTCCGCTCGGGGCGGAGATCGAGGAACGCTGGGCCGAGCGGTTCGGGCGGGACGCCATCGACTGTCTGCGCGGCTCGCTCGCCCCCATCCTGGAACGGGCCGACGTGGTGCTGCCGGCGTACCTGCCGGTCCTGGGTTACGGCCTCTGGACCCACCTCCCGGCCGCGCCGCGCTCGGCGACGGCGCGCCCGGTTGCCGACGACGTGGACGCCGGGGATCTGTCGGTGCCGCTGGCACGCGTCCTGCTCCTGTACACCCTCGACGTGGAGCCCGAGGCCAGGCTCTCCATGGCCATCGGCTCCAACGTCCTGCGCGTGCTCGGCGAGACCGGCGTGCCCCTGCGCGATGTGCCTCGCCTGACCGGCGTGTCCAAGGAGTCGATCGCGGTGGCGGCGTCCTTCATGGGGAAGCGGGGCCTGGTGGAGGTCGGGCCGGATCCGGCCGCGGGCCGGGTGAAAGTGATCCGCCTGACGGGCGAGGGCGCGAGGTTGCGTGGGCGCTTCGATGCCGCGGTGGTGGCGACCGAGGAGCGGTGGCGGAGGCGCTTCGGGGCAGATCGAGTGAGCGCGCTCAGGGTCTCGCTCGAGCCGCTGGTCGTCGGGGCCGGCGGTGGGCGATCACCATTGTGGCAAGGGCTTGAGCCATATCCCGACGGTTGGCGGGCGGGCGTCCGGCGCCCCGAGACCTTGCCGCACTACCCGATGGTGCTACACCGCGGCGGCTTCCCCGACGGCAGCTGACACCCCTCGTCGAGGCTGCGGACGCCCCAACCGGCGCCACAGCACAAGCGGACCACGAAGCCTCCGCGCGGGCTTCACAGTCGCCCCACATTCCCGCGCCACCATCGATGACATCAGAGCGCCGCCCGGGTAAGGGCGGCGACCGACGATCGATAGGAGATCCTTGATGTCGAGGTCTTTCGGAGGGCGCCTGCTGGCTGCCCTCCTCCTCTTCGTGGTGGCGATCGCCATCGCGGTCGGCGCCTACAACGTGGGCGTGTCGGCGGGCGCAGCCGGTACGGCTGCCGGGACGGCTGCGCCGGCCTTCGTGGGCTGGCACGCGGTGGGCTGGTTCCTGTTCTTCCCCTTCGGCTTCCTGTTCTTCATCCTCTTCTTCGGCCTGATCCTGCGTGTCCTCTTCTGGGGCGGGCGCGGCGGCCACTACGGCCCGCGTCAGTGGGGCGATGGCCCCGGCTCGCGCCTCGACGAATGGCACCGCCGCGCGCACGCCCAGGGATCGTCCGACACGACCCGTCAGCCGGGCGCGCCGGGCGGCGACCAGACCCCGCCCCGCTGAACGCGCGGAGGGCCGGCGAGCCCGGGATAGCATCAGCGCGATGCACACGATCCTCGTGGTCGACGACGAGCCGCGGATCGCGCAGCTGGCGCGGGACTACCTGGAGCATGCCGGCTTCGCCGTCCTCACGGCTGGGGATGGGCCGGGTGCCCTGAGCACGGCGCACGCGCGCCGACCCGACCTGATCGTCCTCGACCTGGGCCTGCCGGGCATGGACGGCCTCGACGTGGCCCGGGCGCTGCGCCGCGAGTCGAACGTGCCGCTGATCATGCTCACGGCTCGCGACGACGAACTCGACCGGATCCTGGGCCTCGAACTGGGGGCCGACGACTACGTGACCAAGCCGTTCAGTCCGCGCGAGCTCGTGGCGAGGGTGCGGGCGGTGCTCCGTCGGGCCGAGCGCGCGACCGAGCCCGCCGATGCGATCCACGTCGGCGAGCTGGCCCTCGACGTGCCGCGCATGCGCGTCGAGGTCGCCGGGCGGGCCGTGGACCTGACGGCCACCGAATTCCAGCTCCTGGCGACCCTCGCGCGGCAGCCCGGGCGCATCTTCACGCGGGCCCAGCTGCTCGACGCGGTGCACGGGGTAGCGTTCGAGTCGTACGAGCGGGCCATCGACACGCATATCAAGAACCTGCGCCGCAAGCTCGAGCCGGAACCGGGCCAGCCGCGCTATGTCCTGACGGTCTACGGGGTGGGGTACCGACTGGCCGACGAGGCCGCATGAGCGAGGCGCCCCGACACGGGGGCTGGCGCCGCCGCTCGCCTCCGCCCTGGTGGCCGAGCGGCGAACCATGGCCGCCGCGGGGTCGTCGCCACGCCATGATGCGCGGCGGCTTCCTCTGGCAGGCCGGCTGCCTGACGACCCTGATCCTGGTCACCGGAGCTGTCGGGCTGATCGTCCTGCTGTGGCATCTCGCGACCGCCATCGGGTTCTCGGCCGGCGGCGCGGGGGGGCTCGCCGCCCTGACCGTGCTGGCCCTGGCGGCCCTCCTTGGCGCGGCCCTCGCGGGGCGGGCCGTGCGGCGCTTCGCCATGCCCTTCGCCGACCTCATCGACGCGGCGGGCCGCATCGAGGGCGGCGATTACTCCGTTCGGGTGGCCGAACGCCCTGGTGGACCACCGCCGGTACGTGCGCTGGTCCGCTCGTTCAACGGCATGACCGCGCGCCTCGAGGCGAATGAACACCAGCGACGGACCCTGCTGGCCGACATCGGTCACGAGTTGCGCACGCCGCTCACCGTCCTCCAGGGTGAGCTCGAAGCGTTCCTGGACGGGGTCCATCCTGCCGATGCACCGCACCTCGAGGCGGCCCTTGACGAGACGCGGGTCATGGCGCGGCTCGTCGACGATCTGCGGACCCTGGCCCTGGCCGACGCCGGCACGCTCACTCTCCACCGGGAGCCGACCGACCTGGACGTCCTCATCTCGGAGGCGGCCCGCTCGATGGGAGCCGTGGCGGACGCGGCCGGGGTGACCGTCTCGGCCGACGTGCCGGGCGACCTCCCCCTCGTGGACATCGATCCGGTGCGCGTCCGGGAGGTGCTCACCAACCTGCTCGGCAACGCCCTCCGGTACGCCCCGTCCGGGAGCACCGTGTCCGTCACCGCGCGGCGCGGTGACGACGGCCGGGCCTTGGTGATATCGGTGGCCGACGGGGGCCCGGGCATCCCGGCAGACCTTCTGGCGCATGTCTTCGACCGTTTCGCCAAGTCGGCCGACTCGCGAGGCTCCGGCCTTGGCCTGGCGATCGCCCGCCAGCTCGTGGAAGCCCACGGCGGGCGGATCGGCGTGGAGAGTTCGCCTCAGGCCGGGACGCGCTTCTGGTTCGAGCTACCCCTCGGACCCGCGGCCACGTGACTGCGATCCCGCGATCGTCGCGTACTCGGAGAACACGTCGAGGCCAGCCTCGCGGCCGCGCACGTCGACGGTGCGCCGCTCAAGGGTCCCGGTCTCCAGGCCCCCATGCTCCGCCGCCATGGCCGAGATCAGCAGCTCACCCGGTCCGGCCAGGGAGGCCAGGCGGGCGGTGGCGTTGACGGGGTCGCCGAGCGCCGTGAAATCCGAGATCTGCTCCGATGACCCCAGACTCCCGGCCGAGAGCGTGCTCAGGAAGAAGCTGGTCCGGCCGCTGGCGTCGCTGATGGCCGCCGACCGCGCCCCCTGCAGGGTGAAATGCTCCGTCGACATGATCGTGAGCAAGTCCTGCCGGCTGGCGGACGGGAGACGCTGCATCGCGTTGACCTCCATGCCTGGCCGGTACGGCGATGGCCTCCCCTATCCTGCGCCCGCCTCATCCGATCGGAGCCGGCTGTTCACGTCCGCCGCTGGTACCACACGAGCCCACCCAGGTAGGCCGCCGCGAACGCCGCCCCGAGCCACGCGTAGGGCGAAGAGTCGGCTCCGCCGAACTGGGTGACCAGGAAGGCCGTCACGAGGAGGACCGCGACGAGTTGCGCCGCCAGCGAAAGCGCGCGCAGGTTGATCGACTCCCAGCGCTCGTCACGCGGCAGGCCCGACAGCAGGCTGGCCATGTCCGATCGCGACTGAAGCAGGCGCAGGCTGATGGCGTAGGCGGCCACGATCGCGAAGGCCAGCAGGGCCTGTCCCACGGTCGCCTGGTGACCCAGCATCGCCGCAGCCATGAGGATGCCGATGACGAAGCCGACCGCCGGCACGAACCACTTAGACAGCTGGGTCGACATGGAAGATCTCCTCGAGGCGCTGGCCGAAGAACCGGCCGATGGCGAAGGCGAGCGGCAGCGAGGGGAGGTAGCGGCCGGTCTCGATCGCGTTGATCGTCTGGCGCGAGACGCGCAGCTCCTGCGCGAGTTGGCCCTGGCTCAGGCCGCGACGCTCACGGAGCTGTCGCATGTCGTTCGTCATGCTGTAAAGCTACCTTGTCACCACGCCGCCTGTCAAGGACCTTTGTCACCCTGCGGTAGAGTCGTCCGACATGCTGCCGGGCATGGCGTTTCGGGGACGTCGCCGCCGCGCGGCCGGACTGCGTGATCAGCGGCAGCGTCAGGGCCGATCCGATCGACTGGCGTGGAACAATGGCCGGCATGGACATCATGGTCGCGGCCCTGCCGGCGTTCCTGGCCTCGGCCGTCGAGTTCGTCGAGGCCCTGACCATCGTGCTCGCCGTGGGCGTGACGCGCCAGTGGCGCTCGACGCTGATCGGCGCCGGCGCGGCGGTCGTCGTGCTGGCGGCGATCGTCGGCATCTTCGGCTCGGCGATCGTGCTGCTCGTGCCGATCGATGTGTTGCGCCTGGTCGTGGGCGGGTTCCTCGTGATCTACGGTCTGCAGTGGCTGGTCAAGGCGATCCTCCGCGCGGGCGGAGCCACGTCGAAGCACGACGAGGACGCCATCTACGCCGCGCGGGTCTCGGCGATGCGTGCCGAGCCCCCGGTCCCGGCGCGCGGGATGGACTGGATCAGCTTCACGGTCGCCTTCAAGGGTGTCCTCCTCGAGGGCATGGAGGTGGCCTTCATCGTCGTGACCTTCGGCGCCTCGGCGGGCCAGCTCGGCCCGGCGATCCTGGGCGCGACCCTGGCCGGGCTCCTCGTGCTGGCGGTCGGGATCGCCGTCCACCGACCGCTGGCCCGCGTGCCGGAGAACGGCCTGAAATTCGCAGTCGGCCTGATGCTGACCACGTTCGGCACGTTCTGGGCGGGCGAGGGCGTGGGCGTCGCGTGGCCGTGGAGCGACGCGACGTTGATCGTCCTGCTCGCCGTCTTCGCCATCGGCTCGCTGCTGGCCGTGCGCATCGTCCAGGCGCGGCTGCAGGCCGCTTCGACGGCCCGGTTGGCACCCGTCCGGTGAACAGCACCGCCGGCCGGTACCTCCGCGCCTTCGGCGCCTTCTGGTACGACTTCCTGGTGGGCGACCGGCCCGAGCTCTTCGTGGGGTCGATCGCCATCCTCGCCGCCGTCTGGGTTGGCGTCCAGGTCGGCCTCCAGCCCGGCCTCGCCAGCCTGGTCATGACCGTGCTCGTCCTCGGCCTCGCTGCCGCGAGCCTCTGGCGGGCGACGCGGCCGACGCGCGGGCGCTGATGATCGCACCCCGGAGGAGGACCCGATGAAGACCTGGCGTGAGCTCGCCGTCGCGGCTCCGGTGTTGGCGCGGAAGGGTCACGAGCTGCTGTACCGCACCGGCCCCGGTACGGCTCTCCTCGTCACCGTCAGGGGTGACGAGCCGCCGCGCGCTCACCCCATCTCCGTCGGCGTGGTCGGCGGAGGGCTGTACGCGTTCATCCTGCCGTCGCCGAAACTCGAGGACCTGGAGGTGGACGGGCGCTACGCCCTGCATGCCCACTTCGACCCGTCCGAGCCGCACGAGTTCCTGCTCCGCGGCCGCGCCAGAGCTGTCGAGGACCCCGTTCGCCGCGTCCTGGCCGCCGATTGGTCGTGGACCGTCGGCCAGGCCAGGTGCTTCGAATTCCTCATCGAGGACGCCCTCTACGGCGAGCGGGCGAGCGCCGACGACTGGCCACCGACGTACACCACGTGGAGCAGCACGCAGCCGACGCGCGTCTCCGAGGCGGGCTGAAGGATCCGTGTCGAAGCTCGTAACGGAGGAAGGCCACGTGGAGCACCAACTCGGCGCGCGCAAACGGATCGGCCTGGTCGCCCACGAC
>Ga0209415_10004224_pt1 | contig 26424 bp, 21 predicted proteins | sample PeaSoiSIISIP2007_FD_187696 | JGI IMG/M metagenome (GOLD analysis project Ga0209415, IMG submission 187696) | Peat soil microbial communities from Weissenstadt, Germany - SII-SIP-2007 (SPAdes) (version 2) | ecosystem: Environmental > Terrestrial > Soil > Wetlands > Peat | place: Germany... | reverse complement strand
CGGATGCGCTCGACCATCGCGAGTGCATCGCGCAGTCCGGGCGCCCCGATCAGCAGCCGGTCCTGGAGCTCAAGGACGCCCGGGCGCCGGCGGGCCTGCCACAGGTACACGGCGAGCACGACGAGCACGCCGAACACCGCCCACTGCCAGGAGCGCATGAAGGCGCTCGAGTCGAGCAGCAGCGAGGTGTACCAGGGAAGCTCCTTCGCATCGGCGAACAGCGCGGCGAGATTCGGTACCACGAAGTTGAAGATGAACAGCAGCGCGATGATGCAGACGCCGAGCACCACGAGCGGATAGGCGGCGGCCTGCAGCACCCGCTGGCGCATGTCGCGCCGAAAGCGCAGGTCCTCGGCGAGGCCGCGAAACACCTCGGGCAGCCGGCCGCTCGCCTCGCCGAGCGCGACCAGATTCACATAGAGCGGATCGAACACCCCCGGATGCGCGGCGGTAGCCTCGGAGAGCTGCTTGCCCTGCTTGAGATCTGCCGATAGCGCCGCGAGCAGGTGCGAGGTTGCCGGACTCTTGCCGGCACGCGCGAGGATGGCAAGACCGCGGTCGATGCGTACGCCGCTCTCGAGCAGCAGGCTGAGCTCTGCCGTCAGGAACTCGAGATCGGCTAGACCAACCCGCTCGGACCCGAGCCCGAGCGCCGCGCGCCAGTCGCGCCCCTCGTCGAGGGGAGCGAGATCGCTCACGAGCACGCCGCGCGCGCCCAGGTCGCTGCGGGCGTGCTCGAGCGTCTCCGCTTCAACCGTTCCCGTCACCCGCCCCCCCGACTCATCGAAGCCCTCGTAGCGAAACCGGGCCATCAGCCAGCCACCCGCAGCACTTCCTCGACGGTCGTGATCCCGTTGAGCGCCTTGGCGAATCCATCCTCGAGGAGCGTCCGCCAGCCCTGCGTCGCGGCGTACCGGCGCACGCCCGCCAGAAACTCGCCGCCCTTGGGCATCGCGCGCACGTGCTCGTCGCAGCGCAGGTACTCGGCGACGGCGACCCGGCCTCGATAGCCGGTCGAGGCGCAGGCATCGCAGCCGTGCGCCTCGAGGAGGCGCGGCGCGGTGAGTGCAAGCCGCGCGGCGAGTGCGGTCAGCCCTAAGCTCGACATCAGCCGCGCGCCGTCCGGGTGTGGCACAGCGCAGGTCGGGCACAAGCGGCGGGCGAGCCGCTGGGCGATGATCGACCGCAGCGCGGCATTCAGCAGGAATTCCTCGACCCCCAGATCGAGCAACCGGGTGTAGGCGCTCGGCGCGTCGTTGGTATGAACCGTCGAGAACACCAAGTGGCCGGTCAGCGCCGACTGCATGGCGATTGCCGCTGTCTCGCGGTCGCGGATCTCGCCGATCATGATGATGTCCGGGTCCTGGCGAACGATGCTGCGCAGACCCGAGGCAAAGTCAAAGCCGATGGCCGGCTGCACCTGCACCTGATTGATGCCGCGCAGTTGGTACTCGACCGGATCCTCGAGGGTCACGATCTTGACCTCGGGGCTGTTGAGCCGGCTGAGGAACGTGTAGAGCGTCGTCGTCTTGCCCGAGCCGGTCGGGCCGGTCAGCAACATCACGCCCGAGGTCACGGCGAGATCCTCGAGCACCAGCCGCTCGATGTCCGCGGACAGGCCGAGGACTTTCATGTCGTACACCAGCGCCGACTTGCGCAGGAAGCGCAGCACTGCGCTCTCGCCATCCGTCACGGGCAGCGCCGAGACGCGGATGTCGATGTCCTCGCCCGCAACGCGCAGCTCGATCTTGCCGTCCTGCGGCCGGCGTCGTTCGCCAATGTCCATGCCCGCGAGGATCTTGAGGCGCGTGACAACCGGCAGCACCATCGCCGCGGGGATCGTGTCAACGTCGTGCAGCACGCCGTCTATCCGGTAGCGGACCCGCGCGTGGCCGCCCTGTGGCTCGACGTGCATGTCCGAGGCTGCCTGGCGGAGCGCGCGGGTGATCAGCGTGTTCAGCAGGTTGACGGTGGGCGCTTCTGAGGCGAGCTCGCGGAGCCGTCCTTCCTCGACGGAATTGAGCGCCGCGCCCGGGGTGGAATCCGCCGAGCGGCCGAGGCGGCCTTTCAGGACCCCGAAGCACTCCTCGCTCGCGAGCTTCAACTCGAATGGCACGCCTCTTGTGCGCAGCCAGTCGTTGACCTCGAGGTCGAGCGGTACGCGGGTCGCGAAGGTCCAGCGATCCTCGGCCTCGCGCTCGTACGGGATCCAGCCGCGGGGTATCAGGAAGTCGAGCGGCAGCTCGTCGATGCCAAGTGGCGGCTCCCAGGCCGATGCGGCGGCGGCCGGGAGGGTCTCTACGCCGAGCAGCCGCGCATAGATGTCGGGGAGCGTATCGGAGGACAGGCTCCCCATGTTGACGAGAATCTGCTCGATCCGGCCGCCGTATTTCTGCTGGTAGAGGCGCGCCTTCTCGAGATCGTCCGCCTGGACCCCGAAGTCCGTAAACAGGGCCTGCAGCTCGCTCATTGGAAAATGATGTCCGCATTGTCGCCCTCGCCGCCGGGCCGTCCGTCCTTGCCGTAGGAGCGCAGCGTGTAGGGCTTGCCGTCCTCGCCCGGCACCGCATACACGTAAGGGTTGCCCCACGGGTCGAGCGGCACGTCACGCGGCAGGTAGGGCCCATCCCAGCCGGGCTTGGTGCTGCTACGGAGTTCCGCGAGCGAGGGCGGGTACTCGCCGACGTCCAGGCGATAGGTATCGAGCGATGTTGCCAGCATCTGCATCTGCGCCATCGCGGTCTTACGCTGCGAGGAGCTGACCTTCGAGAACATGACCGGCGCGACCAGCGACAGCAGCAGGCCGAGGATCACGATGACGATCAGCAGCTCGATCAGCGTGAAGCCCGCGCGGCGGCGGGTGAGTCTCGGCGTCGGCTCGGAGCGCATGTCGCTTCCAAAGATCAGAGAAAGGCCGGACAGTATAGCCTAAGCCCCTGAAATCCCTCTGGATGGATGCCGCCCGGACCGCTGGTCGAGCGGGTGCACCTACTGGCGGTATGCGGCGCGGTGTGCCCGAAACCACTCAACCGTGTGCGTGAGGCCCGGTTCGAACGAAATCCTCGGTCGCCAGCCAAGCTGCGTCATCCGCGTGACGTCCAGCAGCTTGCGTGGCGTGCCGTCCGGGCGCGTCGTGTCGAACACAATCGGGCCCTCGAATCCGACCACCCGGCGAATGGTCTCGGCCAGCTCCCCGATCGAAATGTCCTCACCCCAGCCAACGTTGACCGGCGCCTCGTCGCTGTAAGTCCGCATCAGGAAGAGGAGCGCATCGGCGAGGTCATCGACATGCAGGAACTCGCGGCGCGGGGTGCCCGTCCCCCAGACCACAACCTCGGTGGCATTGCGCTCGCGGGCCTCGTGGAACCTGCGGATCAGCGCCGGCACCACGTGCGAGCTCTCGAGGCTGAAGTTATCGCCCGGGCCATACAGGTTGGTCGGCATCGCGGCGATGACGTCGAAGCCATACTGGCGACGGTAGGCCTGGCACATCTTGAGCCCTGCGATCTTGGCGATCGCATACCACTCATTGGTCGGCTCGAGCGGTCCGGTCAACAGGTGCTCCTCCCTCATCGGCTGGGGTGCGAGCCTTGGGTAGATGCAGCTCGAGCCGAGGAACAGGAGCTTGGTCACCCCGTGACGCCAGGCAGAGTCGATGACGTTCGTCTCGATCAGCAGGTTGTCGCGGATGAAGTCCGCCGGGTACGTGGCGTTCGCAACGATGCCTCCGACGCGCGCCGCGGCGAGAAATACGTGCGCCGGCTTCTCGGCCGCGAAGAAGCGCTCGACCTCTTCCTGCCGCGTCAGGTCGAGCTCGCTGCGCGCGCGGGTGAGGACGTTCGCGAAGCCCGCGGCCTTGAGCCTGCGGACGATCGCAGAGCCCACCAGGCCGCGATGGCCGGCGACGTAGATTCGGTCGCCCTCATTCATGGGGACGCAGCACCTTGAAGCCCTGCCTGGTGAGGTGCGAATCGCGCTGCGCGAGCTCGAGATCCGTGTCGACCATTTCCCGGACGAGCTGGTCGAAGCCTATTTCCGGGGCCCATCCGAGCTTCGTGCGCGCCTTGGTCGCATCGCCTAACAGCGCGTCGACCTCGGCCGGGCGGAAATACCGCGGGTCGACCCGCACCAGCACCCGTCCTGAGCGGCGATCGAGGCCCTGCTCGGCGAGCCCCTGGCCGCGCCACTCGATGTCATAGCCGAGCAGCACGCCGGCACGTTCGACGAACTCGCGGACCGAGTGCTGCTCGCCGGTCGCGATCACGAAGTCCTCGGGCTCAGCCTGCTGCAGCATCAGCCACTGCGCGCGCACATGGTCGCGCGCGTGGCCCCAGTCGCGCAGTGCGTCGAGGTTGCCGAGGTAGAGGCAGTCGTCGAGGCCCTCGTGGATGCGCGCCAGCCCGCGGGTGACCTTGCGCGTGACGAACGTCTCGCCTCGTACCGGCGACTCGTGGTTGAAGAGGATGCCGCTGCAGGCAAAAAGTCCGTACGCCTCGCGATAATTCACCGTCATCCAATGCGCGTACAGTTTGGCGGCGCCGTACGGCGAGCGCGGGTAGAACGGTGTCGTTTCGCGTTGCGGGGTCTCTTGCGCCTTGCCGAACATCTCGGATGTCGATGCCTGGTAAAAGCGCGTGCGCTTTTCGAGCCCAAGAATCCGGATCGCCTCGAGCAGGCGCAGCGCACCGAGCGCATCGGCGTTGGCGGTGTACTCCGGGGTTTCGAACGATACGGCGACGTGGCTCTGCGCGGCGAGGTTGTAGATCTCCTCGGGCTGAACCTGCTGGATGATGCGGATCAGGTTGGTGGCGTCGGTGAGGTCGCCGTAGTGGAGCCGCAGGCGGACATCCAGCGCGTGCGGGTCCTGGTAGAGATGGTCGATCCGGTCGGTATTAAACAGCGATGCGCGCCGCTTGATGCCGTGGACCTCGTAGCCCCTGGCAAGCAGGAGCTCTGCGAGATAGGCGCCGTCCTGGCCCGTGATTCCCGTAATCAGCGCCTTGCGACTCAAACGAACACCCCGACTGCGCTCTTAGGATTGGTTCACGGCTCCGCACGCGTTGCGCGTGCGTTCCGACCGCCCGCCACTCGCTGCGACGGCGGTGGTCGCATTGCCCCGAGGCTGCCTGGCGCGAGTGCATGCGCCCGTCGCGGGCGGTTGATCGGGAGCCATGCAGCCGGCAGTACCACCGCCGCGCAAGCCATTGATAGGCATGGCTGCGGTGCGCAATGTACCACCGTTCCCGGCTTGCGAGGCGCCGCGGTGCTCTCAGCAAGCCAGGGGCCGTAACGGCGATTACGTTCTACAGGGACAGCCGCGTTGCACCGTGACCGGCCGGGCTGTTCACGATCCACGCCAATGAAGCTCGAGCATTTTGACGGGCAGGCGCGTGAGCAGTCTCGCGTAGCTGGTCCGGACACCGTGCGCCGCGCAGGCGCGGTGCATCTCGCGGGTGATCGTCCAGACAGAGGGCCAGCCATTGTTGCTGAGGCCACCGCGCGGCATCCGCACCAGCACCTGGGGGACGTGTACGTGGCGAATCGGTTCCACGGCAAACAGCCTGACGCAGAGCTCGAAGTCGCCGGCGATACGGTAGGTCGGGTCGTAGGCACCGCGGCGCTCATACACGCTGCGGCGGATGAAGAGCGCCGGATGCGCCGGCATGAATCCCCACGCGAGCCGCGATGGCCTGAATGAACCCGACCGGTAGCGTCGCACAAGCTTCGTTGGATCTGCGGCATCGACGATCTCGACATCGCCGTACACGGCCTCGGCATCGCCCGCCGCAAACGAGCCCGCGATCAGACTGATGATGCCAGCCGACACGTAATTGTCGCCGGCATTGAGATACGCGACGATTTCGCCGGTCGCAAGGCGCAGGCCCTTGTTGAAAGCATCGTAGACGCCGGCGTCCGGCTCGGACACGAGTCGCGCCACACGCCGCCCCAGTCGGCGCACGACGTCGACGGTATCATCGGTGGACGCGCCGTCGACGACGATATGTTCGACGTCCGGGTAGTCCTGCGCCGCGATCGAGGCAAGCGTGACCGGGATATCGCGCGCACCGTTTCGCACCGCCGTGATGATCGAGACTTTCATGCGTCAGGCCGCGCGTGACACGGTCGACCGGGCGGCGCAAACGGATGCCTTCTCGTAGATCTCGAGCAGGCGCGCGAGGTTGCGGGCCGGCGTGTACTCGTTCTCGAAGCGATGACGGGCGCCGAGTCGCAGGCGCTGGCGAGTCTGCGGATCGCTCCACAGACTCCGCACCTGCGCGGCGAGCGAGGCGGCGTTGCCGGCCTCGAAGTGCAGGCCGGTTTCGCCAGGCAACACAAGCTTGCGCAGGCTCCCGATGTTGGAGGCGATGACCGGTGTGCCCCGCGCGTAGGACTCGACGAGCACCAGCGGAAATCCCTCGAAACATTCCGAGGCGATCACCTGCAGTTCCGCCTTGCCGATGATGTCCAGCACCTCCTCGCGCCGACGCAAGCCGAGGAATTCGACCGGCAGCCCGTCCGCCCGAGCCCTCTCGACCATGCCCGCGAGCAGTGGCCCGTCACCGACCACCTTTAGCGGCACGTCGCGGAGACTCTGCCACGCCTCGAGCAGCGTCCAGACGCCCTTTTCCTCGGACAGTCGCGCCGCAAACACGGCATATCCTCCGCCACCGGCGCTCGCAGGGCCGACTGAGTCCACGAAGTTCGGCTTAATCTCGATCCGGCCGCGGTCCAGCCCTTCAGAGACAAATCGGTCCGCGGTGAAGCTGCTGAGGGCGATGTAAACGTCCACCAGCTGCTGGAACGTGCCGCGCTCCCAGTTTCTCCGCAACATCCATGCGACGGCCATGGACCCGGCCAGCGAGCCGCGATAGCAGCGATGCCGGACGCCCGCCCATGGCGAGCCTGCGGTGCAGATCTCGCATACCTTGCCCTCCCGGAAGAACGTGCCTGCGCAGCAGATCATCCGATAGTTGTGCAGCGTCTGCACCACCGGCACGCCGTGATCCTTGCAGGCGGCGTAGGCGCTCGGGGTGATCAGCGGGAACGTATTGTGGAAATGCGCGACCGTCGGGCGCTCGCGCCGCACAATTTCGCCGAGTTCTTCGTACGTTCTCCGGGACCAGGACATCGCTGCCGCGGTGCGCAGCACCTGGACCCTGTCGTGCTCGTCGACATCATCATTGCTCTTCGTGTAACACACGACATCGACGCCCGCGGCCTTGAGCAGGTCGCGTTCCTGGCGAAATACATTGTCCTCGCCACCGGGCGTCACCGACCGATAAAAGTTGTGCACCAGCAGCACTTTCATCCGCGGTGGCTGCGGCACAACGCCTGGGCGTCCAGCAGCTAACGGCCCGGCGCCGGTGGCTACAACGACCGTGCGCAGCGGCACTCGCCGCCGGGCATCGAGCGCCGTTCGCGCGGCATTGGCGAACGCCAGCCCATATTCGCGGACCCGCGCGGCCGTCTTTTCGGCGGCCAGCCGGCGGCGCTCCGCCGGTGCAGGGAGGTCGCTGCGCTCCCATGCCTGCCTAATCGCCTCCGCGGCACTTGCCGGCGATGCGGGATCGAAGTACAGCGCCGCATCCCCGGCCTGCTCCCGGTGCACGGCGATGTCCGACAGCACCAGCGGCGCACCAAGCGCCTTGGCCTCCTCGACGGTGGTGCTCCAGCCTTCAAAGAACGAAGGATTGACCATCGCATGGCAGAGCGAGGTGAGTCCGATCACGTCCGTGTACGGCAGCATCCCGAGGAATCGGAAGTCCTGCTGCACACCGAGCGCCGCCACGCGCTCGCTGAGCCAACGAAAGTGGCCGACGTGACGGGTATCGTGTGGGTTGCCCGAGGCGGCGACTACCATTGGTTCCCGCCGTTGCCGCAAGAGCGCGAGGGCATCGATGACGACGGAGTGATTCTTGTGCTTCCAGAACTGGTTTGGCAGATACAAGAAGCGCTCCGGCAAGCCATGCCGGCGCAGCAGTTCCGGGCCGGGCGGTGCCGGCAGCTGCGGCGGCTGAACCGCGAACCGCACGACGACAGTCCGCCCGCGGCTCCCCGGATAGAATCGCTCGGAGTCGGCGCGCGCGTCCTCGCTGCTCAACATCAGGATTCGGCCCGCAGCCACCTGCGCCCGGTAACCTATCTCCCGCCGCAGCCACTGACGGCGCGAGAACATTCGCGGCAGGTGGCGGTGCTGGAAATCAGGGGTCCAGGCCAGTGTCGCGAGCGGGAAGCGCCAGCCGTAGAACTGCGCCACCTCGAACACTACGTCGATGCCCGCGTCCTTAAATGCGGCGGTCGCCGCCGGAACGTTGCCGAGCGTACATGCGCGGGCGAGACGCAGGTTTGACAAGCCCCGATCGAAGGCTGCCGACCGGATAGGCCGCTGCACCAGCAGCGGCACGAACTCCGCCACCTGCTCATCCCCGACGTCGTTGCCGACGAACAGCACCGGCTCGACGCCGCAGTCCGGGTTCGTGTGCAGTACGCGCAGCAGGTTGACCAGGTAGTTATAGCCTCCCGTCCATTCGCGGCCGCCGATTAGCGTAAATCCGACGCGCATGATTCAACGCACTGCGGACTGGCAGAACCAATCCATGTGGGCGAGGACGGTGTATGCCTGCCCGACCCGCGTGACGGAGCGCAGTGGCTCGATCATCGAGGTGAGCGGTGTCACGCCGCCGCCAATTTCGTGCAGAGGAACGAGTAGAGGCGGCCCGCTCGTCGGTCGATGCGGGACAGCAGCCGAAGGAACGCGTCGTAACGGCGATCATTAGCGAGCAGCTGGCCGAGAATCAGCGATCCGCCTGGAATTCGGCCTGCGCGACGAACGAGCTCATCGCGCAGGCTCGCATGCGTGTGCGGGGCGTAATTGATGGCCGAGTCGAATGACGCCATTTGCCTCTCGATCCGCAGGCCGGCCGACAGGATCGCCCCGCGGTACTCGTCGACCAGGTAGGCGTTCTCACCGCCGTAGAGGTGATGCAGCGGATGGGCTTTCAGGAAGCGCGGAAGGTCGCTCCGGCGCGAGATCACGTGTTCCCGGATCGCGAGGAATGTCCCGCCCGGGCGTAGTACGCGGGCGACCTCGTGGCACAGGCGGCCCAGGTCGCGGGCATGGTGTAGCACCTGGCGGGCGAGCACGAGATCCACGGACGCGTCAGCAAACGGCAACTCCTCGCCAAAGGCCTCGACCACCTCGAGCGCCACACCACACTCGTCCGCCAGCTGCCGGATCGCCCCTGCACCAACTAGATCGCTAGGGTCAGGCTCAAGCGCCGTTACATGCCATCCGGCTTGGGCGAGGGCGACGCTCGCGATGCCGTGACCGGCACCGACTTCGAGTGCCTCGCCGGCTCGGGGCGGCAACAGGGCGAGCGCCGCGCGCCACTCGGCGCTGCGAGCGTATCTCGCAGCCGCGGCGGCGCGCGGCAGATCGTAGAAGTAGTCGAATACGAGCTGACGCTGCCCGGGCTGCGCGAGCAGCCAGCGTACGGCCTCTTCCCAGGTCGTGCACGTCACCCGGGCCGACCCCATCAGGCGACCCGCCCTACGACCCGGTCCCGGACGAACAGGCTCTGCTCGGGAACGTCCTCGGTCACGATGCTGCCTGCCCCAATGATGGAACCGCGGCCGATGGTAACGCCCTTAAGCACGATGGCGTTGAAGCCGATCCACACATCATCGCCGATCTCTACGGGAGCCGCGATAATGCTGTCGAGACGGCGCGGATGACCCTGCTCCATGATCGCCAAGAAATGCGCATGGCGCTCGGCGGCGTCGCGCGGATGACTGTTGGTGTCGTGGATATTGACGTTGTGCGCGATCAATACGCGATGCCCGATACGGATCGAGGCCGACGACCAGATTCTTGAGCCCGGCCCGACGTAGCACCAGCCACCGATCTCGATATCGCCGCCGTGACCAAAGGTTTGCAGCTGGCCGGCCACTACGCTTCTTTCGCCAATGCGTATTGCCTGCCGATCTCCGCGGATGTTGGTCACCTCGGCGCCCCACGCGAACCGCGCCCGGGGGTGAACGACTGCTGAGGCCCGGAACTTGAGGCCGTTGAGGCCGAGCACGGCCGCCCGCCCTAGCCGCAGGGGCAAGCCAATGGCCTCGGCCAGAAGGATTTTTGACATCAGCAAGATACCGAAGCAGACGGGTGCTACGCGAGCAGACGAGTTCGCGCGCCGCAGCCTCCGGCGCGGGGGCGAATGGTACCAGCGGGAGTGACTTAAGTAATCCGGCCAACGTCCCGGAAAATCGCTTCCAGCTCGCCCGCACGGGCCACGGTCGAATGGTCCTGAAGCGTCCGCTGCTGGCCTTGCGATGCGATCGCTGTGGCCTCATCGGGGTGGTCGAGGTAATAGCCGATCTTGGCGATCAGGTCGTCGCCGCCTGTGTAGGCCACGACCTCCCGGCTGGAATCGAACAGGTCCGCGAGGTTCGGCATCTGCTCCGTGAGCAGGAGCGCCCCGCAACCGGTGACCTCGAACATCCTCATGTTGCCGGCGAGGCCGCCGGCTACTTCAGCATGGACATTGAGCGACAGGCGTGAGCGCGCCAGCACACGGTACATATCGATGCCGTACACCTCCGGACGCGCGTGGTGCAGAACTCCGCGGGCCGCCCACAGCGCTTTCCAAAAGGCCGGGCGGGCGGCACTGAGCGACAGTACCTTGGGCTTCCCCGACCAGACTTCAAGCGGGACTGCGCGAGCCACAGCGCTGATTGCGGCAATGCGCTCCAGATGCGCCCACGTCAATCCGCCGATGAAGCTCACCGCCAGGTCCCGATCCGGATTGCCCGTCGCTTGCAGTATCCGCGGCTCGAAACATGGCAGGACCTGCTCGCAGCGCAGGCCGCGTGCACGGAAGGTCGCTGCGAAGTTCGCATGGGACGTGAGCATGCAGTCGATGCCGCCTAGGTCGAGCCCAAGCGGGAGCGGAGCGGCCGTCCAGGCGACAACAGCCCGGCAATGCTTCTTGAGCGCGCGCAGATACTCACCGAAGTACTGAAAGTTGGAACCGGTCCACAGCACGTCCGGCCTGAACCGCTTCACCTGCTCGATCGGCAGCTGCATCTGCCAGCTGCTTCGGGAAACGTTGACCCCGGCCTCGCGCGCCCAGGCCCTCTGGAGCGGCCCGGCGTTGGCGATGATGACTTCCACCTCGTGGCCGCGCTCGGCCAGCCGGAGACCGACGGCCGGGGGCCAGCCGAAGTAGTCATCGAGCAGCGCGGCGCGCTGCGCCGCATAGGGCAGCTGCGCGATATCCGGTCGCGCGGCGTAGAAGCGCCTGAGGTACTCGCCGTAGAACACCCACAGAAGCAGTACGCGCATGGAAGAAGCGCCGGTCAGGACCGTTTCACGGTCGCGTCCAGCGCCCGGAGTGCCGTGCAGCGAAAGCGCGAGAGGTCTGCCGTGGAGACATCGGGTTGGTCACGTCTGGCGACCGTCTTGGGCCCGCCGAGTGCGAGCGCGCCCGATCCGCCCGCTGTACAGTGTCGGTCGACACTGGCGCCGCCACCCCGCGGGTAACGAATGGACTGAAGCGCGCTGTGCAGCTCCCGCCCACCGAGCGGCAGCTTGTTCGACGCCAGGAGCCCGAGGATGCCGCACACCGGCTCAGCCTCCGCCCGCGCCGGGCGGCACGACGTCCGTTGCAGCGACACCGCCGAGTAACGGGCTGGGACCGAGCGCTGCGACCCGCAGCAGCAGGATGGCAAACCCGGCATAAACGCAGCCCGCCGTCAGGCCATAGGCCAATACAGCCCGATCAAGACCCTGCGTCCGGCAGGCCACCAGCGCCGCGGCGGGCAGGATCAGGAAGCACGCGTCAAACACCAGCTTCAGCGCGGGCCGTCCGACGACAATCAGCAGTCGGCTGATTGGGCTGACGACGGTGGAGGTCCACCACAACGGCAGCAGTACCAACATCAGCGAGCCGGACGGCTGCCATTGCGGACCGAATACCCAGCCGAAGGCGGCCGGCGCGAGCAGGCACAAGGGGAGGTAGATTGCGGTCGCGGTCAGTGCGAGGCGCCGCAGCGTGCGCGTCACGAGCGGACGGAGGTCGGCGCTCGTTCCGTCCCTGACCGCGACCGAGTGCGCGTGAAAGACATCGGCCACGCTCGCGCTGACCAAGCCCGACGGAACCGTCGCGATGCGCCAAGCCAGGGCAAAGTACCCGGCCGACGACGGCCCGAACAAAACCGCGATCAAGGGCAGCGGCAGCGCCGCACCCAGTGCATCGAGCACGCTCGACGGCAGCACGATCAACGGATAGCGCCACGCGCTGCGCAGGCGTTCAGCCATGCGACGCAGGCCGCCCCGCGCGATCTCCGCACTCACGCTCGCCGCTGCCGGCCGCCAGAGACGGCGGACTCCAAGCACGCGGCCGGCTAGGTCGCCGATCAGCAGGCCGGCCCATCCGCCGCCGATGACCCCGCACGCAAGCGACACGGTGGCCCGACCCGCCCCCTGCATCACCAGCGCACCGCTCACGACGCGGAAATCGCGCCGCCCGACGTGCCAGTAGCGAAGCGTTCCGAAGACTCCGGTCATCACGAGCGCAACCAGCGCGGCGGGCACGGTCCACAGCGACAGCAGCTCGAATGACAGGATCCGGGCCCGGATGAGCCCCGCCAGTACGGCCGCCAGCGCGATGCTCGTCGCCGGGCAGACGGCGAGGCATAACAGCACGAGCCCCGCGGCCTCACTTTGGCTACGCGCTGTCGCGACGCCAAAGTCCAGGCGCCAGCACGCCGCGGTGCTCGCTACACTCACGAAACTCGAGAACAGTCCGAAGACGCCCATGTCGGCGGGCACATAGAGCCGGGTCAGCAACGGCGTCACAGCCACGACAAGCAGCTGGCCGAGAGCGGTACCGCCGGTCAGCAGCGCGACCTCGCGTGAGAACTCGCCGCGCAGGATTGACGTGAGCAAGCTCATGCGGAGGACGCGACCGGACGTAACCGAAGTGTCCCCGCCAAGCCCATGGCGGCGAAGCCGAAGGCCCAGAAGATGCCGTCGAGGAACAACGACCCCGAAAACATCCCATTGAGGACGTACTGCACATAGATCAGAGCGACCCAAGTAAATGGTGACGAGGCCCATACCAGCCGTACGGACGCGAACAGGGCGGCACCCAGGTTCGCGAGCAGCAACGTGAACCCGATGAGCCCCGTCGCCATCAGGCATTCCACCAGGATGTTGTGGGGGTAGGTCAGGAAGCGGAGCTCGACAAACGCACTGCCGAGCAACGGGTGCTCGGTGAACTGCTGCCAGGCGCCACGGAACATCGCGATTCGCTCCTGGGCCGACACGTCCTCCAACGCCTCGGCGAAGCGAGCCACGACGTCGACATACTCGTTATCCTGCAGATAGTCGATGGCGACCGCTATGCCGGCGGCGGTCACGGCGAGCAGGCCGAGCCGCAGCAGGACGCGCGCGGGGCCGAGTCGCCGGCGCTGCCGTTGGGTAAATGCCAGCAGCAGTACTGTAACCAACGCTGCCGTGATCGGACCGCGAGACACAGACGCGACCACGACAATCACGCTCAGGCCGATCAGCACGAGACGCAGCCCGCGGGCCACGCGCGTCGTCCCGGCAAGCCCACAGAGCGTCACGATGAGTACGGAAACACCGAGGTGGCCGGCCGCTATCGGGTTCAGAACAGCGGTCCCCAGCCTGCGAAAGATCACTCCTTCCATCACCCCGGAGAGGCCCAGATACAGGACACCGAGCATCGCGATGGCGCCCAGGCCCTCGATCCAACGCCGCGCAAGATCGAGCGTCGCGGGCGATGGCACTTCGAGGAAGGCCAGCGCGGGGATGAAGCAGGCGCCGAGACTCAGCATCAGCACCTGCGATATGGGCATGCCGAGACTGCCGGGCACCGGGTCGATCAGCGTACCGTGAACCATCCGCGCCACCAGCAAGGCCCACAGCGCCAGTGTCGCCAGGATCGGCGGCGTGAACGAAATCCGTATACGCCGAACCCGCCACCCGATCATCACGCCCAGCGACAGCATCAGCACCACGACCCGGAACGGGATCGTGGCCGCCTGCGAATCGAGCCGCAGCATCACGGGCACGAGCGATGTCAGTGGAAATCCCACGATTGCGAGGATGTAGAGCGCCGCCAGCATCAGCGACGGCCGGTCAGCCGCGCTGGCGGCGGCCCGGTGGCCGCGTCCCGAGGTGACGGCGGATCCGCCCGCTGCCGTCGGTGCACCCTGGGACTGTGCCGCAGCCAGCAGAACCCCTGGTTGTGGGGGCATCAGCAGGCCCGCGTCGAGCGTCCTCGTGGCTGGGCCCCATTCACCGCGGGCGCTGCCCGCGGCGAAGCCGCACGGCGACGATCGCCATGCCGACGATGGTGCCGAACAGCACTCCGAAGCCGATCATCGCGGCGCGCTTCGGGCGGACCATGTCTTTCTTGTCAGGCGGGGATGCGGCGTCGATGATTTTGAACGCGTACTGCTCGCGGGTGTTCGCCATCATGGCCGACTTGATCTGGTTCTCGATCAGCCGGTAGATGGCCGCGCGCAGCTCGACCACGTTGGTCTTCGCAAGTTCGGAGTTCAGGTATGCGGTGCTCGCCTCGGCCTCGGCGACCGCGCGCTGGCGCAGATCGCGGTTCGCGCGCTCTATCATCAGGTTCGCCCAGCGTGCCGCGAGCTCCGGGCTCGTCCAGATCACCGACAGCGTCACGATGCCGGTGCGCCGTTCCTCCTGCACCGAGCGGACGTGTTCGTCAAGGAACTTGACGCCGTCTGCCAGCGTCGGCACATCCTCCGGGTCCGTCACGTTCCAGCGGCTGGCCTTCGCGTCCCAGCGTTTGTAGAACAGCGCCGGCAGCAGGTTCTCGTCCGTGATGAAGCGTGCTGCGAAGGAGCGCGACTGCAGATACGCGATGTACTCGTCCTTGTTGCTGCCGCTGGCCCCGCCCAGGCCCGCGAGCGAAGCGAGCCCGCCGAGCGACCCGATCGCGCCCGACAGCAGCCCGCGCGTATCGTCGGCCTTCACGGGAATCACGACGGCCTCGGCGCGGTACTTGGGTGTCATCACGAACGCAGCCGCGGCCGCGGCCGCAGTGACCGTCACGATGCACACCGCCATCAGCAGCCACTGACGCCACATCCCGGCGAGCAGGTCATCGAGCGTGATCTCGGCCGGCGGGAGCTGCGTCGTCATCTTGGATTCCACCTTGGCGGTCAGTACTCGAGTGGCAGCGCCACCCGCCGGCCGTCGCGCGCGGAGAGGTAGCTCGCGATCAGGATCTCGAGCGATCTCAGGCCCTCGCGCCCGTCGGTCTCGGCGGTCGCCTCGCCGCGCAGCGTCGCGATCACGTTGTCGTAGTAGAGCGGGTGGCCGACGCCATACACCGAGGCCGGCTCGTAGCTCGCCGCACGGACACCATCGTCGTCTGGGTGGCGATCCGCGAACTCCCAGTGCTCGATCCGGTTGACCGCGACCCCACCGATCCGCACCGTGCCCTTCTCCCCAATGACGGTAATCGACCCTTCCAGGTTTTTTGGATAGGTCAGCATCGTCACGTTGACGGACCCGAGGGCGCCCGAGCGCCAGCGAACGCCGACCGTCGCCGTGTCCTCGACCTGAATGTCGCGCGCGAGCGTCGCGATGTACGCCTGCACGCTCTCCACCGGGCCGATGAGCCAGTCGACCAGGTCCACGTAGTGGCTCGCCTGGTTCATCAGCGCGCCGCCGTCGAACTCCCAGGTGCCGCGCCACGTTGCGCTGTCGAAGTACTCCTGCGGCCGCTGCCAGAACACGTTGATCGTGACCATGTAGATCCGGCCGAACCGCTTGCCCTCGACCGCGCGCTTGAGCAGCTGCAGCGTGGCATTGCGGCGGTTCTGCTTGACTACGAACAGCCGCACGCCGGCGTCGTCGCATGCCTTCACCATGGCGAGGCCGTCGCTCCAGCGGGTCGCCATCGGCTTCTCGGTGATGACGTGCCGCCCAGCCGCCGCGGCACGCATCGCCTGGCCCGGGTGCAGCCCGCTCGGCGTGCAAAGCGCCACGGCATCGCAGTCGGACTGCGCGAGCAGTGCCTCGAGCGTCGGATAACCGGCCGCACTGGTGGCTGCCACGGCGCGCGCGAGCGCGCTGCGGTCGGTGTCGCAGACGGCCGTGAGCTCGGCGCGTTCGCCGTGTCGGGTGATCGCCTCGAAATGCCGCGGGGCGATGCGCCCGCAACCGACAACGGCGAAGCGGATCCGACGGCTCGATACTGGCGGCACGGGGCTCATGGCGTTGCCATTCTCGCACCGCAGCCGCGGATCCGCCGCGCCGGTGTGCCCAGCAGCGACCGCACGGCTCGCCGACGGGCGGCTCGCCTGCTCAGGCGCATTCGGATAGACCGTGCGGGCCGACCCGGTAGCGCCGGTCGCAGGCAGCACAGCGAAGCTCTGTCGCGGCCGCCGGCAGCCCGCCGGGCAGTGGCTCGCCGCACCAGCAGACCCAGCCGATGAGCCGCGCCGGGTTGCCGAGCACGAGGCCAAAGTCGGGGACGTCACGGGTCACTACTGCACCGGCGCCGACGAAGCAGTACCGCCCGAGGCTGATACCGCACAGGATCGTGGCATTCGCGCCGATTGAGCAGCCGCGGCCCACCCGTGTCGCCTGGTACTCCGTCTTGCGCTCGATGAAGGCGCGCGGGTTGATGACGTTGGTGAACACCATCGACGGGCCGAGGAACACCTCGTCCTCGATCGTCACGCCGGTGTACACCGACACGTTGTTCTGGATCTTGACGCCGTTGCCGACGGTGCACCCCGGCGAGATCACCACGTTCTGGCCGATGTTGCAGGCGGCGCCGATCACGCTGTCACGCATCACGTGCGTGAAGTGCCAGATGCGCGTGCCGGCACCAATCTCGCACGGCTGGTCGATCACCGCCGTCGCGTGCGCAAAATACTCGGGGTCGGCCATCGCTGCTGCCCGCCCCTTAGAATGAGTGCACGGCCGCCGCGGCAATCGCAACGTTGTAGATAATCGTCGTGATCGCCGTCCACATTGGCAGTGGCAGCATTCGTTCCGTGTCGAGCGGCACGACGATCGCATCGCCCGGCCGGATCACGTCCGCATCGCCCCGTGACCAGCGCCGGCTCGAGCCGCTGATGACGCTGCCGTTGGCACGCACGACGTAGATTCGCTTTTTGTCGGCCTTCTGCGTGATTCCCCCGCTCATGCGGATGTAGTCGTCGCGCTTAAGACCCGGGTCCCACAGGTGGGAGGTACCGCTTTGCACCTCGCCGAGCACCGTAACTTCCTGCATCTGGGCCGGGACGATCAGCCGGTCGCCGCCCTTGAGCACGATGTCGTCCTGCGATCCGGGGCGCGACGCGATCACCCGGTCGAGGTCGATGACCAATCGTCCGACGGGCTCGAGCTCGCGCAAGCTGTCGAGCAGGGACTCCCCGACGGCAATCGCCTGTGCGGCCGACTGTGCGCCCGTGCTGGTGGGCCCGGTGGGCTGTGTGGCCTGCAGCGCGAGCGCCGCCAGGTCGCCCTGCAGGCGGTCGGCGAGCTGCTCGATTTGCTTCTGCTCGCGCACCCTGAGGGTCTCGCGGGTGAACACACTGCCCTCAGAGAATGCGAGTGGCGTCAACCCGCCGGCCCGCTTGAGCAACGAGCTCAAGCTCTCGCCGCGCCTGATCGGGTACTTGCCCGGGAAGCGCACTTCGCCCGTCAGCGTTACGACCTCCTGCTCCGACCACTGGGGCAGTTCCTTGATCACTAGGTAGTCGAACGGCTTCAGCGGGATGTTGGCCGACGAATTCCCCGCCAGGACCGCCTCGAAGTCGATCTCCAGAGTGCCGAGCTGGCGGTATTCGCCGGAAACGATTTCGCTGCGCGTGAGTTCCGCTGTGTTCCGGTAGGCCGCCTCGCCCAGCCCGCCTCCGGCCCGCACCAGGTCCGACACTTTCATCCCGATTTCGTATGGATACTGACCGGGTGCCTTGACGCGTCCGCCGACGGTCACGATCTGGGTTGGCTCGCCAAGCCCGGCCTGGCGACGCATGTCATCGAGTATCGGCCTAAGCACAAGGTCGCGGCCGCCTTCGAGATTGAACACGTACACCTGGTCGCGGGCCGCGAGCAAGATGTTCGCCTCTGACGACGGGTCCCGCCACGCCTGCGCGATGTCGGCCGACACGGCGGAGACCTTCCGGTCCGGCGACTCGCGTCTGACCAGCACGTAGTGCAGATCTGCGTTTGGCTTGAGGTACTCGATCCCGGGCAGTACGTCGGTCAGCCTGAGCCCGCTGTGCCACGCGACCGGGCCAGGGGTTTGCACGTGACCGAACACCGTGACCGAGTTGGCGACCGCCGCCGACACCCGGCGCAGCCGCAGCAGATCGCCCGACCGCAGCGTCGTCGCTCGGCCGGCGACGGAGGTCAGATCGACGTTCACCACCATGCGTTCATGATGCTCATCGATGCGCTCGATGGTCGCGAGCCGCGGATCCGCTTCCGGCGTCAGGCCGCCGGCCAAAGCCACCATATCCCCGGTCGTGGTGTCCCCTTTGAGTTCGTAGATCGCCGGCCGGCGGATCTCACCCGTCACACCGACGGTCGCCCCGACCGGCGGAATAAAGATCACATCGCCCGACGACAGCCGCAGGTCGTCCCTGGCATCGCCCTTCAGCAGCAGATCGTAGAGGTCGAGGGTAGCGGCAACGACATCGCCGCGCCTCACCTGGATGTCGCGCAGCGACCCGATCTCCTTGACGCCACCGGTGGCGAACAGCGTGTTGGTAACGGTCGACAGGCCGCCCACCGCATAGGCCCCGGGCTGCTCGGCGTCGCCGGCGACGAATACCGTGATCGAGCGCAGCTCACCCATGCTGACGACGACGCGGTTGCCGATCATTTGCTTGCTGACGCGTTCCTCGATTGCGTGGCGTGCCTGGTCGAACTTGAGCCCCCCGACTGCGATCGGTCCGAGCTCCGGGAACATGATGCGACCGTCGCGGCCGACGACCAGTGCGTACTCGCCCGGTGCACTGCCGGTGACCTGGACCTGGATCGTATCGCCCGGACCGACCGAGTACTCCGGCGGCACCGGTACGTCGCTCGCGGGCGCGAACGTTGTCGGCAGCGAATTGAACATGTCGTAGCCAAACGGCTTCAGCGCATCCACGCCCTGGTGTTCGACGGGCAGCAGCGTCAGCTTGATGCGCATGTCGCGCAGCGCCGGATCGGCGAGCAGGCGTTTCGTCGCCTGCTCCGCGGTCAGTCCGACGAGCGTGATGGCCACGATTCCCGGAAGGTGCAGGTCACCTTGCTTGTCGAGCTTGTACGGGTTCGCGTCCAGCAGCCGCTGCTTTAACAGGTCGAGTTCCTGCTGCCGTTCCTCAGAGCGCGACAGCTTCTGCTTCTTGCGCTCCTCGATCTCCTCGCGGTCCTTGCGGTTCCGCTTCGTCTGCGATTGCGGCGGCTCGCCGGCGGCCTGCGCGCGCTGCTCGGCCTGCTCCTCCGCGAGCTGTTCCTTGGTCTTTTTCGGAACCTCCGGCGGGAAAACATCTTCGTCGACCTTCCGGACGGCTACGTCGAGGACGACGGTGTCGTTGCCCTTGAGCTGCGGCTCCTCTTCGACCTCGTAGGCGGCCTCCTTCTGCTTGCGCTCGGTCGTGGCGGGGAACTCGAGCTTCTTTTCGGGCCGCAGCTTTTTCGCGCCCCCCTTGCCCAGTTCCTTGAGGATTGCCTGCTGCTGATCCGGCGGCAGGTTGCGGAACATGTCGAGCTGGGCGGACGGCGAGGTGGGTCCACCCTGAGTCGAGTCGGTTGCCGCGAGCGCGCCTTGCGCTGCGAACAGCAGCAGCGCTGCGACTCCGAGCCAGCGTCTGCGGCGAGATGCTGCCGCGTCTGGGGTCAGGACAGGATCAACCATACGCATCCGTCTAGAGATTCAAAAAGTTGAGCGCAAATTGCCCTGTGTGCAACTGCACATCCGAGCGGCCATCCGGCGATGATAACGCGACCCGGCGAGTCGCGGGACCCGAACTGGCTCGATGCGGCGCCCGGGCGGGCCACCGAGCTGCCCTGCCGGCGTCGGTCCGGGGAACTTTTCGACCGCACGCCGCGGCCGGCAGAAGGGCCAGGCCTCGCCCGGCCGACGCCGCGGCGGCGACCGGCGCCGACGTGGCCGCGCACCCGCGTCCCGGAAAATCGAGGTCGCGGGTGCGGATGCGGTGACTATGGCGCGACGGACCGGACGCGCCGATCCGAGTCGCGGGTCGAACCGCAAGGACTTGCCGCCGGCGCGGTAAGCTAGGGATTCACAGCCGGAACGACCGCAACGGCTGTCTGCGGATCCATTCGAGGGCTTGCGCATGCCTAAAGAGCTCTTTCAGCCGCTGTCCGGCAATGCCATGCCGCGCTTCGGCGGCCCGGCAACGTTCATGCGGCTGCCGACCTGCGGACTGGACGCGGCGCTCGACGTGGCGTTCGTCGGCGTGCCGTTTGACATCGGTACGTCCAACCGGCCGGGCGCGCGCCTGGCCCCGCGCCAGATCCGCGACGAGTCACGAATGCTGCGGCCGTACAACATGGCGACGCGAGCGGCGCCCTTCGACTGCCTGCGCATCGCCGATGTCGGCGATGTGCCGATCAATACCTTCAACCTCGCCAAGAGCATCGACATCATCGAGAAGTACTTCGATGCGCTGCTCGCGAGCGGCGCGACTCCGCTGACCATGGGCGGCGATCATACGATCACGCTGCCGATCCTGCGCGCGATGCGCCGCAAATACGGGCCGCTTGGCCTCGTGCACGTCGACGCCCACGCCGACATCAACGACGACATGTTCGGCGAGAAGATCGCCCACGGCACGCCTTTTCGGCGCGCGGTGGAAGAAGGGCTGCTCGATTCAAGGCGCGTCGCACAGATCGGGCTGCGCGGCACGGGCTATGCAGCCGACGACTTCGACTGGCCGCGTCAGCAGGGCTTTCGGGTCGTCCAGGCCGAAGAGTGCTGGTACCAGTCGCTGGCGCCGTTGATGCGGGAAATCAGCGCGCAGGTCGGCACGGGCCCCGTGTACCTGAGCTTCGACATCGATGGCATCGATCCAGCCTTCGCGCCGGGCACTGGCACCGTTGAGATCGGCGGGCTCACGGTGCCGCAGGCAATCGAGATCATCCGCGGCTGCCGCGGCCTCAAGATCGTCGGCGGTGATCTCGTCGAGGTGAGTCCACCGTACGATACGACCGGCAACACCGCGCTGCTGGGCGCGAATCTGCTGTTCGAGATGCTGTGCGTCCTGCCCGGCGTGCGGACGCGCTAGCACCGGGGCGCAGGCGGCGATGGATCAGGTTGACATCTGCATCGTGGGCGGCGGCATGGCCGGTGCCTCGGTGGCGTTTCACGTCGCGCCTGAGGCTCGGGTGCTGCTCCTTGAGCGTGAGCCGCACGTGGGCTATCACAGCACCGGGCGTTCGGCGGCGCTCTATCACCGGCAGTATGGAAGCCCCGAAGTCCGTGCGCTCACGGGCGCCTCCGAATCCTTCTTCAGCTCTCCGCCGGCGGGGTTCGCTGCCGTGCTGAGCGCCCGCGGCTCGCTGGTCGTCGGCCGCGCAGATCAGCACGAGGCTCTGAGGGCGCACGAGGCACTCGCCGTCGCGAGCAATCAGACGCTGACCCGGCTTTCGCAGCCGGAACTCCTCGCGCTTGTCCCAGCCTTGCGGCCAGAGGCCGCGGCCTGGGGTCTATACGACAGCCTTGCCATGGACATGGACGTCGACTCGCTGCTGCAGGGGTACCTGAAGTCGGCACGCCGCCATGGCGCGCGCGTGCTGACCGGGCAGGAAATACGGGCGATCCGCCGCGACGGCTCCCGCTGGCAGGTGCAAACGGCGGAGTTCAACGTCGCCGCGGACATTGTCGTCAACGCAGCCGGAGCGTGGGCCGACGAGGTTGCCGGGCTTGCCGGGATCGCCCCGCTTCACCTCGTCCCCTACCGGCGGACGGCGTTCACGTTCGAGACCCCGGAAACGATTTCGGCCGCACACTGGCCGATGGTCGCCGACGCCGAGGAGCAGTTCTATTTCAAACCCGATGCGGGGCGGATTCTCGGGTCACTGTCCGAGGAGGTCGCCTCGCCGCCCTGCGACGTGCAGCCGGAGGATCTCGACGTCGCACTTGCGGTGGATCGAATCGAGGCGACCGTCAACTTCCCCATCAAGCGGGTGCTCCGCGCCTGGGCCGGGTTGCGGACGTTTGCAACCGACCGCAATCCGGTTTCGGGGTTCGAGGAGTCGGCCCCTGGCTTCTACTGGCACGCTGCGCTCGGCGGCTACGGCATCCAGACGTCGGCGGCGCTGGGTGCGTACGCGGGTGCAACCCTGACGGGCAGCGGCCTCCCTGGCGCGCTCAGCGCGCAGGGGCTCCGTGCCGAACAGCTCGCGCCTGGACGATTGCGTTGACTTATCGACTTGGCGGAGAGACGCGGATTCGAACTCACGAGGCTCGGGAAGGGTCTGCGCTTCACACAGCTTGAAATCCACTCAGCGCCGGAGGTGCCACGTCTCAGGATCTGACGCGCGTCACGTGAGCTGCCCGTGCCCTCGGCTCGAGGGCCGTCGGCAATAAGGTATTCTGGTGCGCGCGGCCGTCGCAAGCGATTTCGGCAACGCAATCGATCAGCTTCGACCGCACGCGACGAGAGGTACGATGCCTTGAGAGTCAAGTCCGCCGTTCGCGAGCTCTTGCAGGCAGCCGCGCGGCGCGTCGGGTACGATTTCGTTCCGGCTGGCGACCTCTTTGATTACCAGCGCAGTGACTACCGGCCACCAGTGGCCGGATCAGTCACGACGATCGACCCAGCGGACATCCGGTATCTAGTAGCCAGCAACCCGCGGCTGATTGAGCTGCGGCACGCCTACCTCAGCTGCGGGCTCGCGGCTACCGAGCCGCGCGTGTGGACCACCGCGTACACCTCCAACCTCGTCTCGCCTTCATTCCGTGGCGACAACGCCTACATGTGGCAGAGCCGTCGTGGGATCGAAATCCATTACGCGTTGACGACGTACTACCTGATGAGCAACGACCCGCTGACGCTGTTTGACCGGCTGACCGAAGATGGCGCGTACGGGTGCCAGACTTTCGACATCGACCGACGGATCGTCAGCCGTGATTTGCTCGACTCCGTGCGTGAACTGTCGTTCCTAGCCAAATACACCGGGATCGCCGGCAACGCGCCGCCGTCCATATTGGACATTGGGGCCGGCTACGGACGCCTCGCCCACCGCAGCGTGACGGCGTTTCCGGCGATCGCTGGCTACTACTGCACCGACGCCATCCCCGAGTCGTCTTTCCTCTGCGAGTTCTACCTTGCCGCAAGGGGTGTTGCCGACCGCGCCCACATGGTGACGCTGACACGGGCTGAGGAACTGAGCGCGCCCAATCTCGATCTCGCCGTCAACGTGCACACCTTCTCCGAATGCTCGGTCGGCGCGATCAAATGGTGGCTCAGTCTCCTCGTGCGCAAGCGCGTGCGGCAGCTTTTCATCGTGCCGAATCGAGTGTCCGTCGACACGACGCGAATGCTGACGAACTACGATGCCGACTTGAGCGCTATCGTTGAGTCGTTCGGCTATGTGCTGCAGCAGCGCGAGCCGAAGTTTTCGGCGCCCGTGATGCAGAAGTACGGGCTCTGCCCTGCGTATTATTTCCTGTACGAACTCCCCGGCGTATGACGGTGCCGCGAACGTCGCGTTAGCCCATACCAGCGACTGCTGATAATCGCGCGGCAGCGGTTGTCTCCTCTCTCGCCGCTTTCCCGACGCATCGCCTTCGACCGCCGCGAGGCGTGCGCGCAATATGCACTGCCACATTCTCAAGTGCGGTCCCGACTTCGGACCCGCCCCTGTGTGTCCTGCACGCGCCGACCGCATACCTGGACTTACCGAAGCTCGTCAACCTCGCAGATCCCGTCGATCGGTTTCCGGACTCATCGACCCGTGATTCCATGCCTGCCACGCCGGTCCGTAGGCTCGCTGCGTTGCTCGACGTCGGCGCTGCCGATACGGTAGCCTCTTCGCAATGCTTCTCTACCCACGCGTATTGCGCTCACTTAAGGAACGGGGCTGGATTGCCGATGAGCAGACCGTCCTCATTCTCGCAGGTGGTGACTTCGACCGGCAATGCATGCTTGAGGCCGGATTCAAGAATGTCACTATCTCCAACCTCGACTATCACGCCGGGCATAAGGACTACGCCCCCTACGAATGGAAGCGACTGGACGCCGAGAGAATCGAGCTCGATCAGGACGCCTACGATTGGGTCGTGATTCACGGGGGGCTTCATCATCTCGCGGTCCCGGCTATGGGTGTATGCGAGATGTTCCGCGTCGCTCGCAAAGGCATCCTCTGCTTCGAGGCACGAGACAGCCTACTGATGAAGCTCGCCGTCAGCGTCGGGCTGACTGCCGAATACGAATTGGAATCTGCCTTCCTCGCCGGCGGGACTCATGGCGGATACCGGAATGGACCGATTCCTAACTACGTATACCGATGGAAGGAACGCGAGTTTGAGAAGGTCGTTAATTCATTCGCCCCGACGCACAAACACAGCTTCTTCTACTACTACGGCTTCCACGTTCCAGTGGAGCGCTTCGCGATGGCCAGAAGCCCACTCTACCGCTTCGCCGGCGTCGCGATCTCCAAACTGACTCGCGCAGCTGAGGCAGTTATTCCCAAACAAGGGAATCAGTTCGCATTCGGCGTGCGAAAAAATACAAGCCTTCAGCCATGGCTAACGCCTGATCTCCGATTCAACGATAGCTTCATGACAAAGAGGTACGATAAATCTCTGTACCGACGTCGTGATCGATAGGCAAGCGCAGCGCCGGCGAGCCCTCACTTGAAGCGTGACACAGCCGCTAACATGGCGCCGACGCCACCGAGCAACGTATAAAGCGTGGCCTCCGCAGGCGCCAACCGTCGCAACAGTGCGGCAATACTAGGAACCAAGGAATTCCCGCCAGAACACTCCCGGTCGTGATGCGAATTGCAGTACGGCCGAACAATGCGCGCCAGTGACACGCAACTATGAGACCGGGTTCTGCACCAACGCCGCGTCCCCAGCGATAACGATATCGGCGCGGACATGATCGGCGGAAGTTTCGGAGTACGACGCCGTTCATCGGCTCGCCGAGCCTCACGGGCCTCGACGCACGACGTGCAGTGACGCTCTCCCGGTCACGACACCGCGCACGGACTGGTCATCCGGCGTTCGCACAGCTCGAAGACTGGTATGCTTATTTACGGGCAACGTCAGGCAGCAGTGCGGATTATGAGCGGCTATTTGATAACGGGCGGCTGCGGGTTCATCGGTTCGGCCGTTGTTAACGCCTTGCTTGATCGCGGTGCGGGCGTGACTGTGATGGACAACATGAGCGTCGGTAGGGACCATTGGACTGGCGCTGCCCGAAAACCAAAACTGCTAGTGGAGGACATCCGTGACCCCGCCGCGTGTAATCGCGTAATGAGGCACGTCAGGCCGCAGACCGTGCTCCATCTTGCCGCCCATCATTTCATCCCGCTGTGTGAAGGCAATCCGCACGCGGCTTATGAGCTGAACGTTTACGGAACGGTCAATGTTTTGGAGTCCGCTCGACAGCATGAGGTGCGCGATTTTTTCCTGGCGTCGTCTGGCGATGTGTATCCACCAAACTTCGTACCCCATCGCGAGGTTGACCAGGTAAGTCCTGTTTACATCTACGGGCACACCAAGATGTTGGCCGAGCAGGTGTGTGTCCGCTACTTCGAATCCAAGACTTGCTTCCGCACGCTGCTTATCGGCCGGCTCTTCAACGCTGCCGGTCCGCGCGAGACCAACCCTCATCTGCTCGCGGACGTGACCAAACAGATCGCTCACGAGCATAAGCGGCTAGTTGAGGTCGGTAACCTTTGGCCGCTGCGCGATTACGTTGATGTAGATTCGATGGCGACTGCAATTATCGACGCCACGGCCAAAGTCGATGGGCTGGAGATACTGAACTTCGGGTCTGGTCGGGCAATCGAGGTGCGTGAGGCACTTCGAATCCTGACGTCCGTGTTGCCGTTCGACGTGGAAGTGAGATCAGTGGCGGAGCGGCAGCGGCCAAACGATAGGCCATTCTTGTGCCCGGACACGACACGCCTGCGGAACGCGATCGGACGCAGTGCGGATTCTTTCAACGAGCAAACCGCGCGCAAGATCTTCGCCGAATATCCAGCTCTTTTGCCTGCCTAATCAACACCTACCGGACACCGATACGGGCGCTCTTCACAGCGTCGATTTGAAATCCGCGCAACAGTTTTGGACGCCGCCTAGACACGGACGATATGCCGCGCACGGCAAATAGATGCCGGGCTCTCTACGATCGCCGCTGCGCGCACGTGCGCGC
>Ga0209415_10004223_pt1 | contig 26427 bp, 22 predicted proteins | sample PeaSoiSIISIP2007_FD_187696 | JGI IMG/M metagenome (GOLD analysis project Ga0209415, IMG submission 187696) | Peat soil microbial communities from Weissenstadt, Germany - SII-SIP-2007 (SPAdes) (version 2) | ecosystem: Environmental > Terrestrial > Soil > Wetlands > Peat | place: Germany... | reverse complement strand
GCGAAATCGTCACCGAGCTCGACAAGTATGTCGTCTGCCAGAAGGACGCCAAGCGCGCCGTCGCCATCGCCCTGCGCAACCGCATGCGCCGCCAGAAACTCCCGGCGGACATGGCGGAAGAAGTGATCCCCAAGAACATCATCATGATCGGTCCCACCGGCGTGGGAAAAACCGAAATCGCCCGCCGCCTGGCCAAGCTGGCCAACTCGCCTTTTCTTAAAGTTGAGGCTTCGAAGTTTACCGAAGTGGGCTACGTAGGTCGCGACGTCGAATCCATGATTCGCGATCTGGTCGAGATCGCCATCGAAATGGTGCGCGAGGAAAAGCTCGAAGACGTATCCGACAAGGCCGAACTCAATGCCGAAGAGCGCCTGCTCGATGTTCTTCTGCCGCCTCCTCCGCCGCGCCCCGCCGAGTCAACTACCGCCGGCTTCGTGCTGGAAGGTACGACCGCGTCCGGAGATTCCGCTTCCCGCACTCGCGAGAAACTCCGCCAGCAGTTGCGCGAAGGCAAGCTCGACGATCGCACGGTGGAGATCGACGTGCGCGAACGCAATTTCCCGTCCTTCGAAATCATCTCCAACCAGGGCGTGGAGGAGATGGACGTCAACATCAAGGACATGCTGCCCAACCTCTTCGGCCAGCGCACCAAGAAGCGCAAGATGAAGGTCAACGAAGCCTTCGAGTATCTGATTCAGGAAGAAGAGCAGCGCCTGATCGACATGGACCAGGTCACCCGCATCGCCATCGACCGGGTGGAAGACTCCGGCATTATTTTCCTCGATGAGATCGACAAGATCGCCGGCCGCGAAAGCGGCCACGGCCCGGACGTTTCCCGCGAGGGCGTGCAGCGCGACATCCTGCCCATTGTCGAAGGCACCACCGTCAATACCCGTTACGGCATGGTGCGTACCGACCACATCTTGTTCGTTGCCGCGGGCGCATTCCACGTTTCCAAACCCAGCGACCTGATCCCTGAGCTGCAGGGCCGCTTTCCCATCCGCGTGGAATTACAGTCGCTCACCATGGAAGACTTTATCCGCATTCTCACCGAGCCTAAGTCTTCGCTGGTGAAGCAGTACATGGCGCTGCTCGAAACCGAAGGGGTCAAGCTGGAATTCACTCCCGACTCGCTCGAAGAGATCGCCCGCTTCGCCTTCCGCGTCAATGAAGGCACGGAAAACATCGGCGCCCGCCGCCTGCACACCATCATGGAGCGGGTGCTTGATGAGATCAGCTTCGAAGCCTCCGAGAAAAAAGGCGAGCACATCACCATCGACGCTGAATACGTCCGCAAGACCCTGGTGGATATCGTGAAGGATCAGGATCTGAGCCGGTACATCCTGTAGGTCCCTAGTCTGGCCCGTGTGGGCAGAACTGTGTGGGCGCGGGCGACTCGCCCGCGCGACTTATGCAGCTATCGTGACCAAAGCCGGATCCCACCACAGCCAGCGATATTCGGCAAGAGTCCTCGCCAATCCAGCCCGGACCGGATTCATCAAAATGTAAGCGGCTTTCTGCTGGAGGCTTTCGTCGCTGCGCAGGACGTGATCGAAAGATTCATCCTGCCACACGTGGCCAGTCCGGCCCAGGGCCTTGTTAATGCGATGGGCTGATTCGCTCTTGATTGGCCCCATGAGTTCAGGAATGGAGAACACGCCACGGCTGTCGGAGAGCGGCAGGCAAATCAGATGGACGTGATCGGGCATTACAACGGCTGCGAAGAGCGTGCACTTGCGGGCGTTCGCGTGCAGACAGGACTCAAGCGCCAAATCCCGCGCAATGTCCGGCAATTCCCAGCGATGCCAAGTCGAGTAGGTGATGAACAGGGCACGATTGTTCTTTAGATAGTGAGGGAGACAACGGCGATATTCGTACTTTCTTTGCAATTGCTGCTACCTGGATGACTCTAGGAATAGCAGGATATTGGGAATCTGGTTGTGATTGCTGAACATCGCAGAACTCTGTGTTCCGAAATAGGAAATAGTGGGTCGCGCGGGCGGGGTCGCCCGCGCCCACACGAGCCTTGCCTTCCCCGGACTGTGTGGTGGCAGAACTGTGTGGAGGCAGGTTGTGTGGGGGCAGGTTGTGTGGGCGCGGGCGACTCGCCCGCGCGAGTCAGGGTCAATGCTCTCGATTTCCACAGGAGCGCAACCCTCAGACAATTTCAGGCATCTGCTAAGCTTCCCTTTCTCACGATTGAGTGCAGGAATATTCCGCGAGGAGCGGCCTTTTCATGCCATCGATTGACCCTAAACGCCTCGAGTCCCTGATGCAGCGCGAGCAGCAGCGCTTTGTCGCCGACCGCCCCAAATCCAAGGCGCTCTTTGAGCGTGCCGGCAAGTCGCTGTTGGGCGGCGTTCCCATGAACTGGATGCTCAAGTGGGCCGGCGCTTTTCCTCCCTTTGTGCGCGAAGCCCAGGGTTCCCGCTTCTACGATGTGGATGGCAATCGCTACATCGACTTCTGCCTCGGCGACACCGGCGCCATGACCGGCCATTCTCCCTTTGCCACCGTGAAGGCGGTGGAGGAGCAGCTACACCGCGGCATCACCTTGATGTTGCCCAGCGAAGATTCCGTCTGGGTGGCAGAAGAACTGCAAACCCGCTTCGGACTGCCGTACTGGCAATTCGCCCTCACCGCCACCGACGCCAATCGCTTTTCGATTCGGCTGGCGCGTCAAATCACCGGCCGCGCGAAAATTCTTGTCTTCAACTGGTGTTACCACGGAACCGTGGATGAAACCCTCATCACTCTGGAGGAGAGCGGCACAACCCAGGCTCGCCGTGGCAATATCGGCCCGCCGGTTGACCCCACGGTGACCACCAAGGTCGTCGAATTCAACGATCTGGAGGCGCTGGAAAAAGCCCTGGCTCCCGGCGATGTAGCCTGCGTCCTGGCCGAGCCGGTGCTGACCAACGTGGGCATCGTGCATCCCGCGCCGGGTTTCCATCAAGCCCTGCGCCAGCTCACCCGCGCATTTGGCACCTTACTCATTCTCGATGAAACCCACACCATCTGCGCGGGTCCGGGAGGCTACACCCGCGCGGAAGGCCTGGATCCAGACTTCCTGGTCTTCGGCAAACCCATCGGCGGCGGCGTTCCGGGCGCAGCTTACGGGCTTAGCAAGCCAGTGGCAGATTGCATCAGGGAGTTCCAGAGCCGGGAGGACTGTGACACTGGAGGCATCGGCGGCACGCTGGCGGGCAACGCTCTGTCGCTGGCCGCCATGCGCGCCACTTTGACTAAGGTCCTCACTAAAGCAGCATTCGACCGCATGATTCCCCTGGCCGAACGCTGGGCCGCGGGTGTCCAAAAGACCATCAGCGAGTTCGGCTTACCCTGGCACGTTTCCCGGCTGGGCTGTCGCGCTGAATACTTGTTTTCCCTTCAGCCGCCAAACAATGGCGGTGCCGCCCATGCAGCTATGGACTATCCACTCGAACGCTTCCTGCATCTTTACGCCATGAACCGTGGAATCCTGCTCACGCCGTTCCACAACATGGCGCTGATGTCTCCGCAGACCGACGACTCCGACGTGGACCACCACACCCGGGTCTTCCGCGAAGCGATAAAGGAATTGGTGGGGTAGAGGAATGGCCGGCTACTCCGGCAGCTTTTGCTCGCCGCGAACGGTAAACGGCGCATCCAGGCCGGGAGCCCCGGTACCGGGCTGGCCCCCTCCCACATGGACGCGATAGTCTCCGCCGGCCACGATCCGATCCCCCGCTTCGTTCACCATACTCAAGTCTCGCGGATCCAATTCCAGGCGAACGTGCTGCGTTTCGCCCGCGCCCAGATGGATTCGTGTGAACCCGCGCAAAGCGCGCAGTGCGGCGCCGGGTACTTTGGGGAAATTCAAGTACAACTGGACGACTTCGTCACCTTCCCGCTGGCTTACATTCTTCACATCCACGTCCACCGAGAGAGAATCGCCGGCGTTTAAGGTCGGGGCAGAAAGTTGCAGATTGCTGTACTCGAATTGCGAGTAGCTCAGCCCGTAGCCGAAAGGATAAAGCGGTTGTCCTTCGAAGTACCGGTAAGTGCGGTTCTCCATGGAATAGTCTTCAAATGGCGGCAATTGCTCCACTCCGGTGTAGACCGTCACCGGCAGGCGGCCGGCTGGATTGCTCACGCCCGCCAACGTTTGGGCGATGGCAGTGCCACCTTCCTCGCCGGAATACCAGGCATCGAGGATGGCATTCGCGTGTTGGCCTGCCCAATTCACTGACAGCGCGCTGCCGTTCATGAGGACAACGATCAGGGGTTTGCCGGTACCCTTCATGGCTTCGAGAAGAGCCTCTTCCTCTTTCGGCAGATCGAGGCTGGTGCGGTCTCCCCCCTTAAAGCCGGGCAGGTCCACTTTCATCTCTTCGCCTTCAAGCTGGGAGGTGATGCCGACCACCGCGACCACCACGTCCGCTTGATTCGCCGCTGCAACAGCTTCTGGAATCGGAGCCGCGATTACGCGCAGCCACACCAACCTGATGCCGGTGCCGCCTTGTCCGTATTCCAGCTTTATGGCATAGCGATGCCCTTTCTCCAGTTGGAGGGTCGTTTTCGTAGGCTTGGGGTCGTGCAGCACAAAGTCATCGACCACCAATTTGCCATCCAGCCAAAGCCGGTTCATGGAACCAACCACGCCGATTTGGTACTCGCCCGACTCCGTGGGCGTCAGGAAGCCTGTCCATCGCACCGAAAAGTCTTTCATGCCGGCGGGCGCGGTGATGGAAAGCGGATCAGGATGGAAAGGTTGGATATCCACAACCTTGTCCACCCGAACCAGTTGCGGCGCGCCCTCGAACCCCCGGCCCGGAAAGTATTCTCCCTTCAGGCCCGGCTTTCCATCATCGGTCGAGAGCGCCGAATCGGGTATCAGCATTTCTGGGCGCAGGAAATTCGTGCCCGGCGTGTAGCTCACCTCAGCGGAAGCAAATTGCTTGCGGAGGCCATCCAGCGCGGTGGTCGCGCGGGAAGGCGTGCCGTTGTAGTTGCCTTCCAGAACGCGGAGGGAATCGGCGAGCGGTCCCACCACCGCGATCTTCTTGATGTCTGCGTTCAGCGGCAGCACACCATCATTCTTCAGCAACACCATGGACTCACGCGCCATCTTCAAGGCGAGTTCCCGGTGCGCCTCGCTGTCAATTTCGGAATCCGGAGTCTGCGCATACTTCACCATCTCCGGAGGGTCGAACAGTCCTAAGCGGAAACGCGCCGTGAACAAACGTTTCAGCGAGACATCAAGGTCCTTTTCGCTCAAGAAGCCCTGTTTCACCGCGTCCACATATTTAACGTAGTCGGAGTTGCTGGTCGCCTTGGTGAAGAAGTCCGCGCACTCGTTGTCCATCCCTGTTTTCAGCGCAGCTGCGCCAGCTTCGGCCATCGTCTTGGTGAATTGGTGACCCCGGAAAATGTCGACCACAGCGTCGCAGTCGGATACCACGTACCCATTGAATTTCCATGCGCCCCGCAGTTCATCTTCCAGCAAAAAAGTGTTGGCGCAGGCGGGCTGGCCGTTGATCCGGTTGTAGGCACACATCACCGATCCCGCCTTTCCCTCGGTCACGGTGGCGCGGAAGGCGGGCAAGTAAGTGTCTTCCATGTCATGTTTCGACACTTCCACGTTGATGGTGTGGCGCGAGGGCTCGGGCCCGCTGTGTACGGCAAAATGCTTGGGAGTGGAGATGACTCGAAAGTACGTTGGATCGTCTCCCTGCAGGCCCGTCACGAATGCCACGCCCATTCGCCCGGTGAGAAACGGATCCTCGCCGTAGGTTTCCTGTCCGCGTCCCCAGCGCGGATCGCGAAAGATATTGATATTCGGCGACCAGAAATCCAGTCCTTCCATGATATCCCGCCGGCCGGCGCGCACCGCTTGGTTATGTTTTGCTCTGGCTTCCGTGCCGATGACGATGGCCATGTCGTGGATCAGAGGAGAATCGAAAGTAGCTGCGAGTCCGATCGGCTCCGGGAACACGGTGGCGGTTCCGGCATTGGCTACGCCGTGCAGGGCCTCACTCCACCAGTCGTAGGCCGGGACGTGTAGCCTGGGAATGGCCCGAGCCTGGTTCACCAGTTGTGACGCCTTCTCCTCCAGCGTCATTCTCGATACCAGATCGTCAACCCGCACCGGCACCGGCTGGGAAGGATCGAGATAAACCGGAGTATTCGAAGGCGCCGTTTGCGCATCCGCGCTGATCCCCGTCAATAGCAGAACAGCTGCCACATACAACCGAACCTGGCGTTTGCTCATGGAAGTTGGCTCCTCAATTGGCTGCGGCAGTGATGGTGCGCGAGCTGAATCGAACAGTTGTCCCCGGAAACCAAGGGAGGCCGGCGCGGAGCGAGGCATCTAAGACTGACGATTGTTCCGTTCCGTCCGGTGAAGACTGCTCTGGAAATCAAAATTACAGCACCACACCCGTTCACTGGACAACGCGGCTTTATGGCTGCAATTAAATCGGTTTAGATGGTCGCTTTGTAGCACAATGGAAATCGTGCGTCAAGGTCATCGGTCGCGCTGGAGATGCTAGCGGTGCTGCAGTGCCCTGCTCCGCGTCCTTTGCTGTTGACGCACAACCGAGGTAGTTCCCCGTATGACCAGTTCGGGCTGGACGATAATCTGGGCTGGGCTACGATCAGGTTTCTCGGCGGTTTGCGCCACCCGCCGGAGCACAGCGCGAGCCGCCATGATTCCCATTTCCCTTAGCGGCTGTCGCACCGTAGTCAGACCCGGCGTCTGGTACGCGGCGGCGGCGATATCGTCGAAACCGACCACGGAAACGTCTTTCGGTACGCGCAATCCGAATTCGTGCAGAGCCCGCATCGCACCCATCGCCGAAATGTCGTTAAAGGCGAACAGGGCCGTAAATTCCTCCCCGGACACCAAGAGCTTTTGTGTGACCTCATAGCCCAGCTCCGGGGACGGCGAGTTGGCCTCGATCTGAGTAACCAGTTTCGCGGAGATTGGCAATCCCATCTCTCCCGCCACCTTCACAATCGCGTTCCAGCGCACGTCGGTGTCGGGCACGAAGGCCTGCCCCTTGATGAAAGCAATCTTGCGATGTCCCTGTTCTACCAGGTGCTGCAGAGCAACCTCGGCGGCGCGATGATGATCGAGCACAATACTGGTAACGCCCTTCACCCTGTGATGACTCGAAACGGTCACCACCGGAACCGGCAGTTTGCGATGCCACGGCGTGTTCACGACGATCAACCCGTCGACCGAACGGTAGAGGAATAACTGGGGATATTCATCGATCAGGTCTGGCTGAAAACGATGGCTGACAACAAAGTAGAAGTATCCTTCCTGCAGGAGATGGTCCTCGATGCCGCTCAACACCGTCGCGTTATATCCCTCGCTGACCTCCGACACCATGACCCCGATCGTGAAACTGCGCCGGGTACGCAGGCAGCGGGCAAGAAAATTGGGGCGGTAATTAAACTTCCGCGCCGCCGCGAAAATCAGATCCTTGGTTTCCTGCGAGATCGTCGCCGCCACCGGCGAGGCATTCATGACCAGCGAGACCGTCGCCGGGGCAAGCCCCAGGTGTTCGGCTAACTTTTTCAAATTGAATGGAGCCTCGACTTGCTGAGCCCGTGAGCGCCCGCTGGTTCCCGTTTTGCCTGTGGCCATCCTGCACAGTCTGGCATAACCTTCGTCATCCAGCAACTTTGCTGCTTGTTCCAGAGAGGAGGCAGTTAGAGAATCGATATTCTGTCGCTCTACGCGAAAGCCTGTGCTGGACAACCAATACGGCCTGGCGATACAACCTGTTCCCGAATGTAAAAGAAGCTTTGGGGGCGTCCCAGATGTGTATCAAGCCAGGGGAAACACTGGGGCGTCCCAGGCTGAATTCACCAGAGTCCGATCATTGAGGCGAAACCCTATTCGCGGAATCCGGGAATGGCGACGGCTTGCGGTTCACACTCGACTCCGTACAGGTAGACCGCCCGATTGCGGATGATCCCGCGAACTCGAGTCGGTTTGCCCAAGGACAAGGAAGGGTCAACGAAATCCACGCTGATCTGAGTTCCAGTTGCAAAGTTGGCGACCGCAAACAAGCACAGGCCTCCATCGCTGATCTTGATGCAACGGCCGTCGACAACCGGCGGGTCGTTGGGGGCCTCGGAGACGACCTTCACCGGCGCGTTGGCGCTGTAGCGTATCCAGCGGCGTTTGCCTTGGTTTGGAAAGCGTCTTCCCACGCCGCCAATTTAGCAGCATTCCCTACTTCGTTTCCCATTACGGAGGGACAATTACCTATCTCATCAGACTGTTCCCCCGCCCGGCTGTGGCTGACCCGCAATCTGGTACCCTGTTGATTCCGCAAATAAAAGGATAAAAAGCAAAAAAGCAGAAGATGAAACCAGAAATTGCGAGGTTCCTGGCCGCGGTGATGGCCACGGCTTTTCTTGCCGGCTGTGCTTCGAGCGCTCCGCCGCTGCCACCCTCACTCGAACTACCCATTCCGGTGAATGACCTTCGGGCCGTGCGCAAGGGCGATAAGGTCTATCTCAGCTGGACCGTGCCTACCCAAACCTCCGACCACCAAAGCATTCGGCGGCCCGGCCCCACGCTCATCTGCCGCGGTGCGGAACCTGGGTTGAGCCAGTGCGGAACTCCCGCAGGCGTAGTGCCGGCGCCCGCTGCCACGGAGAAGGCTTCCTCGAAGAGAAATGCCACGCCCCCCAAGAAAACCACGACGGTCTATACGGATACTCTCCCGGCTCTCCCTGGAGTTCGTCCCACGGATAAGATCACCTACGCGGTCGACGTTTTGAACCAGAACAAGCGTAGCGCCGGGCTTTCGAACCAAGTGCGCGTGCCGCTGCTGCCGGCGGTTCCACCACCCAGCGATTTCCGGGCTGAAGTCACGGCCAACGGTGTGCGAATGAACTGGACGTGTCCGCCCGCTTTGCCCGAGCAATCTGGCGGTACTCAATACCACCTCCGCATCTACCGTCGTCTCGAAGGCAGTCCAACGGACGTCGAGGCCGCTGAGCCCAATCTAGTGGATTGTTCAGGCCCGCCGGTGCTGGACCCCACATTTGAGTGGGAAAAGACCTACGATTACCGTGCCGCCGTGGTGACGATCGTTTCCGAGGGAGGCAAGCCGGCGATTGAGATCGAAGGCGAAGACACACCCAGCGTGAAGGTCTTCACGCACGATGTCTTTCCTCCCGCCGTCCCGTCCGGGTTGCAGGCAGTTTTCTCCGGCGCCGGGCAGCCGCCTTTCATCGACCTGGTCTGGTCGCCGGACACCGATGCCGACCTGGCCGGATACGACGTCTACCGCCACGAGCCAGGCGGCCAGGCCGTCAAGCTCAACTCCGAACCGGTCAAGACTCCCGCATACCGGGATCGCGGTGTGCAGCCGCGCAAAAGCTATTTCTATTCGGTCTCGGCGGTCGATGTGCGCGGCAATGAAAGCACGCGCTCAGATGAAGCGAACGAGACGGTACCATAAGAACAGCAATTAGCATTTAGCACTTAGCATTCGGCCCGGAACGAACCGAGAAGGTATCCTGCCAGAAAGCCGGGGACCAAGGGCTAGCACTGGTCTCATAAATGGTTTTGGGTAGGTCACGGCTTCAACCGTGACCCACGCAGCCATAAACAATGCGGGCTTTAGCCCCTGAGGGACGGACATCGTGCCCGGGAAATTATTTATGAAACCAGTTCTAGTTGCTGAGTGCTAACTGCTAACTCCGAGGTGCTATGAAATATTGCCGCTTCCAGTTCAACGGCCAATCCCATTACGGACTCGTCGAGTCCGTCACGGGACGGGATGTTGTCACCCGTCTCCTGCTCACTCCCCCCGACCAGGCCAGCGGCGATCTGGAAGACTTGCCCAGCAAGCGCATGGATTCTCTTCCGTTGGAAGAAGCCGCACTGCTCGCGCCGGTCCGCCCCTCGAAGATCGTATGCATCGGCCGTAACTACCGCGAACATGCCAACGAACTGGGCAACGAAGTCCCGCCCGAGCCCTTACTCTTCCTCAAGCCGCCATCTTCACTGCTGGCGCAGGGCCAGAACATTGTCCGGCCAAGAATCTCCCAGCAGGTGGATCATGAGGGCGAGTTGGGAGTGGTGATCGGCAAGCGGTGCCACCGGCTCGGCGCGGATGAAGACGTCCACCCCTACATTCTCGGCTACACCTGTGTGAATGACGTCACCGCCCGCGACTTGCAAAAGAAAGATGGCCAGTGGACGCGCGGCAAGGGTTTCGACACTTTCTGTCCCGTGGGTCCGGTAGTCGCGAGTCAACTCGACCCCTGGGCCGGCGTCGCTCTGCAGACCCGCGTGAACGGCGAAATCCGGCAGCAGGGGACCACCCAGGATTTCATATTTGCGCTGGATGTCGTCCTTCGCCACATCGCGCAGGTCATGACGTTGTTCCCCGGCGACTTGATCGCCACCGGCACCCCCCAGGGCGTTGGCCCAATCTTCGCCGGAGAGGTGGTCGAGGTAAGCGTCGAAGGAGTAGGGACGCTGCGCAATCCAGTCGCCGACGAGTAGCGCCGCCGTCTCGGCGGCAACGGAAAACCCCTAGTTTCGAGTGGCGCAGCTGGTTTTGAGTGGCGCACACTCTTCCAGCGCTGCGATTAGGGGTTTTGAACTGACCAAGGGCTTTTGGTGTGTGCGTGGGAACTCAATTTCGAGAGTGCAGGTTTGCAGCTTTCTAAATCCAGCTCCGCAGGAGCGGAATACGTTAGCCCCGGACGTAAGTCCGGGGTCCGAATGGAAAAAGATCACGCGCCCGAAGGGCGCAATACCAATTCTCGCGCATACACTTCCAGCGCTGCGGATAAACGCCTCCCTTTTGAAAGCGGCTTCAGCCGCTGAGGTGCCTCCACCCTGGTGAATTGACTTTTTCCGCGGGCTGCTCAGCCCCTCGTCCAGGCACTAATAAACCTCGCCCCCGACTATCCGAGCGGTCGATATCAAAACTATTTCAAAGTTACCCGACTCCCCAACCACAAAATCCTGCCCAGCCTCTTCCGCTATTCCCGATTAGGCCTTATTCTGTTGTTCGGAAGCTGGCGCGCTGCGCAGCCGCTTCGTCCGCAAGTCATGACTCCATTTCACCTCTATGCCTTCGTCCTCGTGGTCGCCGGCGTAGCGCTGGTTACATACTTCCTCATCCGTCGCAAACCGAAAACCAGCCAGGATCTGGAACGCGAGCGCCGGGCGTGGCTCGATCAGGTGGGCCGCATCACCGACGGCACCGTGATTGATGTTCAGGAAATACCCGGCGCCGTCCACAAGTCCTCCACCGTGCTGATCTACCATTATGATGTCGCCGGCGTCTCCTACGAATGTTCCCAGGAGGTGACCTACTTGCGCCCGCTGGTCAATCTGCATTCCTGCCGCCTCGGTTTGCCCACCTCGGTGCGCTACGATCCCCAAAATCCGGGCAACTCGCTGGTGGTTTCTGAACGCTGGATTGGTCTGCGGCAGTAGGGCACTAGCGGAGCGTTGGGCGGTTAGCTATTAGCCGTTAGCCATTCGCCGAATCGCGAGATTTGGGGCCAAGGGCCAAGAGCTGTCGGCCAACCGCCGTTCCCTAGCTTCCTGCCGAAAAGCCGCCGGCGTGCGCCACCGTGAGGCGAAGATACTTGTGAGGATTGACGGGGGTGTCGTTGATGCGCACTTCGTAATGCAGGTGCGGACCGGTCGAGCGTCCGCTCAGTCCGACGTAGCCGATGGTGTCGCCGCGGCGCACATGCTGCCCGGGAACCACCGCAAAGTTCGCCAAATGGCCGTAGCGAGTGGTCACGCCGCGGCCGTGGTCGATCATGACCGCTCGCCCATAGCCGCCCAGGAAATCGGCGAACTCCACCACTCCATCGGCCGGCGCGATCACCGGCTGGCCGTAAGATGTTGCAATATCCACTCCGCTATGGAACGCGCCTTCTCCGTTGAACGGATCCGTGCGCTCGCCAAAGGTGCCCGTGACTTGCCCTTCCACCGGCCACAGGTCGGGAGCAGAATTAGCCACCACCCAGTCTGCCGTGGTCACATTGCGGGTAAGCCCCAGTGAGATGCCGTTGCTGGCGGCGCCGCTGAGTGCGGTCGTCTTCAGCGCGTAAAGCTGATCCAGCGACGAGTGCACCTGGTCCTCGCGAATGTTCTCCGAACTCTCCGCCATCAGGATGGGATCGGACTTCAGCCCGTATAGCGAAGAGACCTCACTCGCCAGCGAACCCAGCGACGCGACCTGAATGTCTCTTTCCTTCGCCACCTGCTCCAGGCGCGAGTACTGGCCCTTGAGCTGTTCCTTTTCCGTCCGCAGCTGGTTGAAATGGGACACCTTTACCAGCATTCGGGCGTACGAGCTGGCAATGCCCGTCAGGCTCAAAGCCAGGATGGCTCCCCCGACTACCAGCACATAGAGATAGTGGACAGGGATGGGAATCTTACGTAGCTGGCCGTCTTCTCCACGCGCAACAAATAGGATGTAAAAGCTTTTACGCAATATTTTCCTTCCGTTAGTAATCGCCGATGTAACCATTACGGGACGGCTCGCGGTTACGAGAGTCCCTGATTTCCATCTCCGCGATCGGGCCACGTTCCCAACTCTGGGGGATGAGGTGCTACGTGTCCGGCCCTACCTTAACCAGGTAAAGGTCTTAAACTCTGTTGGCTGCAATCCATACCGAATGCAGCACTTAGTTCGACCAAGGGTGCTTCTGTGAGCTTGCCCAAGGTAGCAAAGTAGGTTCCCCCGTGTCAATGGCCCGATCTAATGTCTATGGGATTACGGAGGGCACGGTTCAACGGCTGGTACTTCTGAGTACGTTACCGTGTCCCAAAAACGGAATGGACGGGCCAGTAAGACACTGTCCTGGCGCGCAGGGGATGATCGCGTGAAAGGCAAAGCCCGTTCCAACCATATGCAATGGAGAAAGGCGTGCTCCGGTCTGTGCCGCAACTCAGGGCAGGCGCGAAAACGCGGATCCGGTTGAGCCGCGCAGCGGCGGCATTCAGTAGTCCAGAGCCTGCCCTGAGCTTGCCGAAGGGACGTGAGTCCTGGGTGAGCGAGAAGTAGAAACAACAAGATGATTCCCATGGAGACGGCACTCATCGTTGCGACACAGACCCTCACGCCGGAGTCATCAGCCCTGCCCCGAGCCGGGCAATTCCGGGCTGGTTGTTTTCGTAGAGAATCTTAGCGGCCTGGGAAGGTTGGAACAGCTGTCTTACTCGCTGGTGAAGTAATCCACCGTCACCGGATTCTCGAACAGCGAGTAGTCACGCGTCACCACCGTGATTCCGCTTTCGGTGACGAAATAGCGCTGCCGGTCGGCTTCGAGGTCGTAGCCGATGGTCGTGCCTTCGGGAATGTGCACGTCGCGGTCGATGATCGCGCGCCGGATGCGGCAATGCCGCCCCACGTTCACGTGGGAGAACAAGATGCTGGCGTCCACTTCACTGTAGGAGTTCACGCGCACGTCCGGCGAGAGCACGCTATTTTTCACCAGGCTGCCGGAAACGATGCAGCCGGCGGAAACAATGGAATCGACCGCAGTGCCCGTGCGTCCGGCTTCGGCAAACACGAACTTCGCCGGCGGATATTGCCGCTGGTGGGTGCGGATGGGCCAGTCCGAATCGTACAGGTTGAACACCGGCGAAACCGAGACGATGTCCATGTTGGCCTCGTAGAAAGCTTCCAGCGTCCCCACATCGCGCCAGTACTGCGCCTCCTTCTTGTTTTCGTCCACGAAATCGAAGGAGTAAACCCGGTAGTCGTCCACCATTCTGGGCAGGATATCTTTGCCGAAATCGTGGCTCGAGTTCGGGTCCTCGGCATCCTTGAGCAGCACCGGGATAAGCACATCGGTGTTGAACAGATAAATGCCCATGGACGCCGACACCTTCGCGGGGTTATAGGGCGAACGCAAATCGGTTCGCGGCGGTTTTTCCAGAAAACCAATCACCCGGTTATCGCGGTCCACGTCCACCACCCCGAAACGGCCGACGTCCGCAGGGTCAATCTGAATGGTCGCCAGCGTAACATCCGCTCCCGAATCGCTGTGCTGCTGCTGCATCCTCCCGTAATTCATCTTGTAGATATGGTCCCCGGAGAGGACCAGCACATGCTTGGGCTGCTCGGAACCGATGGAATAAATGTTCTGGTACACGGCATCGGCAGTGCCCTGATACCACTGCTCGCTCACCCGCTTCATGGGCGGCAGCACTTCGATGAACTCTCCCATTTCGCGTCCCAGGATGTTCCAGCCCTCGCGGATGTGCCGGTTCAAGGACAGCGCCTTGTACTGGGTGAGGATGTAGACGCGGCGCAGATCGGAGTTGATGCAGTTGGAGAGGGTGACGTCGATGATGCGGTAAATGCCGCCGAAGGTGACGGCCGGTTTGGCCCGGTCGCGCGTGAGGGGATACAACCGCTCGCCTGCCCCTCCGGCTAACAAGACTCCCAGGGTATCTTTCATCTCGCTTCCGCTTCGATGACGATTCAGGGCCTAGGGGATGCGCCGAGGGCGGCACTTTCTTGACAGCCTGCCTCGCCGCGGCGCTTTTGGAACGCTAAATACTAGCACAGAGGAAATTTGGCGGGTTGGCGTACTGAGGACGGACGGACGGGCGGGCGGGTGGCCCACTCAAGCCTTCCTTTGGCTTGAGTGGGGCAGGGCTACTGGGGCTGGCCCACGTTTGTTTTATGCCGGCACCATCATAACGGGAGGCTGCCCCACGGTTCGCGATTTTCGAAGCGTGGGCACCACGGACGCCGGGTGGCCCACATCTCCGCGTGAAGTATAACTCTGGAGAGGATCACAGCCTTTCCATCTTGGGGTGCCCCTTTTGCGGTTTTCGAAGGCTGGGACCTGGCTCGGAGCCACGGACTTTCCCGGGTTGTGCCATCACGGAACTCTGATCGGAGGAGGAAGAGAGGCAAGATCCTACGGGGTTGAGGCCCGTGGAACCCCACCCTTGCAAAGAACGCAAGGATGGGCCACCCGCCAAAAGACGGCTTGAGTGGGCCACCCGCCCCCAGAAAGGGACACCTTCGACCGTCATGCAGGTGCTGAAACAGCGCTTTGCGCAGCCCGTACTGCGGGCAAAACGTCAACGCCAATGCGCCGCGCAGGCGTCACTTTGGGACGATGCCCACGCCGCGCACATCTGGCAAGCCCGCTTTTATGATTTCAATGTGTGGAGTTCGCGCAAACGCGCGGAGAAGCTGCGCTACATGCATGAAAATCCGGTGAAGAGGGGTTTGGTGCTCGAACCCGGACAATGGTCCTGGAGCAGTTTCCGCTCTTATCCGTACGATGAGCCGGGTTTGGTGACGCTGAACCAATGGTCCGCAGCCCAACTCCAGCACATCGCCTGAACTGCCCCGCCCTTGCAAAGAACGCAAGAAAGGGGCACCCCGGCTAGATTTGGGACGTCGTTCAAGTTTCGTTTCCTCTCCCAATGCCTGGGCCACCCGCCAGCCCACTGGCTGATTCTGACCAACGAGAACAGTTGTCAAAGTGCATGAGTCGGCGCGTCCAATCGGCCATCAGCGCCCAACACTCCCGGCGGTGGAAGGACTGTACCTGGCGGGGATCGGCAGGGCCAAAAGTACCTGCCGGGTGCCGGACCGAAGTAACTACGTGCCCTTTTTAACTTCGTGGTGCAATTAGTTGGAACCGGTGCTCAAGCGCGCTAGGAGGTGGAGCATGATGGCAACAATACTCAGGCTCTGGCGGGAAGATGGGCAGGACATTGCGGAATACGCGGTAATGCTTGCGGTGATTCTCGTTATTGTAGTAGGCACGGTCCAGCTCATCGGATCAAACGCCAATAGCGTTTTTTCTGGGGTGGCGAGTGCCATGCAATAAGTTGCTCGGCTGCTAGCCTCTCAATCGCGGAGCAAAACGCAGAGAGGTTGGCGGGTGGCGCACTTTTGCGTTGTGTGCCAAGGTGGGGAGCGGTAAGTTCAGGCGCGTGCCATCCCCCTCGCGTACTTCGCGAAAGGGTCGACATCATCGCGGCACTCTACGCCGCCTCGTTGTCCTCAATCTTGATGCGGAGCGACTTCAGGAATTTCAGATCCTGGTCGCTGATTTTGAATTCCGGATTGCTGGTGAGCGTGGTCACCAGGGAGGTCTTGTCGGTGGTCTTTTCTCCCGGCTTGCTGACCCCGATCGTGGCTTCCAGCACCAAAAAGATGTCGTATCCGCCATCCTTAATCTTCGACACGACTTCCGCAATCGCTTCCGAATCGGCGAGCGACTCATTGATCGCCTCGCCCAATTCCTTCATCATCTGCTTTAGTTGCTGGTCCACGTGGCCCCCTTTCTACCTACCCCCTATCGATGAACGCGTTCGGGACATCGTTACCGGCCGAGCCCGGTCTTAGTTAATACTATTTGATGCCACTCGCACGCGCTGCGATATTCTACCCCTGAACATTGATAATGAACATTGATAAAATCACAGCCAATGGCAAATATCACCACCGCGCGCAAAATCGGTATGCTGGCTCGAATGGCGGCGACCCAGGCTGGCCGCACTCGCACTTTCAGCGCGGTCATGAAAGCCGGTCGCGCCGCCGCCGCCCACTGGGGACGCGTTTTGCGTCAGCTTTGGCTGGAAGTCACAGGCTTTGTTTTCCTCTCTTTAGCAGCCATCGGAGCGCTCTCCTCTGCCCGCGAGTGGGCCAAGTTCCATGACGGCAAGGCCGGATCGGGCCGCGTGATAGCGGCAATTCTTTTCACTTTGCTGTTCACCTGGTTCGGCGTCAGCTCGTTCTGGCGGGTGCGCAGAAAACGGTGAGAAATATGCAAAACTATTGCCGTTTTTCTGCGCCGGAGCTTGCCATGGTCTGTACTACACTGACCCCGCACGCACGCGCCGGGACATTTTCCGGGACCGAGCCCGGTTCTGTATGACCGAGAAACCAAAGTCCGCCAACGCTGCCACGGCTTCCGCGGATCCCCAGACTTCCTCGCACATTTCCATCCACTCGCTTTACACTCCCGCCGACCTGGAAGATTGGGATTACGAACGCCAGGTCGGCTACCCCGGCGATTTTCCCTTTACGCGCGGCGTGCAAGCCACGATGTATCGCGGGAAATTGTGGACCATGCGGCAGTACGCCGGCATGGGCGACGCCGAGGAATCCAACCGGCGCTACAAATATCTGCTGGCCAACGGAACCACGGGCCTTTCCGTAGCCTTCGATCTGCCGACGCAAATTGGACTCGACTCCGACAACCCTCTCTCTCTCGGCGAAGTTGGCAAAGTCGGCGTGGCCATTGATTCCCTCGAAGACATGCAGCGCCTCTTCGACGGCATCGACCTCACCAAGATTTCCACCTCGATGACCATCAACGCCACGGCGTCGATCCTGCTGGCTTTGTACGTCGCCGTTGCCCGCCGCCAGGGCGCGGACATCCGCCATCTCTCCGGCACGGTGCAGAACGACGTCCTCAAAGAATACGTGGCGCGTGGCACATACATTTTTCCGATTGCGCAGGCCATCCGCATCATCACCGACATGTTTGCCTGGACGAATCAAAACGTTCCCGAGTGGAACACGATTTCCATCTCCGGCTATCACATGCGGGAGGCCGGTTCGACGGCGGTGCAGGAAGTGGCCTTCACCCTCAGCAACGGCATCGCTTATGTGCAGGCTGCCATCAACGCCGGGCTGGATGTGGACAAGTTCGCTCCGCGGCTTTCGTTCTTCTTCAACTCGCACAGCAATTTTCTGGAGGAAGTAGCCAAATTCCGCGCTGCCCGCCGCATGTGGGCGCGCATCATGCGGGAGCAGTTCAAGGCCAAGAACCCCAAGTCCTGGGTGTTGCGTTTTCATACCCAGACGGCGGGATCGACTCTCACCGCGCAGCAGCCGGAGAACAATATCGTACGCACGGCGCTGCAAGCGCTGGCCGCGGTGCTGGGCGGCACGCAGTCGCTGCACACCAACGGATACGACGAAGCTCTCGCCCTGCCCACCGAGCAGGCGGCGCGCATCGCGCTGCGCACCCAGCAGATCATTGCTTACGAGTCTGGGGTTCCTCAAACGATAGACCCGCTGGCCGGGTCGTACTATGTTGAATCGCTAACCAATGAGATCGAGAAACGCGCGGATGAATATTTGCAGAAGATCGACGCCCTCGGCGGCATGCTGAAAGCCATCGAGCGCGGCTACGTGCAGCAGGAAATCCAAAACGCCGCCTACGAATATCAGCGGCAGGTGGATCATGGGGAAGCCATCGTGGTCGGCGTGAACCGCTTCACGGTGGAGCAGAATGAGGCCAAGCCGATTCCCATCCAGCACATCGACGAAGCGCTGGAGCGCAAACAGGTGGAACGCCTGCGCGCTCTGCGGGCGCGGCGCGATCCCGCCCCGTGGCAAAACGCCCTCAAGCAAGTGGAAGACGCGGCTCGCTCCGACTCCCACCTCATGCCGCAGATCGTGGCTGCCGTCGAAGCCAACGCCACCGTAGGCGAAATCTCCGATACGTTGCGCAAGGTGTTCGGGGAGTACAAAGAGACAGTGGTGATTTAGGGGGGCGGTGGTTGGTGGTTGGCCTCGCCCTCACAACCTCCCCAACCAACATTGTCATCGTCATCCTGAGACCCGCGTTTTTTGCGGGCCGATGGATCTATGGATTCGTTGTCGGGACCGTGATAACGCCCCCAGAATACATGGATCCCTTCGACAAGCTCAGGGCAGGCTCTTCGTTGGGAGCCCTCCGCTTCGCGAAGGACTCCGCTGTCTCAGGATGACGAGGGGTCAGGTTGGCGAAGGGACCGGCAACGTGGGGCAGGGTAGTCGGCTATTTATCTGTATTCGCTTCACGGACTTAGGTGCAATCGAGTAATTTCGCCATTTTGACAGGAATTGGAGCTGCGGCGGGACTAATCCTGCGGTTTGTAGTCGCAGGCTTCGCGGCAGTCTTCGCAGTAGTAGAGGCCGTCTTCGCAGAGACGGGCGCCGTGTTGTCCCATGCAGATGTAGCAGTAGCGGTCGCACTCGCAGCGTTCTTCGATCATTTCGCAGGTAGCACAGCGGAACTTGGCCTTAGTGGTGTACATAAGCGAAACTTTAACGCCGCCCTGAGGTGTGGAAAAGTTCCCTTGGTAACTTGACGGATTCCCGGCCGGTTGAACGGCTCATTCCAGAGGGGTTTGACCGTCGTAAAAAGCGCATGGTAGGGTAGGGAGTCTCATCAAAATTATTCCTGCAGCCCAGCTACTGCTTCTGATCGAGGATCTCTTGCCCGCTGTCGCGGCGAGTACGCCCACAATCCGCAAGACTGCGCTGAATTCCGTCCATCGCCAAATGGGGGCGAAAATGGTGGAGTTCAACGGCTGGGACATGCCGGTGGAGTATTCGTCGTCAGGCGGCATTATTGCCGAGCACATGGCGGTGCGCACCGGCGTGGGCATCTTCGATGTGAGCCACATGGGCGATATCCGGCTGAGCGGGCGGGACGCTCTGGCGGCGGTGCAGCACATCTCGATGAACGATGCCTCGCGGCTGGCCATTGGGCAGGCGCATTACTCGGCGTTGCTGTATCCGCAAGGGACATTTGTCGATGACGTGATTGTTCATCGCCTGGCGGAAGACGACTATTTGCTGGTGATTAATGCGGGCACGCGGGAGAAGGACTTCGACTGGGTGCGGGATAATACGAGTCGGTTCGACTGCAAGGTGGAAAATCTCTCGGATGATTTCACCCAGATTGCCATTCAGGGGCCGAAAGGCGTGAACCTGCTGCAGAAGCTGACGGACGCCGATTTATCCGCGGTGAAGTTCTATTGGGTCGTTCGTGGGACGGTCTGTGGGTTGAAGAATATTTTGATCGCTCGCACCGGCTACAGCGCCGAAGATGGGTTCGAAATCTACGTTCCGGCTGAAGGGGCCACCAGCGCCATGGTTTGGAATAGGGTGCTCGAAGCGGGCAAAGAATTCGGTGCGGTCGCTTGCGGGTTGGGGGCGCGTAACACGCTGCGGCTGGAAGGCAGTCTTTCACTCTACGGGCATGAGATTTCCGATACCATCAATGTTTGGGAAGCGGGGCTGGGCCGCTTCTGCAAGATGGAAAAGCCGGAGTTTATCGGGCGGGCGGCGCTGGAAAAGGCCAAAGCCCTGGGAATGAAGCGAACGCTGGTGGGCCTGGAGATGGTGGAGCGTGGCATTGCGCGTGAGCGCTACAAAGTCTTAGACAATGACGGCCGCGAGATTGGGTACGTCACCAGTGGATCGCCCGCTCCGTTTCTGAAGAAGAACATCGCGCTGGCTTATGTGCCGCCGGAGTTTGCGACGGTGGGATCCACGGTGAAAGTTGAAATCCGCGGTCAGGGGGTGAAGGCGCAGGTGGTACTGACGCCCTTCTACAAGCGACCAAGAAAGACTTAACCACAGGGGACACTGAGGATCACAGAGGAATACACAGGCTAAAGGCTAAGGAAAGCGAATGCCGTATCCAACTGATTTCAAGTACACCAAAGAACACGAGTGGATCAAAGCCGACGGCAAGGGCGCGAGCATCGGGATCACGAGCCACGCCCAGGATTCGCTGGGCGACATCGTTTTCGTCGAGCTGCCGAAGGCTGGCGCGGAAATCACCAAGGGCAAGGTCTTCGGCAGCGTCGAATCCGTCAAGGCGGTGTCTGATCTTTATGCGCCTGCTTCGGGAACGGTAACCGAAGTGAACGGCGAACTGGCGACCGCGCCGGAGAAGATTAATAAGGACGCGCATTCGGCATGGATGATCAAGGTTACGCTGAAAGATCCGGGCGAGTTGACGTCGCTGCTCTCGGCGGCCGACTACGAGAAGTTTGTGGCGGAAGAAGGCGGGAATTGAAGTGGCTAACCCTCAGGGGCTAAAGCCCTTATTCATTCCAGGAGCCTTATCGCAGCGCTGGAAGCGCTGCGCCACCCAAAGGCGGAGTTGTTTGGCAGCCTGTGCGGGCCGGCAGCCTGTGCGGGCCGGCAGCCTGTGCGGGCTGTTCGGCAGCCTGTGCGGGTCGCTCGGCAGCCTGTGAAGTCGTGACTTTCCGCAAACCAATTCTGAGACCGGCCGTAGTCGGTGCAGTGGAGAGTCCGATTCACGGGTATTACATCTAAACTAAGCTCCATGCGCTATTTACCCAAATCTCCGGCGGACCGCGCGGCCATGCTGCAAGCCATTGGGGCGCGCTCGATCGATGACCTGTTCGCGCCCATTCCGGCCGAGTACCGGCTAGAGCGGGACCTCAAGGTTCCGCGGCAGATGGCGGAATCGGAAATCGTGGATTGGTTCCGCGAACGCTCGCGTGAGAATGGCGACGGCTACGCGACGTTTTTGGGCGCCGGCGCTTATTCTCACTATCGGCCGGTCATCATCGACTCGCTGATTTCCCGCGGCGAGTTCCTCACCGCGTATACGCCCTATCAGGCGGAGATTTCGCAGGGCACGCTGCAATCCATTTTCGAATTCCAAACGATGATCTGTGAGTTGACCGGCATGGAAGTCGCTAACGCTTCCATGTATGACGGCTCAACCGCCACAACTGAAGCCGCCATGATGGCGGTGCGACTCACCGGCCGGCGTTCTGTGGTGGTCGCGAGCAGTCTGCATCCCGAGTTCCGGGAAGTCCTGGCTACCTACGCTCATCATCAGGGCCTGCCCTTAGCGAAGGCGCCGTTCACGGTAAACGGACGGCTGGATATGAACGCTCTGGAGCAGATGATCACCACGGAGACGGCCTGCATTCTCATCCAGTCGCCGAATTTCTTCGGCACGATTGAAGACGTGGCCACGATCGCCGAAATCGCCCACAAGCGCGGCGCGATGCTGGTGGTTTCGATTGCGGAAGCCGTGTCGCTGGGCATCGTCGAACCGCCGCGCCAGGCGGACATCATCGCCATGGAAGCGCAATCGTTCGGCGTGCCGCTGGGTTTCGGCGGTCCTTATTGTGGGGTGATCGCTACCCGGGAGCAGTATGTACGCCAGATGCCGGGGCGGTTGGTTGGACAAACGACCGACCGCAATGGCAAGCGTGGGTTTGTGCTCACGCTGGCCACGCGCGAGCAGCACATCCGGCGCGAGAAGGCGACCTCGAATATTTGTACAAACCAAGCCCTGGTGGCGCTGATGGTCAACATCTTTATGACCATCTACGGCAAGGTCGGCTTGCGAGAGCTGGCGAAGCAGAATCTGGCCAAGGCCGCTTATGCCGCGGCGAGCTTCGGCGATTCTGCCGCCGTGCTGTTTGCCGGCGCGCCACGCTTTAACGAATTTGTGGTGCAGACGAGCGAAGATCCTCGAGCCATCAACAGCCGCCTGCTCGGCCGCAAGATCGTGGGCGGGCTTCCGCTGCAGAAGTTTTATCCCGAACTGGGGCATGCCGCCCTGTGGTGCTGTACGGAGATGACGACTCGATCCTCCATCGACGCCGCGGCGAGTGTGGTGGCAGAAAGCGAGCAGTCAATCCGGGCGAGCCAGCACGAAGGCTACGCCCTGGATGAGTTGCCGGAGATGATGCGATGAAGGGCCGGACCCCGGCCAGGATGCTCGCCGTCCCTCAGGGGCTAAAGCCCGCGTATTTTCAGAGCTGTAGCGGCGTGGCTGAAGCCATGCCCTACCCAAAACCATTTACGAGATAGTTTCATGGAACATACCACTCGCAAAGCCACCCGGCACGTGAACCAGAACGAGGGGCTGATCTTCGAGAAGTCATCGCCGGGCAAAGCAGCCTGGAAGCTGCCGCCGCTCGACGTCCCGGAAGTGGACAGCGCGAAGCTTCTGGGGTCGAGCGAAAGAAAAGACCTTGGCAATATGCCGGAGGTCAGCGAGATTGAAATCATCCGGCACTTCACACGGCTCTCCACCTGGAATTACGCCATCGATCTGGGCATGTATCCGCTGGGATCGTGCACCATGAAATATAACCCGCGGGTGAATGAAGTGGTGGCGCGGCTCGACGGCTTGGCCAACGCGCATCCCAGCCAGCCGGAGAAAATTTCGCAGGGCGCATTGCGCATCATGCAGACGCTGAGCGAGTGTCTGATCGAAATTACCGGGATGGACGCGATCACGCTGCAGCCCGCCGCGGGCGCGCACGGCGAGATGACCGGGCTGTTGATGGTGCGCGCTTATCAGCAGGCGAAGGGCAATCCGCGCAAGAAGATTCTGATTCCGGACTCCGCCCACGGAACCAATCCGGCGACGGCGGCAATGGTGGGCTATGCGGTAGAGAATTTGAAATCCAACGCTTTGGGGATGGTGGACCCCGCGGCGCTGGCGGCGCAGATGAATGAGGATGTGGCTGCGCTCATGCTCACCAATCCCAATACCCTGGGCGTTTTCGAGCAGGAGATTCATAAGATCGCGGAAATCATGCACGCCAAGGGCGGCCTGCTCTATATGGACGGCGCTAACATGAACGCGCTGGTGGGGAAGGTGCGTCCCGGCGACTTTGGCGTAGATGTGATGCACCTCAATCTGCACAAAACGTTTTCCACGCCTCACGGCGGCGGCGGTCCCGGTTCGGGGCCGGTTGCGGTAAAGCAAATTCTTGAGCCGTTTCTGCCTACGCCGGTGGTGATCACCAAACCGGACGGCACGCTGGGTTTTGAGTATGACCGGCCGCTGTCGGTGGGACGGGTGCGGGCGTTCTACGGAAATTTTGGGATGTTCGTGCGCGCGCTGGCCTACATTCTGGCGAACGGCCCCGACGGATTGCGCCAGACCACCGAGGACGCCGTGCTCAATGCCAACTACATCCGCAAAGGCCTGGAAGACGTTTACGATCTGCCCTATTCCACCCCGACCATGCACGAGGTCGTCTTCAGCGATAAGCTGCAAGCCAAAAAGGGCGTGAAGACGATGGACCTGGCCAAGCGGCTCATCGATTATGGATTCCATCCTTACACCACGGCGTTTCCGCTGATCGTGGCCGGCGCGCTGATGATTGAGCCGACGGAGAGCGAGTCGAAGGAAGAGCTGGACTTGTTTATCGAAGCCATGAAGTCGATAGCGGAGGAAGTAGAAGAAGATCCGCAGATTGCACTGACTGCGCCGCACTCCACTCGCGTGTCGAGGCTGGATGAGACGGCGGCGGCGAGGAAGCCGATTCTCAGGTGGAAGCCGGCCTAGCCATCCGCAGGAACGATGCGTCTTGGTAATAGGGCTAGTCAGGTGACTGCCCTCGACAGCCGTGGCTGTGTGTGTTTGAAAATGCCTTGCACGATACCCCCGCCTGCACAATCCAAACCCTTTCAGGACAGCATCCTAGGCAGACGCACAATCTGGCTACGGAATGACACAGATCAAACGAGCTGACTTGCCAGGTAATCGGGGAAAAACCTTATTGCTTCACCTTGGGGTGTGTGGAATCGTTACCATTCCGATGTTGGGACTGGGAAATGCCGAAGTCAATCATGATCGTAGATGACAACGAGGTCATCCGCCGCGGCTTGCGACGTCTATTTGGGAAAGTTGAAGACTGGACGATATGCGCCGAAGCAGCAAACGGTCGCGATGCGATTGAAAAAGCTCAGAAATTGCACCCTGATTTTATCGTGCTCGACTTCTGCATGCCAATCATGGACGGGCTTCAAGCTGCACCGAAGCTGAAGGGCATCAATCCGAAATCCTACATTGTGATGCTGACTGCATTTAAAGACAGATCTCTTGAGGAGAAGGCTTACAAGGCAGGCGTCAGTTGGGTCCTATCCAAGACAGAGGATCTAAGCAGGGTGTTTGAATTTGCCAGGATCCTGCTCAGGCCTGACTCCTCCGGGGCCCTTCCGACCACGAAGAATTGAACGTTCCAAATGCCAGGAACGTCCAACAGAACGGAATTCTCCGCCTCGGCCCTTGGCTTAGCATGACAAAAGGCTGGGGCCGCTCGGTGCGCACACGCGAAAAGCAATTCCAGTCATGGTTGGAGTGGCTCTGACTGCTTCTTTAGCCCCGCCAGGAATGCGGCCTCTTTCTCCGCGACATAGCTCTTGTAGCCTTGAGGATCGATGAACGGGTTCGGCTCGCCGTCCTTCATTCTGGCGAATTTCGCTTCCATACCGTAGTAGTCGCCGTGCGCACCCAGGAAAACGGCACAGGGCAAGGCTTTCAGCCGCTGAAACATGAGCTCGTAGTCCTGGGCAATTTGTGGATACTGCGCGTTATTGACCAGCTTGTAGCCGGGGTTGACGTTGGGGCTGCCTATGATTACCACATCAAGAGTCTTGCCAGCGTCGACTACTTTCATGGTCCATGTGGTGCAGCCTTTGGTGTGGCCGGGGGTGAGATGCGCCACCAGCACGGCGCCCCCCAGTTTCACTTCGTCGCCATCGTGCAGCACGCGGTCGACCTTGGCGGGTGGGTACAGCGAGTCGGGAGAGTTGCCGTACTGGAAATCGTTCTTGCCGCCGGATTCAACCACGGGCACGTCCGCCTCCATCACCATGTACTTGGCTCCGGTGAGTTGCTTGAGCAAAGCGCTGCCCGCGCAATGATCCCAGTGAGCGTGGCTGATGAGCAGGATTTTGATGTCGCTGAATTTGAATCCCAGCTTCTCGACGCTCTCCCGGATGAGCGGGACTGAGCTTTCCAGGCTGCTGTTGATAAGGATAAGGCCCTGGCTGGTTGAGATGAGGTAGGAGGCCAGTCCTTTGCTGCCTACGTAGTAGACGTTGCCGATGATTCGGTAGGGTGGAAAGGGCTCGGTCCAATCGGGCCGGGCTTGAGCGAAGCAAGTGGTGGCAAGGCTGACGACCACGATCATTGAATGAACGACCATTGAGCGAATAAAGACGGAACGAACAAACCGGGTCGCAAGCCATCTGGCTCTCAGCATTGAGGATCCCTCCCTTCTATCTATTCGAGAAAGTGCCGCCAGCGATTATAGGACCAGAATCGGCAACGGCTCACTCGGAAACGGAGCAACCGCCGCCTGGCGCGGCAGGGATGCGGTCCTTCGACAGGTTCAGGATTTCGGCGCGCGACTCGCATTTAGCCTGCCCTGAGCGACTGAGCGAAGCGAAGGTGTCGAATGGGCCGCGCAAACGCCTCAACTTCGACTGCGAGTGACGCAAAATCGCCATTGCACTCATCGAGTGTCCAGCCGGCAAATTACTTATTGTGATTTCCTACGCTCCAAGCCGGCTGTAGACGATTCTCGCAGAACGAAAGCACAGGATTCCAAGGACAATTAACACAGGAAGGCCTAACCAGATGGCGCGGTGGAGACGAATCAGTATGTACATCGCCATTCCGACGTTAACACCCAGCATGAACAGTAGTATTACCAAACCCATGAACACTGAACGCACCGACTGCGTTTCTAGTACGCGAGCATCCCGGTCTCGATTTAGATAACCGAACGAATCAAAGAGGCTCATCGCAAGCCGATTATACGCGGCCCGAGACAATTGACGTTAAATCGCCTCTCTAACAATGTCGGCGGTGTCA
>Ga0209415_10004222_pt1 | contig 26428 bp, 25 predicted proteins | sample PeaSoiSIISIP2007_FD_187696 | JGI IMG/M metagenome (GOLD analysis project Ga0209415, IMG submission 187696) | Peat soil microbial communities from Weissenstadt, Germany - SII-SIP-2007 (SPAdes) (version 2) | ecosystem: Environmental > Terrestrial > Soil > Wetlands > Peat | place: Germany... | reverse complement strand
CCATTGAGGGCGCCGAAGCTTTAGCGTAGGAAAGCCAAGCGGGCAGGCTGCCCGCGCCCGGCGCTTGAGGGACATATATTAAAAGCGTTTCACGTGAAACAACGGATCAAGATGGAACAGTTCGACGTTATCGTTATCGGTGCCGGTCATGCCGGATGCGAGGCTGCTGCTGCTGCTGCCCGGCTGGGAGCCAAGAGCCTGCTGCTTACCCATCGTCTGGAAACGGTCGGTGAGATGAGCTGCAATCCGGCTATCGGCGGTCTGGCTAAGGGCCAGCTGGTGCGCGAGATTGATGCTCTGGACGGGTTGATGGGGCGGGTGATCGACCGCGCCGGTATTCAGTTCCGCATCCTTAATCGCAGCAAGGGGCCCGCCGTGCAGGGGCCGCGGGCTCAGGCGGATCGCAAGCTCTATCGTCAGGCCATGACGGAAGCTTTGGCCGAGACGGCTAATCTTGAGGTGCGGGCCGGAGCGGTGGAGGGGCTGCGCACAGCCTCCGATGGCGTCACCGTCACCGGTGTCGTCTTGGCCGATGGCAGCGAGATCGCCGCAGGGGCGGTGGTTATTACCACCGGAACATTCTTGCGCGGCATTGTTCATATCGGCGAGACGACTTTTCCAGCTGGCCGCATGGGCGATCAGCCCAGTCTGGGACTGTCGGCGGCGCTGGAGAAGATTGGCTTCACCCTGGGTCGCCTGAAGACCGGCACGCCCTGCCGGTTGGATGGCCGCACCATCGCTTGGGACAGTTTGGATCAGCAGCTGGGCGATGATCCGCCAGTGCCGTTCTCGTATCTGACAGACAAGATCACCACGGCGCAGATTGCTTGCGGCGTCACCAGCACCACTCAGGCCGGGCATGATCTGATCCGCGCGAACCTGCATCGCGCCCCCATGTATTCCGGCCAGATCGGCAGTGTCGGCCCGCGCTATTGCCCCAGCATCGAGGATAAGGTGGTGCGCTTTGCCGACCGCGACCGCCACCAGATTTTCCTGGAGCCGGAAGGGTTGGACGATCACACCGTCTATCCCAATGGCATTTCCACCAGCCTGCCGGAAGATGTGCAGCTGGCTTTGCTGAAGACCATTCCTGGGCTTGAGCAGGCGGTGATGCTGCGTCCCGGTTATGCCATCGAATATGATTTCGTCGATCCGCGGGAGCTTTATCCGACCCTGGAGACCCGTCGTGCTCCGCGTCTGTTCCTGGCTGGACAGATCAACGGCACCACCGGCTATGAAGAGGCGGGGGCTCAAGGATTGATGGCGGGGATCAATGCGGCGTTGGCGGCGGGCGGCGGCGGCAAGTTCATTTTGGATCGGGCTGATGCCTATATCGGTGTGCTGATTGACGATCTGGTGACCCGAGGCACCTCCGAGCCCTACCGCATGTTCACGTCCCGGGCCGAGTACCGACTGATCCTGCGCTCGGACAATGCCGACTTGCGGCTGACGGCCAAGGGTATGGATCTGGGCTGCGTCGGCTCGGTGCGCGCCCAGGCCTTTACCGCTAAGGCCCATGCCTTGGTTCAGGGCAGGGAGTTGATGCAGTCTCTGGCGGCGACGCCTAACGAACTAAAGGCCAAGGGCTTCAACGTCAATTTGGACGGGGTGCGCCGCTCGGCCTTTGCCCTGTTGCGCTATCCCGATGTCAGCTGGCAACAGCTGGTAGCGCAGTGGCCGGCGATTGCAGGCTTGCGGGCTGATGTTTCCGAACAGCTGGAGATCGAAGGCCGCTATGCCGGCTATCTCGACCGCCAGACCGCCGACATTCTGGCCTTCCGCCGCGATGAGGCTTTGGCTCTGCCCGATGATCTTGATTACGCCACCATCGGCAGTCTGTCCAATGAGGTGCGCCTGAAGCTTCAGGCGGCGCGGCCCACCACCTTGGGGGCAGCCGGGCGCATTCCCGGCATGACCCCGGCGGCTCTGACCGCTCTGCTGGCCCATGTGAAGAGACAAGAGAAGGGGAGCGCGGCATGAGCGTTTCACGTGAAACAGTGGCCCCGGCCAATCTGCCTCCCATGAGCGTCGAGCAGTTTACCAAGACCCTGGCTGTTTCACGTGAAACAGTCGAGCGGCTGAAGCTCTATGCGGACCTGCTGGTGAAGTGGCAGGCCAAGATCAATCTGGTCGGCCCCGCCACTCTGCCGGATTTGTGGCGGCGGCATATGCTGGACTCGGCGCAAATGGCTCAACATATGCCCGAAGGCCCAGTGCTCGATCTGGGCAGCGGGGCCGGGTTCCCCGGTCTGGTTCTGGCCATCATGCGGGGCGGGCCGGTGCATCTGGTGGAATCCGATAGTCGCAAATGCGCCTTTCTGCGGGAAGTCGCCCGCATTACCGGGGCCGATGCAATCATCCACAACAAGCGGATCGAGGCCATCGAGCCATTTCCGGTGGCGGCGGTGACCGCCCGCGCCTTGGCCAGCCTGGATAAGTTGCTCGAATGGGCTGCGCCCTTTTTGCAACAGCGAACGCAATGCCTATTCCTCAAGGGCAAGAACGTCGATGAAGAATTGACCCAGGCTGGCGAAAATTGGAATATGGCGGCCAGACGGGTTCCATCCTTGTCGGACCCTTCGGGTCTCATTCTCATCCTTAGTGAGGTACATCGTGGTCCAGACGAGCGTTAGCCGCGGCCCCTTGGTGTCTTCGCGGATCATCGCCATCGCCAACCAGAAGGGCGGGGTCGGTAAAACCACCACCGCGATCAATCTGGCGACGGCCATTGCCGCCACCAAGAAGAAGGTTCTGGTGATCGATCTCGATCCTCAGGGCAACGCCAGCACCGGGCTGGGCATCGAGCGCGGACAACGGTCTATCAGCTCGTACCATGTGCTGATGGGCGAGGCGACCCTGGAACAGGCGGTTCTTACCTGCCCGATTCCCAATCTGTCGGTGGTGCCGTCATCGATCGACCTGTCCGGCGCGGAAATCGAGCTGGTGGACGCCGAACGGCGCGAAGCGCGCCTGCATGAGGCACTGGCTCAGGCGACTGGGTGGGATTTGATCCTGATCGATTGCCCGCCATCGCTCAATCTGCTGACTTTGAATGCTCTGGTGGCGGCGCAAGCCGTGCTGGTGCCTCTGCAATGCGAGTTCTTCGCCCTGGAAGGCATCAGCCATCTGGTGAAGACCATCGAGCGGGTGCGGGCTGCCTTCAACCCCACTCTTGAACTGCACGGCATCGTGCTGACCATGTTCGATAAGAGAAACAATTTGTCGGATATGGTGGCTGCCGACGTACGTGGTTACTTTGGTGATAAGGTTTATAAAACGGTGATACCCCGAAATGTTCGCGTCTCCGAGGCGCCTTCCCACGGCAAGCCCGTGCTTCTCTATGATGTGCGTTGCGCCGGCTCCGAGGCCTATATCCATCTGGCCCGCGAAGTGATCAAGCGCGAGCAGGAGATGTGCGCATGAGCGGCGAAGCCCCCAAAGAAGCCCCGCGTCGCGGCCTGGGCCGTGGTCTGTCAGCCCTGCTGGGCGATCCCGCCCCTGTGATGGCTCCGGCTCCGGCGGCCATGACCGCATCGACCATTCCGACTGCCGCCGGCATAACCAATGTGCCGATGACTCTGGTCGATCCGACCCGCCTGGTACGGTATCTGCCCATCGAAAAGCTGTTTCCCGGTAAGTTCCAGCCGCGCCGGGTGTTCAATCAGAACGCCATCGACGATCTGGCTGAGTCGGTGCGCGAGAAAGGGATTTTGCAGCCGATCTTAGTGCGTCCCGTTGGTGATCAGGAGCGCTTCGAGATCATTGCCGGTGAGCGCCGCTGGCGAGCCGCCCAGAAAGCTAACCTGCATGAAGTGCCGGTGATCGTCCGCGAACTGGCGGATGTGGATGCCCTGGAAATCGCCCTGATCGAAAACCTGCAGCGCCAGGATCTGTCGCCGTTGGAAGAGGCCGAAGGCTATCGCCGCCTGATGAACGAGTTCCGCCATACTCAGGAGGAACTGTCCAAGGCCGTGGGAAAAAGCCGCAGTCATGTGGCCAACACCATGCGTCTGCTGGCCCTGCCCGATCCGGTCAAGAACCTTCTGGATTCCGGCGACCTGTCCGCCGGCCATGCCCGCGCGTTGCTGACCAGCCCCGATCCGGTGGCTCTGGCTGAGCAGGTGGTGGCCAAGGGGCTGAATGTTCGCCAGACCGAAGCTCTGGCCAGCCAAAAGCCCGCTCAGCCCAAGGCTCCTAAGTCAGGAAATGGGGCTAAGCCCGCTAAGAGCGACGAGGGGAACCGCGACGCCGATGTGGTCGCCCTGGAACGCGACCTGTCTAATCTGCTGGGGCTGCGGGTGTCGATCCGCACCGAGTCGGAACAGGGCGGCGAACTGGCTGTGGAATATGGCAGCCTGGAACAGCTGGACGACATTCTGCATCGTCTGTCCGGCGGCCTGCACGGCAAGGGCAATCTGCCGGCAGGATTCGGCGACGAGGAATAAGCGGTAAGCCGCTAAAAGCGAAAAGGCCGGGCATGTCCCGGCCTTTTTTATTGTCTGCGCAAAGATGAGTCGTAACTTATTGAAATCATTGAGATGACGAATCTGGCGCCGCAGATTCCGCATTGCGGTACCGGACAGCGACATTCGTCCTCTGAGCGGGGGCTGTTAGCGCCGCCCCGGCGGCCCTGGTCGACGCCCGGCGCCACGGGCTAGTTGCATGATGGCGCGGCTGGTTAATTCTTCGGCGGGCATTCCGGTGGACTTGCAGTCCATCTCGGTGTTGACCAACAGCTCCAAGGCTTGGCCCAAGCGATCAGCGGGCCAACGGGCCAACTGCTGTTTCAGTTTGTCGGCTACGCGGAAGTGAGGAGGCGGCCGCAGGGTGGCCACCGCTTGATCCGCAGACTTGCCTTTGCCGATATGGCCGGCGCACAGATGCAGCCGTTGGAAATGCCGCTGCATGGCCCGCAGGATGGGAATGGTGGAAGTACCTTCCAGGAACAATCGGTCCAGGATGCGTTGGGCCGTGGCATGGTCGCCATCGGCGGTGGCCAGACAAAGATCGTCCATGGACAAGGCGGCCGTATCGCCAACGCAAGCCGCCGCATCTTCCAGCTTCACCCGCCCGCCGGGGCCGCCCATGTAAAGGGCCAGCTTGTCCAGTTCCGAGCGTGTCAGCTTGCGGTCGCCGCCTAGATGCTCTGACAGAAAGGCTACGGCGTCTGGCTCGGCGGTCAGGCCGTGGGAACGCAGAGTTTCGTGAATGACGGATTCCAAGCCGCCGCCTTCGTCGGCATAGCAGGGCAGGGCGACGCCGTTATCGGCGCCCTCGAACAGCTTGCGCAAAGTGGAGCGGGGCGACAGTTCGCCACCTTCGACCAGGACCAGGGAATCTCCCATGGGATGGCTGAGAAAGCTTTGCAAAGCCGCTGTGGCATTATCTCCGGCATCGCGGATGCGTACTACCCGTCGCCCCCCTGTTAGGGCGATGGCGGCGGCTTCGTCGGCCAACCGGGCAGGGTCTTCCTTGAGGGTCGAGCCGCTGATATCGGCGATGCGGAAGGGGTCGCCCAGATCGGCTACCACCGTCTTGGCCAGCCGATCCATCCGCTCCTTGATCAGGCCTGAATCAGGCCCATAGACCAAGACCGCGAGAGCGTTCTTGTCGGGGGATTTGAGAAAGGCCTCGATGCGTGCGCCGCTGAGTTTCAAGGCTGCTCCTTATGGAGACTCTTTCGGATGGCTGCTCGCTACCCGGAAGATTCATAATGTAATTCAAATAGTTAGACGGTTAGTGGGCGGGTTCTAACTCGCCGCGTCGGGCTTCCGCCGCCCGGATGAAATAAGCCGCCAGGGCGTTGCGAATATCTTCGGCGACCTGATCGGCAGCGCGGCTATTCACAGCGTTTTGGGCCGAAATATCCGAATAATGCTGCACCAGATAATCGTAACTGACCTGCTTGGTGCTGACGCCCAGAGCCAGGATATGTTGGTTTTTAATCAGCTGATAATTCGCCGTATAAGTGATCAAATTGCGGCTGGCCGTATCGTCGGGCAGGGTGGCTTCGGCGGTGTCTGTGCTGGTTAGGGTAACACTCAGCTGATAGACCTCATGGGGCGGCTCGCCCTTGGGATTGAGGCGAACCAGCAAGGCGTTGCGCAGCAGTTGCCCATTGCGGTCCTTGATGGTGGAAACGGAGATCGTGGCAAGTTCGTGCGCCACCGCAGGGTCGGCCGAATATTTGCCATACATCGGCCGGAAGCCGCAGGCCGCCAGGGTTACCCCCAGGGTCAGGGCCAATCCACTCATCAAGATCCGTTTAGGCAACCACATTGACGATCCTATTGGGTACGACGACCACTTTGCGGGGGGGCTTGCCATCCAGCAGAGAGGCCACGGCGGGCAGGGCCAGGGCAGCGGCTTGAGCCACGTCCTGAGGGGCGTCCTTTGGCAGATCAACGGTGCCACGGAGCTTGCCATTGACCTGAACGGCCATGGTTACACTGTCTTCCACCAGCAGGGAGGTATCCGCTTGGGGCCAGGGCGTCTCCACCAGCAAGGTGGTATGACCCAACTCGGACCACAGTTCCTCGGCCAAATGGGGCAGCATGGGGTTGATCAGAATGATCAGAGCTTCCAAACCTTCGCGCAGTGCCCACGGAGCGCCATCGTCGCCAGCCGGCAGTTCGGCCAGAGCGTTGGTCAGCTCGCGCAGGCGGGCGACTGCCTTGTTGAAGTGGAAGCGATCCAGATCTTCGGCGACCTGGGCGATGGTCTTGTGGACCAGCCGGCGCAGCTTCTGGCTGGCCGGGCCGAAAGCCGCAGGCATGGCCGAACCGGGCGCGGGCAGGGTCATGGAGGGAACCACCACCATGCGCCACAGGCGGTTGACGTAGCGGAAAGCCCCGTCGATACCGGATTCAGTCCAATCCAGATCGCGCTCGGGCGGGCTGTCGGACAGCATAAACAAGCGGGCGGTGTCGGCGCCGTAGGTGTCGATGATCCGGGCCGGATCGACCACGTTCTTCTTCGACTTGGACATCTTTTCCGAGCGACCCAGGGTCACCGGCTTATTGCTGCCGACCTCGACCAGGCTGCCGTCGGCGGTCTTTTCCACGTCCGAGGGGAACAGCCATTTGCCTTCCGCCGACTTATAGGTTTCGTGGCAGATCATGCCTTGGGTCAGCAGCCCGGCAAAGGGTTCGGCAATGTTCAGATAGCCGCAGGTCTTCAGGGCGCGGGTGAAGAAGCGGGAATAGAGCAGGTGCAGAACGGCATGTTCGATGCCGCCAATATACTGATCCACCGGCAGCCAGTAATCGGCAGCCTCGGCGGTGAAGCCTTTTGTGGTTTCCTGGGGCGAGGCGTAACGGGCGAAGTACCAAGAGGATTCGAAGAAGGTATCGAAGGTGTCGGTTTCGCGCCGGGCGGGCTTGCCGCAACAGGGGCAGGCGGCGTGCTTCCAGGTCGGGTGGTGATCCAGAGGATTGCCCGGCTTGTCGAAGGTGACGTCTTCCGGCAGGCGCACGGGAAGCTCGGCTTCGGGCACCGGCACCACGCCGCAGCTGTCGCAATGGATGATGGGGATCGGGCAGCCCCAATAGCGCTGGCGCGACACACCCCAGTCGCGCAGGCGGTAATTCACCGAGCGCTGGCCGATGCCGCGGGCTTCCATGGCGTCGATGACCTTGGCCTTGGCGGCGCTGACGGTCAGGCCGTTGAGATCGCCGGAATTCACCAGCAGGCCGTCTTCGGCATAGGCTTCCGAACCGATGACGATGCTGGCCGGGTCGGTTCCCTCGGGAGCGACGACGACGGTGACCGGCAGCTTGTATTTGCGGGCGAAATCCAGGTCGCGCTGGTCATGGGCCGGGCAGCCGAAGATGGCGCCGGTGCCATAGTCCATGAGGACGAAATTGGCCACATAGACCGGCAGAAGCTGACCGGGAACCAGGGGGTTTTCCGCCTTCAGGCCGGTATCGAAGCCCTTTTTCTCGGCGGTTTCCAGGGCTGCTTCGCTGGTGCCCATGCGGTTGCATTCGCCAATGAAGGCGGTCAGGGCCGGATTGCTCTTGGCCAGCTCCAGGGACAGCGGATGGTTGGCGGCAATGGCGACGAAGGCGGCGCCGTGCAGGGTATCGGGGCGGGTGGTGTAGATTTCCACCCGCTCGCCGTTACGGTTCTGCAGATCGAAGAACAGGCGCAGTCCTTCCGAACGGCCGATCCAGTTTTCCTGCATGATGCGGACGCGCTCGGGCCAGCGGTCGAGGGTCTTCAAACCTTGCAGCAGGTCTTCGGCGTAGTCGGTGATCTTCAGGAACCACTGGCTGAGCAGGCGCTTTTCCACCAGGGCGCCGGAACGCCAGCCGCGTCCGTCGATAACCTGTTCGTTGGCCAGAACCGTATGTTCCTCGGGATCCCAATTGACCCAGGATTCCTTGCGATAGACCAGATCGGCCTTCAGGAAATCCAGAAACATCTTCTGTTCGTGGCGGTAATAGTCGGGCTCGCAGGTGGCGACTTCACGGTTCCAGTCATAGGACAGGCCCATGGTCTTCAACTGATCGCGCATGGAGGCGATGTTTTCGCGGGTCCATTTGGCCGGATGCACATTGTTCTGAATGGCAGCGTTTTCGGCGGGCAGACCAAAGGCATCCCAGCCCATGGGGTGCAGCACGTTGAAGCCCTTGGCCCGCTTGTAGCGCGCCACCACGTCACCCAGAGTGTAGTTGCGGACATGGCCCATATGGATGCGCCCCGACGGATAGGGGAACATCTCCAGTACATAATATTTCTGGCGGGTCTTGTCCTCGCGGGCCAGGAAGCTTTGGCGCTCCTCCCACGTTTTCTGCCACTTGGCTTCGGTTTCCCGGACGTTGTAGCGCTCATCGATGCGCGACATGGCTTTGGCTTCTTCTCTGCTTGATCTCGGTGGATGAAAAGGCAAGGGGCGGCCCGCAGGCCGCCCCGATAGCCGTTCTTACTTGGCAGCCTGGGCCGCGGTGCGGATTTCGCGGGCGCGGGTCAGGATGGTGTTTTCCATATCGGTGGCGGTCTTGGGGTCCACCGCGGCGTCGGTCCATTCGCCGGCGCTGTTCTGCACCTGGCGGAAGACGGTGACGCGCACGCCGTCGGCGCGCAGGGCGCGATCCAGAATCAGCACGGTCATCTTGAAGCGCTCGGTGCCGGATTCGGGGGGCGAATACCAGTCGGTGATGATCACGCCGCCGAAGGGGTCGGCGGAAGACAGCGGCATAAAGGCGATGGTGTCCAGCGAGGCGCGCCACAGATAGAAATTCACGCCGATGCCGGTGCCTTGCTCGGCATCTTTCTTCTTGTCGCCTCCGAACAGATCCAGGCCACCTTTTCCGAAGATGGTGTCTTTCTTCTGGTCGTCACCCCAGGTCGGCGAAGTGTCGCCTTGTCCGCGGGTGGGGACCACGGTCTTGGATTCGCCACAGGCGGCCAGACCGAGAATGAGGCACAGGCCCAGGGCCGTACGCAACTTGCTGTGCATTACCATGGCGGTTTCAAACCCCGTAATCCCTTGCGGCGATGGCGCCGATTCAGAATCCTTCTCGTACCACACGCGCGGGCGGAACCCAAGTGGCGTGTTGAAAAACGAGCTGGCGACAGATGTCGGGTTTGTGGGGAGGTCGGTGGGAAGAGTGATGCTAGGCCAAAAGTCAGGAGTCTCTGTAACAAACTGTGTCTCGGATGCAACAGTGAGATTCCAATATCACAACAGGGGAATGGAAGCCGTTGACGCACAGGGGGCTGCGTGGCTTTCTTACTCAGTCAATCAAGCTGATGCGGACGTTCGGTCAAACGGACAGTCTGCCAATTCGGACAGGAGTTTCTAATGAAGAAGGTTCTTCTCGCCAGCGCCGCTCTGCTGGCTCTGGGCACCGCCGCTCAGGCTGCTGAGCCCGTCAAGCTGTCGATCGGTGGTTATGCCATCGAGAACGTTGGTTATGCTACCAACAGCAGCCTGGACAACAGCGGCGGCACCACCGCCAAGAACAACGTCGACGTCCAGAGCGACATCGTCGTGAGCTTCGCTGGTTCGACCAAGCTGGACAACGGCATCACTGTCGGCGTCGACGTTGAGATGTTCGGTTCGCAGCGCAAGGACAGCCGTTCGGTTAACGGCAGCTGCGGCGGCACCGGTTACGGCACCCCCAACTGCGGTGGCAACGACAACATCAAGCGCGACTATGTGACCGTCGGCTCCGCTTTCGGTACCGCCATCGTTGGCGAGCGTGAAGACGTTGGCTACATCGTCCACAACAACGCTCCGTCCGTTGGCCCGGTCGGCGCTGCTGACGGCACCTGGTGGCAGTGGGTTGCTCCCCCGTCCAACCATCGCGTCTACACCTCGACCGATGCCAGCCGTTACGACGACCGCACCAACAAGTTCACCTATGTGACCCCCGCTTTCTACGGTCTGGCTGCTGGCTTCACCTATGCCCCCAGCATCTCCATGACCCAGGCTGGCCACACCACCATCCCCAGCAGCTCTGACAACGCCACCTATGCTACGTCCGGCGCCGCTATCGGCTCCGACTTCGGCGGCGACCTGTATGTCGGCGGTCTGGCTTATGCCAACACCTTCGGCGACGTTTCGATCAAGGCTGACGCCGGCATCGGCCAGGCCAACATTGCCAACCTGCGCGTTTTCCAGGGCGGCACCCAGATCAGCTACGCCGGCTTCACGCTGGGCGGCTCGATCTTCAATCGTAACGTCCCGACCGGCGCTACCGTCAACGGTATTGCCGCCAGCAACACCAATGGCGCCCGCGCTCTGGCCTATGCCGGCCAGTCCTGGGATGCCGGCCTGAGCTATGCCACTGGCCCCTACTCGGTCAGCTTGAGCTACTTCAACGACCGCAGCAAGGACTCGTCGGTTCTGAACAGCCTCAGCGGTCTGGGCACCACCCACACCGACGTCGCCGACAGCACCCAGGTCTGGTCGCTGGGCGCCGCTTACGTCGCCGGCCCGGGCGTGACCTTCCGCGCTTCGGTCAGCAGCGTTGTTTATCAGGACGGCAACTCCGCTTCGACCTCCTCCAAGGACAAGAATGCCGGTATCGCCGCTGTCACTGGCGTCAAGGTCGATTTCTAATCGAACCTAGCACTGGTTTTGGGAAGGGCGGCCTTTGGGCCGCCCTTTTCATTTGTGCACTCCTGATTACTCCCGCCTTGGGCGTTGGCACGGGTTGGCCGACAGGGTGGCGGGTGGATTCCCGGTGGGGACGGCGCCGTCTTCGGTCGATATCGCTCATGCTTTGGGCAGATTCACCATGGCGCACCATATGGTCGGGATGTTTTTAGCGTTAACAACAGCTTTTCCCCTTTCCTTAAGACCTTACTGAAATAAGATGCCCAATTATTGGGCAAAAATACCCCCTGCATGGCGGTTTCGTGATGTAAATGCAACAGCATGGTTTGAATGTCACAATCGCCACCGATACGGCTTTTCGCCTCGGAATGAGGAGAGTAAAAAGGCTGAGTAAATGATTACGGACCTCCGCGCCTCGGAGGGACCGTTATAAGAGGGGTATCAGGATGAAGAAGGTTCTTTTCGCTAGCGTCGCCGCTATCGCTTTCGGCGCTGTCGCTGCTCAGGCCGCCGAGCCCGTGAAGCTGTCGCTGGGCGGCTTTGCCAACGAGTGGGCTGGTTACGCTTCCAACAAGGACTCGGCCACTTATACCACCGCCGGCAAGCCGGTCAGCTTTGACACCCAGGACGACATCCGTCTGCAGTTCACCGGCGACACCAAGCTGGATAACGGCATCGGCGTCAGCGTCGAAGTCGACACCATGGGCACCCAGGGCTACAACAGCCACACCCAAAACGGCAGCAACAAGAACGTCTACAAGTCGTTCGTTGCCGTTTCGTCCGTGATCGGCACCATCGAAGCCGGCGAGCAGGACAACGTCGGCGCTCTGATCCACAACTCCTCGCCGGACGTTGGCGGCATCGGCGGCCAGGACGGCAACTGGATGAACTGGATTGAAGCTCCCGCGGGCTTCAAGGAAACCCAGCAGCGCACCTATGCTGGCGACGATCGTTCGTCCAACAAGGTGATCTACGTTTCTCCGTCCTTCTACGGTCTGGCCGCTGGCTTCAGCTACACCCCCAGCCTCAACCCGGCTGACACCGGTCACACCACCATCGTCAGCTCCGCTGACGTGACCGCTGCTGGCGTGCCCCAGGGCGACCTGTACGTCTACGGTCTGGCTTACACCAACACCTTCGGCGATGTGTCGGTCAAGGCTGACGTCGGTTCGGGCAATGCCAACGTTGCCGACCTGCATGTCTACCAGGGCGGTCTGAACGTCGGCTACAAGGGCTTCACCGTTGGTGGTTCTTACCTGAAGCGTGAAATCGGTTCCGACAAGAACGCTGCTAGCACCCTTCTGGGTAACGGCACCACTGTCGCTACCGGCGCTTATCTGGCTGAAGCCGCTCATGTCGGTCAGAGCTGGGATGCCGGCGTGTCGTATGTCACTGGCCCCTACGGCGTCAGCTTGACCTACTTCCACGGTACCTCGGCTAATGCCGGTGGTTCGACCACTGCCACCAGCACCAGCACCGACAAGGACTATGCTTGGACCCTGGCCGGCGCCTACGATCTGGGCCCGGGCGTGAAGCTGACCGAGTCGCTGTTCATCGTCGACTACAAGGGCAGCTCCTCTGCCAACAACAACCACGGCTTCGCTGCCATCACCGGCGTTGGCGTGACCTTCTAATTTCCTTCGGGAAATCAGGTGGGGAAAGGGCGGCTTCGGCCGCCCTTTCTTTTTGTCTGATGGAAAACGGCTCTAGAGAAAACCGCTGAGGGCGGCGGCTCCGGCGGACTGACTGTGGTTCAGGCGGGGCAAGGTGGCGGTGTTAAGTCCACCCAAGCCATAGACCGTCAGCCGACAGCTGCGGACCCAGGCGGTAAAGCGCCAAATCCCCATGCCGCCGACACCAGGATGGCTGGCGGTGGCGAAGACCGGCGACAGCAGGCAGGCATCGGCTCCCAAATTCTCGGCCCGTTTCAGGGCAGAGCGGCTATGACATGCCGTGGTCAGCAAAAAGCCCGCCCGCGCTCGTAATCTTTGACGAGCCAGGGGCTGGCGCAACAGATGCTCGGGCAGATGTAGTCCGGCACCCAGGCTTTGCGCCAGTGTGAAATCTTTGGCCACCAGCAGACGCAGGCGTTTTACCCGGCACAGTTTGGCCAGAGCGCGGGCGATGGTCTCACGCTCGGGGTGGCCGTAATGGCGAAAAATCACCAGGCTACCCGGCGGTAGTTTGGCGGCAACGGGCAGGGGATCGGGCAGGCGGGCCTCGTCGGTCATCAGCACCAATGCCGGCGGATGGCCGCCTTGCAGGCGGCGGCGGCAGCGCAAATTGAGAGGACGGGCCAAGTCTGCTAGGGTTCGCATGGCCGCAACTTTAGCATGGAGCCGATTCCGTGACCGATATTTCCCCAAACCAGACTCATGCCGACGTGGTGGATCAATGGCGCGGGGTGCGGCAAGACTTGGCCGAGGCGGCCTTAACCGCTGGGCGTTCTCCCCAATCCGTGCATCTGGTGGCGGTCAGCAAGACCCATCCGGCAGAGCGCATCGCCCCCTTGCTAGAGGCGGGACATCGTCTGTTTGGCGAAAACCGGGTGCAGGAAGCGCAAGGCAAATGGCCGGATCTGCGGGCGAGATGGCCGGATCTGAAACTGCATTTGATCGGTCCCCTGCAAAGCAACAAGGTGCGCGAGGCGGTGGCGCTGTTCGATGTTATCGAGACGGTGGATCGTGAAAAGCTGGCTCGCGCCCTGGCGACCGAGATGGAGCGTAGCGGTAAGCGCCTGGACTGCTTCATTCAGGTCAATACCGGAGCCGAACCGCAGAAAGCCGGAGTGCTGCCCGAGCAGGCCGATGCCCTGATCACTCTATGCCGCGACGAATTGGGGCTGTCGGTGGCGGGGCTGATGTGCATTCCCCCCGCCGAGGAAGACCCTGCCCGCCATTTTGACCTGCTGGCGACCCTTGCCGCCCGTCATGGCTTGTCCGGGCTGAGCATGGGAATGAGCGGCGATTTTCCCCTCGCCATCCGCCATGGCGCCACCCATGTCCGGGTGGGCACCGCCATTTTCGGGCATCGCCCGCCGCTGGTTCGGGCTGGCTAGAGCCGTTTCCGATCAATCGGAACCAGCCTCTCGATTTTGCTCTGCGCAGCCCGTACCGGGCTCGTTCAAGCGCCACGCGGGCTTGGCGCAGTTTCCGCACTGACTTCGTCAGATTGGAAAATGCTCTAATACTGCGGCTCGGGCGGCACCGGCCCAGGCTTGCTGAACTGGGTCACGGCGACTTTGGGGGCTCTGGCCTTGGCCAGTTCCTCGCGGGAGAAGATGTTGCCCAGCGGAACCGACAGATTGATCAGCGCTGATTCCGAGCCGGGGTTGCGCACGGTGATGCCGGCGTTGGACATGTGATAAAAGGCAAAGCCGACGCGATATTTTGAATCCGTGCGATAGGCCAGCTCGAGGCCTTCGCGGAATTCAAAGTGGGAGCCCAGATTGAAGCCGGCCCCGCCGTAATAGCCGGCAGTCAGCATGGGTGTCAGCACCACATGATGGCCGAAATAGATGTCGCTGAGGAAGCCGGCATAGCCGTAATGGTCGCCGTCTTCCGAGAACATCACACCCGCCTGAGGCTTCAGGAACCAGGCACGATAGTCGGAGCGAAAGGCCACATCGGCTTCCGGCTTGGTGAACTTGCCGCGCAGCACTTCCCAGCCGCCAGCGCCGATGGTCAGATAAGCCGGATCGTCAATGGCCCGCGCGGGAGAGGGCAGACTGGAGAGACCCAGGCATATCATCAGAACCGGCAGCAGAAACTGGCTGATCGGGCGCATAGGCTCCCCCTCGAAGACGTTCTTATTCGCGGCAGATGATAAGGAAATGGGGACGCCGAAGATAGGGGTATTCTTAAGGGGCGACCCGCAGAACGCTGCCGATATCGCAGTCTTTCAGCAGGTCGAGAAGGTCTGGAAGGATCAGGGCCACGCAGCCCTCGGTGGGGCCGCGGTCGGGGCGCATCACATGCAAAAAGATAGCGCTGCCCAGGCCCGGTTGCGGCGGGTCGTCATTATGACCCAGCACCACCACCACGTCATAAAGATGGTCGTCTCGCCACATGCGCTCGCAACTGGCGGGATGGGGCAGACGCACTTGGAGATTATAGTCGGGATGAGCCGGGTCGTCGCACCAGCCGTCATCTTCGCCCAGCGGTGTGACGGGCAGGGCGGTTTCCGGGCGGGGCTGCCGGTCCGGGCGGTAAAACACCCGGCGCAGGGCGAAACTGCCGACCGGGGTGCCGCCATCGCCTTCATGCTTGTCGGCGACAATGCCGCCTTTCCCCAGCACGCAGGCATAACTCCGCCCGTTGCAGCGCAGGCAGCCATCGGCACTGACGAGAATTTCCATGACGGCCCTAGTTCAGCGGGGCCGAGGCAGCGGCGGCGCCAGTCTGAGCGGCCGCGCCGTAGCTGGAGGCGGCATGCATGCTGTCATACTTATTCATGTTCTGATTAAAGGCGTCGGCGAACCAATCATTGGTGGGGGCCGAATTGGCCTGGCTGCCGGTCCAAGGCTTGGCCTGGGACTTGCCGCCGGGCAGAGCGCCAGGGCCGGTGGTGGGCTGGGGCAGGGTGGCCGATGGTACCGACGGAGCGCGGCGGGCCGGCAGCGGCATCAGATGCCCATCCTTCTTGGCTGACTGCTGCAAGGTATTCTGGATCGGCGAGGCGTCGGCAGTGGCGTCGGCGGTGACGGTCACACTCTGTGCCGGGGCGCTTTGCGGCACGGCGGCGGTTTGCGCCGGAACCGGCAGTGCCGCGCTGGGGGTGCTGCCGCCGAACACCAGATAGTCACCCTGGCGGGCGGCGACGATATCGCTGGCCGGGCTGCTTTGCATCTGCTTGGCGGCGGGAGTGTTGGTCGAAGCCATGGTCCGGCTCGCCGTTTGGGCCGCAGGCTGAACAGAGGTGGCGGGAGGGGTAGGGGCCGCGGCGGCAGTGGCCTGGGGCCGGGTCGAACCCGCTGAACTGCCGCCGAACACCAGATAGTCACCGGCTTGTACCGGGCCGTTGCCGGGTGCGGCGGCGGCGCTGACGGCCTCGCGCGGGGCGGCGTTGGGCGGCGGCGGGGCGTCGTCTTCGGTAATGGTTTCGGCGGGCTTGGCGTTGTTTTTGGCAATGGCGGTAGCAGCATTCTCGTCGTCGCCGCCGAACAGGCGGGCATAGACGTAATCGCTGGGAGCTTCGCCGACGGAATCTTCGATGGTCAGCCCCGCCGCGGCCAGACCCAATCCGATGAAGCCGCCATACAGGGTGCCGCCCGCCACATCGGCCACGGCGCCTTCGTTATCGCCGGTCAGATGGCGGTAGATGGTGTTGATGATCGGAATATGCTGCAGCGGATTAATGACGTCCAGAACGTCGCTGAAGCTGGGGCCGTCTTTGTCGTCCCAGGCATGGACGCTGCTGGTGTTGGTCTCGTCGCTCTGATTCGGAGTCGCAAAGGAGCTCACAGGCCGGGCAGGGCTGTGGTCTGGCAACTGAAGGGTTCCAATAGAAGGAGCCAACATGGCAGACATCCGAAAGAGGTTACATTCCAGTTCCTTGGATGCAGGCCGCGTGCCAACTGAGACTATTGTGAAAAATCAGTGTGTTAGAGAATCACGCTAAGGCTTTACGGCGGTTCTGCCGGGCAGTTTCTGCCGGTCTAGAACAAATGCCCGGAACGGGTTGCCTTGGTCCGCAGGTAATTCTCGTTATGGCCGTTGGACGGGAAGATATGGGGAACCCGCTCGGTCACGCTGATGGAGTGGCGGGCCAGCCCTTCGACCTTGGCCGGATTGTTGGTCATCAGCCGGACTTTGGTGATGCCCAACAGGCGGAGCATTTCGGCGGCGGGCAGATAAATCCGCTCGTCGTCGTCGAAGCCCAATTGCTGGTTGGCGTCCAATGTATCAAAGCCGGAATCCTGCAGCTCATAGGCCCGCAGCTTGTTGACCAGGCCGATGCCGCGTCCTTCCTGGGCCAGATACAGCAGCACGCCGCCGCCCGCCTGAGAAATCTGGGCGATGGCGCCGCGCAGTTGGTCGCCGCAGTCGCAGCGCATGGAGCCCAACAGATCGCCGGTAAAGCATTCGGAATGCAGGCGGGCCAACACCGGAGCATCGCGGTCGGGCTGACCGATGACGATGGCCAAATGCTCGATGCCGCCATCGGCGGGGCGGAAGGCGACGATGCGGGTTTGCTCGGCATCGGCCAGCGGCACGCGGGCTTCGGCAATGCGGCGCAGGGATTTGGCGGCGTTCTGCTGATAGTAGCGCACATCATCGGCGTCCAGGCTGAACAGCTCAGGATATTCGCCATCGCAGGGGGCGGCCACGGCAGCGGGCAGCAGGCGGGCCAGCTTGGTCAGCAAGACGGCGGCGTCGGCCCAGGCAGCCAGGGGCTGCGGCAAAATGCCGAGCCCGGTAGCAGGCTCGCGGCGATCCAGGGGATCGGCCAGAGACAAGACGTCCGAAGAATCCAAAGTCCGTTCGACCGGGGCCACCAGCACGGCCTGTTCGCCTTCCGCCAAGCCCAGGACCGAAGCCCGGCGGGCGGTCAACACGGCGACGGCGGGGGTGGCGGTCAGGCGGGTCAGGCGGGCCAAGGCCTCGTTGGTGGCGCCTTCGGCGGCCATTACCAGGGCTGCGCTGCCGTCGGCGGCATGAATGCGCACAAACCCGCCCCGGCGCAGTTCCGACAAGGCGCGGTCCACCGCCACCAGGGAATCCGGCGGTTGAGGCAAGGTCACGGGCTTGAGGATTAACGGGCGGCTCATTCTGCTCTCTGTGCGGCCATTCGGCGGCGCACAATATCCGCTTTCATGGATGGGAAAAAGGGGCGGCGGGGTTCCGCCGGGAACTTATATAGTTTAGCATCCCCGGGATTGCTGCAAAACTGGCGAAAAAAATGGCCTCGGCCAGAAAAATCCTCTTCATTCACCGCGACGATCTGTTGGCCCGCACCCTGTCCGACCCGCTCAGCGGTCAGGGATATACGCTGCTGACGGCGAGTGATGCGGAAGCGGCCCTGGCCTTGGTGCCTCAGGCGGATCTGCTGCTGGTGGATTCCTCGGCCGATCCGGCGGTGCTTTGCCCCTATTTGCGTGATGAAGGGGTGGCGACGCCCATGCTGCTGTTGGCCGGACTGAGCACGCCGGCGGTGCCCGCCGTCGATGACGCCATGCCCAAGCCGGTGCGGCTGGCTCAACTGGCTCTGCGCATCGAGGCTTTGCTGAACCGTCCGATGCCGGTGGAAAATCTGATTCTGTTCGGCGGGCTGACTCTGCATCCCCTGGCGCGTCTGATCGAGGATGGGCTGGGGCGGCGGATATCGCTGACCGAGAAAGAAACTGCCATCCTTACCCACCTGCATCAAGCCGCCCCCCGCGAGGTCGGGCGCGAGGAGCTGCTGGGCGAAGTCTGGCGCTATGCGGCGGGGGCTTCGACCCATACGGTGGAAACCCATATCTACCGCTTGCGCCAGAAATTGGGCGAAGGCGTTCTGCTGACCGGGGCCGAGGGATATCACCTGGCCGAGCACGTAGAGTCCTGAAATGCCGGTTTATGTGGCCTTGCTGCGGGCGGTAAACGTGGGCGGCACGGGTAAGCTGCCCATGAGCGATCTGAGGCGCCTGTGCGAAGAGGCGGGAATGACCGCCGTGCAGACCTATATCGCCAGCGGCAATGTGTTGTTCAAAAGCGATCTGGCGGCTGCGGCTGTCCAGGCGGCTCTGGATGAAAGGCTGAAGGCCTATGCTGGAAAGCCGGTGGGCCTGTTGATTCGCTCTGCCGCCCAGATGGCCGAGACCGCCGTGCGCAACCCATTTCCGAATCAGCCCGGCAACCGGGTCATGGCCCTGTTCACCGACGAACCCCTGCCCACTGATGTTTTGGACGGGGTGAGCGGACGGCAACAGGAACAGCTATGCCTGGGACAAGGCGAGATCTTCATTTTCTACGGCGAGGGCATGGCCAAAACGCGCCTGCGGGTTCCTGCCGCAGATCGGGGAACAGCGCGGAATATGAACACCGTGGCCAAGCTGGCCGAGATGGCGGCCAAGCTCTAAGCCTCACTTGCCGTTGGCATGACTGCCCTAAAAACAGCCGCGCGGCTTAAGCATTGTGCAACGCGGAATGGAGATCTGCAGGAATCTCGCACCCCATGGGGGCTGGCTTGGCGTATAGATCGCCGCCTTGAATTGATTCTAAGGCAAGGATCTTTATCCATGCGCCGTTTTGCTCTTCTTCTCCTGCCGCTGGCCGTGGCCGCTTGCAGCAGCTCCAACGGCCCGGAGCTGCGCAGCACCAAGGATGCCGGCTATAAGGAAGTGGCCTGCTTCGTCAACACGGCCGGCAGCGAATATCTGCTGGACAGCGATCTTGGCGTGGTTCGCCGCTACAACACCCAGCTTTATTTTGCTCATCCCACCGGCGCCCATGGCGAAGGCGTGGCCGAGCAGTTTGCCAAGCAGGGCGTCGGCACCAAGGCCGTTCCTTGCGACAATATTCAGGTAGACCCGTTGCACCGTGGCGGCGCCGATCTTTCCACTCAGGGAGTGAATTAAATGGGCCCGTTCGGCTATATCAGCGTGATCTCGGGCCTGGACACCGCCGGTCTCGAGGTGGTTCGTCCGCGCCTGTCCTGGAAGCTGCGTCTGATTCAGGCCCGCCAGCAGGCGGTGCGCCTGCTGCAGTTGGTGCAGCAGGTCGGCGGCTCGGCCAAGAGCGAAAGCCTACTTCAGCTCCAGTAACACCGGCACATGATCGGATGGCGGAGCGCAACTGCGGGTCTCGCGCATGGTCATGGCTTCGCCCAACCGGGATTCCAAGGGCGGCGTCACCCAAATATGGTCCAGACGCCGTCCCCGGTTGCTGGCCGCCCAATCGGGCGAGCGATAGCTCCACCAAGTATAAAGATGTTCCGAGGGGGGGATGAAACGGCGAACGCCGTCGATCCAGCCCAGGGATGCCTGCATTTTCTTCAGCCGCTCCACTTCGGTGGGGGTGTGGCTGACCACTTTCAGCATTTGCTTATGGGACCAGACATCGGTTTCCAATGGCGCGATGTTGAAATCGCCCAGGGCCACCATGGGTTTGCCCGGATTCTGTCCGGCAAACCAGTCGGTCAAAGAATCGATGAAGGCCAGTTTGTGGGCGAACTTTTCATTTACTGCCGCGTCGGGAACGTCACCGCCCGCCGGGATATAGAGATTATGGATCTCGACGCCCTCGATCGTGGCGGCCAAATGCCGACAATCGCTTTTACCGCACCATTCGGGGGAATGAATATTCTCTAACGGCAGCCGCGAGATAATGGCGAGGCCGTTGTAGCTTTTCATGCCTTTCACGGCGATATGCTCGTACCCCAAGGCGGTAAAGGCCTCGCGGGGGAACAACTCGTCGACCACCTTGGTTTCCTGAAGACACAGCACGTCGGGCCGCAGATGGTCTTTGACCGCCTGCAGCTGTTCAAGACGCAGACGGACGGAATTGACGTTCCAGGTGGCGATGCGCAAAGGGAATGGTCCTTGTGACGTAACATATTATCGACAGCCTCGCCGGAAGCGAGGCGGCGGCCAAGGGCACGGATGTGCCCGCCCGGCGAGGGACAAACCTATAACCACAGCCTCGCCGAAGCGAGGCGGCGGCCAAGGGCACGGATGTGCCCGCCCGGCGAGGACAAACCTATAACCACAGCCTCGCCGAAGCGAGGCGGCGGCCAAGGGCACGGATGTGCCCGCCCGGCGAGGGACTTACGGTGCAAAGCACCGGTACATATGCGGGTCTAAACCCTACTAAACGATGCTGAAAGCATGGGCGCCGACGCCCTTGATGCGGATATCCACCCGGTCATCCTTGAACAGGGGGCCGATGCCGGCGGGGGTGCCGGTGAAGATCAGGTCGCCGGCGGCCAGGGTGACGTAATTGGACAGGGTGGCGATCACTTCGGGCACCGACCAGATCATCTGGGACAGGTCGCCCTTTTGCTTTTCGGTGCCGTTGACCGACAACGTGATGGCGCCCTTGGTGGGGTGGCCGATGTCGGATGCGGGGACGATGACGCCGATGGCTGCCGAGGCGTCGAAGCCTTTGGCCATGTCCCAGGGACGACCGGCCTTTTTGGCTTCGGCCTGCAAATCACGGCGGGTCAGGTCGCAGCCGACCGCATAACCGAACACCAGATCCAGAGCCTTGTCGGCGGAAACGGCGGCGCCGCCGGCTCCCAGGGCCACCACCAGCTCGGCCTCGTAGTCCAGGCGCTTGGTGGCGGGAGCATAGGGCACGGTCGAGGCAGAGGTTGCGGCGTCGCTGGGTTTGGTGAAGAAGCAAGGCGGTTCACGGTCGGGATCGGTTCCCATCTCTCGGGCATGGTCGGCGTAATTCTGGCCGACGCAGAAAATGCGCCGCACCGGGAACAGGCTGCCGCCGGAAACCGCTAAAACAGTGGGAGCCGCCGGGGGGAAAACGAAGCTGGTCATATCTCGTTCCGCCTTTGCAATAAGATGGGAATCACATTGGCCGGCAGTATAGCCGGGTCAAGGTGTCCGAGCAAAAGGAAGCGGGGGGCCAGAAAAAGGAAAGGCGCCCGGTCAGGGGGGGAACCGGGCGCCACGCTCCTTTGACAAGAGCCGGGGGTGAGGCAGGGGAGACCTCATATCCCCGAGACCAAAGGCCATTGCGGCCTCGATCGTCTTAGAGGGAGATGGGTCGGTACCTCCGGCTTTGCAAGTTCTCTAAACTTTAGGACCGAAAAACTATCCGAAAGCATGGGAGACAAAAGGCAAAAAACGCCGTTCAGGCTTAGCGCCCCTTGGTTTCCAGGTTAATGCCGTGGGCGGCATTGGGGTCATCGAACTTAAACAGGGATGGGTCCAGGGGAATGCCCGGCTGGGGTTCGTACAGGGAAACCGTGGTCAGCTGGTTCTGGGCATCGATCACTTTCCACTGCCGCAGGGCAAACGGCTTTTCGGTGAAGACCAGGGTGATCTGACCTTGCGAGGGATCCTTGCGGTGGGTCACGGTGATGTTCAGCAGATCGGGGGCGCGGGACATCTTCACCAGCTTGAGGTCGGGGCCATCCAACTGCACCTGATCGCGCACCAGTACGCCGGCGATGCTGGATTCCAGATCCAGATAGCTCACCTGCTTCAGCTGCTTGTCGAAATAGATCAGGAAGTTGCCGTTGGCCATCACCTGGATTGGCGAGGGCGGGTCATAGTCCAGACGCATCTTGCCGGGCCGGGACAGATAGATGGAGCCGTCGATGCTGTCGCCTGACGGCGAGACCTGGGTGAAACGCGCCTTCAGGGTCTTGATGGTGTTCAGATAGTCTTCGGCACGTCCCAAATCTGCCTTGTCCTCGGCGGTGTCGGCGAAGGCGGGAGAGGCCAAAGCGGCCAAAACGGCGGCGATACCGACGATGCGGGTCAAGGCGGACATAAGAACTCCTGAAAAACTCTCTGGCCTCTTTTCCACCCCAATTTTGGCGGAAAAACAGGCTTCAATCATGATTGCCGACCAGAACTTCGCGCTTGCCCACATGGTTGGCCTTGCTGACCACGCCTTCGCGCTCCATGCGGTCGATGATGCCGGCGGCTTTGTTGTAGCCGATTTGCAGATGGCGCTGGATGAAGCTGGTCGAGGCCTTGCCTTCGCGGGCGACAATGGCCACCGCCTGATCATAGAGGCTGTCGCCAGACGATCCGCCGCCGGCTCCCGCCGCCATGTCGGGGTCGAAGCTTTCTTCCTCGGTCACGCTTTCCACATAGGTGGGCTCGCCCTGCTGGCGCAGATGTTCCACCACGCCTTCGACCTCTTGATCCGAGACGAAGGGGCCGTGCACGCGGGTGATGCGGCCACCGGCGGCCATATAGAGCATGTCGCCCTGGCCCAGCAGCTGTTCGGCCCCCTGTTCGCCCAGAATGGTGCGGCTGTCGATTTTCGACGACACCTGGAAGCTGATGCGGCTGGGGAAGTTGGCCTTGATGGTGCCGGTGATGACATCGACCGACGGGCGCTGGGTGGCCATGATGATATGGATGCCGGCGGCGCGGGCCATCTGGGCCAGACGCTGCACGGCGCCTTCCACATCCTTGCCGGCCACCAGCATCAGGTCGGCCATTTCGTCGACGACGATGACGATGAAGGGCAGGGGCTCCAGGGCCAGGGGCTGGTCTTCATAGATGGGCTTGCCGGTGTCGGGATCAAAGCCGGTCTGCACCGTGCGCGACAGGGACTCGCCCTTATGCTTGGCCTCGACCAGGCGCTGGTTATAGCCGGTGATATTGCGCACGCCCAATTGGCTCATGGCGCGATAACGGTCTTCCATCTCGCGCACGGCCCATTTCAGCGCCACCACCGCCTTGCCCGGCTCGGTCACCACCGGGGCCAGCAGATGGGGAATGCCGTCATAGACCGACAGTTCCAGCATCTTGGGGTCGATCATGATCATGCGGCATTCTTCAGGCTTCAGCTTGTAGAGCAGCGACAGGATCATGGTGTTGATGGCCACCGACTTGCCCGAACCGGTGGTTCCGGCGATCAGCAGGTGGGGCATTCGGGCCAGATCGACCATTACCGGCTGGCCGCCGATATCCTTGCCCAGCACCAGAGTCAGCCGGGACGGCGCACGCTCGAAGGCTTCCGAGTCCAAAAGCTCGCGCAGGAACACGGTCTCGCGCTTGCTGTTGGGCAGTTCGATGCCGATGACGTTGCGCCCAGGCACGGTGGCGATACGCACCGACAGGGCCGACATGGAGCGGGCGATGTCGTCGGCCAGACCGATGACCCGGCTGGTTTTGGTGCCGGCGGCGGGTTCCAGCTCGTACAGCGTGACCACCGGGCCGGGCCGGACCTTGACGATCTGTCCGTTGACGCCAAAGTCGTCCAGCACCGATTCCAGCAGGCGGGCGTTCTGTTCCAGGGACTCCTGATTGATGCCGGTGCCTTTGGATGGCGGCGGCAGGGTCAGCAGCTGGGGCGGCGGCAGCTCGTAGGGATCTTCGTCGGGCAACTGCAGCTTGCCCTGGGCCTGGGTCTGCGCCCGTTTGCCCGGCTGGGTGCGCGGAGCGCGCGGAGCCACCAGAGGTTCGGGCCGTTCGATCACCGGCGGCGGTTCGTCGAAATCTTCGTCCGGGTCGTCGTCGGCCCGGTAGGTCGGGGCGAACAGGCTGGGTTCCTTGCGCGGGGCCGGAGCCTTGCTGGGCGGCTCGGGGCGCAGATTGGGTTCGCGGCGGATCGGCGCGTTGGGGACATGGTCTTGTTCCCCGGCGAAGGCCGGCGGACGGGCGAACATGGCGCGCAGGGTGTCGGGCAGGGCGGCCAGCTTTTCCCGAGTTTCATTCCAGGATCGGAACGTATCTCGCAGCGAGCGTCCTACCGCCCGCCATTCCTGCCAGGATAAGCCCAGGCTGGTGACGGCGCAGACAGCGCCCAAAGCGCCGCTCAGCAGGGCCATGACCCAACTGAAGGAATCGGCGCCGAACAAAGTCAGGGTCGAGGTCAGGCCTTCCAGCAACAAGGTGCCGGCGGACCCGCCAAGATGGCTGCCGCCGGCTCCGGGCATATACATATGAGCGGGCACCGGCACGGCGGCCAAACCGATGGCTACCAGCAGCAGGCCCGACAGCAGCAGTAAGGCGCGCAGCCACAGCTTTTCCATGGGCTGGCCGCCCACCATCAAGCGACCGCCCCACAGCAGCAGGGCCAGGGGCGGCAGCCAGGCGGCGATGCCCACCAGCTGCAGCAGCACATCCGAGATGAAAGCGCCCGGCGGTCCCACCATGTTCTGGGTGTTCCAGGTGGGATCGGCGGCGGTGTTGAAGCTGTGATCCTTGGGATAATAGGTGGCCAGGGCGGCGGCCAGGACCAGAGCCAGACAAACCACGGCGACGCCTGACGCCTGCCAGGCCCAGCGCTGGAACAGCGCCGACATGCCTTCGGGCAGAAAGCCGCCGGTTTTCTTCTTCTTGCGGGATTGCGTGCTGCTGGCCATCAAGCCTCCACCAGCACGTCGGCCATGCGGGAGATAGCCTTGCGCACGGTTTCCAGCTCATGAACCAGGGCGACGCGGATATAAGGTTGACCGGGATTGATCCCATCGGCTCCGGGTCGGGCCAGATAAGCGCCGGGCAGCACGCGGATGCCGGCCTGTTCCCACAAGGCCTTGGCGGCCTTTTCGCCATCGCCCACATTCAGCCACAGGAAGAAGCCGCCTTGCGGGCGATAGAAGCCCAGGCGGTTGCCCAGAATGGCCTGAGCGGCGTCGATCTTGCCGCGATAGGCGTGGCGGTTGACCTCCACATGCTCCTCATCGCGCCACAAAGCAGCCGATGCGGCCAGGATCGGCGTCGGGATGGTGGCCCCGGCATAGGCGCGCAGGCGCGAGAAGGGCGCGATCAGGGCCGGGTCGCCGGCAACGAAGCCCGACCTCATGCCCGGTGCGCTCGACCGCTTGGACAGGGAGTGGAACACCACCACCCGGTCGTAAGAGCCGCCCAGTTCGCGGCAGGCTTCCAGGGCTCCGGCGGGTTTGGCGGAGTCGTAGATTTCCGAATAGCATTCGTCCACCGCCAGCACGAAGCCATATTGGCGAGCCAGCAGGATGGTTTGCTTCAATTGCTCCAGCGAGGCTACGGCCCCTTGCGGGTTGCCGGGCGTGCACAGATAGGCCAAGGCGGTTCGGGCCAGGGTTTCTTTCGGCAAGGCGGAGAAATCGGGCAGGAAGCCGGTCTCGGCGGTGGCCGGCACGAACACCGGCTCGGCCCCGGCCATCAAGGCGGCTCCGGCATAGACCTGATAGAACGGATTGGGCAGCAGCACCACCGGCGGCTTGGCGCCCGGTTTGGCTTCCGACACCACCAGTTGGGCGATCTGGTACAGACCTTCGCGGGTGCCGGCCAGGGGGATCAGCTGGCTGTCGGGATCGAAGGATCCTTCGGCCAGACCGAAGCGGCGCATCAGCCAGCCGCCAGCCGCTTTGCGGAAATCCGGGGTGCCGGCCATGGGGGGATATTTGCCCCAACCGGCGGCTTCCTTGGTCAGGATGTCGGTGACGAAGCTGGGCGGACGGTGCTGGGGTTCGCCGATGGACATGATCAAAGGTTCGGCGCCGGGCTGGCCCTGAAGCAGGGCGGACAGGCGTTGGAACGGATAGTCGGTCAGAAGATCAAGCCGCGGATTAACCATGGTAAACCGTCGCACCCCCACTGCGAAAGAACGGAACGGGGACAGTTTTAACTGAAATCAGTTTGAAACGCGCTGATTTCTTTTCAAGCCTGCGCGCTTCAGGCGCCAAAAGCAAAAGGGGCGCCCTTTTGGAGCGCCCCTTGGTGTCATTCAAGCTGATGGATTATCTCAGTCGTGGATG
>Ga0209415_10004221_pt1 | contig 26431 bp, 21 predicted proteins | sample PeaSoiSIISIP2007_FD_187696 | JGI IMG/M metagenome (GOLD analysis project Ga0209415, IMG submission 187696) | Peat soil microbial communities from Weissenstadt, Germany - SII-SIP-2007 (SPAdes) (version 2) | ecosystem: Environmental > Terrestrial > Soil > Wetlands > Peat | place: Germany... | reverse complement strand
ATCCGACGCGGGGAGGTTTTCGGGTCCGATTCGGAATCTCAATCCAAAAAGAAGGAGCGGCCATTCCCCCCGGCCCTGAAGGGCCGGGTTTCCTTGCCGTCCGTCGATGATCCCGCCCCTTCGCCAAAGCTACAACGGCGCCTTCACGCGGGAGCGCTACGCGGCCTTCCTCGGCGACCTCGCGACCTCGCACAGGTGGGGCCCGGACTTCCGCGTAGCCGAGACGCCGCTGTTCCTCGGCGCCGACCACGCCGCGGAGATCGCGGCCGCCGCCGCCGGCATCGCCGCGCAGCTCGACACGCCCGGCTTCCGCGCGCACGCCGCGGGCGCCGTCCCTGAGGGCCTCGGGACTCCCCGCCCGACGCCGTACCCGCACTTCATCTGCATCGACTTCGCCCTCGCCAGCGGGGACGGCGGCCGGGTGGTCCCGCGCCTGATCGAGCTCCAGGGGTTCCCGACCGTCGCGTGCTTCCAGACCCTGCTCGCTCGGGCCTACGCGAGGCACTTCCCCGCCATCCCAAGGGGCTTCACGAGCTACTTCGGAGGTCTCGACGAGGCGGGCTACCTCGCGGCGCTGCGGACCTCGGTCGTCGGCGCATGCGACCCCGCGGAGACCGTCCTCCTCGAGATAGCGCCCGCCGAGCAGAAGACGCGGATCGATTTCGCGGCCACGGAGGAGCTCCTCGGCGTCCGGCCGGTCTGCGTCACCGAGGTGCGCAAGCGCGGGAGGCGCCTCTACCGCGAGGAGGGCGGCCGCGAGGTCCCCATCCGAAGGATCTACAACCGCGTGATCTTCGACGAACTCGTGCGCCGGAAGCCGACGATGCAGTTCAGCTTCCAGGACGACCTCGACGTGGAATGGGCCGGCCACCCCGACTGGTACTTCAGGATCAGCAAGCACACGCTGCCCTTCCTCAAGGGCGAGCACGTGCCGCCGTGCCATCTCGTGAGCGAGCTGCGCCAGCTGCCGGCGGACCTCGCCGATTACGTGCTCAAGCCGCTCTACTCCTTCGCCGGCCTCGGCGTCGACATCGCGCCGACGCCGCAGCGGATCGCGGCCATCGAGCGCCCTGCCGAGTGGCTGCTCCAGCGCAAAGTGGCCTATGCGCCGGTCCTGTCGACGCCCGACGGGCCGGCGAAGGCCGAGGTGCGCCTCATCCTGGCCGGCGATGGGCGCGCGATGCCGACGCTCCTCAACAACCTGGTCCGCCTCACGAAGGGCGCCATGCACGGCGTCGACTTCAACAAGGGGCGCGACTGGGTCGGGGCGAGCGTGGCCCTGTTCGAGGCCGGCGCGGCCTGACGGCACCGGGGCTCGCCGCCAGCCCCGTCCTGCCATGGCGGTCCACCCACCGGCTGCCCGGGGAACTCGGGATTTCCAACCCATACATCGACATTATGTTATGTAAATTCTCCGTACTAATACGCAACGCGGATCGACGGGTTTGTAACCGGCGGGAGGGGGTTTAGCGTCTCATTTGCAATCAGGCATTAGGTCCGGCAGCACTCCACCGTTATGAAACGCTCCTCCCTCCTCAGTCTCCTGGCCTCGGCCGCCCTGGCGGGTTCCGCCATCGCCCTCGCGAATCCCGTTCGCGCCGCGGATGACAACGACAAGACCACGACGACAACCCGCACCGGCACCTACACCACGAGCAAGGGCGGCTCGGGCACGACCTCGTCCGTCACGACGCGCTCCAACGGCACCGTGCAGAGGAAGGGCACCTGGACGAACGCGGCCGGCGGGACGGGGACCGTGCAGTCGCAGCGCACCTGGAACAAGGCCACGGGAACGGCGAATTTCAGCGGGTCGGAAACCCGGCCAAACGGCAAGACAAGCACGTGGCAGGGGACCGCCGTCCGCAACGGCCCGGGTTCCGTCTCGGCCACCGGCACGATAACGACAGCCAACAGCAAGCAGGACACGTTCACTTCCACGGACACGAAGGTCGCCCCCGGGACCTGGGACAAGCACCAGGTGATCACGACGGCCAGCGGCAAGACCATCGACCGCAGCGTCGACACGACGGTTGTCGACGGCAAGGGCACGCGGACGGTCACGACCACCCTGCCCAACGGGCAGGTGGTGACGCGGGACGCCTCCTTCAACCAGACGACCGCGCAGACGCCGAGCAACTGACCGGCCTCGGGATTGCGCCTAGGGGTCCGGCTCGGGGTTCCTCGAGCGAAGGGCAAGGAGCCTTTCGCAGAGCTCCTGCGTCTTCCCGGCGTCCGACCCGAGCCCGGCCTCGTTCATGAGCTGGAACGAGTCGTAGGACAGGTTGCGCGACAGGACGACGAGCATGGCGGACGGCCCGAGGCGCGCGACACCCACCCTCGCGGCCGTCAGGAAGGAGACGACGTGCACCATGTCGAAATGGTGCTCCGGGCCGTTCCAGGCCATGAAGAAGAGATTGCCGCCGGCCAGGGCGAGGACGCCGGTGACGTGCCCCATCGCCAGGGCGTCGGTCGAGCCGAAGCCGCTCGCGTTCGGGAACCAGATTGCCCTCACCACCATTGACGGGGCCGGCGCGTCGGTGGGCAGGCACTCGGCGACCTCGCCTGCGACCTTGGAGTCGCCGGTCAGGTCCGAGGAGGCGCAGCCGGCGCCTATGAGCGCGGTGACGGCGCCGAGCCGCAGAAGCGTGGCGGAAAGGGCTCCCATGGTGCTGCGCGCCATTAGAGCAGCGCGCGCGCCGGTGTTGCGAGCAGAACGGCGCCGCCCTCGCCGCCGGGCCGGATGGCCGCGGTCCCCGAGGGGACCGCGGGGGCTCACGGCTTCCTCTCGAGGGCCTCGATCCTCGCCTTGAGCTCCGCGATCTTGGCCTTCTTCCTGCCGCCCGACTTGCAGGCGGCGACGGTGGCCGCGCCTGCGCCGAATATCAGCAGGACCGGGAGCAGCGGGATGATGACTGGGATGAACGCGATCATGGGTTTCGTCCTTTTGTTGCGGCATGCCGGCTTGCGCCGGCTTCCAGGCAGGGTGACGTTTCTGCTTTGAGAGGGTTACGTTGTGTGATTCGATTTTGGGCCCCCCGCGCGGCCTCCCCGGCGACGGACACCCCTCCAATGGCAATCACCATGCAAGGCACCAGCGGACCAATCGGACAGGCGCCCCCCGCGCCCGCCCGGACCTATCGGGGTCCCTTCACCATGATGACGATCCTGTTCTTCATGTGGGGGTTCATGACGGTCTTCAACGACATCCTGATCCCGAGGTTCAAGGAGGCGTTCACGCTCAACTTCTTCGAGGCGATGCTCGTGCAGTTCGCCTTCTTCGGGGCCTACTTCATCGGCGCGCTCGTCTATTTCCTCGTCTCGGCCACGGCGGGCGACCCCATCGCGCGCATTGGCTACAAGAACGGGGTCGTCCTGGGGCTCCTCATATCCGCGGCCGGCAGCGCCGTGTTCTGGCCGGCGGCGGCGATCGTATCATACCCGCTCTTCCTCGTCGGCCTGTTCGTCGTCGGGCTCGGCTTCGCCATGCTGCAGATCGCCGCCAACCCCTACGTGACCATCCTCGGGCCGGAGCGCACCGCCTCGAGCCGGCTCAACCTGGCGCAGGCGTTCAACTCGGTCGGGACCACCACCGGCCCGCTGATCGGGGGCTACCTGATCTTCCAGTACTTCGCAAAGACCGGCGCGCACGGGGCGGACTCCGTCAAGGTTCCCTACATCGCGTTCTGCGTGGTCTTCCTGCTACTCGCCGCGCTCTTCTTCTTCACCCACCTTCCCCACGTCGGCGAGGGCAAGATCGAGCCGGGTGCCGGGGCCCTCAGGTACCCCCACGTGATCCTGGGCGTCCTGGCGATCTTCATGTACGTCGGGGGCGAGGTGTCCATCGGCAGCTCCATCATCAACTTCCTCGGGCAGAGGACGGTCGCAGGCCTGAGCCCGGTGGAGGCGAGCAAGTATGTCGCTCTCTTCTGGGGCGGCATGCTGATCGGCCGCTTCATGGGCGCCGTAGAGCTGAGCGAGATCCGGGCGGCCCTGAAGCGGGCCCTCCTCGCGGGCATCCCCGCCGCCGCGTTCGCCATCCTCTGGTTCCTGCGCGGCTGGGACATTGCGAGGAACTACCTTCCGTTCATCGTGCTCTGCTGGGTCCTGTTCCAGTTCAGCAGGGCCCTGGCGGGGCGGACGCTCCTCATCTTCTCGGCCACGATCACGCTCCTGCTCCTCGCCGCGATGGTGTTCGGCGGCAGGCTCGCGATGTGGTGCGTCGTCGCCGTGGGCCTGTTCACCTCCATCGGCTGGCCGAACATCTTCTCCCTGGCGCTGGACGGCATGGGCGTCTACAAGAGCCAGGTCTCGTCGCTGCTCGTCATGGCGATCCTCGGCGGCGCGATGCTGCCGCCGCTGCAGGGCCACATCGCCGACATTGCCGGCCTGCAGGTCTCGTATATCGTCCCCCTAGTGGCCTATGCCTACGTCGCATTCTACGGCTGGAAGGGGCACCGGGTCGGGGGCCCCCGGCTGCCGGCCCCCGCCTGACGCCCGCCGGCGCGCGCCCCGCCCCTCCCCCGAACGCTCCCTTCCCATGAACCGCCGACAATTCCTCTCCGCCACGGCCGCCACCATGGCCGCGGGCACGCTGGTCCCCCGGGCGCTCTCCGACACGGCGCCCCAGAAGTCCGACGGGATGAACTACGCGCCGGAGGCCAAGCCGAGCCCCGTCGTCAGGCCGGGCGAGTTCAGCTTCGCCGCCGTCCGCCTCGACCACGGCCACATCCAGGGCATGTGCAACGGCCTCCTCGAGGCGGGCGCCACGCTCAAGTGGGTCTACGACCCGGATCCGTCGAGGACCGCCGCCTTCACGGCGAAGTATCCCCAGGCCCGGGTCGCGCGCTCCATGGACGAGGTCCTCGCCGATCCGCAGTTGCGCCTGGTCGCCTGCGCGGCCGTGACGTCGGAAAGGGGCCCCATCGGCTGCCGGGTCATGGAGGCGGGAAAGGACTACTTCAGCGACAAGGCCCCGTTCACGACGATCCAGCAGCTCGACGAGGCCCGGGCCGTCGCCGCGCGCACGGGAAGGAAGTACATGGTCTACTACAGCGAGCGGCTCCACAACGAGTCGGCCATGTTCGCGACGGACCTCCTGCGCAGGGGCGCGATCGGCCGGGTGATCCACGTGACGTGCCTGGCGCCCCACCGGCTGAACAAGGCCTCGCGCCCCGGCTGGTTCTTCCAGAGGGAGAAGTACGGCGGCATCCTCTGCGACCTCGGCAGCCACCAGTTCGAGCAGTTCCTCGCCTACAGCGGCTCGTCCGACGCCGCCGTCACCCACGCCGCCGTCGGGAACTTTGCGAACCCGGACCACCCGGAGCTCGAGGACTTCGGGGAGGCCTGCGTCCAGGGGGATTCCGGCGCCCTCAGCTACACCCGCGTCGACTGGTTCACGCCCGACGGGCTGACCTCCTGGGGCGACGGCCGCACGTTCATCGTCGGCACCGGCGGCACGATCGAGCTGCGCAAGTACGTCGACGTCGCACGCGACGCCTCGGGCGACCACGTGTACATCGTCGACTCAAGGGGCGAGCGCCACCTGAGCGTCGCGGGGAAGGTCGGCTACCCCTTCTTCGGCGCGTTCATACTGGACTGCATCAACCGCACGGAGAACGCCATGACCCAGGCGCACGCCTTCAAGGCCGCCGAGGTCTGCCTCAAGGCGCAGGCCGCCGCGAAGCGGGTGACCTAGCCGGCGCCCCGGCCGCGGCCCCCCTACTCCGCGACGTACTCGGCCGTCACGGCGCCGCCCGCCTTCTCCTCCTCCTCCAGGTGGTGGGCCGAGGGCTTGAGCAGGAGGCAGAGCGGGATCGCGGCGATCACGATCAGCCCTCCCAGGACGAACCCGTTGTCGAAGCCGAGCACCTGGGCGCGCCTGCCGATGGCCTGGGCGGCGGCGAAGGCGACCTTGTTCCGGGGATTGGCGACGATGCCGGGCTCGTGGCGCACGACCATCCCGGCCACCCGGTATCCGAAGCGCACCACGAAGCGCTGGGACTCGACCGGGAACGCCTCGCCCAGGCGCACCGCGTGCCAGTGGATGGAGTCGGTCACAAAGGTGTTCAGGAGCGCGATGCCGAGCGAGCCGCCCACGTTCTGGAAGACGTTTAGGAAGCTGCTGGCCATCGGCAGCTCGCGCCGCGGCACCGAGTTGAGCGCCGCCGCCATGAGCGGGGCCATCATGAGGGCGAGGCCGGCGCCCCGGCCCACCTGCGGCAGCACGAGCAGGGTCCAGTCCGACATCGGATCAAGGAGGCCGAACACGAGCAGCGAGCTGCCCACGAGCACGCATCCCACGGCCGTCAGCAGGGCGGGCGGATAGCGGTCCGCGAGCCGCCCCGCCAGCGGCATGGTGAGGCCCACCGCCACCGCGTTCGGAAGCATCCAGATGCCGGCCTGCACGGGCGTGTATCCCATCAGGTTCTGCAGGAAGATCGGAAGCAGGAAGATGCTGCCGAACAGCCCTATCGCCCGGAAGACGGCCAGGAGGATGCTCAGCAGGTAGTTCCTGATGAGGAAGAGGCGCAGGTCGAGGAGCGGCTGCTCAACGGCGAGCTCGACCGCCACGAACATCACCGCTCCGAAGGCGGCGACGGCCTCGCACGCGCGGATGTAGTCGGACTCCCAGCCCTTGACCTGGCCGTTGGAGAGGGCGGTGAGCCCGGCGATGAGCGCCATGGAGAGGAAGATGTAGCCGTAGAGGTCGAACGCCCTGCGGGGGCCGCGGGCGCGCAGCGGGCGCATGACCACCATGCCGGCCAGGAGCGTCAGGGCCCCCACGGGAAGGTTCACGGAGAAGATGGTGCGCCAGCTGAAGGCGTCGGTCAGGTAGCCGCCCAGGGTGGGCCCGATGGCCGGCCCCGCCATGATTCCCATGCCCCAGATTCCCAGCGCCCTTCCCCTCTCGTGCGGCTCGAAAAGCTCGGCCACGATCGCCATGCCTATCGGCTGGATGGCGCCGCCGCCAATGGCCTGCAGGATGCGCGCCGCGATCAGCGACTCGTAGCTCCACGCCATGGCGCAGGCGGCGCTCGCCAGCGTGAAGACCAGGAGGCTTCCCAGGTAGAGCGCCTTGTAGTCGATCCGGTTGGTCAGCCAGCCGACGAGTGGCATGACGACCGCCGACGTGAGCATGAAGCCCGTCGCGACCCACTCGATCTGCTCCCGGTCGACGCCGAAGGTCCCCATCATGTGCGGCAGGGCCACGTTGACGATGCTCGAGTCGAGGACCGCCATGAACGTGCCGAGCATGATGATGCCCAGGACGCCCCACCGGTTCGCCCGCAGGTCGCTGTCGCTACTCATGCCCCGCGGCGCCCGCCGCGGCGGTGCCCGAATGGATCCGCACCTCCACGGAGAGGCCCGGCCCGATCGCCAGCTCCGGCGGCGCCGTCACCGCTATGCGCAGGGGCACGCGCTGGGTGACCTTGATGAAGGTGCCCGAGACGCCCTCGGCGGGTATGAGGCTGAACTCCGAGTTGACCGCGCGCAGGATCTCGGTGACGCGGCCGTGCAGGCGCAGAGCCGGGAAGGCGTCGACGGAGATGTCGGCCCTGTCGCCGACCGCGACGTCGTGCAGGTCCTTCTCCTCGATGTTGGCGTCGACGCGCAGGGAGGCCGGGTCGAACATGCTGATCACCGGCTGGGCGGCGAGCGGCATGGCGCCCGGGTCGAGCCAGCGGCGCACGACCCAGCCGTCGAAGGGCGCCCTGACGGTGCAGCGCTCGAGGTCGCTCCGGGAGTTGTCGGCGGCAGCCTGCGCCTCCTTCACCCTGCTCCGGGCCAGCTCCGCGGCCGCCTTCGCGGCGGCGATGTCCTCCTTGCGGGGCCCCTTCTGCAGGAGGATCAGGTTCTGCGAGGCGTTTTCCCGGCTCTGCGCGGAGGACTCGTAGGCGGTGCGGGCCCGGTCGAGCTCGTCCTGGGAGACGGCGTTGCCCTTGAAGAGCGCCTGCGCCCGGTCGAAATCCAGGCGCGCCATGGCCTCCTCGTCCTCCAGGCGCCCGACGGTCGCCTCGGCCGCCTTGATCTCCTCCGGCCTGCTGCCGTTGAGCGCCCTCTCGTAGATCGCCTCGCTCGAGGCGAGGTTGGCCCGGGCGGAGACGAGAAGCGCCTCCGCCTGGTCGAGCCTCGCCCGGGGGATCACGGGGTCCAGCCGGAAGACGACATCTCCCCTGCGGGCGAACAGCCCCTCGTGGACCGTGACGTCGATCACCCGGCCGTTGATCTCCGGGGCCACGTCCACCATGTGGCCCCCGAAGCGGGCGTCGTCCGTGTAGACGATCCCCCGCATGAAGAAGAACCAGTAGGCGAGCACGCACGCGGCGACGGACGCCACGGCGTAGATCCCGATCATGATCCGCCTCCGGCGAGGCTCCCCGTCGGGCGGGGGCGCCAAATCGGCGGGGTCGGGAACCCCGGGCTCCTCGGTCCCGGGCTCGGTGCCCAATGTCCCGGTCGTGCTCATGCGGGTGCGGGTCTCCCGGTTGCCGGGGCGGCGCCGGCCCCGGGGCCGGCGCCGTTCATGAAGATGTCCGCCACCCCGGCGAGGCTGCGCTCCTGCTCCGGCCGGTCCTGCAGCTCCCACGACCGGGTGCGCAGGATCCCGAGGAGGTATTCCGCGAGGACCTCCGCGGGCACGTCCCTGCGGACGTCCCCCGACGCCATGCCCTGCGAGAGGATCGCCGCGACGGCCTCGGTCATGGGCCTGCGCCGCTCCCTCCACCGCTGGCGCAGGCCGACCCCGGCGCCCTCCATGTCGCGGTCGCCCTCCGAGAGGATGATGCGGAAGAGCGGGCGCCGCTGCTGGAAGAAGCCGCTGATGGTCTCGCAGGTCCGAAGCAGGGTCTGGCGGAACGCCACACCCGGCGACGCGTTCTCGCGCACCGTGAGGCACATCCGGTCGAAGCCCGCCACGGCGGCCTGGAAGATCAGGTCGTCCTTGTCGATAAAGTAGAGGTAGAGGGTCCCCTTTCCCACGTCGGCCTCCCGGGCAATCTCGTCCAGGGTGACCTCGTGGACGCGGCGCATCTTGAAAAGCCGCTCGGTCGCCTGCATGATCCGCTGTTTCTTGTCGGGATCCATAAAAAGTGACTGACCAGTCAGTCATATTATCATCCCTTGTCAACAAAACGATACAACTATTTGTTTATTAACTGATTAAATCTAATCTGGATTCCTGCCAGGCAGTGGACCCGTGAGGGATTGGCATCGCGACCGACCGGATCCATCCCCCGCCCCGGTCCGGGACATGACCCCGCCCCGGCGGCGGACTGCGCCCGGCTGGAGGGCAAATGGATTTGAATGGGAATGCACGGGGCCATCATATCTGGCAGCCTCGCGCGGCCCCGGCGCCGCGCACGTCCCCCCCCGGCCCCAAGTGCCCTCCCCACGCCCACGCCCGCCCTACGCCGTCGCTCACGCCGCCTCGCTGTTCTGCGCCGCCGTCGCCGTGGCCGCCTCCAGTTCGCGCGACGAACCGGCAGTCCCCGTCGTCCTGGGCAACGAGCTTGTCCGCGTGGAGGCCTGGATCGCCGGCGGGCGGCTGCACGAGAGCTATCTCGCTAGCCGCGACGGCCAGTGGGTGCCCGTGGCCGCGGACGCGGACGGCGGGACGGCCGGGCCGAGCGCCGTGGTCGCCGCGGACGGGAGCGTCGTGGCCGGTACCGGGCTAAGGCTCGCGCGGGAAAACGGCGCCCTTGTCGAGGAATGGGCGGCCGGCGGCCGCCGCGCGCTCCGCACGGTGGGCCTGTGCCCGGACGGACCGTGGCTGAGGGTGACGACGCGGCTGCAGCCGGCGCCGGGGCCCCTCCACGCGTTCGCCGACCGTTTCAGGTTCGCGCGCCAGCCCGACTGGAGTTTCGCCCCCTCGGTCGGGGGGTTCGTCCCGGACGCCCAGTACAAGGCCCCGCTCATCCTCGTCCAGTCTGACCGGACGGCCTTCGGCATCGTCCCAGACCTCGCCGCCCTGGACGCGGGGTCGCTGAGCCGATGCAACCACGCGCTGGACCTCGACGTGCCCGGCGGCCCGGCGCTCGCCGTCGGCTTCGTGCCGGCGCGATTCAAGTACCACTCGGTCTACGCGGAGGACCCCGGCCGCTCCTGGCAGGCCGACGCCCCGGTGGAGAACTCCTACTTCCTGCTGGTGACGGCGACCGCCGATCCCGGCGGGGCCTTCCGCGAGGCCGTGCGCTTGCACTGGAGCCGCTTCGGCCGGCCCGCCCAGCGGTCGGCAGCCGCGCAGCAGGTGGGCACGGGCACGGACCCCGGCGCGTACCGCTGGATGCGGAAGACGGGCCCCGTCGACCTCCAGATCGCCGAGGACCGGCGCATAAGGGGGCTCGCCCTGTGGGACGACTGGCGGGGCGAGGTGTGGGAGGCCCAGTCGAGACACGAGTGGCTCGCGGTGCCGCTCCCCGGGGGCGCGGTCGGCGGCGGCGTGCGGACTCTGCGCTGGGGCCCGGGGCCCTCGGTCTACCTCTCATCCTGGTTCAACACGCTGCGGACCTCGTTCGGCATGGCCCTTTACGCGCGGCGCGAAGGCAAGGAGGACCTGCTCGGGATGGCGCGGCGGACGGTGGAGGTGGCCCTGAGGGCGCCGGGGCGGGACGGTGCGTTCAAGTGCATCGCGGTTCCGGCCGGCGGCGGCTGGCCGGCGACGTGGGCCGCGGGCGACGGGAGCGGGGACAGCACCAAGGAGGGCTACCTCGGGTACGACATGAGCTGGACCGCGTACTGGCTGCTGCGCTGGCGCGCGGCCGGCCTGCCGGAAAGCGAGCCCATCCTGGCGCGGTGCCGCGCTCTGGCCGAGTTCCTCGTCGGCCGGCAGTCGCCGGACGGCATGCTGCCGACCCGGTTCGCGGAGGACGGCTCGGTCGTCGCGGACGCGTCGCGAACCGTGAAGGCGGAGACGGGACCGGTCTCCCTGTTCCTCCTCGAGCTCTATTCACAGGACGCCGATCCCCGCTGGCTCCGGGCGGCCGGGCGGGGCCTCGCGTTCCTCGAGGGGAGCGTGATCCCGGGGCGCCAGTGGTACGACTACGAGACGTTCTGGAGCTGCAGTCCGCGCGGGCCGGAGCTCGACCGGCGCAGCGGGCAGTGGCCGGCGAACGACCTGGCGCTCGGCCAGGCCGTGGCCGCATACCTCTCGATGTTCAGGGCCACGGGCGACCGCGCCTGCCTCGACCGCGGCGAGCGCCTGCTCGACTACCTGCTCCTTTACCAGCAGTGCTGGACAAACCCGCTCCTCAGGGACCTGACTGGCCCCGCGATGCTCCTCGGCGGCTTCACGACCCAGAATTCCGACGCCGAGTGGTCCGACGCCAGGCAGAGCCAGTTCGGGAACGTACTCCTGGACTATTACCGCGCGACCGGAAGGGCCGAGTATCTCGAGCGCGGGGTGGCCGCGCTCAGGGCGCAGTTCCCGATCTCCCCCTCCGAGAACTGGGCCCACGAGGGCTACGGGACGAAGTCCGGGATCAGCAGCTTCCACTGGGGCACGGGCAGCGGGATGGCGGGGATAGAGATCGACGAGGACTACCTGCGCGACGCGGCGGTTGACGTCGCCGCGGGCCGGGCCGTCGGAGTCAACGGGCTCGACGTGACGGAATGCACCGTCAGGGACGGCGAGATCCGGCTTTGGTTCGCGAGCCCCTTCGCCTGGAGGCGGCCCCCGGTCTTCGCGTTCCACCGGTGCGACCCCAAGCGGCGCTACCGGGTCGTCGCGAACGGGGCCGAGCTCGGATCCTGGCCGGGCGACGCCCTGGAGCGCGGGATCCCGGTTCCCCTTCCCGCGGCGGGGGCGGGCGCACCGAGGTGAGCGCGGCGCCCCTCAGTCCAGCTTGACCCCCAGGGCGCGCCCGATCCGGACGATCTGCTTGGCCACCTCCGACTCGGAGCTGAAGCCCGAGCCGCCCGCCTTGAGCTCGGCCAGCGTCATCCTCCCGTCGCGCACCGCGATGACCAGCTCCTTCGCGGCGAGGTACTCGGCGATCGGGTCCAGGGCGAACTTGTAGCGGGGATCCCCGACGTCGGAGCCGTCCTTGATCATGAGGCCCGAGTTGACGAGCCCCTCGGCCTGGTCGCGGGTCACCGACCTCGACTCGTAGGCGGCAAGGGGCCTCCACTGGGGAACCCCGTCTGAGCCTATGCAGGCGAGCGCCGCGCGCCGCGACCGGTTGGCCTCCTCCACGCTGTCGGGGCGCGATTCGAACAGGCTCGCGAGGTAGGCGTCGACCAGCCCCGCGATGTCCCTCGGGAGGGACGCCTCGGCGGCGGCCGGCGCCCCGTCCCTGGCGAAGACCTCGTCCGCGCGCTGGATGAGCAGCTTCACGAAGACCATCGGTATCTGCGGCGGCCGGCCTTTCCCCCCCGACAGCTCGTTCATTATCCCCTTGAGCGCGTCCCGGATGCTCTCGCGCTGCGCGGAATCGAACCGACCCGCCCCAACGATGTCGTCCAGGTACCGGTTGAGCACCGCGTCGATGCTGCCAAGGTCCACCGGCCGGGGCAGCACCTTGACGACCTCGGGGAGCATCATCCGGCGCCGGCTCGTCAGGATGACGAAATGGGTCAGCGCCGCCCCCTTCGCGGGGTTCAGCTGGTCGGCCGCGAGGGCGTCCAAGTCGGGCACCTTCTCGGACACTCCGTCGATCAGGGCCAGGACCCGCCGCTGCTTGAGCAGCGCGTCGGACAGCCGGGTGGACATTGCCGGCATATCGAGGATGCGCTTCAGCTCGTCGGCGACCTCCTTGTCCAGGCCGTCCTTCAGCGTGCGCACATAGACGGGAATGGCCTGAGGCAGGCGCAGGCGGCTCTGCGCCTCCGGGGCCGCGAACCAGCGGGCCACCTGGAAGGCCAGGGCCGACTTGCCCACCCCGCCCGGGCCCTCGATCGAGAGCCACCACCGGCGCCTGACAAGGTGGCGCTCGAGCTCGGTTAGGCCCCGGACGTACAGGTCGCCGGGCCTCCTGTCGGCGGGCTCGGCGAACGGGCGGACGGGCGTGCCGAAGACCTCGTCGTCGATCTGGAGCGGCGCGGCGACCCATTTGGGGCGCGAGCCGACCTCGGGCAGCTTCTCGAGCTCGGCCAGCGCCTCCTGGGCGCAGGCCCCGACGACGGCGTCGAGGCAGCGCGCCCGCGTGAGGAGGAAGAGGCCGGCCAGCTCGGCGAACCTCTCGGCGGCCTTGGTCGGGATGGGCAGAGCCGCGACGAGCGGGGCGGCCCTCTCGTGCCAGAGGACGAACCACGACGGCCTGAACACGAAGAGCCCGACCACCCCGCCGCAGTAGAGCAACACCAGCAGGGCCAAGTTCTGGGGCCCGTAGTCCTTGGCGAACTTGAGGAACTCGGAGGGGGGGGTGCTCCATCCCATGAAGCCGGAGAACCTGGCCCATGGACCGTTTCCGAACTGGAACTCCCCGGTCGCGACGTTCCAGCCGTCGAACACCTCGACCTGGCATGTGTACACGCCGGGGCCGAGCTCGCTCTCCTTCCATCCCGGGACAAGGTCGCCGTAGGTGAAATCCCGCTCCAGCCCCATGGCCAGGTCCCCGGTCGCGTTCGGCCCGGACAGCGCGAGGTGCACGCTCGGCCGGGAGCCCGGCGGCGATCCCGTGATCCTCAGGACGGGCTGGATCGTCCCTCCGTGCTCCTCAAGCTCGTGGGATACCACCGCGTCAAAGGGCACAATGTCCGAATCCGTGCTCGACGAGCGCAGGATCGTCCCGTCCCCGCCCACCGCCCAGCCGCGCCGGCCGTCCGGGGACATGGCTATCGACTGCAGCGTGCCCTGGGTGGCGTCGTTGGCGACGAACCACCAGTACCTGCCGCCGTCGACGCTTCGCCATATGGAGCCGTTCTCGCCCACCACCCATGCGTCACGGCCGTCGCCGGAGAGGGCGACCGAGGGCAGCAGGGTCGCCCCGCCGAGGTAGATCCTCTGCCAGGTCTCCCCGCCGTCGACCGTGCGCACGATGGTGCTGTTTGTCCCCGACGCCAGGCCCCGCGCGCCGTCGGCCGAGAATGCGACCGAGTAGAGGTTTTCCGCCGTGGGGACGCCGGGCACCTTCTTCCACCCCTTGCCGCCGTCGACGCTTCTTAGGACGGCGCCCTGGTCGCCCACCGCCCAGCCAAGCTTGCCGCCGTCCGCAAAGGTGACCGACCGCAGGCCCGTCCCGCCGGGGATGCCGCCGACAACCCGCCAGCTCTTGCCGCCGTCGACGCTTCGCAGGACGACTCCGTCCGCCCCGACCGCCGAGCCATGCAGGCCGTCGGCCGCGAAGGAGATGCAGGCCAGGCCCGCGGCCTTGGGGACGCCCTCGGTCTTCTGCCAGCTCTTGCCGCCGTCGGCGCTTCGCAGGATGGCCCCGTTGGCGGCGGCCGCCCATGCCAGCGATCCGTCGGCCGAAACCGCGACCGAGCTCAGGTCCAGGTCGGCGGGGACGCCGGCGGCCTTCTCCCAGCTCTTTCCGTCGTCGGCGATCCGCAGGATCGTTCCGAAGCTGCCCGCGGCCAGCTCGCGCATCGCCCCCGGCGCGAACGCGACCGAATGCAGGATCCACTCGACGGGGGCGCCGGCCAGCTTTCGCCAGCTCTGCCCCCCGTCGGTCGAGCGCAGGATGGTCCCGTTGTCCCCCGCCGCCCAGCCGTGCAGGCCGTCGGGCAGGAACGTGACGGAATTCAGGTACATCTCTGTGGGGACGCCGCGGACCTCCCGCCAGCTCTGGCCCCCGTCGGCCGTCCTCAGGACGGTTCCGTAGTCGCCCACCGCCCAGCCGCGCAGGCCGTCGGGCGCAAAGGCGACCGACTGGAGGTATGCCTCAGTCGTGATGCCGCCGACCTTGCTCCACGTCGCGCCGCCGTTCGTGCTCCGGTAGATCGCACCGTAGTCGCCCACCGCCCAGCCGCGCAGACCGTCGGGCGCGAATGTGACCGACTGGAGGGCCTCGTTTCTCTGGACGCCGGCCGACCTCTGCCAGGTCTGCCCTCCGTCGGCGCTCCGCAGGATGGCGCCGTCGTCGCAGGCCGCCCAGGCGTGGCGCCCGTCCCGGGCGAGGCTGATGTTCTGGATGTTGTCGCCCGCGGGGAGGCCGGCGACGCCGAGCCAGCTCAGGCCGCCGTCGGCGCTTCGCAGTATCGTGCCGCTCGCCCCGGCGGCCAGGCCGTGCAGCCCGTCGGCGGCGAACGCCAGCCCGCGCAGGAACACCCCCGTGGGCACGCCGGCGGTCGCCTGCCAGCTCTGACCGCCGTCGACGGTGCGCAGCACGGTGCCGTAGCTGCCCACCGCCCAGCCGCGCAGACCGTCGGCGAAGAAGACGGCCCCCATCTCGGCGTACCTGGGCGCGCCCGGAACCCTTTGCCAGCTCTCGCCGCCGTCGACGCTGCGCAGGATGGTGCCGCTCGGGCCCACGGCCCAGCCGTGGGTCCCGTCGGCCGCGAACGTGACGCAGTCCAGCTGGTTCAGAAGGTTGATGAAGCCGTAGGGCGGCGCCCGCTCCGCGACGATCGGCCTGACGAGCGAGGAGTGCGGCCTGCAGCCGGTCAGGCCCGGCAGGACCCAGAGGCCAGCGAGCAGCCATGCCACGGCCGCAGGCGGCCCGCGGCGGCGCGGGCGCAGCGCGGCCGCGGCATTGACGGGGTGTTTTTCCTCGGGATTATGCGCCAAGGGTCGACTTGTGTTGCATTCTTGCCGTCGGACGGCCGCCGGGGTGACTGCCGCCCCCGGGCGCCCGGCCTTTCAGAGCGGCAGAGGTTGAAGCGTCCGCCCGCGGTTGTCCATCCCCCGGAGGGGCGGGCCCGGCCGGCGCCCCTAGGCCGACCGGAAGCCGAGCGCCTCGAGCTCGCTCATGTCGAACGGCGCGCAATCGAGCACCTCGCGCAGCTTCTCCAGCGCCGCCTGCGCCGACGGCGCGTCGTACACCGAGACCCCGTCGTCCCGGTCGTGGATCTGGATAGCCCATGCGCCGGAGACGGCGTCGGCGCCCACCTGCAGCAGGGCCCCGTGCAGGTAGTTGCCCGGCAGTCCCGGGTGCGGCCCCGCGCCGGGCACGAGGAACAGGGCGTGCACGGGGTCGTTGGCGAGTGGCTGGCGCTCGGCCCCGGCGTGCCTCGCCCTGTGGAGGACGGGGCGGCCCAGCACCCGGGCCCGGTGCCCCTCCGCCCTCGCGCGGAGCTCGGCGGGCAGGGACCCGACATAGCGGTCGAAGACGCCGGCGTTTGACTCCAGGGCCGGCGCGCCCGGGCGGCCGGCGGCGGGGTCCCACAGGTTGTCCGCGTGAAAGCTCGGCCGCCCCGCCAGAGAGCGCGCCGTGACATGGCCGTCCCTGTGGTCCGCGTGCGCGTAGACCTGGTGCGTGGCATAGAGCCTGCTCAATGCGTCCTGGTAGGTGGGGGTGACCGGCACGGCGCCCGTCGGGCTGTGCTCGATCAGCTCCAGGACGGCCTGGTCAAACTGCGCGCTGGGGTCTTGGGTCATCGTGCTCGGGGTCCTGGGCGCCGGGGGCCGGCGCCGGACCAATCTTTGTTGCGCGGAAATCCATTTTGGGCGAGAATAGACGACAGACTGACAATCTCCATGCCGATCCAAAGGCTGTTCATCACCGCCGCCGCCTTCGCCGCCGCCGCCGCGAGCGCGGGACTGGCCGCGCCCCCGTCCAAGCAGGACGTGCTCCTGGCCATCTCGGTCCTGGAAAAGAACATCACGGCCCCCGAGGCGGCCGACGCGGCCAAGACCGTCGTCATCTACGCGCAGCAGAGCGACGACGTGATGGTCGACATCGGCCAGGACCAGCTTCCGTGGATCGGGGAAAGGTGGGGGCTCGACCGGGCCCGCGAGCAGTCCAACCAGTCCCTGCTCCTCGCCGCCTTCGTCGCGGGCAACATCCGCTCGCAGATCAAGAACGACCGGGCGGAGGACGACACCTACTCGGGCTGGGTCTTCGCGATCGACGCGTACAAGCGCCTGCGCTCGAAGGCCCCCTTCCACAGCCCGGCGATCGAGACCCTCCAGAAGATGGAGGACGAGGGCACGCTCCTCCAGCACGCCAAGGACGTCCAGACCAGGGACGAGGAGCCGGACACGCCGCGCCCGCCGCTCGCCTGAGGCGGGCCATGGGGAGGATCGCGGGCATCGGCGGATTCTTCCTCCGGGCCAGGGACCCGGAGGCGCTGAAGGCGTGGCACGACCGCCGCCTCGGCGTCGGGCGGACGCCTGGATGACCAACTTCCGCGCGCCCGACCTCGACTCGATGGTGGCCCAGCTGCGCTCCGCGGGCATCAGGGTCAGGGTCGACCCAAAGCGGCACCCGAACGGGAGGTTCGCCCGCCTGAAGGACCCCGCGGGCAACCCCATGGAGCTCTGGCAGCCAGCGGGCCGCGACGCGACCGGGCGCCAGGCGCCGTCGAAGGAAGCCGGTCAGGCCCTGAAGCTGCGCCACCTGGCGAGTGGCAGGTTGGCGACCCCGATGAGCGCGAGCTGGCTCGCGATGAACGCGCTCAGCCACCAGAAGGCGGCCTCCGTGAAGCCGTAGCTGTGCAGCCCGATCCCGAGCATGTTGGTCCCGAACCAGCTCCAGCTGGTCACGATGTTCCCGAAGACGGCTAGGCACATGAGCCCGCGCTGCCTCACGAGGCCGCCCCAGCGCGCGTGCAGGATTAGGGCGTTCCAGATGACGATGATCAGCGCGCCGTTCTCCTTCGGGTCCCAGCCCCAGAACCGCCCCCACGACTGGTCGGCCCAGATCCCCCCTAGCGTCGTCCCGACGAAGCTGAAGAGCGTCGCGAAGCAGACGATCCCGTAGACCATCCGGGCGAGTGAGTCGGCCGTGGCCTTGTCCAGGGTCCGCGTGAAGACCCCTCGGAAGACGTAGATCGCGGCGAGGATTCCCGCGAGGAATGTGGACGCGTAGCCCGTCGTCACGACGACGACGTGGGTCCCGAGCCAGAAATTCGAGTCGAGGACGGCACGCATCATCTCGAGCGTGTCCCCGGCAAGCGCGAGATGGTGCGCGATGAGGAGCGTCGCGAAGCCAATCAGCCCCGCGGCTGCGGTCCCGATCGCGTTCTTGTACGCGGCCTCGAGGACGAGGCAGAGGGCCACCGAGCCCCAGCCGATGAAGAGCGCCGAGGAGTAGAGGTTCGTGACGGGCGGGCGGCCCTCGAGCCACATGCGGGTCGCGATGCCCGCCGTCGTGATCGCCCAGCCGAGGGCGGTGAGGCCCCACGCCGCGACCCGCGCCGGCTCGGGCCACCTGAGCCAGGAGAGGACGGCGCAGAGGAAGGCGCCGACGTAGATCCACATGCCCGCATAGAAGGGCTGGGCGGCGTTGAAGAGCGTCTCGACGCGGGCCTTGCGCAGCTGGCCCCCGAAGCGCCTCTCGAGCGTCGACCCGTATATCTTGACGATCTGCGCGAACTTCTCCGGCTCGTTGCTGCGCCAGGCGTAGCCCATGCCCGCGTAGGCGAGGACCGACGGGTTGACGTAGCCCTGCGCGAACGTCTCCAGGAGCGCCTGGCCCGCGTTGTTCCAGGCATTGGGATCGGCGCCCGCGGCCTCGGGCGGGATCGCGAGGATGTCGGTCGACTCGGACATGCCGATGAACCTCTGGCCCTCGGCGATGACGGCGGCGGCCTTGGCCTCGTCGTGTGGCCTGCCCGCCTCCTTGGCGCGAACCGCCTCGACCCCGTCGGCGAGCGTCTCCTGGAGCCGGAGCAGCTCCCCGAGGAAGTCCGTTGTTCCCTCCGGCTCGAGGCTGCGCCTGAGCCGCACGTAGCGGGCGAGGCTCCCATAGAGCTGGACGACCGCCGACTGGAACCGGGTCCTCGCCTGGGCCTCGACCGGCTCCGCGAGCTTCTCCTGGGCCTCGATCTGCGCAACGTAGGGCGCGATCTCGTTGAACGACATCCTGCGCCGCCGGCTCGGCAGGAACCCGACGAGCGCCATCGCCTGTTTCACCGCCCCCTGGTAGTGGATCGCCAGGTTCTCGTCGTTCTTGCCGATGAGCGAGAGCAGGTCCGGATCGTCGACGACGAAGACGCGGTACGTGTCCGCCCGCTGGGGGACGAACAGGACGTCGAGGAGCCACTCGTCCGGCGTCAGTTCGGCATCCTCCGGCGTCATCACCCTCTGCCGGCCCTGGATGACGAGGAGCGTGCTGCGCGCGACCGAGTCGAGAGGCTTTATGCGGCCCTCGGCAAGCACCGGAAGCCTGCCAAAGGCCCGCACCGACTCCGGCTCGCCCGGCGCGTGCGCCAAGGGGCCAAGGAGGACGCAGACCGCCGCGACCGCGACGACGTAGGCGGGAATCCGGTGCCTCATGGGCGCATCCTCGAGCGCGCGAACGCCGCCAGGTGGATCAGGAACTGGATCGCTAGGCCGAGCGCGATCGCCGAGCACGCGACGTAGGGGGCGAGCCAGCTCGGGTTGCGCACGACCTGCAGGATCGACGTCGTGTCGTTGTTGTCGAAGCTCGCCTGGTAGTACGTGAGGCCCCCGTACCGCAGCGGGTTGTTCATGTAGATCAGGACCTCGCGCCCCTCGCCGCCCCCCGGCGGGTTGATCCTCACCCTGCTCGAGAAGTTCTTGGGGATGTTGGTGCCGGGGTAGATGTCGTGGGAGAACTTCTCGAGCGTCAGCGAGTAGGCCTCGTAGTGGCGCTGCGGCCTCATGACCATCTTCCAGGAGCGGCCCGCGTAGCCGAAACCCTGGGTATTCCCGAGGAGGGTCGAGACGGTCCAGACCCCGAGGGAGCCCTCCGGCCCGACAAGCTCCACGTACGCGGTCGGCGTGTTGCGCTCGTCCTGCCTGTAGGTGACCTCGAGGGGCGTCGCGACGATCTGGGGCCCCATGCCCTGGGTCGCCGGCGACTGGGGCGCCCCCTGCGCCTGGGAGCGCAGCTGGAGCGCCGAATTCGGGTAGTAGCCCCTGGGCACCACCTTGAAGGGAAGCCTGGGGTCCTGGACCGCGGTCCCGTCGGCGATCATGGACTCGGGTATCGCCACAACCTCGTCGAACTTAGGGTCGGTCGCGTTGATGATCGCGAGCTCGTTGTACACGGTGCTCTCCGAGAAGTTCCTGGTCCCCCCCTCGTCCAGGCGCATCTGGAAGTCCTGCTGCACGAGCCCAGAGACGAGCTCGCCGACCAGGAGCAGGATGAGCCCCGCGTGCGCGATCCAGATGCCGGCCTTCGCCCACCCGCGCCTGAACCGGTAGGCGTGGGCGCACACGAGGTTGGCGAGGAGGAGGCCGCCGATCAGGTAGCCCCCGGGGTAGACCGGGACCTGCAGCTCGCCCAGCCGTTCGAAGACGAAGACCGAGTGGAAGAACTTCTGCTGCACCGCCCAGACGCCGAGGTGCACCTGGTCAAGCGTCGCCCAGAAGACGAGGACGATCGACAGGGCGAGCAGCACCACCGTCAGCCTGAGGGAGACGAGCAGGTCGCGGACGAGCCTTATGGCGCTGGGCATCGGCTCAGGGCGCCGCCGCTTCTATGCCGGGTGGACGGGCGCGCGGGGACATAAGGGGCCAAACGTCTCCCCGCTTCCCTGAAAATTCAACCCCGTTCCGCGCGGAGCCTGGACCTGCCGTCGGCGAACTCTGCCTCGAGGCGCTGGCCCGGCCTGATGGCGGCGCTCCGGATGACCGGGGCGCCGCCTTCGTCCCGCACGATCGCGAACCCGCGGTTGAGCACCGAGGACGGGCTCGCGCCCTGGATCCGCTTGCGCAGCGAGAGCAGGCGCTGGCCGAGGAGGAGGACGCGGGTCGCCGGGGAGGCCCGCTCGAGGCGGGAGGCCGCGCCCGAGAGCGCATGGATGCGCAGCTGGACCGATGAGCGCAGCGCCGACCCGAGCCGGTTCGACATGTCGTCCAGCCGCAGGTAGCCCCGCTCGACGAGCGCCGCCGGCGAGAGCAGCCGCAGGCGCGACCGGCCGTGCGCCACGCGCTCCCGGGCGCGGCTCATGGCCTCGGAGACGGCCCCGAGCGACGCCTGCCTCGCCGTCTCGGTCCTCTGCGCGAACCGCACGAACTCGCTCGAGATCAGCTCCGCCGCGGCGCTCGGCGTCTCCGCCCGCAGGTCGGCAGCGAAGTCGCACAGGGTGAAGTCGATCTCGTGGCCAACGGCGGAGATCGTCGGCACCGTGCAGGCCGCCACCGCCCGGACGAGCGGCTCCTCGTTGAAGGCCCAAAGGTCCTCGATGCTCCCGCCTCCGCGCCCGATCACGATCAGGTCGAAGATGCCGAGCTCCTGCGCAAGGCTCAGCATACCGACCATCTCGGCCGCGGCGCCCTCCCCCTGGACCCTTGCCGGGAGGACGACGACCCGGCCCCGCCAGCCGCGCCGGATCAGGATCCTCATGAAGTCCTGGACGGCCGCTCCCGCCGGCGAGGTGACGAAACCCACGGTCCCGGGCATCCTCGGGATCGGCTTCTTCCTGGCCGGGTCGAAAAGGCCCTCGTCCGAGAGGCGGCGCTTGAGCGCCTCGTATTCGCGCTGGAGTTCGCCCACCCCGTCGGCCACGAGCGTCTTGACGATGAGCTGGTACTTTCCCTGGGGCTCGTAGACGCCGACATCGCCGTGCGCCACGACCTGCAGCCCGTCCCTGAGACTCACCGCCTGGCGCGCCGCCTGCGCCCTGAACATCACCGCCGAGAGCTGGGCCCCGGCGTCCTTGAGCGAGAAGTACACGTGGCCGCTCGGCTGCACGCGCAGGTTGGACACCTCGCCCCGGACCCAGCAGGGGCCTATCGCACCCTCGAGGACCGCCTTCACCCGGCGGGTGAACTCGGTGACTGTCAGCGGCCGGGCCTCCGGGCCCGCGCCCCCCAGCTCAATCGACGCGGGCGGCATAGCGTTTGCGTATCCAGTGTACCAGGGCCGTCGCGGCCACGAGGACGCCCACGCCGGTCATCACCAGCTTGAAGTTGCCGTTGAAGACCCCCTTGCCCAGGACGACGAACGCGACCGCCCAGGGCAGGATGCAGAGCCAGGAGACGATCATGTAGAGGCGGAACGGCACCTCCGCCAGGCCAAGCATGTAGGACTGCATGAAGAACGGGGGCCCCGGCGTCAGGCGGATGAACAGGGCGACATTGAGCGCGTTCTCCCGTGTCACGCGTGGGATCCTGTAGCCGTAGTGCTCCGTGAGCCTCGACAGGATCGGGCGCAGCGCGCGGCGTGCGAGCCAGTAGGTGAGCGCCAGGTTCGCGGCGATCGCCGCCAGGGTGGCGGCGATCACGCCCGCGAGGGTCATCTGCCCCGCGAAGGCCTCGCCGGCCACAATCGTGAAGGCGGAGAGCGGGGCCCCGACGGCGGGCAGGAACGCGGTCGCGGCGAAGTACACCCACGGCCCGGCGTCCCGGATCATGTTCATCCCCTGGGCCGCAAGCCCGCGCACGTTCACGCCGCGGAGCAGGAGCAGCGAGCCGGCCACAGCCGCGAAGGCCAGGATGCACAGCGTGAACAGCGGAAGTTTCCTCTTCTTTAGGGGCTCCTCGGTCGGCATGGGGACAGCCTGCCCGCCCCATCGTTCCACCGTCAAGAACTCGCGCGCGGCCCGGGACTTGTATCGGCTCGCAAGGGGCCGAGCCGTGCGTTGTCATGGCCCGCGGTGTCGAGCATCGCCCCGAACAAGGACATCCCCCAGAGACCCGGCTCGGCCCGGCGGGCCGCCGCGGTCGCCCTGCCGGCGGCCGTGGCGCTCGCCTACGCCCTGGGGCACCTGAACTGGTACCTCGGCACGCCGCTGGGCCGCGTCCCCGTGCTCGACGAGCGCGAGAACATCGACCTGGCCGAGGCCATCGCCGGGGGGACCCTCCCCTGGGCGCCGTTCTACCGGGCGCCCGGCTACGCGCTCGTGCTCGCCGGCCTGCGCGCCGCCGGCGTGTCCGCGGGCGGCCTCTTCCCCGCGGCCCTGCTCCTGGGGGCGGCCCTCCATGCCCTCAGCGCGGCGCTCGTCGCCCGCATCGCCGGCCGCTGGTTCGGCAACCGGGCGGCGCTCGCCGCGGGCCTCCTGTTCGCGCTCGACCCCGTCATGGTCCACTATGCGACCCAGGCCCTCGACGCCGCGCTCGCCCTGGCGCTCTTCCTCGCCGGCCTGGACCGCCTGGCCGCGGCGCTTTGCGACCCGGACCGGGCGCGGGCGTGGGCGGGGGCCGGGCTCGCCTGGGCGGCCGCCGCCCTGGTGAGGCCCAACTACCTCCTTGCATGGGCGCTGGTCCCCGCGCTCGCGGCCTTCGGGCCCGGGCGGCGGCGCGCGCCCGTCGTCGCCGCGGCCTTCGCCGGCGTGCTCCTCTTCGGCGCGCAGTCGGCCTGGCAGTGGAGGGTGAGCGGCGTGACCGGCTTCCTCCCGTGGCAGGGGGCGTACAACCTCTGGGCGGCCAACCGGCCTGGAGCCAACGGCCGCTACTACACCCAGCAGGTGAGCGTCTCGCCCGGCCTCGCCCGGGCCAATCCCGCGCGAGCGGAGTCGGTCTACCTGTTCGTCAGGGATACCGGGGGCCGCCCGGAGGACATCGCCTCGATGGACGCGTACTGGCGGAGGCGCTTCCTCGGCGAGGTCTCGGACCATCCCGCGCGCTGGGCCGCGCTCGAGGCGCGCAAGGCCTATGCGCTCCTGAACGACTGGGAGCAGTACAACAACAAGACCTTCGCCTTCCACAAGGCGCTCTCGCCCTGGCTGCGGTGGAACCCGGTCTGCTGGGGGGGCCTGCTCGTGCTCGGCGTCGCGGGCGCCGCCCGGCTCGCGTCCGAATCCCCGCGCGCGGCGGCGGCACTCGGGGCGGTGTCGGCCGCGTGCGCCGCCTCGGTCCTCCTCTTCTTCGCGAGCGCGCGCTTCCGGCTGCCCCTGGCCGCGATCCTGGCGGTCCTCGCCGGGGGCGCCGTCGGTTCGCCGGGATTCTGGAGGGGCTGGTCCCCGGCCCGCCGCGCGGCGCTCGCGTGCTGCGCCGTCGCAGCCGGGTTCGCGGCATTCTCGGACTTCGGCGGGGTCCGGGACCGCTCGACCTTCGTCCAGGACCACGCCCTCCTCGCCCGGGCCGCGCTCACGGTCGGCGACTACACCACCGCGCTCCGCGAGGCGACGGAGGCCCTGAGGATGCAGCCGTGGCACCCCGACGCGGCCGCCATCCGCGACGCCGCGGGCGCCGAGCTCGGGCGGAAGGCGCCGGCCCCATGACCCCGGACGGCATCCGGGCGCGGGGCGCCCTCTGGCTCTCGCTGGGCGCCTGCGTCGCGGCGGCCTTCTGGACCTCCGAGGGCGTCGCGCCCTGGGACCGGGACCTGCACAACGCCTGGCACCAGTACGAGTACCTCGCAGAGGGCTTCCTGCACGGCCACGCGTTCCTGTCCGTCGAGCCTCCCCCGGAGCTCCTGGGGCTCATCGATCCCTACGACCCGGGGGCGAACGCGCCCTACCGCCTCTGGGACGCGAGCCTGTACCGCGGAAAGTACTACCTGTACCACGGCCCCGCGCCGGCGCTCGCCCTCATGCTGCCCTGGCGGGCCGCGACCGGCCGCGTGCTCCCTCAGCGCCTTGCGGTCGCGGCCTTCGCGTCGCTCGGGCTCGCGGGGCTGGCCCTGCTCATCCTGGGGGTGCGCGACCGGCATTTCCCGGGGCTGTCGCCGGCCGCGCTCGGCGCCATCCTCATCGTCGCCTTCCACGCCTCGTGGCTGCCGGTCGTCCTCCGCCGGTCGGCCCTGTGGGAGCTCCCGGTCGTCTCCGGCGTCGCCTGCCTGTGGTGGGCGCTCTATTTCCTGTGGAGGTTCCACGACTCCGGGGGCCGGGCGCGCTGGGCCGTCGCGGCCGGGATAGCCCTGGCGCTTCTCATGGGCTCCAGGGCGACCTACGTCCTCGGGGCGGTCGCCGTCGCGCTCCTCCTGTTCGCGCCCGCCGGGGGGCCGGGCCCCGTCGCGGGGCGTAGGCGGGGGGCGGCCCTTGCGGCGGCCGGCATCGCCGCGCTGGGCGGCTTCGGCCTCCTCGCCTACAACCGCGCCCGGTTCGGCAGCTGGAGCGAGTTCGGGATGAGCTACATGCTCTTCGGCGAGGACTACCGCGGCATCCGGTTCTTCAACCCGGCCTTCATCCCGTTCAACGCCTGGATCTACCTGTTCTCGCTGCCGCAGCTGGGGCCGTACTTCCCGTTCGCGCACCCGTTCTGGACGGACAGCCGCCCGGCGGGATTCGTGGGCTACGAGGAGATCTACGGGGTCATCTTCATGATGCCTGTCCACCTGGCCGGCCTGTTTGCGCTGGGCTGGGCCTGGGCCGGCCGCGCCGCCCGGGGGGCGGCCGCCGCGGCGCTCACCATCGCCGCCGCGGCCGCGGCCACGGTCCTGACGGGCCTCCTCCTCTTCTGCTGGGCGTGGGCGTGCTCGCGCTACACGGCCGAGCTCCTGGCCGGCTGGACGGTCGTCACGTCCATCGGCCTCATGGCCGTGTTCGGCGCGGAGGGGGCGCTGCGCCCGGGGCGCCTCGTGCGCGCGCTCGCCGTCTGCGCGTCGTGCTGGACCGTCGCGGGCGCCTGGCTCGCCTCGGCGGAATTCCGGGGATTCATGCAGGAGACAAATCCGCGCACCTACCATGCGCTGGCCCACGCGCTGGACTACCCCAGCCTGTGGTGGGCCCGGGCCAAGGGGGTCCGCTTCGGGCCCGTCAACCTCGTCCTGCGGGTCCCCGGGGGGCAGGCCGGCGCGCGGACCGTCCTCGTGGCGAGCGGGCGGCCCCAGCGGGTGAACCAGCTCGTCCTCGAGCGCGCGGACGGCGGCCGCGTCCGGCTCGCCCTGGTCCAGAACGAGCACCGCGTCCTCGAGACGCCCGAGCTCGCAGTCAAGGGAGGCCTGATGCACGTCCGACTCGACGCCCCCTGGCTGTATCCGCCGAGGGCGCATCCCTACTGGGACGCCCTGGACCCCGCCGCCGCGCAGGAGCGCCAGACCCTCTTCTCCATCGCGTGGGATTCGGGCGCGGTGCGCGTCCGCTCGGCCCGCTCCGTCGACCCCGTGGGGTTTGCGCCGGCGGCGCTGGGCCCGGAGCAGGCGGGACCCGGGTCGCCCTGCGTCGAGTCGGCGAGCCCGGCCGCGCCCGACCCATGAGCATCCAGGCGACCGGCGGCGCCCGAACGAGCCTCGCACCCCTCTGGGCCGCGCTCGCGGCCTGCGCCCTCCTCCTCGCCTGGATCGCGAACGGCGCGGCCGTGCTCGAGGGCGACAGGACGGACGCCTGGCACCACTACGAATACCTTGTGGACGGCTTCCTGAAGGGCCACGCGAGCATCTCCGTCGATCCGGCGCCCGAGCTCCTGAGGCTGCGCGACCCGTACGACCCGGCGCAGAACGGCCCCTGGCGCCTGTGGGACGCCAGCCTCTACCGCGGGAAGTTCTACCTCTATTTCGGGCCGACGCCCGCCCTCCTCATGCTGCCGTGGCGGGTCGCGACC
>Ga0209415_10004220_pt1 | contig 26435 bp, 27 predicted proteins | sample PeaSoiSIISIP2007_FD_187696 | JGI IMG/M metagenome (GOLD analysis project Ga0209415, IMG submission 187696) | Peat soil microbial communities from Weissenstadt, Germany - SII-SIP-2007 (SPAdes) (version 2) | ecosystem: Environmental > Terrestrial > Soil > Wetlands > Peat | place: Germany... | reverse complement strand
CTTCCACCGCCGGGTCCGATAGGTTGAACCACTGCTGCAGAAAGTAAACGCGCAGCATCCGCGCCACACCCACTGGCGGACGTCCATTGCCTTCCTTGGGATAATGCGGTTCGATCAGCGCGCACAACTTCGCCCACGGCACCACCTGCTCCATCTCTTCCAGAACTGTGCCCGCCGCGTCTTCTTCGTGTACCGCTCGAAGCCGGTCATCATCGCCAGTGTCCTCTGTTTATTGTAAGGTTTCATCTGACTGCACTCTAGCCTGAGTAGCTGTGGAAAGCAGAGAGCTTAATCAGAGTCTCCCTAACTCCTGCGCGAGGGAGCGGCTGCCGCTGCACTTTGCTTGGTCCTTCCGGCATCTTGCAATGATTCGGTCTTGGGCTGTGGCGGAGTGGGAAAACTGGGAATCTTCACCCAACCGGCTCTGCGCAGGTAAGAACGCGCTGCTCTCCGCAAATTGCAGGCTATCAGCAGGATAAAACCTAAGCTGAACCAGAGGAACGCCTTCAACGCGTGAGGGTGTTCTGTCCAGTAAGTGAGGCCGTGCATCTCGATTCTGACTCGCGAAACAAGCCAGGTGATGCGCAGGCGCCGCAGGTTGACAGTGTAGTAGTCGGTGAACTGGCCAGTCACCATGACCTCGTCGAGGCGGCGCAGACCGCGGATGCGGGGCGGGTTTTGCACATCGACTAGAACACGATTCCCGGGGGAAAGCTCGGCTTCGGCCACGACGTGCGGCGACGGGCCCCAGAGGTTTATGCGCTGGGCATGGACGCCGACCGCTTCCGCCATGTTAATGAAAGCTCGTGTCACCTCGCCACAATACCCTTTTCCGGATCGCAGCGTATCGGCAGCGCTATCGCGGAAAAATGGTCGGCCTTGCTGCGAAACTCCCTGATAGCTGACATGAGCAAGCAAGTAATCGCGCAACGCCATTACGCGTGCGGTGTTGTCATGGGCATGCGCTTGGTTCACGATCTCCCATGCTATGTGGTTTACATAGCGCCTATCTGACTTTTCTCGCAGGGCCTCGTGGAAGCCAAGAAGAATGATTAGACCGATCGCCGAATAAAGGACGATGTCTCGCCAGGATGCTGGAACCAAGTGTCTACCAGTGACCATTTCTTCTCACTCACCCCCCCCGGGTTTGCGACCACTCGCAAGCCATCCAAAATTTTCCTGCACACAAATATCGATCAGGCCAGCGCGCCGGAACCAGGCTCCCACCTCGGCCCTCGTGTAACGTTTCTCGATGGGCGCGGACAACCGGTCAAACTGGTCGCAAATGCAGACTCGAAAAGGATAACCTGCGTATTGCTTCATCGGGAGTTGCTCGGCGATTTGACGCAGGAATGGCACTTTTCGCAGCATCTTGTATGGCAGAACAAAGCACGCCCAGGCCAGTACCGCTATGGGATAAGACAACATATACACGATTGCGAGAGGCAGCTTCGTAGTTATCTTGCGAATGGTGGTCGTGATGGACAGCAGGACTTGCTTTATGGGCTGCCGTTCCGGCGCCCAGTAAACAAAAATGCGGACCTCCCCACCCGGTCTTAGGTATGCCAAAATTCTTTGCAAAGAAGCTTCGGGATGTTCGAGGTGATGGAGGACACCAAACGAGTAAATCAGGTCAAAGCTTTCTGGAACGAAGGGCAGCCTGTTTAAGTCAGCTTGGACCACATGCACTCCCCGGCACTCACGCGTGTTGCTGCGGGCAACCTCGGCCGCATTGCTCGCGTCCACTGCCCACACCTCTGCACCAAACTGAGCCGCGTAATAGGCATGGCGTCCGCCGCCACAGCCCGCATCCAGGACACGTTTTCCCGCGAAAAACTCCGGGCCGTGCGGCGACATGTAATCCAGAAAGTTTCTTTCCCAAACGCTGTACATTTGGGGGAAGCGAGTCCACTCGAAACCAAACGAGCGGATGGTGGCTAGCTGGAGTTTGCCATCAACGCTGCCGGATGACCCCGATCGAAGGGCATCTTGCAGCTCAGCTGGCAGCAGCCGAGGAATGCCATCATGTACGGGAAAACTCCTTGAGCAAGCTCCACACCTCAGCGACTCCGCACCATCCTCTCGCGAAGCCGCAGACGATATCAGCGGGCCCGCGCAGTCGGGGCAACGCAGATCACGCCAGGACGGGACCGACGTCGCACACTGTTCCCCGATTGGATCGACTTTGGGCGATTGCCAAGACGGCATGCGCCTCACCTTTTACCGCTTCCCACACGCCTGCAGCGGCACGGCAGGATGGCCCTCATCGGGCAGATCCGTGCGGGTCTTCGCATAGATCAACTCGTACTCTCGCTCCGCAACGCGCGACGGGGTTTGGCGGGAACCCCATGCTCGTGGATTCAAGCACCCATTATATTCTGCGCGTCGAGCCCGCAGAGTGCTCTCCGGCAACCTGCTCCTGAAGACTGGCTCCAAGTCTCCGGTAGACTTCCAGATATCTCGCTCCGCCGATGGTGCGAAGATCGAAATGCTTGCGCGCGCTCTGCCGACATCGTTCGGCAATATCTTCTTCTTTCACCAGTCGTTCAGCGTCATCGAGGGCTTGTGTGTACGAATTCTGCGTGAAGTCTCGAACCAGCAGACCGACCCGGTCCGTGGATAACAACTCATCGATGTCTCCAATACCAGAATTGCAGACTACAGGAAGGCCAGCGGCCAGGTATTCGCCAATCTTGGTTGGAGAAGAGGACAGCTTCGAATAAGCCGGCTTGATGAAACAGAAAGCCAAATCAGCCGCACAAAGATACCGGGGGACATCCGCCGGCGCAACCGTGCGCACGATAAAACTGTCATCTGGTATGCCCCGCCGCGTCAACGATTCAATAGTCTGACTGACAGAACTCTGAGTCAGTATCAACGAAAAGACGGTGGATTTCCGCGCGTGAGCAGCGGCAAGAAAGTCCGCCATCTGCTCGGACAAATACCAACCACCCATAGCACCGACATAAACTAGGACTTGCCGTCCCTCTACATTGAGTTCGCGTCGAACAGAAGTGCGACATCCATTCGCCCGCTTAAACCGTTCGAAATCGACGCAGCAGGGTATGACTTCGATCGGCACGTTTATCGGCAGGTCAGGGTACGCACCAGAGCGCAGGACCTCCCGCGCGCGGTTGGTCAGCACGATGCAATGATCAGCCCCGGCGAGCAGCGCGTTCTCCACTTTCTTAGTCAACTTGTATAAAAACCCTCCTGCGGGCCAAATACCGGCATCGACGTACTCTTCGGGGAAAAATCCTCGAATGTCAAACAGCATCCGGCAGCCGGAGTTTCTCTTCGCAAGAATTGCCATAGTAGCGGGGACATGACTACGCGCGTGCAGGACACGTATGCCCTCGCGGCGAATTAGTCTCGACACGAGTAGTGCGCCTGCTGCGATGTCGTACATTGTTGCCGGCAGCGATGGACGTTTATGGTAGCGCCGCGATACCCACCGGATTTGCTGCTTTGCGAGTTCGTCACGCCAGTGCTCCTGGTCGTGCGAGCTCCATTTGGTTGATTCAAATGTCAGAAGCGTCACGTCGATTCCAGCATCGGCGAGCAGGCGCAAGTACGGCAGTACCTGAGTCTGCACAAGCGGTTCGAGAAGCCCGAGATAGCAGATGTAGAGGGTCTTCATTCACTACCCTGATCTGAACTCGCCCGCCGCATGAGCGCACAGCGCGCTACGCTCCACCGGGCCTTCGTCTCGGTCGTTTCGGTATTCGCGCGCAAGTTCAATCGTGCACGGCGGTCCGCTCAATTTGCGTTTCGGAGCCGCGCTTGCCCAGCGCCTGGGCCCATCCGATAAACGTTGCCAGGTCAATCGTGGCGAGAATGACTCCGACGAGCAGGAACCGCGCTGGATTGAACAACCACAGTAATCGGCGACCCTGGCGATGCCGCCAGATCGTCTTCCCGATCCTGAGCATAATTGCCACGACCAACGCAGCGAGCCACCAGCGACTTTGCAGTGCTGCCAGGGCCAGAATCGCGCCCGCACCCACGTATTGCCTTGCGATGCCGTAATGCCAATAGCGCTGCCGGCCCGCCCAGACGTTGTGCTTGGAATACGACACGAACCGCCTGAAGGTTTCATACAACGTTGGCCGCAGTCGCCACCAAACCATGGCAGTTGGAGCCCAGGCGATGACCGCCCCCTGACTCTGCACGCGCTCGATGAAGATAAGATCCTCAGAAGCGCGCACATCAGGGAACCCTCCGGCCATTTTCCACACGTCACGCTTCAGCAGGCATGAAGCGATAATCGGGCCCCGCATCAGCCCCATTGGTGTGGGGTGTGGCGGCTCAACGTAGGCGGTGGCGGCGCAACTCTCAAAAAAAGTGTCCGTGATCGGCTCGTAATTGCCGAATACTACGGCAACACCGGGGTCACCGTCCACGGCTGCGGCCAGGCGCTCAAGCCAGGTTGGATCTAGCCGGATGCCGGCGTCGGTCAAGGCGATCCAATCGTTGGTGGCTGCAGAGATGCCCAGATTCCTCCCCCGTCCAGGTGTTGCGCCTTGTGTTTCGATGAGCCGAATGCGCGCGTCCTCCGCAGCGGCGGCACGCAAATACCCTACCGTCGCATCCGTGCTTCCCCCATCGACGAAAATGATCTCGTCCGGAGGTTGCGTTTGTGCCCGGATCGAAGTAAGCAATTCGCCGATCGTGCCCGACTCGTCGCGTACCGGAATTACGAGCGAGACATGCTGGATCCGGGAGCACCGCGGGACGCCTGGTACCCCTCCTTTAGTCGCGTGATTGTTCCCGTTTCGCACTAGTGTTCGGCATTCTTAGGAGGCTTCTTCCTTCAGAGTCTCTCATGACCTGCCTCTTTCGCGCTACACCCTCGCCACGCCGGTGCTCTCGGTCCTACCGCGTCCACTTGCTCGAGCATTGAAAGAGTCACTCTGAGACCGGGTCTGCGAAAGCACCCGTAACTGGACACCTTAGTTTGTACCGAGAGTTCACGGAGACCGCGGTAGCAGAACATGACCTGCTTAATGCGCTTCTTCTGCTGAAGTCTTGATTGCCCACGTCTCGATGTATGTTCCCAGCGCACCGAAGTTGCTCACCATAGTGGCGGCGCGTGCTCCGAGATGTTCAATTGCTCCGAAGAGACCTTTGCGTCTCGGCAACGCGCTGGTTCCGGCGTAGACGCGCCAGATCCGTGGTTCCAACTTGTTACTTGCAAGGAGCATGCGCAGAGACTTCGGTGTGAATCCGAAGACGTGATAGGGGGAAAAAGTAGGCGCAAGATTCACTGTTCGCCGGCTGAAACGCATGCGTTCGTACAGGTTGCCAACCTTGAAGTACAGACCCGCCTCGTTCGGAACATCGAGAAACAGAGCCCCACCCTTGCGCAAAATGCGAGCGACGACTGCTAGCGTCTGGTCCGGGTGATAAAGGTGTTCCAGAACCGCGGCGAGGAACACGACGTCGAAGCTGCCGGGCGGAAAATTGCATTCGTCAAGCGGCGTTCGCAGCACAGGCGAGCCCGAATAGCGTTCGGCTTCCACGGCGAAAGCAGGTGAAGGCTCGATGCCGAGTGCTTCCCACCCGGACTCTCTGGCTGCCCGAAGAAGTTCGCCCCGACCGGCGCCAACGTCCAGGAGCCTGCCCTTTCCACCGATCAATGAAGCTGCAGTTCTTAGCGCCAGTTCCGCTCCAGCATGCTTAGCTTGCTGATCGTGAAAATAAAAATATTCTTCCGTGTTCAGGTTGTAGTGCTGTTCCATTCCGTGGCGAGGAATCGGCATCGGGTCAGGGAAAATCAACCCGCATCCGGCACAGCGAACAATCGCACAGCGCACACCCAGGCCTTGGCGGTGAGCCTCGCCACCACGATAACCTACAAACTTCTTTCGCCCGCTCCGGCACACTAGGCACTGTTGGGGAACCCACGCGTAGTCGTTTGCCGAAACCGGCAACTTTATGGATGCGCCACTCATCGTTTAGGCCGCCATACAGTTTTCCACGGTTCAGCGTTCGTAGTTGCCGAATACTTCGGCACGGGTTGGGTCACAGTCCACAGCTTCGACCGAGCACTTAAACGCGAGACTCGACGCTCTCTCGCTTAGTCCTAGTGATTGTTCCCGTTCAGCACTCAACCTCAAAGTCAGACCACCCGTCGTCGGGTTGCAGACGTTCAGAGTCGTTCATTGCCTGCTGCTGGCGCGGAACGTCTGTCTGGATCCCGTGGTGCCTTATCCGACGCCGATAGGAACAGCCTCCGCAGACAGCCCCAGAACGGACGGTGAGCAACGCTCTCTGGATGACGACGAAGAGCTCTCAGCAGGAGCACCGCTGCGGATCGCGCCTGTCCCGCTTGACTGGCGGCGTACGATCGCCGTAGAAGTCGCGTCGCCGCACACCAACGGCGATCGGCCCCGTGCAGTTCAGGTTCGTAGTATTCGGCAATGCGGTCGAATTCCTCGATCTGTCGGTCGCCTTCGGCCACCGTTTTACTCGACGGGTGAAGCCGGTAAGCGGCAACCGGTACCGCCAGGTGCTCACATCGGTGACTCGCGAGCAAGAGGCGGATATACATCTCGTGGTCGAAGTCGAACGCCCAGCGCTCCTGGAAGCCGTCCTGCAGCAAACCCCGTCTCCAGAACATGCCGGGCTGCGGAGCTTTGTAGGCCCAACATAGACAATGCGCGGCCGACTTCGGGACTACACTGCGCACCAGCGACGTGGCATGACCTTCGCCGAACATTATGGTGTCCCCACACAACCACTCGCATTGCGGATGCCGGCAGTAATGATCCGCCACCGCAGCCAAGGCACCGGGTAGGTACAGGTCATCACTGTTGAGGAAGGCGACGATTTCACCAGTGCTTCTTTCAAGACCTTTGTTAATGGCGTGTACCTGTCCGCGATCACGCTCGCTCACCCAATAGGCTAGGCGGTGTTCATAGCGACGTATGATGTCGACGCTGTCATCAGTGCTCCCGCCGTCTATGACCAGGTACTCCAGGCGGGCGCAGCCTTGCTCCAACACTGAGCGCAAGGTGGCTTCCAGGAATCGACCCTGATTGTAGGAAGGAGTGATGATCGAAATGCTGGGCAGCTCCATAGCGTGGCTTAAGTTTCGGCGCTTTCCATCCCGGTCGCGCTTTTAAGATCCGTCATCAAGAATGGGCGGATTGACCCGCACCTTTCGTGTGCTGGAGGCCGAGCCGAGCTGGTTCGGTACGGTGCAGTTGCTCGTAGATCCACCGATAAGTCACTTCTAGCCCCGCCTCCAGCGTTACTTGAGGCTCCCACTTTACGACCTCTCGTAATGTCGTGTTGTCACTGTTTCGCCCACGCACACCCTGAGGTTTACTGGGGTCGTGCTTCTTGATGATCCTCTTCCCCGCGATCTCCGCGATCATGTCCACCAATTGATTGATGGTGACCATCCGATCCTGGCCTAAGTTCAGCGGCTCGTAGTAATCAGATTGCATTAATCGATATAGCCCCTCGACACAATCATCGATGTAGCAAAATGAGCGCGTTTGCTGACCGTCACCCCATACTTCCACTTCATCGCCATCCTTCGCCAATGCCAGCTTGCGGCAAAGGGCTGACGGCGCCTTTTCTCGGCCACCGTCGTACGTGCCGAGTGGGCCAAAGATGTTATGAAAACGCACTATATGAGTCTTCATACCGTAATCCAAGCGGTAATATGTGCTGGCCAGTTCCGATAACAGTTTTTCCCAGCCATACCCCGGTTCTGCGTCCGCCGGATATGCCTCGGATTCTCTTAGCGGAGTCACGTCCGCGTCTTTTTGTAAGTACTGTGGATAGACACATGCGCTGCTCGTATAGAGATAATTCTTCACTTTGCTCAACCTCGCCCCTTCTAACATATGCAGGTTGATGAGCGCGTTGTTGCGGAAGATTAGGGCATGATTGAATGTGATGTAGCCGATGCCGCCCATGTCCGCTGCCAACTGATAGACTTCAGCCACCCCTTCGCAGGCTTGCAGCGCGTTCCCAAACTCCCTGAGATCGAGGAGTTGAAAGTCGTCTGCAGCAGTTGAGGAGTATTCTGGAAACTTGAGGTCCACACCTCGAACCCAGCAGCCCCTGTTTTTCAGGTAGGTCACCAAATGATTTCCAATAAAGCCGCCGGCTCCTGCGACCAGAACCTTGGTTCGTGACATGCTTTCACTCCTTTTAGCGTTGAATCCGGGATTTCCCTTTTTGGACTCCCAAGCGGTCGGCATTGTACACCCAGTTGCCCCCTTTCGCTTCAATCTGGCGCTTGCTTCCCATATGGGTCGTCCCCCGTGGCAGCTGCAAGGCCGGACTGCCCCGCGCCCCGAGCCTCAAACACCGGAATTGGCTTTGCTTGAAGCGATTTCTCCGACATTGCTTCCTCGGTTACCTCTTGTTGTGGACCGATTTTTCCTCCGTTGCCGCTTCGACTATCCTGCGTGCACCGGGAGTGTCCGCCGCAGCATCGCCGCGAACCGCCGCCGGTTCAGGTGTCCCTCCGCGAGGGGCAGCCAATAGTACCGCGCATGCTTCACCAGCCGTCCCGGTCTTAACCAGCCGTTGCTCCAGACTCGTCATCGACCAGTTCTCGATTCGATTGTGCAGCGCCAGCCGCCGCCACAAATTCCTCAGCTCGGACGCCAGCAGGCTCAGCGCGAGCCGCACTTGGTTCGAGCGCAAACGATGCCAAGAGAGGCAGGTCATCTTCACGGCCTGCTTGCCTTCCTTGATCCACTGCTCCGCTGTTCCCCGCTTGTTGTTCCAAACCGAAGATCTATGAAGCGCTGGAAGAGCGCGGGATGAAATACGCGATTCGGCTTCCGGCGAATGACAACCTGGTGCGAGACATCAAGGAATTGCTGACGCGCCCGGTGGGGCGGCCCAGTCACAAGCCGGTGGTCTGGTACAAGGGCTTTCTGTATCAGGCGGCCAGTTGGAAGACGGCACGACGGGTAGTCGCGAAGGTGGAGTTCCATGGCGGGGAGTTGTTTCCTCGGATAGGGTTCATTGTGACCAACCTGGAGACGCCGAGCCGGGCGGTGGTGCGGTTCTAAAAATGCGGCATCGGCTCGAAACACAGCTTCCTTACCCATACTCTGTTGACGCTCGATCTCGGGCAACAATAGTTCCTCTCAATTCTCAACACCGAGCGCAAGGTGGCTTCCAGGAACGCGCCCTGGTTGAACGATGGAGTAACGATCGCTCGGCAGTGGCATACGACTTACAAGCAACCGTCCGGGTCACGTTGCTACCTGCGTTGCAACCGGTTTGTGGGCGCGGTACCAATCAATCGTCTGGCGCAAGCCTTGTTCCAGGGAGATCTCGGCGACAAAACCGAACTCCTGCCGGGCACGGCTGGTTTCCAGCGAACGCCTTGGCTGTCCGTCGGGCATGCTGGTGTCCAACACGAACTCACCGTCAAACCCAGTAAGATCGGCGATTCGCACCGCTAGTTCGGCGATGGAGATCTCAAATCTCGCCCCGACGTTGACAGGTTCAGAACGGTTGTAACGTTCCGTAGCCAACACGATGGCGCGGGCGCAGTCATCAACATGGAGGAATTCCCGTGTTGCCTTGCCCGAGCCCCAGAGGACAACGCGTCGCTCACCGGATTCGACAGCGTGCACACACTTGCGGATCAGCGCCGGTATTACATGGGAGGAGTTCGGATCGAAGTTATCGCGCGGACCATACAGGTTCACCGGCATCAGAAAGATGGAATTGAACCCGTGTTGCTGCCGGTACGCCTGGGACTGCACGAGCATCATCTTTTTCGCCAACCCGTACGGTGCGTTCGTCTCCTCGGGATAGCCGTCCCACAGGGATTCCTCGCGGAAGGGCACGGGGGTGTTCCTGGGATAGGAGCAGATCGTTCCCACGGCGACAAACTTTTCGATCCCCCGCAGCCTTGCGGCCTCCATCAACTGCACGCCCATCATTAGGTTGTCGTAGAAATAACGCCCGGGATTCTGACGGTTGGCGCCGATTCCACCAACCACAGCCGCAAGATGGATTACCATGTCGGGCTTGGCCGTGTCGAACATGCGCCCGATGGCCTGGGGATCGCGCAGGTCGAACTCCGCCGACCGCGGGACGAAGATCGAGGCGCACCCAGCGCGCTGCAGGCGTTCCACGACATGGGAACCCAGAAAACCTGCGCCGCCGGTAACGCAGACACTGCAATGTTTCCAGAAATCTGTTTTACTCACGACAGCCCCCTAACGCCCTGCTTCGGCGCCCGATGCATGCTGCTGAAGACCCTGCTCCGGTGCAGCATCGGCCAGAAGCCGCTCGCGGCGAGCCAACGCAAGATCCGATTCGACCATCATCCGAACCAGTTCTTGGAACGTGATTCTTGGCTGCCACCCTAGCACACGCCTGGCCTTGGAAGCATCTCCGAGGAGCGAATCTACCTCCGCTGGCCGGAGGTATCTTGGATCGGTAGCCACGTGCTTGCGCCAGTCGAGATCCAGCAGCCCAAAAGCCTCTTCCACAAACTCTCCAACAGAGTGCTGCTTGCCAGTGGCTATGACATAATCGCCCGGCTCATTCTGCTGAAGCATCAGCCACATCGCTTCGACATAATCCTTGGCATAACCCCAATCACGGCGAGCATCGAGATTCCCGAGGTAGAGTTTCTCTTGCAATCCGAGCTTGATGCGTGTCGCGGCGCGGGTGATCTTGCGGGTCACAAATGTCTCTCCCCGGCGGGGACTCTCATGGTTGAAAAGGATGCCATTGCAGGCAAAAAGTCCGTAACTTTCGCGATAATTCACTGTGATGTAGTAGGCATATGCTTTGGCGCACGCATAGGGAGAACGCGGATAAAACGGCGTCTTTTCGGTTTGCGGCACCTCCAGTGCCTTGCCATAGAGCTCAGAGCTCGATGCCTGGTAAAAACGGGGGCGTAGGCCGACTTCCCGCACAGCCTCCAGAATCCGGAGCGTACCCAAACCAGTGACCTCCCCAGTGTACTCAGGAACGTCAAAGGAAACGCGAACATGAGATTGAGCGCCCAGGTTGTAGATCTCCTCGGGCTGTATGTCCCGAAGAATCTTGTTCAGCGAGCTGGCGTCATTCAAGTCACCATACACACCTATGAGCCTGACTCCCGGCTCGTGGGGATCCTGGTAGATATGCTCAATTCTGGCAGTATTGAAGGAAGATGAACGTCGTATAACTCCCCACACCTCGTATCCCTGGTGAATCAGGAATTCCGCAAGGTAGGACCCGTCCTGTCCGGTAATGCCTGTTATCAGTGCTCGTTTCATGAGTACCAGAGCTACACCACAACAAGAGTTTACCTCGCCAACCGCCACCAGGGGTAGGGGACGAACCGAAGCGCACTTGTTCCGCCAACGAGAGATGCTAAGTTACTGATTCTAAACAATTGTTGCGATAGAGAGTGGCGCACCGCTTCAGGCCCGTCCTCCAATCTGTTTTGCATCTTACAGGATTTCAGCAGTCGGCCCGAATCTTTCCTCAGACCCCTGGTTCCCCTTGATCTCGTGCCTACCCCCCGCGAGACCAACCATGCTAATTACCGACCGGGAGCGTTCATTGCAAAGCTTCTTGAACCGAGCTCCCTGTCTTCGTCGCTCAGTGCACGGCCCAAGGAACCGCCGATAGTGGGCGCTGAAAACTCGAGCTACCCGCTCTCGTGTCAAATGCGCCACACGCGTTGTGCCGCGACAGACAAGCGTAGCCCGCAATGCCGGATCGGCCCACAGGCGCATGATAGTGTCCGCAATTGCCCTGGTGTCCTCCGGATCGAAGAACAGCGCCGCATCGCCCGACCGCTCGATGAGCGGCTCTAGCGACGAACACGCGACTGCCACTCCACCGAAGAACACTTCACCGACGGCCAAGCCCCAGCCTTCAAACAGGCTGGCATTATTTAAGCATCGACACCGCTTGTATATCGAATGCAGAAGCCGAGGAAGTGTATCTGTGATTCAAGCCGATGCTTGCGTACGTGCTCGCGCACAGTTTCGGCAAAATTCATTTCGCACGCCTGTGCACACCAGTGGCACAACAAGCTGTTCGCGATCGCGCCAGAGCGCCAACGCTTCGAGCAGCCGAATGTGGTTCTTGTGCGGCCAGGTCTGTGCGGGGTAGAAAACGAAGTTATCAGCAATCTGGTGTGCGTCCGGAACTGCTAATGATCTCGTGGTACCAGTCCAAGTAGTCCTGGGTTTGGCGGTTCAAGTCGAAGCGTTGTCGTGCGGACTCGACGGCCGAGTTCGAGAAGCGCCGACAAAGTTCATCGTTGTTGAGAAGGTCTTCTAGTCTTGCAGCCATTCGCTCCGCATCTCCGGCATCCACAAGGAAGCCCGTGCGCCCATCCTCAATCTGCTCCGGGATACCTCCCACCGCAGTCGCGACTACGGGGGTTCCACACGCCAGAGCCTCCAAAACGGTGTTCGGAAAATTATCCACCCGTGCCGCGTGGACAAACACATCTGCTGCTTGATAGTACTGAGCGACCTTACGGGGATCCTTCTGAAAAGGCACAAAGACGACCCCGCCTTTGCCAATCTGCTCTGGCGGCGACTCCTCACCAAGCGCGACGAGAATAAGCCCCCCGCACTGCAGGCGTTCCGAAAGGCGAGTGAATGCGGACCGAATGGTCTTGTAGTCTTTTCGGGTGTTTTGTCTTATCTGATTGGCGGCGAAGAGCACGACTTTCGCATGTTGCGGGATAGCGAGTGCTGATCGTATTTGTGCCTTTTCGGCCGAGCGAAAGATAGAAAGGTCAATGCCGTGCGGGATACACCGCGCCTCGACGATTGCACCAGACAATATAGATTGCCTCGCCTTCTCTAATAACCATCTCGATGGAGAAGCCACAAATAAACAGCCGCCTGAATATATCTGACGCTTTCTTTCCCAATTGTAGGCGGTTGAGTCGTGGCGAATCGCAGGATAGATTGTCAGGTCAGGGCATCGTCCGCAGCCAGTCTTCCACCGCTCGCAATCAAAACAATAGGAACAATGACCAGTAAAGGTCCACTCATCGTGCAGCGTGAGAACCGTCGGCACAAGGGCAGTGAGGTTAACGAGTGCAGTGAGATCGAAGTATGCACCGTGAAGGTTATGCAGATGTAGCACGTCCGGCACATGAGGCAGCAGTTCCAAAAGGTGTGCAGTCGCCGGAAAGTTAAAGTCTTCAATCCCCTTGCGCCATTCCCGCCAACGGTGAAATTCGCCTAGGTTCGCTGTCCAACCGCTAACGCGGGATAAACGGGGCGCGGCACGGCGCGTTAACCGTGTCTGAGCTGTGCGCCAGAAGTGTGCCCAGGGATTCCGGAACGCATCATTCGGAATCTCAACAATACCTGGCTGTGGGTCAGAGTTTAGGCTGCCAACCGCTAGGTAAGATTCGTGCCCCATACGCTGGTAGGCCTCAAAAAGATCGACCGCGACCTTCTCGGCGCCACCCCCTACGACACTTGAATTTACCTGGAGTATCCGCAAACGTTTGCTCCCCGACCCAGTGCGCTTCTACAGGCTAGTGTCGTATGTCGATTCTCCTCGACGATTTCGAGGCCGTGTGCCGCAATCTTTTCGTCAAAGCCTGAATCCTCCCGCGAATCGCCGTGAAATTCGATTGCAAGGGCGCTCACTCGGTCGAGCCATGAAACATCACCTCGCAGCAACTGCCGTTCCGCACCTTCGATGTCCACCTTCAGGAGATCCACCGTGGAGAATCCTGACATTGCCAAAACCTGAGCCATGGTGAAGTTTTCTATCGGTGAATTCCTCGATTCGGCAGAACCAGATTCAATTACTGCGAAAGAACTGAAACTGTCCGGCTCCTCGTTCGAGGGCACCAACTTCACTCCCGCTCGATCCCATACCGCAGCTTCCAGCGTTTTACAGCGTCCGGCAGCAATGAGCGATTGGAGATTACGGGTCAGGAGCTTGTACGTCTCAGGATGCGGTTCGACTGCGAAGACGCGGCAATTGCAGTAGTGGCTGGCAAAATATAAGGAGGCCAGACCGATGTTGGCGCCAAGATCGATCAAACAATTTATATCGGGTACATGACGGATAATCGAACGATAAATTCCGTCGTTAAAGATCTCTTCAAATGTTGCTACATCGCTCTTATGCTTGCGCAGCAACACGTTTGTACATACAGGCGGGCTCATGCGTAGCTGCAGTAACCCGCGCGGGTCAGCGGCGCCCTGTTCGAAAAATAGGTAGTACCACAATCTCAGCAATGACATCGTGCTCATTCGTCCGTGCCATGTGCGGAGAAATGAAACCGTCCATGATTTACGCAGATCGACCTGCATTCAGTAGCTCGCGTCAGCAACGTCCATCGTGCAGTCTGAATCCTCGCGCCATAGAAATGTCGGCAAGGCGCAGAATCACTGCGAGTGTCAGCCGACCGCCAGAATGCCGGCGAGCCGGGATGCGTACGCGTCGATGCTGAACTCGGTTTCGAAGCGACGCCTGCCTGCTTCGCTCAGTTTCTGCCGAAGAGAACGATTTGTCATGAGGCACCGCAAAGCGTTCGCCAGCTCTTGTGCGTCACCTTCTCTGACCACTATTCCCGCTGTGCCAATGGCTTCGGGGATAGCCCCCGAATCCGACCCAACTACTGGCAGGCGAGCCGCCATGGCCTCGGCGATCACCCGGCCGAACTGCTCTTTCCAAGTCGCGGTGGTTCGGGATGGTACAACCACCGTATCGACTTGGCGATATAGGGCGCGCACGTTTTCAGCAGAGAGGAGCCCCGCGAAAATCACCCTGTTTCGAAGTTCGGGTGAGCAGATCTGCTGTTGCAACAAAGCAGCGTCTGGTCCATCTCCGGCAATGACGACCTTTGCATTCATCGGCAATTCCAAGAGAGCATCAAGAAGCACGCGCCAGCCCTTTTCGGGGCAAATCCGGCCCACGAATCCTATCCAAAAGTCAGCAGGTTCTTTATTAACCGAGAAACTTCCGTAAGGACTCTCCAGGGGATCGAAATGCGGCAAGAAAGTCGTGTAACTTCTCACTCCCCGAGGCACGAAGACTTCGCGGATCGCTTCCGTTGAAAGCGATCCGCATCCAAGCAATGCATCTATACGCGCAGATAACACTTTGGTTTTGTACTGTTGTATCAGTGTTGGCTTGCGGTAAATGTTTTCCGCAACATAACAGGCAAACGTGGCCTTTCGACGAAAGAAAAAATGCTTCAGAATTTGCCGTGTTAGTTCGTCTGTGGGCTCGCCATGGATCCAGATTGCGTCAGGACTAAGGCCTGAAAGAGCAGCCTTCAATTCAGACTTCAGAAATCCGTTTGTTGGGGAGGCGGTGCTGCGCAGCGGCACCAGTCGGACGTCCCCAGCTTGCGCACTGACCAGTTCGGGGACTAAATGCCCAGTCAGCGAGTTCACATTTCCCACCGGAGCACGTGGTGGGGCTATCACTGTCACAGAAAAGCTGTGATCACTAACAAGCCTTTCCACCACAGCCCACAGTGGAGGATAGAACGCGCACCACGAGCAAAAAAGCAGACGCCGGCCGGGGCGGCCCTGAGTTGACTTAGCCGTTGTCGGGCACTCTTCGCGACCTCTCCTCAAGACTTCGGTTGTGGGGCTCATTTGGTCGCCTCAATGTAGAGGCTTTCAAAGGCACGATCTTCACTGTCGATTGCCTGCATAGACAGGTGACACGATTTGCCGTAGCTCTGCTCTAATACGTTTACGATTCCCGCGCGGCGGAGCACCAATTGCAGCGAGTGGAAATCGTACACCCAGTGGTGCAGTCCATACTCGCGCATCATTATATTCACACGATCTAGGGGCGTGTCTACAGACTCTTTAAAGCGCGGATCCGAGAGAAACTTCCCGTCACCTGCATACGACCGAAGATAGCGTCCGGCATCCGGGGTAGAGATTCGCACTACACCACCCGGCATCAGCACGCGGTATATCTCGTTTACGAGGCTTTGGCCGTCCTCCTTCGAAAGATGCTCGATCACGTGCTCCGAAAACACTGCTGTGCAGCTGTCGGCGGCAAATGGTAGCCCTTTCCGCAAATCCCACACAACATCCACGTTCGGCCCGCGGGCCACATCCAAGTTGATCCAATGGGGGAGAGGACGCCATCCGCACCCAAGGTTCACCTGCAAGTTCGTCGATGGCAGACCGGACAAGAATCGCCGAGTACGTCGTCGCGCTGTCCAATCGTGGTAAGGGGCTGACAGGCGGTTTGCCCGCTCTCGGCCGATCGCAGTTACTATCGCGCGCTTTAACATGACGACGAGAAGCAGATCAGCACCTTAGCGAGCACCGTTCAAGTAATTGCGGGCATCTGCGATCACCAGAGTTATGCCTTCACCCAGAGGTACCTCCGGGCTCCACCCGGGCATCATTTTCGTCGGCTCGACCATCCATTCGCTCCCATTCTCGCGCCCGAAGCGCACATCAACGTGCAACTGACGCGCGATTTCCTGTGCTACCTCTTTGATCGTCACCCACTCTAAGCCAGCCATATCCGCGTACATTAAGGCGCTGTCAGCAAGCATCAAGATGCTGACCACACAGTCGCTCTTGTAGACCAAGCGGCGCCGCTCTGTCCCGTCCGTCCGACACTGAACCTCGCCCGATCTCAAACCGGACAACACCATGTCGGTAATGACATGACTGCGAATGTCCGGCGTCTCCCACCCGTAGGTATTCCACAGGCGAGCGACCTTGCCGCCTAACTCTGCCGCCCAGCGCTCCGCAACCAGCTTGGTGGAACCATAAGCAGTCGGCTGGCCCGCGAGCTGCGAACTGGTGAAAATGAACGGCCGCTTGGTTCGTGAAAGAGACTCGAGGACACGAAGCGTCAACTCGCAATTGTTCTTGTACAGCTGGTGCTGATACTCTGTTGCGGCGATGTACTTTGCTCCCCCCACATCCCAGGCAAGAAACCAAACCCGGTCGCACTCTTGGAAAGGCGTAATGTCCACGTACCGAATGTCGCACCCAGTACGCAGATCCAATGATGTTACCGTATGCCCTTTTGCTCGTAATTGCTCGACCAGTTCAGTGCCAATGAGTCCTTCACCGCCTAGCACCAATTCTCTCATTCCAAGCTCCATACTCGCTCTGTTAGTTGTACTTCGCGTCGGTTGCTCATCCCCCAAGTCGGTGGATTCTGATACGGGAGGCCATCGAGGGGGGCGTAATCTCCATGGTGCGGCTGTACCTTTTCCGTGCACGAAGTCGGGTGGGCAAAATGGAGCACGGTGCCGGCCCTGCGAATCCGCGCCCCGTGGAGGCGCATTTGTGCCGCACCGCGGACATCGCAGCCGATCCGGTGTGTTAATAGCGCTTCGTCGTATCCGCGCACGCGATGCCATAGCTCTTTGCTGGTGAGGAGAAAATCGCCCGTGCCAAGGGATTGGTAGGGAATAATCCGGCGATAGTGGAGACAGTCGAAAAGAGCGAGGTGACGCGTTCGGCCCTCCCGCCAAGGTATATCTACCCGCTGTGCGGTAAACGCAGAATCGCCGCTCAGTTGCAACCCGTGAAAGACGGAGAGCATGTCCGGACTGAACGCCACATCTGCGTTCATTGCCACTACCCAGCCACCCTCAGCGCGTCGAATACCGACGTTCTTCGCGTGGTATTCCAGAAGCGACAGATTGGGATTGTCGCATAAACCCTTATGGAGTCCGGGGTGCACAACATAGGCCCGGACCTGTGGAAACTCCTTCGTTAACTGACTCGACAGTAACTGCCGGTCGGCTGGTGGGTTCCATTCAACAAAAACCACCTCTTGCACGAAGCTTTGAAGGTTCCATGCAACGGTCACTTGTAGGCGTCGGTAGAAATCTGGCATATAGTCATCGTTTCGACCGACCACCACCGCCGTGACATCAGGTTTTCTCCCATCTTGAACTGCTCGCAGGCGCACAAAAGAAAGAGCTTGATGCATAGCGAATGCGCAACGCCTCGCCGACTCGGAGCAACGATACTGAATTCCCTTCAGCATTCTCCGCCTCAGGAGAGTGAACTCAATGAAGACGTCGAAACATTTGAAGTCATATTGGTGTTAACGTCAAGCAACCGGCACCCATTAATGAAGTGCATAAGGCAGCTTCCAACGGGATGGTAGCCGCAGGTAGCCATCAACCTCATCTAACCAAACCGAAGTTACAGCGTCATCGTGGTCAATCTCAAACGTCATCGCGTCCGGAACATAGTCTAAGTAACTGCGGGAACACCGCGCACCAACGGACAAGACATAAGTTCCAGGGCTGAGTAGATTCTGGTCAATGCGGCAGGCTGTCCCGTAGCGGCCGGGTTCGAGTTTGGGGATAACGCCATAATCATGATTACTTCGGCACTCCATTAAGCCGACATTTTCCATGGACCGAACGGCAACTCCTAACACCACCTCATCTAAAGGTTCGGTAACAATGAACTCCAGCTCCACTTCAATTGGGTCCCCTGGTTTGATTAATGGCTTGTGATCACGAGAGACCAACTGGACTGTCTCCATTCGCAGGCGCGTGTCGGCAATCGCCGGACGCCTGGCACGGGAAATATCCACCCGATTCGAAGCACCTCTTGTCAGCCGGCTAAGGTACCGCTCGATGCAGGCGGCGACAGGACCCTCGTAAAGCAAGTGGCCTTCGTCCAGCAGCAAAGCATGTGTGCACAGGGACCTCACTGCCGCCATGTTGTGGCTCACAAAGATGATCGTCCGGCCGGACGACGCGATGCTGCCCATCTTCCCCAGACACTTCTTTTGAAAGGCCGCATCACCGACCGCTAGCACCTCATCGACCAGGAGAATTTCGGGTTCCAAATGAGCCGCCACACTGAATGCCAGGCGCATATACATCCCACTTGAATAATACTTCACCGGGGTATCGAGAAATTTCTCGATCTCCGCGAATGCGACAATCTCATCGAACTTTTGCCGGATTTCATGGCGCGACATCCCCAAAATAGCGCCATTGAGAAAAATGTTCTCCCGCCCGCTAAGTTCGGGGTGGAAGCCGGTGCCGACCTCCAGCAGACTCCCCACTCGTCCGAATAGCTCTGCTCGCCCACTGGACGGTTCAGTGATCCGGGAGAGTATCTTCAGGAGCGTGGATTTTCCCGCTCCGTTCCGTCCGATGAGGCCGAGCACCTGCCCAGGCATCAGCTCGAAAGTGACATGACTAAGTGCCTGAATGTTGCTCATCGTTTCTCGACGGCCACCCTCCAACCAACGAAACGGCAGACGGGCCATTTCGGCGATCGTTTCCCGAACCGTCGAATACGGTTTCCTAAGCAGACCGATCCGATACTCCTTGCAGAGCCCCTTCACTTTGATTATTGGCGGCATCAGATGACGTCAGCGAAGCCCTTTTCTGTTCGTCTGAATATAAATAGCCCGCACGTCAGGATCACCAGCGTGAGCACAGCCGACGCGGCAAGAGAACCCCAGTCAAAGCGTCGCGATAGCAAGGACGCGCGATAAGCCTCGATGATGCCCGTCATCGGGTTCAACCGCAGCAGCCAGCGCCATCGTGAGGGAACCAAGCTCGCTGGATAGATCACAGGCGTAACGAAAATCCACACTTGTACCAAGAATGGCAACGCGTGTCGAATGTCGCGGTATTTTACGTTCAATGCCGCCAGCAACATACCAACCCCGAGGGCTAACAGCGTGGCGAGGACCACAACCACTGGGAAGAAACTGAGTTTCCAGCTCACTTCCGCGCGATAGTGGATCAATAATACGGCAAGTACGGGGAGCGCAACGGCGAAATCCACCAACCCGGCAACTACTGCCGCAGCCGGGATTATGATTCGGGGAAAATAAGTTTTCGTGATCAGATTTGCACTCGATACAACGCTATTTCCGCAACTGGTTATGGCGTTGGAGAAGAAAGCCCATCCTAGTGTGCCAATGTAGGCAAACAGCGGGTAAGGGATGCCGTCGGAAGGCATCCCCGCGAGTTTCCCAAAAAAAATCGTGAAGATCACCATCGTGAACAGCGGCTGGATGACAGCCCAAGCGGCACCCAGGACAGTCTGCTTATACCGGACCTTGACATCTCGCCATGTAAGGAAGTACAGCAGTCCGCGGTAAGCCCAGAGTTCGCGCCAGTTCAAGCCGAGCCAGCCATGGCTGCGCTCGATGATGACCAGCACCTGAGTATGCGCCTGAGCGATGGCGGAGGGACCACCGTTCAACTCGACTGCGGTTTCAAGCCTACTGCTCGGGCTCATTCCAAACTCATTCTTGGCTAATACCGTACGTCATTGAAGCCATCTCCACTGTGGAGAGGCCAAAACTCAGTAAACGGGATCAGCTCGGCGCGGAGGCATCATCGCACATCTGGATGGGCGGAGCCAAGCTGCCGGAGAAACTAGAGGTCATCGTGGGTGATTGCTTGGCCCACGCGCGTCGGCGGTTCGTGGAAGTGACGCCTAACTGTCCCGAGGGGTGCCGGCATGTACTGGAAGAACTTGGCGAGGTCACGGCAGCGATACACGGGCGCGGGAAGAAGGCATGACGCCCGAAGCGCGCCACCGTTTTCGCCAGCTTCATAGCGGCCCGGTGCTGGGCACACTGCAGGTTTGGCTCACCGCCCAGTTCGCGGAAAAGAAAGTGGAACCCATCACATTCAGCGCAGGAGCCGCCAACGCGAAGATTCTGAAGAGAATCTCATCAGCCTCTGCTCGGAGTGCCACCGAGCCATGTATGCGTGATTGACGCCACAACTGGCTGGCTATCTCGGTATCGCTATTGGCCCTCGACTTCATCCATGGCTCCACCCCCGCGAAGAGGGGCACCCGTTCCGAGTGCCCCCTCGGCAAGCGTATTGAATGTCGGGGGCAGAAACGCCCGCCGAAACCAGGCGGTAAACCTGATCGACCACAGGCTCCCTGAGCAGGGCGGGGAGGGGGTTGGGTCGCAAAACTTCTACCAAATCGATTATCGTTCCCACACCTCGCTAGACCGATTCTGGGTGGCTTCGTTCTGGTGACGGTGAACCGAGTGATACATGGGTGCCCGCCTCGTCTGTCCTGACTGTGGATCCGATGAACTGCATCAAAGTCGCCGGATGGGGACACTAGAGCATATTCTGTGTTTCTTCGGTGTCTGGGCAATCCGTTGCGATCGTTGCCTCGCTCGGTTTTTTCGCTTTATAGTAGTGAGCGGCAGGCCGCGCAAATAGATTTGTGTGACGTTCTGTTTCGTCACCCTACAGGCGGAGAAATCGCGTACTCCCATGCCAGTGCTGTCGGTTGTAGTGCCGGCCCCGAAATTCGCCTCGGAGAGCACAAATTCCCAGCGTTTTCCATTGTCTCCGAGGAAGCCCTCGGACGCCGCGCGCGGCAAAACCCTGCTGGATGCAACTTCGCATCCGGCATCCCGGGCCCGTGGCTTGACCCGAGCGCGACGATTGTAATAAATAGATAGACGAGGAAGCAGGTAATCGCCTAGCTCTGGCCAGAGATCACGACGCCGAGCAGCCACGCTTCAGCATTCCAATTTCGCCTTGAAGGGCAGGAGGGACAGTGCACGCTAATTCCGCAATGCGCCTGACAACCGGCTGGATGGAAGACGCCGATTCCCGCCCCGAGGTCTCAGTGGTCATGCCATGCCTCAATGAAGCCGAGACTCTTCGAACGTGTATTGAAAAAGCAAGATCGGCCCTCCAACACCACGGTATCGTGGGCGAAGTGATCGTTGCCGACAATGGAAGCTCCGACGGTTCACAGATGATCGCCCAGAGCAGCGGAGCGCGCGTGGTCCACGTCAGCCGCCGCGGCTACGGTTCCGCGCTGATGGGCGGCATTGCTGCTGCACGCGGCAAGTACATCATCATGGGGGATGCCGACGACAGCTACGACTTCGGCCACATCCCGAGCCTCGTCGAAGAGTTGCGTCGGGGCTCGGACCTCGTTATGGGCAACCGCTTCCGCGGCGGCATTCAGGATGGCGCGATGCCTCCTCTACACCGGTACCTTGGAAATCCGGTTCTTACCAATGTGGGGCGGGTGTTGTTTCGGAGCAGCGTAGGGGATTTTCACTGCGGTCTTCGGGCTTTCCGCAAGGATGCGTACGAGCGTATGGGCTTGCGGACGACGGGTATGGAGTTTGCGTCCGAAATGGTCGTGAAGGCGACTCTGTTTAAGATGCGAATCGCCGAGGTGCCTACAACGCTGTTTCCAAGCGGGCGCAGCCGCCCCCCACATCTGCGCACTTGGCGCGATGGCTGGCGCCATTTGCGCTTTTTGTTCCTTTACAGTCCGCGCTGGTTGTTTTTGTATCCCGGCCTTGGACTGATGCTGCTGGGTACGTTGCTCGGTGCGTGGTTGCTGCCCGCGCCCCGTATTGTGGCGGGCGTGACTCTGGATGTGCACACGCTTCTCTATGCAGCCGTGTTTGTGTCGCTAGGATTCCAGGCCATCGCATTCGCCATGTTCACTAAAATATTTGCGATCTCCGAAGGTTTGCTCCCGCCAGATGCGACACTGGACAAAACCTTCCGATACATCACGCTTGAGGTCGGACTGGTTGTGGGCGCGCTGTTCATCCTGGCGGGTCTAGGTGTGTCAGTTTATGCTGTGGGTTTCTGGCAATCGCGGCACTTCGGTGCACTTGACTATGCCCAAACCATGCGGCTAGTGGTCCCGGCGTCGTTGTTCCTTACTCTCGGCGTGCAGACGGTGTTCGCGAGTTTCTTTTTGAGCGTACTCGGGCTGCGGCGTCGATGAGAGCAGCACCACAGTTCGACTCCTTCGCGGACAGGTACGAGGAGGAACTGAATCAGGCCCTGGCAGCAACGGGCGAAGACAAACACTACTTCGCGAGTGGCCGTGTGCGGTGGTTGCAGCATCGTCTGAAGAAAGTATCGGAACAGCCACAGTCGATTTTGGATTACGGCTGCGGGATCGGCGATACTTGCGTACTCTTGCGACAGGCATTTGAGCCGCAGTCGGTTGTAGGACTGGATGTTTCTGCTGGCTCAATTGAGGTAGCGCGAACGCGACATCGGTCCAGCGTCTGCGACTTCATGACGGTTGCCGACCATGCTGTCAAGGGCACGGTTGATTTAGCCTACTGCAATGGAGTGTTCCACCACATTCCCGTTGCGATGAGAAGTTCCGCCTTGCAGTACATCTTTCGTTGCCTCAGGCCGGGAGGGTGGTTTGCGTTCTGGGAGAATAATCCCTGGAATCCGGGCACGCGCCATGTCATGGCGCAGTGCGCATTCGACGCGGACGCGGTCACAATCACCCCTCGCGAGGCGAGGAAACTATTAGGGGACGCTGGATTCCAAGTTGTTTGTATCGATTTCTGTTTCTTCTTTCCCAGGGCCTTGAGGTTGCTTCGCTTCTTGGAGCGCAGCATGGCGAGGCTTCCTCTGGGAGCACAATACGAAGTCTTGTGCCGCCGACCTAGGAGTATCTCTTCGACGGTCCCTCGGAACGTCTTGCGCCGAGATATATGACGCAGTTCTTACGGTTACCTCGAAATTTGCTGCTGGCCGGCGTTGCAGTCCGTCTCCTGACCTTCTTGTTCTTGAACCCGCAGAACAATGACCGTGGACACTACGAAACCGTCCAGTTCATTGTGCAATACCGGGCACTGCCATTAACAGGAGTCACAACCATATCGTTTCATCCGCCCCTTTACTATGTCTTGGCTGCTCCCTTCGAGTGGCTGACAAGAAGCCCCAAAGGGGTTCAATTCTTTTCCTTGGTGGTGTCCATCGCTACGCTGTGTGTTTTCTACCGTTTGATTTACACCGAGAAGCTCATAACAGGAGAACCACACCGGTCGTATGCCTTTCTTATACCTTGTTTTCTTCCTCAGTTCGTGATGTTCGGCCTATACGTATCGAACGATACCCTGGCAATTTTCTTAGGGGCGTTACTGATCTTGCAAACGTCACGGTTTCTGCACCATCCAGGTTGGGACCAGACGAGGCTGATGGCCATCGTGCTGGGCTTGGGTCTACTTACCAAGCTCACATTTCTGGCATTTCTACCGATCATTGTCGGCCTAGTGCTGCTGGTACGGCTTCGGACCGGACACAACCTGGTGAAGAGCGCAGCTCCCGCGATTGGCCTTCTTTTCCTCGCGCTGGTGATTGGAGGCTACAAATTTATTGAAAATTCGATTTATGCGGATGGGCTGTTCGCCACCGGGTTAGACAATTTCCCCGCAGCTATGCAACGGCTTAGAGACCAACAAGCTACCTACCGGGGCATAAATTCATTTCTAGACGTCAACTTGGGACGGTTGCTGGTATCGCCCACAGTGTCGCGTGTGACTGAGGGTTCATATCCAGTGCTGCTTTATGGAACGTTTTGGTACCAGCATTTTCCCGAGTCAAACTTCATTAGCGGCAATACTATTCCATATCTAAGGTTGCTCGGCTGCCTCATATATGTTGTATCGTTTGTGCCTACCCTCGTGTTTTGTGCCGGACTAGGAGTGCTTGTGTGGAAGAGCTGGCGAGTATTAGGCCAATTTGACCTTGGTCGCCAGCAAGATAAGAACGCGCTAGTTGCGTACGTGAGCTTGTCGTTGTTGTTAGCCAGCGTTGCCATGGTGGTCGCAATGGCTTTCAAGTTCCAATCATGGTCTTTTGTGCAGGGGCGCTACTTATTTCCGTCGATGTTTGGCTTTGTGGTGACCTTTACGGCGGGGATTACGATGATCAGCCGTGTCCGAATCTTTGCTGTGTTGATGGATCGAGCCATGCAGATCCTAATTGCGCTCTGGGCAGTGTACTTAGCAACCGAAATCGGACACCTAGTTCTGATGTCGCTACTCTGAACTAGATCTTACTTGTGGTGGTGCCGAAAGTGAAGGTATCATCAGGTATACTATACTGACCCGCATTATTCGCGAAGTTGAAAACACGAGAAGCATTTGTGCTACCTGATCTATGCACAGATTTCTGGATTGACTGGGAGCTGCTGAAGGAGTGACCCGCCTGGGGCCCCTGGAAATCCTGTTGTAAAACAGAGAGGCCGCGAAGTAGCCGCTTCGCGAGCCGATTTCCAGGAGTCACCCAGACGGTGAGTAGCAGCAATCAGGATAGTCAGGAAAAGCACGTCCCACAAGCCTCGCCAGCAGCTATTCCGCAACTCAATAAAATCGGGGCTTCCACGCCCTACGACTTCGAAGGCAAGAATCTGACCGCCTACGGTGGCCTGCTGCCGGTGGCGACGATGCTGGAGAAGTTGGGCTTCCAGGCGCTGGTGGAAGCCACGCTCACGGTCAAGCGAGTCACCCGGGTGATGTCCATGTCCCAATTTTTGCTGGGGATGATGCTGGCCGTCTACGTCGGGTTTTCGCGGCTGAATCATGTGCGCTTTCTGATGCGTGAGCCCATGCTAACCGGAATCTTGCAGGTGGGGCAGCTGCCTCCGCAGTGCACCTTCTGGCGATTTCTGGCGTCGCTGCACTTGCAGGTGGCGCGGCAACTGTTGGAGGTGCAACGGGGGATGCGCCAACGGGTGTGGGACGCGGCCAACGTGCAGCTGACGGCGGTCACGCTGGACACCGACACCACCGTGCACACGCTCTACGGTCGGCAGATGGGAGCCCGCAAAAGCTACAACCCGAAAAACAAGGGGAAGAAGAGCTTCCAGCCCATTCTGACCTTTGTGGCGGAGACCCGGGAGTACGTCGGAGGCGAACTGCGCAGCGGAGACCGGCCGAGCGGGGAGCAGATTGCGCGTCATCTGGAGAACGTCATCGCCGCTCTGCCACGGCAGGTAACGACCATCTACGCCCGGGCGGATGCGGGCTTCTACTGCTGGGAAGCCGTCGAAGCCTATGAAAACCACCACTGCCGCTTCATCTTGGTGGCGCGCAAGACCTCACGTTTGGTGGAGCAACTGCGGGCGGCGAAGTGGAAGCGCTCCCTGCGTACCGACGCCGACGAGCAATGCGAGTTCCGCTATCAACCGGAAGGCTGGGGACGGGCCTACCGATTTGTCGCCTTGCGCTACGAGAAGCCGGCGGAGGTCCAAGCCGCGGACGAGACCGAGCAATATCAACTGTTCGACACGACGGAGTACACCTATCGGGTGTTCGTCACCAATATGACCGACCCCATCGACCTGCTGGTGTGGTTCTACAACCAGCGCGCGGGGGCGGAGAACCTGATTAAGGAAGCCAACAACGACGCAGGGTTAGCCGCCTATCCTTCGGCGCGCTGGACGATGAACTGCAACCACTTCCAGATCGCGATGCTGGCCTACAACCTGAACTGCTGGCTGATGCTGTTCCACCGGGAGGAGCGGGCGACAGCGGCGGAGTTGAAGCATATGACCCTGGCGACCGCGCGTTTGCGGTTTCTGTTTCTGGCCGCCAAGATCTGGCGGCACGCGGGCCGCGTCGGCGTCAGCTACAGCGACCAATACGCTGAGCGCGGACTCTTCCAGCGGCTGATGGAGAGGTTGCGCAGCATCGCTCCCGGCCAGAGA
>Ga0209415_10004219_pt1 | contig 26439 bp, 21 predicted proteins | sample PeaSoiSIISIP2007_FD_187696 | JGI IMG/M metagenome (GOLD analysis project Ga0209415, IMG submission 187696) | Peat soil microbial communities from Weissenstadt, Germany - SII-SIP-2007 (SPAdes) (version 2) | ecosystem: Environmental > Terrestrial > Soil > Wetlands > Peat | place: Germany... | reverse complement strand
ATAGAAGATGACTTGGGCGATCCCGACAAGAATGTACTGAGCAGGGTGAACACGCTTGCCCGTTGTGACCTCGAAGATGAAATACGAGAGGAATAACAAACCCAAGAATAGAGGAGCGTACTTCACCGATCGATCAACTGACTGGTACGGATCCGCAACCTCGACGAACGACACGCCAAGTGCTGTCGCGTCAAGGCCGGACATCGTATCGCCCTGCCCCTCCGCGCGGACGCCACGCGCAATAAATGGCACCGACCAGTCCGCAGTGAAACCGTTCGCGGCGATGTTGCGATTGACGGGCAGGAATCCCCCGTCGAAGCTCGGATTCGGCCAGTCGCCTTGCATCGCGAGGTGTGTCGTCTTCCCATAGGCCAGCAGGGCGATGCGCTGCGCGCCGGAAAACCGCAGCGTCGAAGTCACGCTGAACTGCGCGCCCGGTTTTGCCACTTCTCCGGCATTGGCGCCGAAGAGCGTGAGATTGAGCGTCTGCCCTTGCTCCCCGATCGAGATGCGCTGGGAGGTCTCGGCAGGAACCATCGCTTGCGTCTTTCCGTCGAGCGCCAAGAGAGCGTCAGTCAACGCTCCGCGAGCATCGCTCACGCCCACAACGATCTCGGCACGGCTCCAATCGAGCGTCGCGCCTGGGGGGGCAGCAGCGGGCACTCCTGTCAAGTCGAAGGTGGCGTCGAACTTGAGGTCTGCTTGAAACACAGGGACGCGGAAGAGCGAGCGGTGCCGCTCTTGCGTGGCGGTCTTCACAACCGCCGTGCCTTGGCTGGGAAAGACAAGATATGCGCCATGCCTGGCAGCTTCAACCGGCGACTGCGAGGGTATGTCGTAGGGAACAGCTAGTACCGGCCCAAGGAAGGTTTGCTGCCCCCCGACATCTTTGCTGATTTCCCTTGTGACCTCGCTGGCGCGATTTTGCCGGTCGTTGATGATCGCGAAGACAAACAGCGCGGGGATCGTCATGAGAAGTGCGAGCCCGCAGACGACGATGAGTTTCACGCCCATTGATCGTGATTTTGGCTTGGCCTGCATCACAGATTGCAGCACGGATATATCGCTCATTTGGCTTTCCCTCATTTAATTGCACTTTGCAGTGCAAAGTTATTTGGCAAATTTTTTCCGTTCACACCGCCACCAAACTGTTCCCGGATCTGCCAGCCGGCACGCCACCGAAACGGCGCTCGCGGTGGCGGAACTCATCGAGCGCTCCTTCGAGATCGGCTTCGTCGAACTCAGGCCACATGCGGTCGGTGAACAGCAGCTCGGCATAGGCGCACTCCCACAACAAGAAATCCGAGAGCCGCTTTTCGCCGCCGGTGCGGATCAGCAGGTCCACGTCACCGCTTCCGGCGGTCAACGCGTGCCGAAGATGCGCGCCGAGGCGCTCGGGGCAGCATGCCGATTCCGGGCCAAGTTCAAGAGCCGCGTCCGCCGCTGCCCGCGCGATTGCCTCCCGCGATGAGTAGTCGATCGCCACGCGCAGACGCAGCCGCTGGCCCTCTGCTGTCTCCCGCTCCGCCTTCTCAATGGCGCGCAACGCCGCGTCCGGCAACCGGTCGCGCCGCCCGATCACTTCCAGGCGCACACCCTGCTGCTTCATGCGCGCCGTCTCCATGCGCAAAAACGCGCGCAGAAGCCAGAAGATGCTTTCCACTTCGGCCGGCGGACGGCGCCAGTTGTCCGACGAGAAGGCGTAGAGCGTCAGGCAGCCGATGCCAATGTCGGGCGCGTGCTCCACCGCGCGCCGCGCCGCCGCTACGCCGGCGCGATGCCCCGCGACCCGCGGCAGCCCGCGGCGCGCCGCCCAGCGGCCATTGCCATCCATGATGATGGCCACATGAACCGGTTTGCCGTCTCGGCTTTGCATCGTAAAGTCCCTCCGCAATTCGCCTCGCTTTGCAGCGCAAAGCGCATCCCCAAATTTTTTAGGCCCGCGACGGCGTCAGGTGGCGCAGAAGCTCGGCCGCGGCTTCGTCGTTGTTGCCATGTGCCGCGTCGCGCACCACCTGCTCGAGCGTCCCGAGATATTCCAGATAGCGCTTGCGGCCTGCCGCGGTGATGCGGCACATGGTCAGCGGGCGGTTGCGGTCCGTGCCCTTGGCGATGGCCACCATCCCCGCTCCCTCCAACACCTGCAGATGCCGGCTCAGGTTGCCGTCGGTCAATAAGCAGAGTTGTTTCAAATCGCCAAAGCTCACTCCCTTGGGATTGGTAATGAGCGACGTAAGCACGCTCAACCGCGCGCGCTCGTGGATCACGCGATCCAGGCCCTCATAGGCGTAGCGGCCCTCGCTGCCGCGCGCTTTAGCTTTCATCTTCCGTCTCCCTCTCTGCTCCGTTGAAAAACAGCACGCCTGCAATGAGCAACTGGCCCACGCCGTAAGCTACCGCCATGGTCCACGGTGAAAGCGCGCGATTGCCGCCCAGCGCAATGCAGCCGAGACCGGTAGCCAGGTACCAAACGCCCGCCGCCAGCATGGGCCGCGGCAGAAAGCGGCACGATGAGAAGATGCCCAGGCTGAAGATCACCTGCCAAAGTCCGGGCATGATCCAAAGCTCGGCCGGAGCAAAGCGCGGAATGACATAGGTGAGCAGCGAGCCTGCCGCAACCGAAGGAAGAAACTGTTCGGCCGCCGTGCGAATCATCTCGTCGGCCAAGCCCGAATGTATGCGCCTGGTGCGCGCGCGCATCTGCGTAGCAATCAGCGCCGCGGACACGGCCGCGGTCGTAATCCAGAGCGCGAGGTAGGCCGGAAAGTGGCTGACCGGGTCGGGGAGCCAGTAGGCTTGCGCCGCCCCGGCCGCGATGGCAAACAGTCCGGTCAGCGCCAGCGTTGCCGGTCCGTAGCCGCGGAACTCGGTGCTGCGTGCCACCTGCTTGCGAATGCTGCTGATGTCGCCGATCGCTTTGTGGAGGTCGTTCATGGCCCAATCACTTTACATCGCAAAGTAACCTAGGGATGAAGAATTGTCAATAGCACCGGTGCGTTGCGCCGGCTGAAGGGTCAACAGCCAGCCTCGCAACCCCGTTTTCGCCATGTTATCGCCGCTTGTAGAACGGCAGCACGATCATCGCGGCAATGGCCAGTGCCGCCGCCAATGCCAGCGCGATGAGGCTGTAGAGCAACTTCAGGTTCGGCCCCTGCGACTCTTCGTCGTCCGGTGCGCCGGCTTTCCCCCTGCTCGATTCGTGCTCATTCATACTTGAGCGCATCCACCGGGTCCATCTGCGCGGCGCGCGTGGCCGGCACTGTGCCAAAAACCACGCCGACCATGGTTGCCGCAGCGAGCGCGACGAGCACTGAGAGCGGCGAGACCGGAAAATCGTAGCCGGAAAAGAGACGGATGGAGAGCGGCAGCATCATCCCCACCAGACTGCCCACAATGCCGCCGGCAAGCGAAATCAGTATTGCCTCAGCCAGGAACTGCAGCTTGATCTCGCGATAGGTTGCGCCAAGCGCCTTGCGGATGCCGATCTCGCGGATGCGCGCCCGGACGTTGGCCAGCATGATGTTCATGATGCCCACGCCGCCCACCGCGAGCGTGACGGCTGCCACCAGAACCAGGATTGCTGTGAGGGCGTCGGCAACCTCGGCCGCGGTGGTCAGCAATTCTGTGAGGGTTTGCGCCTTGTACACGGAGTTCACGCGATGCCGGCTCTGCACTACGCTGACGATTTCGCGCTGAGCTTCGGGCACCTCATCCATGTTCTGCATTGAGAAGTAAATCTGATCTACGCGCTCTGACCCCGTGAAGTAGCGTGCCACAGAGTAGGGCACCAGAATGGTCTGATCGGTGATCTCCGACTGGCCGAAATCGTCGACGCTTTCGCGAAACACGCCGATAATGGTGAACGGAATGCCGAGGATCGAAAAGGTGTGGCCGACTGCTGCGTCGAAACTGCCGTACCGCTCCTTGGCAAAGATCTCAGTGACCACCGCGCAACGGGTATGCTGCGTGTCGTCGATATTGTCGAAGAAGCGGCCATCGGTTACCACGAGGTTGCGGATCTGCCGGTATTCCGGGCTAACGCCGAGCACTACTGCGTCCTTAACCACGCCGCCGCCAAAACTGATGCGATTGCGCATCTCCAGCACCGGCGAGGAAAACATGACGCCGGGTACCTGTTGATCCACCGCCTTCTCGTCTTCGCGAGTCAGGTAATCGGTGTAGCGCGCGCGCTCCGAGGCGGTGGCGCCCCCGCCGGAGTACTCCAATTCCACGGAATTGGTACCGATCTTCTGCAGCAGGCCGAGGATGTAGTTCTTGCCCGTCAAGCCGATGGTCACTACCAGGATGACGGATGCCGTGCCGATGACCATGCCCAGCGCGGTGAGCAGGAAGCGCGTCTTGCTGGCGCGGAAGCTGTCTATCGCTAGCTTCAGAATCTCGCTCAATAGCATAGTGCGGCGGGCGCTCAACAGCGTCTCATTGAAAGTGCTGGGGCGGACCTCTGCGACCGGGCTCATAGCGTTCCTAAAAGAATTAGACTCGCGCCGTAACCGAGCGGTTTCAGGCTTTGAACGAAATGCCTTTCGGATAGCTTACGCGTCTTGGCTCCGGACGGGAAGGCGCCGCATCGCAGCGCGTCCCGTCACAGCTGTTCTTTCAGCCCACGCCACAGCGCGGCGAACGCCTCGAGTGGCAGCGCCTCGGCGCGCGTCATGGGATCGATGCCGGCGCCTGCCAGTGCGGCCGCGGCAGTCTCGGGCGAAACTCCGGCGGCGCGCAGATTGTTGGCCAGCGTTTTGCGTTTCTGCGCAAAGGTCTGCCGCAAGAACCGCAAGAATCCGCCCTCGTCGACATTCAATTCGAGGCCCAACTCGGCGAATCTGGGTGCAAAGCGCCAGCGAAACACAGTGGAGTGGATCTTCGGTGCTGGCTGGAAGGCCGAGGGCGGCAACGTAAAAAGGGCTTCCGCCGGGCCATACAACTGCACCGTCGCGCTCAGCAATCCGTAATCGCGCGATCCGGGCGCCGCGGTGATGCGATCGGCCACCTCCCGCTGCACCATCAGCACCGCGACTTCGAGCGCCGCATGGCTGGCGGCGAGTTTCAGCAGGATGGGCGAGGTGATGTAGTAGGGCAGATTGCCCACCACGCGCAATCGCTGACCAGCCTCGGCAGCCGCCGCGGCAAAATCGAATGCAAGAACGTCCTGTTCGACCACAGAAATGCGCTCGGGCCCAAATCGTCCAGACTCGAAGCGCGCGCGCAGCCCGGCGGTCAGCGCGGGATCGAATTCGATGGCCAGCACGCGGTCCGCGCGCGGGGCGAGAATCTCTGTGATGGCGCCGCGGCCCGGCCCGATCTCCGCGACGGTGCGACCGGCAAGATCGCCGAGCGCCGCGACAATGCGTTGCGCCGCCTGCCCGTCGACCAGAAAATTTTGCCCGAGCTTGGGTTTCTGCGGCATGCGCTGCCCTGATGGTAGTGGACGCGGGCAGGCAACGCGAAGGTGCGTGCGAATGAGTGCACGCCATTGCACTACACTGATCTTTTGCGTCGCCATACCTCGAGTGAACGTGACCCAGTGCTGATCGATTCCCACGCCCATCTAGACAGCCCGCGCTACGCAGAGGACCGCGAAGCCATGCTTGGCCGCGCGTGGCAGGCAGGCGTGGGCGCGGTGCTTTCCATCGGCATCGGCGAGCATCCGCCGGAGATGCATCAGGCGCTCGACCTTTGCCGCGAGTTCAACGGACGGCCGAATCTGCCGCGCCTCTACGCAAGCGCCGGCATCTATCCCCACAGCACGATAGAAGCCGGCGAGGCGGCCTTCGCCAAACTCGACGCGCTGCTGGCCGAACCCGAGGTAATCGCCTGCGGCGAAATCGGCCTGGACTACTACCACGAGGGCGCGCCGCACGACGTGCAGCGCAAAGGGCTGATCCGCCAGCTCGAGATTGCCGCCGCGCGCCAGCGGCCCATCCTCATCCATTGCCGCGGAACGAACGAAGGGAAAGACGCCTGGGACGATCTTTTCCTGGTCTTGGAAGAGAACTGGGGGAGAACGGGATTAGGCGGCGTCATGCACTGCTTCGGCGGCGGGTGGGGGCAGGCGCGGCGTTCGCTCGACATGGGATTCCTGGTCTCGTTTTCCGGCAACCTCACCTACCCCAAGGCGCAGCCCCTCCGCGACGTGGCGGCGCGCATGCCGCTCGACAGTGTTTTGGTGGAGACCGACGCGCCCTGGCTCGCTCCCGCGCCCGACCGCGGCAAACGCAACGAGCCGGCGTTCGTGGTGCGCACCGCACAGGTGTTGGCCGAGACCATGGGCAAGGAATTGGACCAGATTGCCTCGGCGACTACGAAGAATTTTCACCGGCTGTTCCGTATCGGCGCAGACGTGGGAAACTGATATTTGCGGTTCCCGCCGCGCACGAGGAAACAACATGGCTCAGGAAAACTCATTCGACATCGTCAGCAAGGTGGACCTCCAGGAGGTCCGCAACGCCATCGACCAGGCGCTCAAGGAAATCCGCCAGCGCTTCGACCTAAAGGACTCGCACTCCGAAGTCAATCTCGAGGGCGCGGATACCATCCAGCTCGCCTCGGTCAACGAGTACAAGCTCGAGGCCGTGAAGGACATCCTTTCGCAAAAACTGGTCAAGCGCGGCGTCTCGCTCAAGAATCTGACCTACGGCAAAGTCGAGCCCGCCGCCGGCCAAAGCGTGCGCCAAAAGATCAGCCTGCAGCAGGGCATTCCAACGGAGAAGGCTAAGGAGATCGTGCGCCTGATCAAGGACTCGAAGAAGAAAGCGCAGGCCAGTATCCAAGGCGACACGGTGCGCATCTCCAGCAAGGATCGCGATACCCTCCAGGAGATCATCGCCTTGCTGCGCGCCAAGGAGATGGGCCTCGATCTTCAGTTCACCAATTACCGTACCCCTTAGAGTCTGCGGTATTCTGGTCGACGACACTCAAAATCGCCATTCCCCCTGCGAATGCTTTAAAATCGGAGAACTTTGAGCACCCTGACCCTAGCCACGGCCAAGGAGGTCTTCGAGCTGCTACGGGAGGACCTCGTCGCCGTCGAGCAGGAGCTCGGCCGCGACGCCGCGTCCAGCGTCAGCACCATCACCGAGATCGCCGAGTATCTGCGCGAGGGCGGCGGCAAGCGCATCCGCCCGTCGCTGCTGCTGCTCTCCGCTCACCTCCTGGGCTACGCGGAGCCGGGCGCCATCCGCCTGGGCGCGGTGGTGGAGATGCTGCACACTGCGACCCTGGTGCACGACGACATCATCGACGGCGCCAACGTCCGCCGCGGGCGCCCCTCGGCCAACACCACCTGGGGCAACGAAAAATGCGTGCTGGCCGGCGACTGGCTCTACATGCAGGCCTTCAAGGTGGCTCTCGAAGAGCGCAATCTGCGCGTGCTTGACCTGCTCATCGGCCTCACGCAGCAAATGGTCGAGGGCGAGTTGCTGCAGATTCAAAAACTCGGCAAGATGGTCTCCGAAGCCGAGTACTACGACCTCATCTTTCGCAAGACGGCGTGCCTCTTTTCGGTGTCGATGCGCCTCGGAGCCGTGCTGGCCGACGCTACCGAAGGAGAAGAGACGGGCCTCGCCGCCTATGGCCGCGCCGTCGGCCTGGCATTCCAGATCGTGGACGATGTGCTCGACCTGACGGCTTCGGAGGAGGTCCTCGGCAAGCCGGTGGCCAGCGATCTGCGCGAGGGCAAGGCGACCCTGGCGGTAGTTCACGCTGCCGATCACGGCACCGCCGCCGACCGCAAGGCCATTCGCCGCGTGCTCGACGACCGCAGCTTTGAGAACGTGAGCCGCCAGCAGATTCGTGAAATCCTGGTGCGCAACGGCTCGGTGGAATACGCCATGGCGGCGGCCGACCGCTACGCCGAGCAATCGCGCCAGGCTCTCGCCCCGTTTCCCGAATGCGAATTTAAGCGGGCCCTTCTCTGGGTGCCGGATTTCGTCGTGGCGCGAGAGAAATAATGGCCCCGGCGAAACCGATCAAGAACAAGCTCTGGACTGAGGTCGACAATTACTTTGCGGATTTGCTGGCGCCCTCCGACGCCGCACTCACTGCCGCGCTCGAAGCCAATTGCAAAGCCAATCTGCCCGCCATCGACGTCTCGCCGCTGCAGGGAAAGTTCCTTGAGGTGTTGGTGCGGATCGTGCAGGCCAGACGCGTGCTCGAGATCGGGACCCTTGGCGGCTACTCCACCATCTGCATGGCGCGGGCGCTGCCCAAAGGCGGCCGCATCGTCACCCTCGAATACGAGCCGCGCCACGCCGAAGTTGCCCGCGCCAACCTGCGCCGCGCCGGCCTGCTGCGCCGCGTCGATCTCCGCATAGGCCGCGCGTTAGACACGCTGCCGGTCTTGCATTCGTCCGGCGCCGGCCCGTTCGACTTGATCTTCATCGACGCCGACAAACGCAACAGCCCGCGCTACCTCGAGTGGGCGCTCAAGCTCGCGCGGCCAGGCACGGTGATCGTGGTCGATAACGTCGCGCGCCACGGTACGGTCATCCAGGCCAGGAGCACCGAACCGGACATCGTGGGCACGCGCCGCATGTTGCGCATGATGGCGAAGAATCCTCGCCTCTCTGCAACCGCGCTGCAAACCGTCGGCGTCAAAGGGCTGGATGGGTTTGCGATCGCAGTTGTGGTACGGTAGCCTCCGCCCTCACGCGTCCCGCACAATCGTTCCCTGGTGGTAGACGATCTTCCAGCCGTCCGCCGCGCGCTGCCAGATGGTGGCGCGGCGCGTAAGCCGCTGTCCATGGCGAAGCCTGTGAATGAGTCGGCAAGCTAACCGGCCAAGAGAGACCCTAACCTTGTCCTTCCTTATTCGCGCGCAGCTATGCCCAGCGCCTTCATCTTGCGATAGAGATGACTGCGCTCCAGGCCCAGCAGTTCCGCCGCGTGGCTGATGTTGTTGCGCGCCTCTTCGATCTTCTTCTGGATAAACTCGCGCTCGTAGGCGTCGCGCGCTTGCTGCAGGCTGCTGAACTCCTCCGTGGAGCGCGCGCTGGTTTTGTGCGTCAAAGGCGGCAGGTGTTTGCGCTCAATGCGCAGAGCGCGCGGATTCAGGATGAGCACGCGCTCGATCACATTCTTCAGTTCGCGCACGTTGCCCGGCCAATGGTAGCGGCTCAGGGCTTCCAGCGCTTCTTCCGAGATTTCCATGCGCGGACGCCCGTATTGGCGGCCGAACTCCCGCAGAAACTCGCGCGCCAGCAGCGAAATGTCTTCTTTGCGCTCGCGCAGCGGCGGCACGAAAAACGGGACCACGTTGAGACGATAGAAGAGATCCTCGCGAAAGTTGCCCTTGGCAATCTCCTCTTCGAGGCTCTTGTTGGTTGAGGCAATCAGGCGCACATCCACACGCAGCGGCTGTGTGCCGCCAACAGGCGTAAACATTTGATCGTCGAGCGCGCTTAGCACCTTGGCTTGCGTTTTCAAGCTCATGTCGCCCACTTCGTCCAGGAAGAGCGTGCCGCCGTCGGCGCGCTCCAGTGTGCCGCGCTGCTCCGTCGGCCCACCCATCTGCCCGTCTTGCCGCGCGCCGTGGCGGTAGCCGAATAGCTCCGTCTCGATATGCGCTTCGGGAATGGCGGCGCAGTTTAGCTCCACAAACACGCCGTCGCGGCGCAGGCTCTCGGCGTGAATGGAGCGCGCGATGAGTTCCTTGCCGGTGCCCGATTCGCCGTAGATGAGCACGCGCCCGTTGGTTGGCGCCATCAGCCTAATCTGCTGCCGCAGCGCCTTCACCGGAACGCTTTCGCCCGTAAGAACCGCCGCCGCGCTGAACTGGCGCTTGAATTCCTCGTTCTCCGTGCGCAGGCGTCGCGCTTCCACCGCATTCTTCACCACGATGAGCGTGCGGTCGAGTGACAGCGGCTTTTCCAAAAAGTCGTAGGCGCCTAGTTTGGTGGCCTTCACCGCGGCCTCAATCGTGCCGTGGCCGCTGATGATGACGACCTCCGGGCGGGCGTCCGGCTTCAGCTCGCGCATCTCGGCCAGCACCTCAAGTCCGTCGCGGCCGGGCAGCCAGATATCGAGCAGAACCACGTCGTAGGCCGCGTCGCGCACCAGCTCCATGGCTTCGTCCGCGTTGGCCGCGCAAGCCACGCCGTAGCCTTCTTCGCTCAGAATTTCTTCGAGGGAACTGCGGATCTCCGCTTCGTCGTCCACCACCAGCACGTGATTCATCGCGCGATTTCCTTCGCCGGTTCAGGCGCCGCCGGGACCGCATCCGTGTGCACGCCCGGCTCCAGCAACGGCAGGCGAACTACAAAGCGCGCGCCCTTGGGTGTGTTCGGTTCGGCGCTGATGCTGCCGCCGTGCTCTTGCACGACCTTGGCGGCAATGGAGAGCCCCAGGCCGGTGCCGCGGTGCTTCGTGGAGTGGAAGGGCAAGAACAGCCGCTCGCGGATTTCGTCGGTCAATCCGTGGCCGGTATCGGAAACCGTAATCTCCACGGCCGCGCCGTCTTCGCTGCGTGCCGTCGCAATGCTCAACTCGCGCAGCAGGCTGCCCTGCATTGCCTCCGCCGCGTTGTCGATCAGGTTCGCCAGAGCGCGGCGAAGCGACTCTGCGTCGGCCATCACGGCGGGCAAATCGGGATCGAGCTTGCACTGCACTGTCGTTCCTTCCAGCCTGCCGGCAAACAGCGCCAGCGCTTCGTCGACAATCCGGTTCATCGAGCAAGGGCGCGGCTGCGGCGCTGGAAACTGCGCCAGCGCGGAGAACTGGTCGACCAGCGTGCGCAGCGTTCCCACACAGCCCAGGATCACCTCGCTGCATTTGCGGATGATGTTCGGCGAGTTCGCCTGGCCGCGATCGAGATGCCGGCCGATGCGCTCGGCGCTGAGAGCGATGGGCGTGAGCGGATTCTTGATCTCGTGCGCCACCTGCTGCGCCACTTCTTTCCAGGCGAGTTGCCGCTGCGCACGCAGCAGCTCCGTGGTGTCTTCCACCACCAGCACCGAGCCGGTCTGCCCGCGGCCCAGATCGAGCCGGGCGCTGGTGATGGCCAGGTGAACCGTGCGGCCGCGCGCATGGAACTCCACCTCGGTGGATGCCGCGCCCATGCGCTGGCTGCGGCGAATCACTCCGGCCAGATCGCCGGCGCACTCGGCAGGCATCAGCGACTCGATCTTGCTTCCGGTAAGCGTTGCGTCTTCCTTCAGCCCCATCAGTGCCGCGAAGGCGCGGTTGGCCTGCAGCACACAACCGGCGCCGTCCAGCGTGACGACACCCGAAGGAATCGTCTCGACGATCGTCTCCAATTCGCGGCGCCGCTCTTCGACCGATCGGTTAGCCGCGGTCAGTTGCGCCTGCGCGCTCTCCGCCAGTTGGCGGCTGGTGTCGAGATCGGCCGCCATATGGTTGAACGAGCGGATCAGATCGGCCATCTCGCCGGTGGCCAATGCCGAAACTCGGTACTCGTACTTGCCTGCCGCGATCTCCTCCATCGCCGCCGCCAGCGCCTCCACGGGCCGCGTCACCTGCTTGGAAAGAAACAACGCCAGCCAAACGCTGGAGAAAAAGACGAAAACCGTGATCAGCAGCAGCATCAGGATGAACGTGTCGCGCACGCGGCCGCGCGAGCGCTGCAGCTGCCGGTACTCCAATGAGCCGGCGCGGATTTGCGCGGTGGTCTGGCGCAGGCCCTCGGGAACAGGCAGAGCAACCACCACCACCCTGCCCGATGTGTTGGCCGCCATGCCCAGCGCATAATCGCGGCCCGCCACGCGCAGCATCGTCTCATCGCTGCGTTGCGCGGCGGGCAGAAGAATCTGCGCGAGCGGCCCCTCCAGCAGCGCACCCTCCTTCTGTCCATCGCCAAGCCAGCTCACCAGGCTGGCCGCCGCCGCGGCGGGCGGCGATTGAAACCCGGCGAGAATCTTGCGCTCTTTGTCGTACACGACGGCAAAGCCGCCTTCGAGAGTCATGCGGTGCGAAGCCAGATCCTGTTGCAGCTGGTCCGGCTCGTGGTCTAGCGCGCCGGAAGCCGCAATCGACTCCGCTTCCACGTGCGCATCGCCGGTGGCGTACTGCGCCAGCTCCAGCACCACGCGGTCTGCATCCTCGCGCAAGTCGGTTGTCGGCTGCGAGAACCAGCGGTCGATCGACCGATTCATCAGCAGGAAGCTGAACAAGAACATGCATAGTGCGGGAATCAGGGCGATCAAGGCGGCGCCCACCACTAAACGCGTGCGCAGCCGCGCGCCCAGAGCGCTACCGCTCTCGTCGGCATACAGCTTAAGAATGTTGCGGAACAAAAGCGTCAGCAGCAACAAGAGCAGCAGGAAAATCAGGACGATGAGGCCAACCGAGGCCAGCGTCTCGCCCGAGGTCTCCGGATTCAGAAACCGGACCTCCGATAGGTTGAACGCCTGCAGCGCTCCCAGCAGCGCAAACAAAAGGATGACACCCCCGGCAAGGAGAACCAACGAGCGCCGCCGCGGATCGCCGGGAAGTGGCATGGGGCGATTATAGTGCGAATGAAACGTGAAGGGCAGTTGGCCCAGGCGATTCATTTGCCGCGAGGCACAACTTCACGCACGATGCGGGGTCTCACTCAGTAGGGGCCCTTGCGGGGTATCCCTATGCAAGTTCGGCTCTCCCGCCGAAACCTATGCCGCCGTCTTCAAAAAACGGCGGCATTTTTGTTGGGAGCGGAGGAGAAGGATCAGCGCGCGATCAAAAACATGACCCAGCTGAGCACGATGGCCGAGCCCACGAAGAGCGCGAAGCAGTAGGCGCCGTAGCGGAGCATCTTTGGCCGAGTGTCGCGCATGGTGATGCCGAAGACAGTGGAGGCGCAAAGCGCAAACAGCAGCACCGCAGCGAAGTGCGAGGGATGGAACACTACTGCTTCCTCCCCGTGCGCAGGTTGTGCGCGTCCACGGCCGCGATCACGTTGAGCAGCCCGGCGACCACGATGAACTTGGTGCCGTAGTCGGCAACGGTGGTTTGCACCGGCTGGCCACCCCAGCCCGCGGCGCGGCTGATGAAGTAAAGCAGCCCACTGCCCACGTCGCCGGCCATGCCCAGAAGATCGAGAATGTCTTGCGCGCCGGTGTAGATCTTGCCTTGCATCGCCAGGCCCATGATGAACATGGCCAGAACCGAGACCGCGAGCAGCGTGCCGCGCACCCACTTACCCAGCAGAAAATGGCCCGCGCCGGGAACCAGCCATCCGGCGATGAGCGGCAAGTAGACGAACCCTTGTTGACTTGATTTCGCCGCGGCAGGCTTCCCCGCCACGGCAGGTTTGTTTGGAGCAGTGGACATTCCTTATTGAATATACAAGAACAGGGTTCAGGGATCAGGTGTCAGGTTTCAGAGCGGAGTTGGCGGAGTTAGCGGGGTTGGCGGAGTTAGCGACTCTGCGGTCCGCAGGCGCACGATGCAGCGATCAGATCCGCACTAGCTCCCGCTGAACCCGGCCCGTCACCCACGCCTTTCCCGGCGCGGTGAGCATGTTCACTTCGCTGCGCACGCCGAACTCCGGCAGGTAGATGCCGGGCTCCACGGAGAAGCATGTGTGGGGGAGAATGCGGCGCGCGTCGTGGGTCTCGAAGTTGTCGAGGTGCGCGCCCGCGCCGTGGATCTCTTGCGCGATGTTGTGGCCAGTGCGGTGCGTGAAGAACTCGCCGTAGCCCGCGGCGCGAATCACATTGCGCGCCGCGTCGTCGGCCTCGAATCCGCAGATGGGCCGGTTTTGCGCGAAGGCCTGCTCGACGGCTGTGATCGCCGCGTCGCGGGCGCGCCGCACAATGGAGAAGATCTCCTGCTCGCGCTCGCTGGGCTCGCGGCCCACCACGCCGGTCCATGTGATGTCGTAGAAGATCGTGCCCGGCTTGGCGATTTTCGGATCGGCTTTGGAGTCTAGGCGCCCCCAGATATCGACGAGCAGGAAATCGCCTTTGCGGATGCGCGCGGATCGTGCCGCGGTTGGCTCATAGTGCGAGTCGGAGGTGTTCGCGTTGACGCTCACGTCCGGCCCGTTCTCCCAGACCAGGCCCGCGCGGCGCATGGCGTTCGAGAGCCACTGCTTGTGATCGAATTCAGTCAACACGCGCGGCTTCTTGCCCTTCGTGGGGCGCAGGCGGCGCGCAATCTGCTTCCATCCCTCGGCAACGATCTCGTCAATGGCCTTTTGCGCCCGCATGTGGCTGGCGATCTGCGCTTTGCTCAGCACCGCTTCGAACTGGCCGATGAGGTCGGCGGAGCTGACGATCTCTTTTCCCAGGCTGCGGATGAACTCGACCGTGCCCGCGTCCACCATCGAGACGTATAGGATGTCGTTGTTCGGTGAGTACTGCATGGCGATGCGCTTGACGGTGCCGAGCATGGCGGCGATACCTGCGTGCAATTCCTGCCAGCTTGAATACAAGCTCTTCAATCCCGGCAGCGTGTCCAGCCGGCCCTGCTCGATGCGGTGCACCAGCTTGCGCGGCGCGCCCTTGGCCGGAATGAAGTAGTACCAGCGGCGCGAGACGAGCAGTTTGGGATCGAGGCCGAGGATGCGCTCGCCGACCGGGTCGCGATGATGATGATCGTAAAAAAGCCAGCCGTCGAGGGAGGCGTCGCGCAGAGCGGCCTGGATTTGGTCGAGATTCATAGGGGAATGATAGCGGAGCTAGCGGTGTTGGCGGAGTTAGCGGAGCTAGACCCCACCCTAGCGACAAGGACCAGAACGTCGCGAGGGTGCGGCGCCCGATCTTGTGCGAAGTTAAGCCGTCGCGCGGCGGCGCACGCCCTGCAATTTGATCGAAACGTGCACCAGCGAGAGCGCGGCCGGCGTCACGCCGGGGATGCGGCTGGCCTGGCCGATGGTGATGGGGCGGATGCGATCGAGCTTTTCGCGCATCTCGCGCGAGAGGCCGCTGATGGCGCCGTACTCGAGCCAATCGGGGATAGCGACCGATTCGGCGGCCTTCAACTTCTCGATCGCCTTCTTCTGCTGCTCGAGGTAGCCGGCGAACTTGATCTCGGTCGCGACAGCGCGAGCTTCATTACGGCGCGCGGCGCGGAGGATGGATGAGTCTATTTCCATGGAATTCGCGCCGGCCCTACGGGGCGGCACGGACCCTGCGGGATCGCTTTCCCAGGACTCCGCTACGCTCCGTCCTGGGCTATTGTCGTGGCCTCCCTCCGGGAGGCCTTCCTCACAGGCGAATCCTTCAAGCAGCGGATCGCGGACAAGGTCGTCGCGCAGCGCGGCGAGCACCGGCTCGATCGTCACCTCCGGCCGCTTGAGCAGTTGCGCCCAGGTGAGGCCGGCCACGGCGGGCTGCTCTCCGAGACCCGCGCGCTCCAGCTTTTCTGCATCGACTTTTCCCGATTTGAGCAGCTCCGTAAGCGCATTCATCCGCATCTGCTTCTGCTCGTACTCGGCCCAGGCTTCGTCGTCGATCAGGCCGAGGCGGCGGCCGTGCGGCGTCAAGCGGCGATCGGCATTGTCGATGCGCAGGTGCAGGCGGAACTCTGCGCGTGAGGTGAACATCCGGTACGGCTCGTTGGTCCCCTTCGAAATCAGGTCGTCGATGAGGATCCCCGTGTATCCCTCTGTCCGGTCCATCGTGAAGGGCGCCTCGCCCTTGAGCCAGAGCGCGGCGTTGATGCCGGCCATGATGCCCTGGCAGGCCGCCTCCTCGTAGCCGCTGGTTCCGTTGATTTGGCCGGCGAGATAGAGGCCGGTGAATGCCTTCACGCGCAGCGTGCGGTCGAGCTCGGTGGGATCGACGGAGTCATACTCGATGGCGTAGCCGGGCCGCAGCATCTCCGCCTGGTCGAGGCCGGGGATGGAGCGCACCATCTGCCACTGCACTTCGATGGGCAGCGAGGTGGACATGCCGTTGATGTAGACCTCGTGCGTGTTCAGCCCTTCGGGCTCGAGGAAGAACTGGTGCTGCGTCTTGTCGGGGAACTTGACGACCTTATCTTCGATCGACGGACAGTAGCGCGGCCCAATGCCCTCGATGCGGCCCGAGTACATCGCAGACCGATGCACGTTTTCGCGGATGAGACGCAGCGTCTCCGGCGTGGTGAAGGCGATGTGGCAGCTGATCTGTGGCTGCACGATTCGCTTGGTGCGAAAACTGAACGGCGTGGGATCGGCGTCGCCGGGCTGCTCCTCGAACATCTCCCACTGGATGGTGCGCCCGTCGAGCCGTGGCGGCGTTCCCGTTTTGAGCCGGCAAGTCCGAAGCCCCAGCGCGCGCAACACTTCGCCCAACAGGACTGACGCGGGCTCGCCGCTGCGGCCTGCGGGATAGCGCTCTTCGCCGCAGTGGATGAGGCCGTTCAAGAACGTGCCGGTAGTGATGATGGTGGCGCCGGCGAGGAGATTCCGGCCGTCGCGCAGCTTGAGGCCAGTGACGCGGCCACACCGCCGCGCAGGGCGAGGCAATTCGCCCAACTCTTCGGTCCCTAGTCCCTCGCCTTCTTGTTCCCTCGTTCCCTTGTTCCCTTGTTCCCTGTTGTCAATCACCAGATCGACGACCTCTGCCTGGCGGATGTGCAAGCCGGGCTGCGATTCGAGGACCTCGCGCATCTTCACGCGATAGAGCTGCTTGTCGCACTGCGCGCGCGGGCTCCAAACGGCCGGGCCGCGCGAGGAGTTGAGCAAGCGGAACTGGATGCCGACCGCATCGGCCACTTCGCCCATGATGCCGCCCAGCGCATCGACCTCGCGCACCAGATGGCCCTTGGCCACGCCGCCCACTGCCGGGTTGCAGCTCATCTGCGCAATCAGGTCCAAATTCATGGTGATGAGCGCGGTCTTCAGGCCCATGCGCGCCGCGGCCATCGCGGCTTCGCAGCCTGCGTGTCCGGCGCCCACCACGGCCACATCGTATTGTTCGGTGAAAGACATCCCATCCTATTCTACGAGTGCTTGCGCGTTTCGCGGCCGTCTCCCACAAAAGCAGCACTTCGCGCGGAGCCGGTTCTTTCTATAATCCTGAACAAAGCGATCCTCCAATCGAAGGCCGCGGCGGGAGTTCGCGAATTGCTATGAAGACTTGCGCGTGCGGAAACGTAGCCGAAGCAGAGAGTGAAACCTGTGCGCGCTGCGGCGCCCTGCGCACTCTGGAACTCAAGGCCGGAGCGACCAGCGAAGAGATTCAGAACGCATTCGACGTTCTGTCCAAGGTCTGGAGCCCGGATCGTTATCAAGACGACGACAAGATGAAGGTGACCGCCGCAGAGAAGCTTGCAGCGATCGACGCTGCGCATTCTCTTCTGGTTCGGAGCTCCGTGCAGGCGGCGCCGTTTCGCAGCAGTGCGCAAGGCGATCGCTCCGAAGCCCCTCTTTACACAGCCCTCGGCAAAGAGCCCGCACCGGGCCGCGGCCGAAAGACTCGAAAGCCGGACCTCGGCGATGGCTCAGAAAAGCGCCTTCCTATGCCGCTCGTGATCGGGTGCGGAGTGGTGCTTGCCGGCGTAGTGACTGCGTGGTTGTTCTTCGAGCCGCTCGATTCGGCGCTGATGCGGATCCCCGTCGCGGGAAGGATCTATGCCGACAACAAGACGACAATCCGAAGCAACATCCAGGAATTGAAGGACAAGATCGCAGGGGGAGGAACGAGTGCGCCCGCGGCAGTTCCGAGCGACGCGTCTTCGGGGCCAGCGCCGAGCCAACCGGCTCAGCACTCCGCCAAAGCGCCGCCAAAGACACACCAGGCAGTGGCTGAGCCGGCTATTGTGACCCACGCGACAACGGTTCACCTAACGCCTTACATCACGGCGGGACTGACGAAGAGCGAGGTGATCGCGGTGCTAGGTGTGCCGGCGATCGCCACGGACGACAAGCTGGTCTACGGGGCATCCGAGTTCACCTTTCGCAACGACAGCCTGGTGGGCTGGAAGATCGATCCGGCATCCGGCATCCGCGTAAAACTCTGGCCGGACGCCAAGGTCGATCCGAATCTGACTACGTTCCACGTCGGCTCATCGAAGAACGAAGTGATTGCCGTCCAGGGGACGCCGCTTTTGTTCTCGGAGGACGCCTTTGGTTATGGCGCGTCGATGGTGTACTTCGACGGCAACCGCGTTGTGGGCTGGAAGAACGATCGCTCTTCGCCGCTCCGGGCGACTCGCTAACGAATTCGAACGTTTTGCGACGCGGGGTAGACGGCCCTCCGACTGGGAGGGGTTGACTTGCCGTCGGTGCGAACCGGGGGGAGGCAGCTGACGGGTTTCGGGCGATTCCTGCGAGTCGATTCCTGCAAATTGGCGCCTCAGCTCGCGCTGGCCGAGACGGGGTGGGGCGGCGGAGGCGCGGGGCGGCGATAGAGCATTGCGGGGAGAAGCAGGAAAAGGTAGGAGCAGGCGGCGATGGCGAGGGCGCAACTGGAGAACCACCACTCGGCCTGCAGCATCGACTCGGCCGCGGAGGCCGCGACGAGAACGACGCAGCCCGGCAGGACGAAGGCGCGCGCGGCGGCAAAGAGGCTCAGGCTCACAAAGGGCTGGCCGGCGACGGGAGTGAGACCGCTGGCCGATGTGGGTTCAGGGGTGGGTTCAGGGGTGGGTTCAGGGCTGGGTTCAGGGGTAGGTTCAGGGGTGGGCGCGGGCGTGGGCTCCGGCGAGTTCTCAGTGGCTCTCCATCTTTCGATGGATTGGAAGAGGCGGCGCTGCGCGGGAAGCCAGCCGACCGGATGCAGGATGATGGTGTGGATGACGCCGGACTCAGGCAGGCGAAAACTCACCATGGGTTGCCGCCGGACCCAGTTGGAGGGTGAGGAGGCGATCAGGCTGACTTCGACCACGTCGGCGGGATTGAGGGCGAAGGCGATGCGCTCGCTTCGGTAGCAGAGCCTGCCGCCTTCGAAGCGGAGCAGGCCACAATCGGAGAAGCGGAAGCCGTTATAGACGCGCGGCTCGCTGTCGACGGCGAGGCCCACCAATTGGCCGCCGGCGCTGAGCTGGCCGCCAGCGCCGAGTTTGGTCTTGAGCCTGCGGCGCAGCAAGGCGAAGTTGATGGACATGAAGGCCGCGGCGAGGCCTTTGGTGAAGGCGCAGGCGAGCGCAATTCCCGCCAAGGCGAGCAGCGCGGCCTGGGCGAGATTGAGGCCGGGCGCCTGGGCGGGACTGACGGCGAATTGTCCGGCCAAGCGATCGAGCAGAGCCGCAACCAACAAGCCGGAGGCGCAGCTCAAGAAGACGACCATCCAACCATAGACTCGCGCGTTGGCGGTTTGCCAGGCGGGCGTGAAGACGGCCCCGCCGGCGGCGGCTCCGCGATCGACGCCGAGGGGAATCTCGTAGCGAGGGCCGGGATCGTCCATGTCGCATAAGCTCTCGACCTCCGCGGCTTGCAGGCCTGCCGCGGCGGCCAGGACGCGGATTCGTTTGGCGGTGGAAGGATGCGTGGAGAACCACTCGGCGGCCGCGTTCATGTCGAGCGGCGTTCCGTTGTTGCGGGAGATCCGGGCGAGCGCGCCGATCATGGTTCGCGGATCGCCGGTGAGGGCGGCCGAGCCTGCGTCGGCGGCGAACTCGCGTTTACGCATTGCGTACAACGACGCGATGAAGATCGTAATGGGCAAGAGCATGGCGGCGGGCAATACGCCGGGCCAGTAGAGCAACTGGTCCGTTATGGGCGTTTCGCACAGCACCAAGGTGAGAATCAAGGACGCCCACACGCCGCGATTGGATTGCGTGTGGGAGAGCTCGTGCGCCGCGATGGCGTCCACTTGGCGCTTGCTGAGCGACCGGAGCAGAGGCTCGGTAAACAGGATGAACCGGCCGGGGAGGGCAAAGGCATTCATGGTCTTCGCGGCGGAGAGATAGACCTTGACCTGCTGCCACCGCGCGTGGGCGGCGAGCGCCGAGACGCGCTCCATGAATTCGCCGGCGGCGATGCGCGTGAGCTTGGATCGCCCGCCGGCGCGGCGCCAGAAGCGGACGAGAAGGAGGATGGCGGGCGCGGCAGCCAGCCAGATGGCCACGCCGGTCCAATCTCCGCCGCTCAGGTCTCCACGGTCGACCGAGTCAATGGACAGCAACACTCCCGCGGCGCAAGTGAGCACGAGAGGAATGACGGCGAGGCCGAGAAGAATCTCCCTGGCCTTGCTGCCGTTGGGCTCGCCGGCGCGCATCCTGCGCCCGATGGCGACGCCGAGCGCGGCGCAGAGCAGCGGCGGCCAGAACCGGATGAAGAGCCGAGCGAAAGAGTCAAAGGGCGTGCCGAAGAGCAGAATGCGCAAAGGGCCGTCGGCAGTGAGTTGCGCGGAGACACCCATCCAGACGATGGTGCCCAGCAGAACCAAGGAACGGCTGAGAGGCGCGAGGCCGGCCCGCGCCAGAAAGAGCGCAACGAGCGTGAGCGCCAGGGCCAGGACGACTAAGGGAAGATAGATGCCGGCAAGTTGATCGGGCCGGTAGCCAAACCGGAGATGGATCGGAGGCGGGGGAGCGCCGGCTGTGAAGTGAAGAGAACGGCTGGTGCGCGCTCCGCTGCCTTCCTCTTCCGTCATGGGCAGCGACAGGGATGCAAAGCCGAGGCGGGGATAGTCCAGCCAGAGCTGAATTCCCGTGGAGGGGTCGAGGCTGCGGGCGATGGGCGCGAGATCGATGACGCCGTCGAGAGCGAGGCCGTCGCGGCGCAGCGCCTTGGGACAAAGGATGGTGGTTTGTCCAGCCTCCTGGCGCAACTCGCTACCCTGGCAACGTACGGCCTTCGCGAGGATGGCGGCGAGTGTGCGGCCGGAGTCTCGGGACGAGTCTTGCGATGAGTTTCTGGACCAGGCGCCGATCGCAACGTCGCCAGAGAGGTCCGCGCCGACGTGCACGTAGAGATCCCGATCCATTTGCTCTGGGTCCATCTCGCGGAGGGCCAACTGGGCCGAGGCGAGCGGCGGCACGGCGAGGCAGAACGCGGCGAGCCACAGCGCGGCAGGCAGAACAGCGATCTTGTGGAGGGCGCTCACGGCGGTCTCCCTGCGACTTTCGCACGGCGCAGCGGGGTGGGCAATGCCCCAAATTCGTCATCGCGCAACTTTGGGAGCGGCGAGGGCGAATTTGGGACGAAGAGCTTGGAACCGGGGCCAGCCTGCCCGAAGACAGGGGCGGCGCGCAACGAGGGCTGGAGAGCGCGGACAGTGGCGATGCTACACTCTGTTGGATCGTAAGGCCCGTGAGGAGGATGAGATGAGAAGAACCGCCGCACTCTTGATTCTGCTGGCCGCGCCGGGTGTAGCCGCGGCGCAAAGCAAGACGCCGCCCACCACGCTGCGCGGCGTTCTTTTGGAGCAGTTGCATACCACCCACGACCAGGAAGATTGGTTTGTGCCGGCGAGCGTTGCCGTGGCCGGACTGACGGCCGACCAGGCGAAGTGGTCGCCGGGAAAGGGGCAGCACTCGGTGGGGCAGTTGGCCTATCACCTGTGGTTCTGGGACGAACGCTCGCTGGAGCGGTTCAACGGCGCAAGGCCGGCGGACTTTACCGGAAGCAACGACGAGACGTTCGACAACTTTAGCGCGGCGCAGTGGGACGACCTGGTGAAGAAGTTGAACCAGGTGATGAGCGATTGGGAGAAGGCCGTGGAAGCGGCCGACGACAAAAAGCTGGCGGAGAATGCCTCGCTGATCGCGCACGTGGGCGCGCACAATGCCTATCATGTCGGGCAGATGCTGTATGTGCGGAAGCTGGAAGGCGCGTGGGACGCGAGCAAGGGCGTGAAATGACACCGCGGAGCGCAAGGCCGGCGGCGTCGGAACGGGCGCGGGGCGCCAACGCAGGGCCGGGCCTGCTTCGCCACGCGTGCGTTTGACCTTACGGATGCGGAATCGGCAAAACGGTCAGTACTCAACTGCGTAGGCGCTGGCTTCGAGCGAGGCCAGATCGTTGCTGTTGGAGTGGAATTGTACGACCAGCGGCACGCCGGGCGTGAGGTCGTTCACGTCAACCTCGCCGATTGTCCAACCCAGGTTGCGGGCGAGTTGGCTGCTGGCCTCGATGCGCACCGGGATGGGCCGGCCGGATTGCGTGACATCGAGCGAGTAGCCTTGCGCCTCTCTTGCGTGAGCCGCGCCCTGAGCCGCGGCGGCGTTGCCCTCGGCGGCGCGCGGGCGCAGAATGAGCCGCACCACGCCTTCGATAGGCGGCTGGAAGCTGGCCACGAGCGATCCCGAATCGGTGTAGTAGAAGTGGGCGTCGACGGGTTCCACGCGGCGGGCAGTTGCTGCGTTTTCCTCCACGCCCAGGTCGAAGGCGGAGGCGGCGTAGGCTCCGTAGCCCACCATGGCCACTTGGCCGGGGCCGAGCGTGATCGAGTTGCCGCCGAGGCGCGCGGCGAATCCCGCATCGCTGAACTGCAGGCGGCCGGCGGTGCGGCTAGATGGGCTGGATGGGCTGAATGGGCTGGTTCGGGTTGCGCCGGGGCGGGTGCTGCTTTCGGGCGCGGGCAGCGCCAGCGTCGCTGTCGCGTCGCCGGGATTCACTACGACGTACACCGAGCCACGCGCGCTGGACGCGGCAAATCCGTAAGGCTCATTGCTTCCGGCCGAAGCTCCAAAGCTGCGCAGGCGGCCTTGGTTCTCAATCTCCTGAAAGAGGCGTTGGGCGCGCGCCATCCAGCGGGCATCGCCATTTTGGATGAGCGAGAGGTCGCCGTGAATGGAGTTCACCCATCCGCCGCGCGCCATGGAGAGCAGGAATGCGTCTTTCCAGTTTGGCGCTTGCGAGCCTACGCCGGCGCTTGCCGTAAAGCCTTGCGATCCGCCGGTTGCAACCAGAGTCAATGCGCCAAGCTGATTGGGCGAGGCGTCCGCTTCCGGCGCCTGCGGCAGCGATTGCGCTCCATGCTCCACGGTGACAACGAGCGTGGCCTCGCGATTCTTGCCGTGGAAGGCGGCCAGCGCTTCGCGCAAAGCTGCCGTGTTGCGCGAGACGATCTCATTGTGGCTGAGCTTGGCGTCGGCGGCGGGCGTGGCCGCACCGAGATCGACGGCATCGAAGAGGAAGAGGCGAACGCCGCGGCTGTACCAGGAGTCGAGCGCGGCCAGCAGGTCGGCAAGATAGCCGCCCTCGAAGAGGGAAAGACTGTGGCCGTCGTCGCTGAGGGAGTCCTTCCACGCCGGGGGAACGCGATCGGAAGGCGTCTCGGTGGGAATGGCATTGCCGTCGATGCGCAACCCCGGACGAATGCCCGCGGCGCGGCACTTGGCCAGCCAGGCATCCGGCCCGTTGGGCCATCCCGCGACGCGCAGCGTGCGGTAGCCGCTTTCCGGAGCGAACCACGAGGCGTCCATCATGTCGAACTCGGTGTGCACGCCGGATTTTTTCAGGCGCGCCAGGTCATCGAGATCGCGCAGCGCCTGCCGCTCGTCGATTGGCGATGAGGATTGGCCCGAATCCTGGCTATAGACGGAGATGGGCGTCGAGGATGGAGTGGAGTTCGCATCCCGCTGCACGGCCGCAGCGGGAACCGCGAGAGGAACCAAGGCAAGAATCAAGAACAACAAACGCGGGCATCGGATCACTGAGTTGCCTCCGGTCCGGCGGCCGCCGTTCGCGATGGAAGGGCTGTACCGGCCGGCAGGGTTGCTGCCTGCTAACGCAATTTTCAAAGAGGATTCGACCAGGGAAACCGAATTGGCGCGATCGCAAGAGAACATCAAGCCCGCAAGGCGTTCTGTCGATCGCACTGTCTCCGAAAGTGCCTCAAGTGATTCTCATTGTATGGGGAATCCGATGAATTACCTGCGTGATCCGTGCGTTCAAGCGGCGGACCCAGATAGCCGAAGTATCCGTTGCGGGCCAGAATCGTAATGGGGTGGAGGTTACCCGCAGCCGCGTCGAATGCGGTCCCGCGCGTCTTTGCCGCTGGGCAGAGAGAGCTGCCGGAGAGGTTTCCAGCGCCCAAATGCAACCGGTTGACTAGTCTGCGGCAAACCCAGGCGTAACCGGCGCCGGCGATTACCGGCGGGCGATGCTTCCTGGAGTCAGGGCTCTTGCCGACGGCGCCTACTGCTTCAGGATTGGGCCGATCGATCCGATGTTGTCGCCCATTTGGGGGTCGACGCGAAAGTCCCACACCGACTCGCCGACGTCGGAGGGCGAAAGGATCTCCACCAGCGCATACTCGCCAACGCCGAGCTTGTCTACCGGCTCGATCTTGAGCCAGCGTTTGCCGGGCAGCACCTCCGACTTGGTGGCGATGGTGTTCTCGTCTTGGGTTACGCTCCCGCCGGGGCTGACGCGCACCGCGCCCACGATGCGCACCGCCTGGCGCTCATCCACGCGGACAATGGCGAAGCCCGATTGCGGCGAATGCGCGCCGTGCTTGCCATTCACCGGCTTCGCACCCTGGGTGTTCACGATGATGGCGTGCGAGAGCACAGGCTCTTTCTCCTCATCGACACCGAGCGAGACGTAAAGGACGGGATCGTCCACGTGGAGATGCGCCTTGGCGTGCGCGCCTTCCAGCTCCAGTCTCGCTTTTTGCGCGGCCAGCGGATTCAACGCCGCGACGCCCTTGCGGTCATTCGTCGCCACGGAGAGATCGGCGGGCTTCAGTTCGACCAGCTCGGGCGTTCCGCGGTAAGTGTCGAGCACAAACACGCTGTCCTCATCGGGCAACTCGAGCCCCTCGGCCACGCGCGGCATGCGGGCATTTTGCTCCTGGCGCTCCTGGCTCTCTTCCTTATCGATGTCCTCAGCCTCTTTCATGGCCGGCGAGGTATCCTCCTTCACCAGGTCGGAGTGCTCCTGCTCCCATTTGCGCGTGGCGTCCCAATTCACTAGATTCACCGGGAGTTCCTCCCACTCGCCGCGCTCCTGCGAGAGGTACCGCACCCGGTCGCCGGCGATCTGATAATCGCGCACCAGCTGATAGGAGCCGTCGGTGAGGATCAGGCGAAGATTGCGTCCCATGCCTGGAACGCCGGGCTTGAGCGGCAAGGGCTTGGAGTTCGATTTGCTATCCCGGCTCTGATCTTGGCGCTCGATCTGGATGGTCTGCGCGCCCTGCCCGCCGCTTTGCTCGCCCGGCCCGCTGGCATTGTCCGGGGCGGCCTGGCCAAAGGCCGCCGCGGCCGCCAGCAGCAGGAGCGCTAACGGAACCGGGGTTGTACGCCGCACGTGACGATAAGCAACCATGGGAACACAGTTTAGACGAAGCCGCGGCCCGGGCGTTGGCGGTTTTCTGGCTTCGGTTGCCGAGGGCGCCCAATGTCATTGAACTGTCCATTGTTTGGGTACTAAAAGCAACCGCAGCGGCGTAAAAGCGTCCAATGGAGAGAGTTCTTTTGTAGAATAGGAGCAGGCGAGGCAGAATTGACAGCATCTCAGGCGCTCCATCGCGGCCAACACCGCGGCCGGCTAGGGTTTTCGCCGGTCGTGGCCGCACTGTGCCTGGTGTTGCTGGCACTTCTCGCGGTGGCGCAGGTGGCGCATCTGCACTCCGGCGATGCCGATTCCGGCCATTGCCAACTCTGCGCCGTCTTGCACACGGTGGCGCCGGCCGCCCCGCCGGCGGCTGCCATCGTCTTGGTGCCGCTTGGGGTGTCTGCGCCGCAGGCCGAACCCCCGGTCGTCACCCGGCAGCGCCAATCCCGGATCACGATTCGCCCGCCCCCAGCCGCCTGCTAGGCGTCTCTCCGTTTTCATCCCAGGCCGTCTCATCGCTCATCTTCCCCTTTCATCCGGGCGACGCAGCGGCGCATCGGCACATTCTGGTTTGCATCGGAGCGACACCTTCTCAAATGCTCCGAGGACGCCGCGGCAATAACCGGCGCGGCCGGCTTTCCATCATTTTCCGGAGTTTTTTGGAGACTTCAATGCCCTATCATCGCGGCCCTGCACGGCGCACTCTTCCTCTACTCGTTCTGGCTCTGGCCGGCGCCGGCGTTCTTGCCCAAAGCGGCAACGCCGGCGCCGTACGCGGTACTGTGACCGACCCATCTGGCGCCGTCGTTCCCGGCGCGACGGTTCATCTCACCAATGCAGTCAGTGAATTCGATCAAACCACTTCTACTGACGCAACGGGTCAATTCTCGTTTCCCAACGTGCCCTTCAACCCCTACCGGATCGCCGTGGCGGCTAAAGGTTTCGCGCTCTTGAGTCAAAATGTGGAGATCCGCTCGGGTGTAGGCCTCAACGTCAAGCTGGTTCTGCAGGTTTCCGGCGGCAGCCAGACTGTCACCGTTCAAGATACGGGCGACCTCATCGAGGACGATCCCACGTTTCATGTCGACGTGGATCGCGATCTGTTCAACAAGGTCCCGCTCGAAAACGCATCCTCCACGCTCAGCTCTCTGGTCACGCTCACCACCCCTGGGGTCGCGGCGGACTCCAACGGCCTCTTTCACGGCCTCGGCGACCATGCGTCCAACTCGTTCTCCATCGATGGCCAGGCGATCACCGACCAGCAGAGCAAAATCTTCTCCAACCAGCTTCCGTCCAACTCCATCCAATCCATCGAGGTGATCAGCGGC
>Ga0209415_10004218_pt1 | contig 26440 bp, 22 predicted proteins | sample PeaSoiSIISIP2007_FD_187696 | JGI IMG/M metagenome (GOLD analysis project Ga0209415, IMG submission 187696) | Peat soil microbial communities from Weissenstadt, Germany - SII-SIP-2007 (SPAdes) (version 2) | ecosystem: Environmental > Terrestrial > Soil > Wetlands > Peat | place: Germany... | reverse complement strand
AAACGCGCCTTCTCGAACTCGTGGTTCGCGATGGCGTTTTCCATGCGGTGAACGATGAACTTGATGCGCTTCTGCACTTCGGTGATGTCCTCGGGCAGGGAAGTCTGGCGCAGCTTTACGCGGGCGCCGGCTTCATCGACCAAGTCGATTGCCTTGTCGGGCAGGAAGCGGTCGGGAATGTAGCGGTTCGAGTGCGAGACCGCGAAGTTGATGGCGTCGTCGGTGTAGGTGACGGCGTGGAACTTCTCGTAGCGGTCTTTGATGCCGAACAGAATTTTGGTGGCATCGGCCTCGTTCGGCGGCGGAACTTTTACGGCTTGAAAACGCCGTTCGAGCGAACGATCTTTTTCGATGGATTTGCGATACTCACCCGGAGTCGTGGCGCCAATGCATTGGATTTCGCCGCGCGACAGCGCTGGCTTCAGGATGTTGGCGGCATCGAGCGAGCCTTCGGCTGAGCCAGCCCCCACCAGCGTGTGCAACTCGTCGATGAAGATGATGGAATTCTGCGACTCCATCAATTCCTTCATGATGGTCTTCAGGCGCTCTTCGAACTGGCCACGGTATTTGGTGCCGGCAACGATCAGAGAGAGATCCAGAGCCAAAATGCGTTTGTCGGCAAGGAAAGATGGAACCCGTCCATCCGCGATGCGCTGGGCCAGGCCTTCAACGATGGCGGTTTTGCCAACGCCAGGTTCGCCGATCAATACCGGATTATTCTTGGTGCGGCGGCAGAGGATTTGGATCACGCGCTCGAGTTCGCCATCGCGACCGACCAGCGGATCGAGCTGAGAATCCATAGCCGACTGAGTAAGATCGCGAGAAAATTCGCTGAGCAAGGAGGACTCGCGTTGCCGCTGCGGCTGCGCTTTCTCCTGGCTGGTGCGGGCAAGCTCTTCGCGGATGGTCGAGAGCCGCAATCCGCGCTCGTGCAGAATTTCCGCGGCAAAGCACTTTTCTTCGCGCAATAAGCCCAAAAGCAGGTGCTCAGTCCCAATGTGTTTGTGCGAAAGGCGTTCCGCTTCTTCGGCGGCATAAGCCAGCACCCGCTTGCATTCATTGCTCAGCGGCAGGTCCACGGAAGTGGAGACCTTTTCCCGAATGGTGGTGTGCCCTTCGATCTGCTTGCGGATCGATTCGACCGAGGCATGAGAGCGCAAGAAGCGGTTGGTCAGGGCTTTGTCTTCGCGCAGAAGCCCCAGCAGCAAGTGCTCGGTCTCGATGTAGGGAGAGCCGAACTGGCTGGCTTCATACCGCGCGAAAAAGATGACGCGCCTTGCTTTCTCCGTGTAGCGTTCAAACATATAACCCTTTTCCCTCTGAGCTCTTCCTTGGAGACAAGCGGGTCAGGTTTGGCCCCTATCCCACGAGAACCCTTCGCCCAAATTCACCATGCAATCCGGGGGCCAGCGGCCCCACCCCTGTAATCATAAGCTACCAGACCAATTGCACTTACCAAAGGCACCTTCGTGCCACTTCGTGTCAACTTAGTGCACCCCGGGCGCCACCATGTCTCTAATCCGGCAGCGACTCCGGCACAACTTCCTCGATCTTTCCATGCTGCAATCGCAACACCCGGTGACAGCGCCGCGCAAAAGCAAAGTTATGGGTGGCGATCAGGGAGGTCAGTTGATGATCGCGATGCAGCCGCGCGATCAATTCGAAAACCGAATCAGCTGTGCGGCTGTCGAGGTCCCCGGTCGGCTCATCGGCCAGCAAAAGCTTCGGCTGGATGATCAGCGCCCGCGCCAAGGCCACACGCTGCTGCTCTCCACCGGAAAGTTCGCCGGAGCGGTGGTCAGAACGCTGCTCTAACCCCACCTCGCGCAGCCACCGCAAAGCTTCCGTTTCAGATTTCTCCCGGGGATGGCCCCTGAGCAGAAGCGGCATGGCCACGTTTTCCAGCGCCGTGAACTCCGGCAACAGGTAGTGGAATTGCCAGACGAAACCGACTTCGCGGTTACGAAAATCGGCGGCGTCGTTCTCCGACAGCGAACTCAATCGCAAGTGGGCGCAGTATACGTTACCCGCGGAAGGGCTATCAAGAGTTCCAAGGATGTGCAACAAGGTACTCTTTCCCGCGCCCGATTCGCCGACAATGGCCAGCATCTCACCCCTATCTGCTTGGAACGATAGGTTTTCAAAGAGCAGCAACTCCGAAGCCCCGGAGCGGAAGACCTTCTTGAGGCCCTCAATCCGTAACATCGGCTCTTTACTTAGATGCAAATGGCCTGCTCCAGGTATCAAAATGGCGGCGAACACGCCGCCGCTCCGCTCAAAACTCCTCTTCTAGATTAAACCACGGAACCATGCATCCAAGTTTTGGTTTCCGCTCCATGGAACATGCCCGGGAACAATCATAGGCATGAGGGCTGGAGGCGCGGCGTGACTCTGGTCACGGGTTGCTGTGAGTCTAGTGGAACGCTGGCTCAGGGAAGTTGACACTCTCACACTCATTCATAGCGCAGGGATTCGGCGGGAAGAATTCTTGCCGCCGACCAGGAGGGGTAAACCGTGGCCAGCAGGGATACGCCGATGGCGACCAGCGCCACCCAAACGCCATCCATCAGATGCGGCGCGAAAGGAACATAGTTGATGGAATAGACCTCGGGCGCAAGCGAAAGCACGTGATAGCGTTCGCCGATCCATGAGATCCCGAAGCCGAAGATCAAGCCCAGAGTTGTGCCGAGCACTCCGATCAGCACGCCTTGCGTGATAAAAATGCTGCGGATTTGCGACTTGCGGCTTCCCATCGACATGAGTACCGCAATGTCGCGAGTTTTTTCCATGACCATCATAATCAGAGAAATCAGGATGTTGAGGGCCGCGACGAAAACGATCAAGCCGATGGTGATGAAGGTGACCAGGCGCTCCATGCGCAGGGCGTGAAAGAGGGCTTTGTTCTGCTCCATCCAGTTGGTGGTCATGAAGCCCGTGCCGGCGGCTTGTTCCAGTTCGTCGGCGACGGCGGAGGCTTTGTAAATGTCGTCGATTTTGAATTCGATGACGGCAATCTCATCGCCCAGGCCGAACAGCCGCTGCGCGTCGGAGAGGCGGGTGAAAGCCCACGAACTGTCATAGTCGAAAAAACCGGAGTTGAAAATTCCGGCCACGCGAAAGCGCGTGTACTTAGGGACCATGCCAAAAGGAGTGAGTTCGCCCTGCGGGCTGGTGACGAGCACGATGGATCCGACCGTCACGCCCAGGCCGTCCGCCATGTCTTTGCCCAGGAGGATGGGAGGCATGGCAGCGGTGCGTTCGGCCACGCCTTGCAGGGACGTGGGAGACTGGCTGGCTTGCGAGGTTTGTGTGGCGGCGGAGCTTTGCCCCGCCCCCACACGGTTTTCTTCCAGAGCGTCCACCGAGCCGATTTTTACCGTATCGAGCAAATCGCTGACTTTGCGCTCATCTTCTGGGACGATTCCCTTCAATATTGCGCCGCGTGCGCGCGGGCCACTCGAAATCAGCAATTGCTCGTAAACGGCGGGCGCGGTGGCGACCACATGCGGTTGCTTGGCCAACCGCTCCATCAGCGGATGCCAGTCTTTGATGCCGTCATCCAGCACCCGCAACACATCGACGTGGGAAGTCGAGCCGATCAGCCGATCCTGCAAGTCCTGGCGGAATCCGTTGTTGATGGCAAGGGCGATGAGGAGTGAGGCTACGCCAGCCGCGACTCCCGCGATAGAAATGCCGGTGATGACGCCGATGAATGCCTGGCGTCTTTTGGCGCGCAGATAGCGGGAGGCGATGAAGAGTTCAAATTTCATGCGGAGCTGTCAGCCGCCAGCTAATTCGATTATAGCTATCGCGCAGGATAAGCCTGATCGTCCGCGTGCCGGAACGATCCGTCTGGCGTCAGTGCCGACGAATCTGAGGCCGGCATCAGTCGTATTTCGACTTCAAAGTCATGTTCGCCCGTGCTACCGACATCCTCGACCTCATACAGTCCCCAGACGTTTCGAAAACTATGAATGTTTGCTATGTCGTAGTGGATTTCGAGGAGATGTTCTCGTTTCCAGACCAATTGCCCGCCAGTCATTGGGTCTGCGCTGAATACCTCGCGTCCTGCCTTAATATGTATCGGGCCTCCTTTTGGAACGATGTAGACGTTCGAGTCCACTCCCCCCCCAACAGCCCCTCCATAAATGTAAGTCACCAGAACGGCGTCCAATTGGCCGTTCGGGGAGGTTACCCGCATTAGTTCCGATGATTTTGAAAAGGCATCCTCGTTCGGAACAGCTCTTTCCTCGCACCCCGGGAGGAGCAGGATGCTGAGAACGGCGCTGAAAATGAAGGCTGAGCGGAAGAGCGTCGACACGACAGCAGTATACGTCTAACCAATCAGTCCCTCTGGCGCAGCAACTCTCAATTCTTGCGGTCCTATAGAATTGCGCGGTTCGTATGAATCCGGCAAAGGAGAGAACACCATGAAAGCGCACATTCGAATTTTGTTCATGGCCGGGGTCGTTTGCTTCGTTCTTGGCGCGGGCGCGGTCTGGGTGGGGCGGATGGCCGCAAACGCAGCCAGTCCGCAGGCTACAGCGAGTTCTTCGACCGCAGAAGATGAAGGCGAAAAAGACAGCATGAGCGAGAAGAACGACCAGCACATCAAGATTGCCGATCGCACCAAGTCTTACCTTGCGGTCGTTACCAGCAAGAACGCCCTCAAAGTGGATGGCTCCGCGGTGACCCAGCCGGTGACGCTGGCCCCAGGGTCGGGCGTGCAAGGCGACCTACCGGAGAACACCAGCAGCCCGGACTTGGGGTATCCACACACGCTGACCATGTGCTGGAATGCCGATCAAGTGACGGTGCAGGAATCGGTGGACGGGAAGACGTGGTTCCCCAATATGGCTGTTCAGGCCGCCAAGGATACCGGCATCATGGCCGTGGGCATTGGCTGCATGAGCGTTCCGCCGGCGCGGTTCGTAAAATGGACTTCGCAGGACTACATGTTCCAGAAAGCAGCCGGAATGTTTCAAGCCAGCTACTGAACACGCGAGCCGTTTCCGGTAGCGCCGGCGCTACGGTCAGTGCGACACTCGCGCCCTACTTGGCTTTAATCACCGTTTTGGCCGAGCCCATATTCTCGTAGCGGTCGTAGGCCCGCACCACCACGACGTGCTCGACGCCTCGAGCGTCCTGGTTCTTCGCGCCCAGCGGGCCTGCGGGTGCCGGAACGGTGAAATCGTAGCTTTCCGTTTTGGCATCGGAAAGCTGACCGATGGGTTCAACAAATTGCCAGTCGGCGGCGTCGATCGAGTACTGCACCCGCTCAATAGGCGAGAAACTGTCCACGGCGCGAAAGGTTACGTGGATTGGGCCGCTCTGCAGTGACGCGCTGAGGCCTTCGATTTGGGGCGGCGTGGTATCGACTTCGAACCGCGCGCTCTCTTTTGCCGAGGTTAGCGCTTCGCCAGGAGAATGCGAGGGCGCATCCGAGGCTACCACTTTCACGGTATAGCCGTCGTCCGGCAGCAGCGCGGCGTCGAAGGAATAGAACTTGTCGGTGAGGTTGTCCTTGAGCAGCAGCCAGCGTGTTTCGCCGTCGCCGCGGTAATAAACCGAGTAAACCATTTGGTCGTCGTTGTCGTCGTGAACGCTCCACTTCACGCCGATGGAACTCGCATCATGAATCGTGGGGACCGGGATCTCATAGTGCGGCTGGCCCTGATTGCCGCCTACATTGGTGTCGGGCTGCTTGGGGAGCGGCTGATAGCGCACACCCACCTGTACGGCGATGTCGTCGAAATCCGGCGCGACGTTCTTGGGAAGATAGTTCAAGAGCACGCTTTCCACGCCGGGCGCGGGATCACCCGCGTGCAGCACGGCCTTCCACTGAACAAACCGGGCGGCCGGGACCTTGACTTCGGCGTCTTTCTGCAAGCTTATTTGTTCCCAGGGGCTCCAGTTGCGGTCGGGATTGTCCACGTTGCCGCTGCGGGCAAAGAGGTCGACGTTGCCTTGGCCGCGGAATTCCGCGCGGCCCCAGCGGGAGAAAATGTGCGCATCGAAAACGTCGCTCTCGTAAGTGCCTTCGGATTCAGGCGCCGCGCTCAACAGAAAAACCTTTCCCAGATTGCTGGTCGAAGCGTAGAGGCCGCCGTTTGGCGCTTTGGCGAAGCCGGTCACTTGCGAAGCGCTGGCCTTGAGCAGGTCGATGAACTGGTCTTCGCCGCTGATGGCGAAAACGTGTCCGCGGTTTCCGGTACCGGCCAGCAGGCGCCCATGCTGATCGAACGCCAGCGCGTAAACCAAATCTTCACGCGAGGTCCACAAGCGGGTGGGAGAGCCGTCAGGAGCAATGCGATAGATTTCAGAACCGCCGGTGACGCCAACTCCGGGTGCGGGGAACGTGCCCATGGCGACGGGACCGGCTGGAGCCACGTTGGTGATGACGATGCCAGTTTGAGGCCCGGCGGCATGACCGGCCGTGGGGCTCGGTTCGGGAGCGATGATGAAAGGGGCGGGAGTTGTTCCCGGATGCTTTTCCCCGACGCCCGCCGCGTAGATGTTGCCGGCCGTGTCGAGCGCCAGCGCGGTGATTTCCTTCTTGGGCGCGCTATAGAGGACGAAAGCCTTGCCATCGGTTGCGATGCGGTACACCAGGCCGCTGCCGTCGGAGCCGGCGATCAGGCTGCCTTGGGCATCGAGCGCCAGCACGCGGATATGGGCTTCGTCGCTGGTGAAAAAGACTGAGTGCTCGCCCTTGGGCGTGACGCGAAAGATCTCGCCGTGATCGCCGGTAGCTACGTAGAGATTGCCGGAGTCATCCACCGCCAGATCCCAAATGTATTTGGTGGCAGGATCGAAGTAGATGGACGAACTCCAGTCCGCTGTCGAAGGCTTTTTCGTATCGGTGCTTTTTCCCGCGGCGGCCTGGCGGTGTTCGATCTTGTAGACTTTGCCGTCGGGATTGGTGGCGGCGTAGATCGTGCCATTCTTATCCACGACGAGGGCCTGCACTTGCAGTTCCTGAGGCTCGAAGATGGTGGTTGACTGGCCCTCCGGCGTGATGCGATAAACGCGGGCCGGGGCGCCGGCGGCGGCGTAGAGGTTGCCTTGGGCGTCCGCCGCGATCGACCAAACGTAAGCCGACGGAGTGGTGGAGAGCGCCTTAAACGCCGGCGCGAGTTCCAGACCGCCGGTGCTGCGAATGGCGACGCCTTGGGCTGTGCCTTTGGTTAGATCGTCGAATTTCGACTGCTCCCAGGTACGGGTGCCTTCGGCAAGAGCGAGGGCGGCGGATAAAAGAATGCAGAGAAGGCCGGAGATTTTTCGCAGGCGAGCGTCCAAGTTTATCCTCGATCCGAATTTCTGAGCGGAACTACGCGGGCGAGGCGCCCGCGCCACATGACTTCTACTTGATATTGATGGTCAAAACATGAGCGCCGGAGACTACGTACTCGAGTGCGGGCGTGGCGGATTCGTTGACCGAGGATTCGGCCTGCACCACCATTTCCTGGGTGCCGCGCATGCCGTCCATCACATTCATGATGGAAAGGGGCAGGGCGGGCATGACTTTGTCGGCCACTAACGCCTCGGGATCGGCCTCCAGCAGCGAAACATAGATGCGGTTGTTGACGTGCTCCTTGTTCAGCACGGCAATGGTGGAGGCCAGATCGAGCTTGCGCCCGAACACCGGGATGTTGTGGCGAAGGCGGTCCAGAGTATCGCCATCGCTGACCAGAATGCGCAACGGGCCCTTGGAAATGGACGTCGGAATGTGAATAGGAATCTGGCGCACCACGGGGTCGCCGCGATAGGGGCGAAGCAGAGCTTCGATCATGATTTCGCTGCCGGGGCGGGCTTCGGTCACATCGGTGCGCGCGCTTTCCAGCTGCGCCCAGCGGCGGTCGTGGACAATTTCAAAATCCAGTTGCACCCCGCGCACTCCGGGAGTGTTGTAGGGATTGTCGTAAATGCGGGCAAAATCCTCGCCGAGAGAGAGCGCGGCCAGAATCGCGGCGGGCTGGCCGCCGTCCGATGGGGCAAACATGTTCTGCACGGTTACATCCGGATAACCTTCCACGCTGATGTGGCCGTCCATACGGTAGGTGGTTTCTTCGCCGTACTCGTTGACTCCATGCAAAGCGTTGAACACGGTCGCCATCATGGCGACGGGGCTAAGCTGGGCGTTGTTGAGCACTTCGTAGTGAAATTGCCGGGGGGCCAGCCCGCCGCGGATGGTGAGGGTCACGGGAATCATGTCCGGCTTCTTGCCGAATTCGCCGAGCAGGCCGGTATGGCGATCCTGCACGAACGCGCCGACGGGCTCGGTGGCGTTCACGATCTTGAAGGCGTTTAGCGGCGAGGCCAACGTCGCGACCACGTCCGCCTTGGTCATGGGCAGGTCCACCATGCCGTACTGCAGCAAGGGATGGCCGCAGGCCAGTAGATTGTGGGCGTCCATGTAGGTGACGGTGCAAGTGGCGGAGATATCCATATCGCCGCGCACCAGAATGGCGCTGATGGCGGAGCCTGGTTCAAGCGGTTCCGGCTGCTTGGCATCGCTGACCGACCCCACTCCTGTCACCGGCACGATTCCGGCGGCGGCGAACTGCGGAGCGAAGCGCTGAATCGCCTCCTGCGAGAAGCCGTCGAACACCAAGGGAGTCTCAATTGGCCGTAGATAGTTGGCAAAGTCCTGCGTGGGCGTGCTCGAGGCATCCGGGCTGGAAGTCTTGCTGGGCACGGCGGCCGAGGTTTTGGCCAGGGCCGGGTTGGCCTCCGGCGACCGGTCCATGGCGTTGATCTCCAACATTTCTCCGATGGGAGTCACGCCGGCAATCGGTTCCTTGGAGAATTCGCCGATGCGAAAGGCAATGGCGCCGGCCAGCTTACCGTTGAGGTAAACCGGGCTGCCGCTCATGCCGGCGACCACGCCGGTGTATTCCACCTTGGCGCCGCTTAGGCGGACCAGGATGACATCGCCCTTGGGGCCGTTGACGTTGGTCAGAATGCCAAGCACTTCAACGTCCATGGGCTCGGGCTTGGTGCCCTGAAATACCGTGTAGGCGACGCCCCGCATGCCCGCGTGAATCTCGCTCAGGGGGATGGTTTCGTAGGATTTAGCGATTTGCGCCTGCGTCGCAACGGAAACCAGAAGGCCCAGCAAAAAGCATGATCCGGCGCGCGTAAGGGCGGTTTGTCGCATAAATGTTCCCCGGAAGGCCGGCATCCGGCCTTTCATCAAAACTCGCACTTCGCGCGTCGTATTCGGATTGCCAGGGAGGGGAGCGGCCAGAGCCGAGCAAAACATCCCATTCGCGAAGCTCTGCGTCTATACTAGCACAAGGTTTTCGCGAGGGATTCCATGTTTTCCACTCGTTTCAAGCACAACGGCGGGCTAATCCGCAAGTATTTCGCCTGTATCTCATTGCTGGCTTTCGCCTTGGCTGGGTTCGCCAGCGCTAGCCCTGCATTCGCGCAGGATCAACCGGCGGCACCGCAAGACAATGGGCAGCAGAAGGGCACGGAGGCGCCTCCGGCGGCCGGCGGCCCGACTGGGGACGTTGGCCCCTATGCGGTTCCGAAGAAGAAGGAAGAGCCTCCGCCGCCCCCGCCGGAAAAGCCCAAAAAGATCGAGGGCATGCCCGACTATTCCATCCACGTGAGCGTGCCGCTGGTCGAAGTGCCGGTACTGGTGACGACCAAGGACGGCCAGTTCATCCCCAACCTGAAGCAGGAAAATTTTCGGGTGTACGAAGACGGGGTGCAGCAGAACATCACGAACTTTGGCGTGTCAGAGGCGCCCATCACCGCGGTTGTGCTGGTGGAATTCGCGAGCATCTACTACGGCTTCACCATGGAGGCCCTGCAGGCTTCCTACACGTTCGTGAGCCAACTGAAGAAGAATGACTACATCGCGGTGGTCTCCTACGATTTGAAGCCACATATCCTGGCGGATTTTACGCAGGACAAAGCGGCGGCTTATGCGGGATTGGGCCAATTGACCATGCCCATGTTTGCGGAGACCAACCTTTTCGATGCTCTCTACGACACGCTGGACAGGATCGACAACATTGAGGGGCACAAATACGTGATCTTGATCAGCACCGGGTTTGACAGCTTCAGCAAGCTGAACTTGGATCAGATTCTCAAGAAGGTCAAGAACACCAAGGATGTCACTATTTTTCCGGTGAGCATTGGCTGGGCGCTGCGGGCTTATTGCGAAGCCAACCATTGCACCAGCTACCTGCGCGGGCAGGTTCCCGCCAACGAGATGGACTATCTGCAGGCAGACAACGAAATGCAGACGTTTGCCCGTTTGACCGGAGGCCGGTTCTACCAGCCCCATTTCGAGCAGGATATGCCTTCGATCTTTCACGAGATTATCGGCGACATTCGCAGCCAGTACAATCTGGGCTATCGCCCCACTAATGCGAGGCTCGATGGCACCTATCGCAAACTGAAAGTGGAAGTCGTGGCTCCCGATGGAGGCGCCCTTAAGATCGAGGACCAGCACCACAAGAATGTGAAATTTCAGGTGGTTGCGCGCGAGGGCTACACCGCGAAGCACACTGTGGAATAGCTCAATGAACGTGGGCGATTTGGTCGAGAAGAAATAGGACGGCCACGCCGACGAAGACGACCAGCGCCATGCCCACTCCGGGCTCCTGGTTCACTTCGGGGATAAGGTCGGACGCGGCGATATAGATCGTCACTCCCGCCGAGATCGGCAGCCCGAATCCCACTTCGTGACGCAAAAGCACCATGGTGAGAACCCCGGCCAGCGTGGCCGCACCCAGAAGCCCGGAAGCGCCCCACGCGCTGCGGCGGCTTTGGCCGCTGGCCAGCATGACTGAAGCCACCGTAAAACCCTCCGGAATCTTGTGCAGGAAGATGGCGAGAAAAATGATCCATCCCAGCCAGTTGGAAACTAGAAATCCCGACGCGATGGCAATGCCGTCGAAGAACGTGTGAATGATCAAGCCGATCAGAATGGAAAACCCCCGGTGGCTGTGAACGAATTCCGCGCGATGGGTTTCCTCGCCAAAGTGGAAATGCGGGGTGACCGTGTGCTCGAAGAAATGAATGATCAGATAGCCGAGCAGAATTAGATACGCCGCGCGATTGCCGCTCAATTGCAGGCTGGCCGGGACAACCTCCACGATCGCGGTTGCCAGCATGAAACCCGCGCCCAGCGCCACAAAATACTTAAGGTAGGACCGTTCCCAATGCCGGTAAACGATGATGGCGCCGCCGAAAACATTGGCCAGAGCCGCTGTGAGGCCAAGGACGATGCTGAGCGCAATGGAGTGCATGCTCGTGGCTTAACCGCTGTGCCGAATGTGCATGACGTCGCCATCCTGCACAATGTAATCTTTGCCTTCGAGCCGCAGCGCACCTTTGGCACGGGCGTTGGCTTCGGAGCCGGCTTCGAGGAGTTGATCCCAGCGGATGGTCTCGGCGCGAATGAAATGATGCTCCAGATCGGAATGGATGGCGCCAGCGCCTTGCTGGGCGCGGGTGTTCTTGGGGATGGTCCAGGCGCGGCATTCGTCCTCGCCGGCGGTGAAGAACGAAATCAGCCCCAACAGAGTGTAGGTGGTTCGAATCAAGCGGACCAGGCCGCTTTCGGTCAGGCCGTAGCTGGCGAGGAATTCCGCGGCGTCGGCATCGCTCATCTCGGCTAGTTCCGCTTCCACCTTGCCGCAGATCGCCGTGGCGGCGGCATTAGGGCGCGAAGCGACCTCGATTAGCTTGTATTTGCTCGCGGCTACTTCGAGTTCCTTGCCGAGTTCGGTGCTCTCGCTCACGTTCAGCACGTAGAGCATGGGCTTCTCGCTGAGAAACATGAAACCTTTCAACCGCTTCTTGTCCTCGGCGGTCATCTCCAGTTCGCGCAACGGGCGCTCCGAGCCGAGATGAGCATTGGCGCGCGTCAGCAGTTCGAACTCTTTTTCCAGTTCGGGCGAGCGCATCTTCTTCAGGTCTTTCTCCAGGCGCTCAAGCCGTTTTTCAATCTGGCCGAGATCGCTGACCATCAAGTCGAACTCGACGTTCTTGATATCACGCAGCGGATCGATAGGCCCAACGTGCGGAATAGAAGGATCGTCGAAAGCGCGAACGACGTGGGCGAGCGCGTCCACATTTCTCAAATGGCCGATGTAGCTGGTCTCCTTGAGGGCTTCCTGGCCGATGGCGCCCACGTCTACGTATTCCACGGAGGCGTGCGTCAGCTTCTTCGGGTTGTAGAGCGCCGCCAGCCGGTCGAGCCGGTCGTCCGGGACTTTGGCGACTCCCATGTGCGCCTCGCGTGGGTTGGCGTAAGCCTGGTCGGAGAGCCGCGCCTTGGTAAGGATGCGAAACAGCGATGTCTTGCCTACCTGGGGCAGGCCGATGATGCCGGTTTTCATAAGGGCAAAGAGATAATAGCAGGCAATCTAAGCCGACGGCCGTGAGGTCAGATACGCGGCGAACAGTCCCAAAACCAGAACTCCGCCTTCGGCTCGGGTTGACCAGACGTGCAGGAAATCGAACTGCATGCGGATGGCATTGTCGGCCGGCAGAGAAGCAATTTCTCCCGCGGCAGCGCGGAGCGTGTCCATGCGGGGGATGATGCCGAATTGCGAGATGAGCGTGAGTATCAGCATGAAACAGATGAGCACATGGCGCGCGGCAAAGACATGTACACGTCCGTTAGTCAGGCGATTGTGGAGCATGGAGCTTGCGAGGAAGAGCACGCCGGACACGATCCCCATCCAGTGCAGGATGATCAGCGATTGGCGAACCACCAGACCGGCAAGGTGCTGCGTCGGCAAAACCGAGAACGCGGTTGCGGCGACCACGGGGAAAAATATGAGGCCGCCCACCCACACGATCAGAGCCAGTAGCATGAGGAAGCGCAGGAAGGACATGGCAGGACATTATGCTGGGGCGGGAGAATGAAAGCCAGGGGTTCCGACTGTTGTCATTCCGAGCCAGTCTTATCGGCGAGGAATCTGCTTCTTATGGCGAAACAGCAGATTCCTCGCGCGATACCGCCGCGCTTCGGAATGACAACTCCCCAGAGTATGTTCGCAATGCGCTCCGCCGGCAGCTACACCGGCACCGGTACACTCTCCACGATCTCGCGGATGGCCTGCTCGGCTTGTTCGGATTTCTTCAGAGTGGAAGAATACTGACTATCGGGTACTACGCGGTGGGCAAATACTGGAACCGCTAGCGGCTTGAAGTCTTCCGGAGTGCAGAAGTTGCGTCCATCGAGGAATGCCATGGCCTGGGCGGCGCGATAGAGCATCTGCGCGCCGCGGGGCGAGACGCCGAGGGAAAGATGCTCGGATGTGCGGGTCTTCGTGACAATGGCGAGCGCGTAGCCGACCAGCGAATCATCCACGCGCACCTGCGCCACCGCTTGCTGCATTTCCAGAACATCCACACCGCTAAGCACGGGCTGCATTGTGTCTAACTGAGCCGCGCCGGCTTCGGAGCGCAGAATCTCGCGTTCCGCCGCGGCATCGGGGTATCCCATGCGCAGCCGCATCAGGAAGCGGTCCAGCTGGGATTCGGGCAAAGGATAGGTTCCGTGATGTTCCACGGGGTTTTGCGTGGCGATGACCAGGAAAGGTTGCGGCAGCGGGTAGGAGTGCGCATCCACCGTGACCTGGCCTTCGTTCATGGCCTCGAGTAGAGCGGATTGCGTCTTGGGGGTGGTGCGGTTGATTTCATCGGCCAGCAATATGTTGGCGAAGACCGGGCCGCGCTTGAACTCAAACTCTTGCGCGACCGCGGAGTAGATCGAGATTCCCAGAACATCGCTGGGCAACAGGTCGCTGGTGAACTGCACGCGCTGGAAGCTGCAATCGAGCGCCCGCGCCAAGGCCTGGCCGAGCGTGGTTTTCCCCACCCCGGGAACGCCTTCGATGAGCAAATGCCCGCGCGCCAGCATGGAAACCAGGGCAAGGCGGATGATCTCGTTCTTGCCGCGAATGACCTTGCGCAGGGCGTTCTCCAAAAGAGCCGCGCGGTGGGCCACGGCAGTAGCGGTTTCCGGGGACATTGGAAGGATTTTACTATGAGGCGATGCGTCGACCGGAAGGAGAAAGCGTTACCAACGTCATGGCCGAGCTGTCAGCTCTCAGCTGTCAGCCTTCGGCTAAACCTGATCTTGTGCAGGCGGCCAGCATATTCGGGTTCGGCTGAAGGCTGACTGCTGATAGCTGACGGCTCGAACTTACTGCACAAACTCCGCCGGCCGTCCCGTGAGCCGCTCGATCCGTTTGGCGATCGGCGGGTGGGTGGAGAACAGGTTGCCGAAGTTCATCCCTAGCAAAGGCTGGATGATGAACAGGTGCGCGGTCGAGGGCGTGCCCATCATCGGAACCCGGCGCGAGTATGCGTCCAGTTTGGCGAGAGCGCTGGCCAAGGCGTACGGGTTGCCCGTGAAATGCGCGCCGGTGGCATCCGCCTGGTATTCGCGAGTGCGCGAAACCCAGAGCTGGATCAACATGGCCGCGAAGGGCGCCAGAATCAGCATGAGCAGCCCGCCAATGCCGCCGCCACGGCGGTTGCCCCGGCCGCCCCCGAAAAAGAAGCCGAAGCGCGACAAGTACGTAATGGCGCCGGCGATGGTGGCCGCTACCGAGCTGATCAAGATATCGCGGTTGTTCACGTGCCCAAGTTCATGCGCCAGCACGCCTTCCAGTTCCTCGTCGTTGAGCAAGTTGAGGATGCCTTGCGTCATGGCCACGGAAGCATGCTGCGGATTTCTGCCGGTAGCAAACGCATTGGGAGAATCCGTGGGAATCACGTACATCTTAGGCATGGGAATGCCGATTTTCTGGGTGAGCCGTTCGACCGCCTGATAGGCGCGCGGCAACTCTTCGCGGGTGACCGGCCGCGCGCGGTAGGTGGCGAGCGCAATCTTGTCGGAGTAGAAGTAGGCCACGAAGTTTATCACCCCGGCAATCACGAGAGCGATGAGCATGCCCTGCTGGCCGCCAAAGGCGTCCCCGATCAACATGAGGACTAAGGTCAACAGAACGAGCAAGAATGCGGTCTTGAATGCGTTTCCCATGAAGATTTCCTTACAGCTATATAGATGTCATGCTTGTTCGAAGGATTCACGCCTCTAGTTCGCCGCTCCCCGTTTGACGGCCCGCTCCAGCGTCTGGTCGAGTGCCGCTCTGGCTTTGTCGTACTCCTGCTGCGAGATGCCGCCTTGTTTGTGTTCAACTTCCAAAGCGAATAATTCCTCTTTCAAGGCTTCGAGCAGCAGGCCTGAGCGCCCCGAGGCCGCCGGTTTGAGCGTGGATGCGGCCCGGGGTTCGGCTTCGATCGCGACCGAATCCGTGGCCAGCGCCTGCATGGGCCGCCTGGCGATGTAAACCGCGCCGGCCGCCAGAACTAGCGCGAATCCACCCAGCAGCCACCAGCGATATCTATCCAGCGGATCGGGAGCCTCAATCGGCGGCCCGAGGCCACCGCCGGGACGATTGTCGGCCGCTTGTGTATCGGCAGCGGCAGGCGCGGCGCCGCCGTCGCCCTCCGCTCCCGCCGAATTTTGATCCTGCAGGATCCCGTTGCCGGAGATTGAGAAGGACAAAGCCTGTCCGGGATGAATGTTGGCGGCCACTTCGGCGTTGGCCTTGGGCTGGTCGGGAGGTTGTTTATCCTCATAAAGCCCGGCCTGCGCGGCGGTGAACTGCATTTCCTTGGGCAGGATTACGACAAAATGTTCCAGCGGATAGAGCGGCTTGGGATCGATTGTGGCGTTCCCGTTGTACGGCACGTGATAGGTGACTTGAAACTGAGTGGTGCCGGGGCGCAAAGGAAAAATAAAAGCGTAACGATCGCGTTCGGCTTGCGGAACCGGCGCCGACTCCACCCATTGGCCGCCCGCAGTCTGGGCCTGCGCCTGATCGATTTGCGCTCCCTCGGGGAGATAGAACTCAAAGTTCTGGTCGTTCATCTGGGTGCGCGGCGGCTGGGAGTCGTTATCGACGGCAAAAAGACGGCTGATGCCGAGCTGGCCTTGTCCGGCTTGCACGTACATCAAATCCGCGACTGGGCTCACGCCGGCGACCTTCTTGCTTACGTCGTAAACCTCCGCTTCCACCGAGGTGGTTCCCGGAGGCGCCATCTGGTGGTAAGTCACATCTTGATGAATCACGCGAATCAGATGCGGCCCTGCCGGGCCGTCGAGCTTGAAGCTGAACCGGCCCTGCGCGTCGGTCTTGGTGCGCGCGGCTTCGTCCATCCCTTGCGCCAGGTTAATCAGCACCACATCGTCACCGGCGGCGGGTTTGTTGGTGGTTCCGTTTTTCACCGTTCCGGTGAGGGTTTCGGCGGAGGCAAGGGGGGTCGCGGCGCACAACAGAAGGACTGCGAAAATTCTTGTGAGAGACTTCAAACTCTTGCTCCTTTATTTCCAGGGCCGCGGAGCCTGGCGGCCGCGGCGGTCGCGTTCACCTCTTCGAGGGATGCCATCTCTGCCAGCACAGCGGCGGCTTCCTCTTCCAGCGAGGCCTTCATGGCCTCGTAATCGGAATCGGGGAATTTGCCTGCCTTGTATTCGAAGTTGAGGTCCCGCAGGTTCTCGTAGATGGCTTCTTTGCGTTCGCGCAGATAGGCGAGCCGGGTCTTCTCCGGGCCCAGGTGCAATTCTCCTGGGAGATAGAAGACGTAGAACAGCACGGCCAGCGTGACCAGCGCGCATGCTAGCAAGGCTGAAGTCATAGATCTGTATCCTTCCTGGCTTGTTCGCGGAAGCGAGCCAACTCGGCGCCCGTGGCCGGCTCCACCGCATCTTCCGGCAGAATCAACGGGCGCTTTTTCCACGCCCGCACAATCAGCGCGACCGTAGCGAGTCCGAGTACCAGCACGAGGTACGGCATGACCCAGGCAACGCGGTCAAAACCCGCCGCCGTCGGCGCCAACAGCACGGTGGGGCCGTATTTCTGGACAAAGGCTTGCAGCACCAGGTCGTCGCTATCCCTGCGGTCAAGATTGCCGGCCAGCTCATCGCGCATGCGGCCGGAGACGGTGCAGCCCACGTGATTGCATTCGAGCAGCACCTGATTGCAGCCGCAAGTGCACATCAGCTTGTGACCCAGGTTTTCGAAGCGCGCTTCGTCTGCGCCGAGAAAGGCGAAGAGCGCCAGCGACAGCAGCGCCATTCCGAAGACGTGCTTGAGGCTGAAGTTGGGGGATGGCATCAGTCGCCCGCTCCGACAGGAACTGCCTCCACCCGTACCGCCGCCGCGACACGAACCGGGACCGCGCTCGGCACCAGCGCGATGACCGTGCCGGCAATGATGATCCACACTCCCACCCAGATCCACATTACCAGCGGATTGAGATGCGCTTTGATGATGGGCCGGCCGGTGTCTTCGTTCTGGCCTTCATACACGAGATAAAGATCTTCGTTGGGCGTGGAGCGGATCGCGGGCTTGGTCGAGGTTTGCTGGCTGGCCTTGTAGAAACGCCGCTCTGGATCAAGTGTCGCAATCTGCTGACCGCCCTTAAACACATCCATGATGGCCCATTCGCTGCCGTAATTGGGATTGTCCTCCTGCGTGTAAGAGCGACAGACCAGGGTATAGGCGCCGATGTTCATTTTGTCGCCGAATCCCATTTCCTGCTCTTTGTCTTGGTTGAAAGCCGATCCGGCAAAGCCAATCATCACCACGATCACGCCAAAATGAACGATGTAGCCACCATAGCGCCGCGTATTCCGGTGCGCCAGATGCACCATGGATCCCAGCAAAGACTGGCCCGTATGGCGGCGAATCACGCGACCGCCGCGTACGAACTCCGAGACGACCGTAAACGCGACAAGGGCCGAGAGCATGATCGTCATCAGGGAGTAGAGATACGAGATATCCTGCCATGGCTTCATGCCGAAGACCGAGCCCCAATTGGCCGGGGTTACTATCAAGAACAGGCCGATGGCCAACGCGCCCAGCGAAGGCCACAAGAAATTGCGCTTGATGCTTTCGAGGGAAGTCCTTCGCCAAGCGAGCAGCGGACCGACGGCAGTCAGCAACAACAGCAGCAACGCTACGGGGATGTTCACCCGATTGAAGAATGGCGGCCCAACCGTGATCTTGTGTCCCTGTACCCACTCCGAAAGGACGGGAAACAAGGTGCCCCACAGCACGGTGAAGCAGGCAACCAGCAAAAGAAGATTGTTGAACAGGAAACTCGATTCGCGCGAGACCAGCGACTCCAATTTATGTTCGCTACGCAGGTGCGAGCGATTCATCACGTAGAAATACAGGCAGACCAGGAAAATGATGGCCAGAAACGACACGAACCAGTCGCCAATCGAAGATTGCGCGAAGGCATGTACCGAACTGACCACGCCACTGCGCGTGAGGAACGTGCCGAAGATACACAGCCCGAACGTGGAGAAAATTAGCCACATATTCCAGGTCTTCAACATGCCGCGCTTTTCCTGCATCATCACCGAGTGCAGGAACGCGGTCCCGGTCAGCCACGGCATCAGCGAGGCATTCTCCACCGGATCCCATCCCCAATAACCGCCCCAGCCCAATACCCGGTACGCCCAATGCGCGCCGAGAAAAACTCCGCAGGTTAGAAAGCACCAAGTCACCATGGTCCAGCGGCGGGTGATGTGGATCCACTTCTCGCCCGGATACTTCATCGCCAGCGCGCCCAGTGCAAAAGCAAAGGGCACCGTGAAGCCCACGTAGCCGAGATAAAGCATGGGAGGATGAATGACCATCTCCGGATACTGCAGCAGCGGGTTCAGCCCGGCGCCGTCGGCTGCCAGCGGCCCCGAGCTTAGGACAAAAGGGCGAGCCGCGAAGTTCAGCAGCAACAGAAAGAACACTTGCACCGCCGAAATGATTACTGAAGCGTAAGCGAACAAGCGGCTGTCCACCTTGTAGCGCATCCGCAGAACCAATCCATACGCTGCCAGCAGCAGGGACCAGAAGAGCAGCGAACCCTCTTGCCCCGACCACAAGACCGCAAACTTATACGCGATGGGCAGATCGCGATTACTGTGCTGACGAATGTATTCGATGGAAAAGTTGTCTTGAAAAGCCGCGGTCACCAGCACTCCGGCAGCAAGCGCCACCACGGCAAAAGTCGCAATACCCGCCCGCCGCGCGGTCTCACCCAGCCGGTCCGAGCTTGATCCGTCAAGGACCAACGCCACGAACCCGGCTAAGAACGAGTAAGCACTCAACGCTAGCGCGAGGAGGAGCGCAAAACTGCCGATCAGGGACATGGGGAACCCTGGGGTATTTTTTCAGAAACAAACCGGGGACGCAACCGCGGGATCATGGCAAAGGTGCTTATGGCTGGATATTTAGGGTGCTAGGCGAGCGTCCACGCGGCTATGGCCGACCAACGAAGACAAACAAAACCTACGCAGTCTGACCCCCGAGTCAGGCCGCCGGGTTGCCAAATTCCCTGCAGCTACGCGCCCTGATGCCGCGCCGCGATTTCCCGCTCGGCGATCAGCCAATCCTCGCTCTCATGCCCTGGGGCGCATCCTCGCCGCTCGTACAGTTCATACGCGCGACGCCGGATTTCAGCCTCCAGGTCCGCGGGAGTGGGGTGATTGCCGTTGGTTCCAGGGCTGCTGGAAACCCCGGCCTTTGCAACCTGCTTTTTGAGGGAACTCCCATTCCTGGGAATCTTTGCTCTTGGCATACTCGGATACTCCTTATGGGTTCTAACGGTTTAGCAGCTCACTTAAGATGAATGAGCCGCATTTACGTTGCCTCACCCACAAACCGACGGGCCATAAACTGTAAGGGACGATTACCTGCATAATAAACGCAACGCCTGTGGATGTTCTACTGTTTAGAAGCAAAAAATTTTCTTAGACGAACCACTTTTTCTGCAGCTACGACCCTTCGGGTTGCTTAGAATCCATGTGCTCATTGAATCCAACTTTAGGGAGGTAATTTTTTGAGGGTAACCCGCCGCTGCACTCTTGGAGTGCTCGTCCTTGCCAGTCTGTCGGTTGGCGTTGTCGCTCGTGCGCAGGCGCCGGACTGCTCCCAGAACGGCGCCCCGCCCTTGGCCAACTGCCCGCCGAAGGCCGAACCGCAGCAAAAGGCCGAACCGCAGCAAAAGGCCGAACCGGCGAAGACCGACGCGGCCAAACCCGACCAGGCCAAGGCTGCCCCAGCGAAAATCGAGCCGAGGAAGGAGACGATTGTCGTCACCGGAACCTTTGAACCCCTCCCGGTGGACAGCGTCGACCGGTCCGTTTCCGTCATCGACACCCGCGAAGCCCCCTTGCTTTACACCCATTGGGTGGATTATTTGCAGCTCGATCCCTCCGTTGACCTTCAGCAACGAGCGCCAGACGGCGTGCAGGCCGACCTCACCATCCGCGGATCGACATTTGAGCAAACCTTGGTGTTGCTGAACGGCTTGCGCATGAACGATGTGCAGACGGCTCACCATGACATGGATGTGCCTTTGCCGTCGGATGCCATTGAACGCATCGAGATTCTTCGCGGCGCCGGGTCGACTTTCTATGGATCGGACGCCCTGGGCGGCGCCGTTAACTTTATTACCGGCCCACCCAAATACTCCGAGTTCCGCATGGGCGCGGACGTGGGGAATTTTGGTGTCAACCAGGAATCCTGGTCGGCTGCTTTTCTTTCCGGCCGGTGGGATGAACAGCTCAGCGCGGCGCGGGATTTTTCTACCGGCTTCATGACCGACCGCGATTACCGCAGCGAAACAGTTTTCTCCAACACCGGGATCGAGACTGGGCTGGGGCGCACGCTGCTCATGGTGGGCTATGGCGACAAGCCGTTCGGCGCCAATCAGTTCTACGGGAACTTCAATTCCTGGGAACTCACGCGATCGTGGTTCACCGGCCTGAAGCAGGATCTCGGCAAGAACATGGAATTTGATTTTGGCTATCGCCGCCATACCGACGAATTCGTCCTGCTACGCAACGATCCGGCGTACTACACCAACAACCACGCCGATGACAGTTGGCAGGCCGCGCTTCGCCGCAAGCAGGCGCTCGGCAAGAATTCGACTTTCTTCTATGGCGCGGAAGGATTCTACGACTCGATCGTCAGCAACAACCTGGGGCAACATCACCGCACGCGTACCGCGGTTTATATGGACTACGACGTGCGAGTGCTGGGCCGCCTCTCGCTTTCGCTCGGAGCGCGCGAGGAGATTTTCAGTTCCACGCGCGGCGAATTTAGTCCCAGCGTGGCCGCCGGTTACTGGCTGAGGGCCGGATTCAAGCTGAAAGGCAGCGCCAGCCACGCTTTCCGCCTGCCCACCTACACCGACCTCTATTACTCCGACCCCGCGACCGTCGGCAATCCTAACCTGCAGCCGGAAACCGCCTCGGACTATGAAGGCGGGCTGGTTTGGGATCGCGGCGGCCACTATGAAGCGGAAGTCACGGTCTTCGAGCGGCGGGAGCGAAATGGCATCGACTATGTGCGCGCTTCGCCGGCGGACATGTGGCACGCCGAAAACATCGACGTTCTGAACTTCACCGGAGTGGAAACTTCGCTCACCGTTCGCTTGCCGCGCCGCCAGCGCCTGCAATTCGCCTATACGGGCCTGTATGGCAACCTGCAATCGCTGAACGGGCTGCAATCGGAATACACCTCGAACTATCCCGTGGATGATGGCTCGGTGACCTGGCAGGGAATGTTGCCGGGAAGCGTCGTGGCCCGCACCCGCATCGGCGTGATTGATCGCTATAACGGCTATCGTTACGCACTTTGGGATCTGTCGGTGGCACGGGAGTTCCATTATGTCGCCGCGCACCTGGGGCTTTCCAATCTCACCAACACGCAATACCAGGAAATTCAGGGCGTGGCCATGCCTGGCCGCAGCGTAGTCTTCGGGTTGGAATTCATTCTTTCCAAGAAGAGCCGCTGAGGCTCGCGTTCCTTGTTCCGTGGTTGGTGCCATTCCGAACCTCGGCGTGCAAATCCTGCGCCGTTCCGGTTCGCGAAGCCCCGCGGCCTGCATTACACTTATTGAGACTCAGCGAATTATATCGCCTCACGAAGTATTGAGCGGAGGATGAAATGTCGTTCCGTCCCGTGTTCATCGCGGTTGTGATTGCCTTTGCCTTGGTGCTGGCCGCTTTCCTCATTAACCGAGCGCGCCCCAAGGCGGAGACGGAACAGCCGGAAGGAGCTTTCGTCCGCGCCACCGGCAAGTGCGCCGAATGCCATTCCCGCACCCAATACTCCATCGTGCACGAATACGAAATGAGCCGGCACGCGCAGAAGAATGTGAGCTGCCTCGACTGCCATCAGGCCGCGCCCGGCCAGGATAAGGAAGACCATCATGACTTTGTCATCGCCAAAGGTCACCTTACCGCGGCCAACTGCCGCAGTTGCCACGAGCAGATCTATCAGCAATTCACCCGCAGCCGTCACGCCGCTCCCGCCTGGGCCGCGATCTACGGAGAAAAAGGACTCACCCCCGAGCAAGTGAATTTCTCGGAAACCTATCAGCCCGGCGGAACCCGCCGCCCTCCGCACCCGTTCGTGCAAGCCGAAGGCGGGTCGGCGATGATCAGCGGCTGCGAGCAATGCCACAGCATCGGCAAGCCTAATCCGGACGGCACGATCGGCACCTGCACCAATTGCCACACCCGCCATACCAGTTCAGTCGCCATCGCGCGCCTTCCCAGCACCTGCGGCCAGTGCCATATGGGCCCGGATCACTCGCAAATGGAGATTTACGACGAGTCCAAGCACGGCTTGATGTTTGCCGCGCAAGAGAAACTGCTGAATCTTGACGCCGAGCCCGACAAACTCACCACCCGCGACATGTTTGTCCCCACCTGCGCCACCTGCCACATGAGTGGCATCAACGGCCTGGGCGTGACCCACGATCCTTCCGAGCGGCTTTCTTATTACCTAGCCAACGCGATGACCGAAAAGCGGCCCAACTACGCGCAGGCGCAAGCCAAGATGAAACAAGTTTGCGGCCAGTGCCATACCGAAGACGTAGTCAATCGCGTCTACGACCAGGCGGAGAAAGTGGTGCAGACTACCAATCAGCGAGTGTCTGCCGCCAAAGCAATCGTGGACGGACTGCGCGCCGACGGCCTGCTCAAAGGGCCGCCATTCTCCCAGCCCATCGACTTCCTGTATTTCGATTTCTGGCACTACGACGGCCGCACCGCCAAACACGGCGCGTTCATGGGAGGCGCCGACTTTGTCCAGTGGCACGGCAACTATCCCATGCTGAAAAAGATGGTGGAGTTGCAAGCCGCCGCCGATGAGCTGAGGAGAAATCGTGCTCACCAGAAATAACCCCTGGTGGGCCCAGCCCTGGTTCTTGGTGGAAGCCTTCGCAATGGCGAACCTCGGCTTTCTCACCCTCGATATCTATCTCGCCCATTCGGTCAACGGGTTCCGCCGGGAAGCGGAATACATCCCACTATATTTCTCAGCGGCGACGCCAGTCGTTCTGCTGCTCGGGCTGCTCCTTCGCCGGCGCTGGATTGCGGTGTGGAAGGATCTCGGCTATCTGGTGGGATGGCTTGCCATTCCCATCGGCCTGGCCGGAGTCATATTTCATTTGGACAGTTCTTTTTTCTACGAACGCACCCTCCGCAGTCTCACCTATTCGGCGCCTTTTGCCGCGCCCCTGGCCTATACCGGGCTAGGGTTCTTGCTCCTGGTCAATCGCATGGTGGAGTCGAATACCGTCGAGTGGGCGCAGTGGATCTTGTTCTTAACCTTGGGCGGGTTCGTGGGAAATTTCGTCTTCAGCCTCAGCGATCACGCGGAAAACGGTTTTTTCAACCGCTTGGAGTGGATTCCGGTTGTGGCCAGCGCCTTGGCCGTTGGATTTCTCGCGACCTGTCTGGTTTCTCGCCAGCCTCGAAACTTCGTGGGGCTGTGCGGAGCCGTTCTTCTGCTCGAGTCCGCTGTCGGCGTGTGGGGTTTCCTATTACACGCCGATAGGAACCTGGCCGGCCCCTCGACTCACCTGTTCAAGAACTTGATCTACGGCGCGCCTCCCATGGCTCCGCTGTTGTTCCCCAATCTTGCCGTCTTGGGTTTGATTGCTCTATTGCAGTTGGGAAGGCTCACTTCCTGAAGGGCTCATTCTTCTATTTTCGGCCCGCCCATCGCCACCGAAGCTCCGCGACAGCCCGGCAATTGGCCCTTTGCGCTTTGTTATAATCGCCCTGGTGCGCGAGGCGCTATCGTCTAGGGGTTAGGACGGAAGATTCTCAATCTTCAAACACGGGTTCGATTCCCGTTAGCGCTACCAACTATCATCCGCTAAAGCCCGCTAAATCAGCGGGTTTTCTTTTTGTTCCAAAAGCTTCCTGGCCCTCGCTAGCGGTGCTTGGCGTCAATCGTGGTACACAAAATGGTACACAGTCCGCTGGGTGTTTCCCCCGAATCACATGGAACTCTTGCCAGTAAGAGAAAGCAAGAAAGAACGGGCCGCGTATGAGCAGATGAAGAAGGCTGTGCGATACTGCTGAGCGTCGGAGGTTGGCTCATGGCAGCAACCAAGGTGCCGAAATAGGTGGTGTAGAACGCGGGGCTCAACTGGGCGGCGTTCATCGCCCAGAAGCGGCGGTACTTCCTCTGGTAGTCGGGCGCGGTCGCTTGACCCACGTTTTGGATGAGCCACTCGTAGTTCGTGACACGGTCAGTTTGTCTGGCGGCCTACCTTCGGATCGGCGCAGTGAATCGCCTTGGCTGCAAAGAGGAATTGGCAGAAAGTGGCCGCACTGGTGGCCAAGGATACTCAGGGGGCGCTCTTGGGCAGCACAGCCGTGAAGAAGCTGCCTTTGGGACTGGAAGAAGTGAGTTCCAATCTCCCTCCGTGCGCTCCCGCAATCCACAGCCCAATCGCCAAACCGAGACCGGCCCCACCGCTTCCGTTGTTGTCGCTGCGAGAGCGCGCCTTGTCCGCGCGGAAGAACCGTTCGAAAATCCGGCACTGTAGCTCGGCGGCAACGCCCGGTCCGGAGTCCTGGACCGTCAAACGGTACTGTCCGTCTTCCTCGCTGCAGCGCAAGGAGATTGATCCGCCTTCGGGAGTGTACTTTATGGCGTTATCCAGCAGATTCAACAGCATTCGACGGAGAAGAGACTCGTCCGCACGAATGGGTAACTCTGTTTGGGCTTCACATGAAAGTGCAATTTTCCGGGCAGCGGCAAGCGTCCGCACGTTCCTTGAACATTCCTCAACCAGCTCATCCAGATAAAAGTCAGTGAGCGCCAGAGGATATTGGCCGGCATCCGCCCGCGCCAGCGTGAACAGATCCTCAACGATATGTTTGAGCCGCTTTGCTTCCTGCCGCAGAATTTCCAACGACTCCCGGTATTCTCGCGGAGTGCGCTGCTGCTGAGCTAGCGCGACCTCCGCCTCGCCACACAAAATGGCAACGGGCGTACGCAGTTCGTGGGAAGCGTCCGCAACAAATCGGCGTTGCCGCTCGAATGACTGACTGAGCCGATCGAGCAATTCATTGAATGAACCTGCCAAGTGCCCGAGTTCGTCCCGCGGATTTTCGACCTTGAGTCTCTGGTAGAGGTTCTCGGCGCCCATGCGGCTGGCCTGGGAGCTCATGGCCACTACGGGAGCAAGACTTCGTCGCGCAAGGAGATATCCGCCAGCACCAGCGAGGAGAATGGCTAAGGGAATGACAATCCAGAAAGTATCCACCAGAGTCGCAAGGAACTCTCTCTGCTGGCGAAGAGACTGCAGAACGATCAGAGTTGCCGGCTGTTGCTTGACTAAGAAATGTCGTACATAGCTCCGGTATTGGTGCCGGCTTAGGTGGAGCGAACGGAATGTTTCGGAAGAAGAGACCAGCGTGCGCAAGGATGAGGCGAGCATTTCGCGACTCGGATTCGAGAATTCTTCGGCCTCGCTATAGCCCTCTGAAGCGCCCAGCAGACTACCGTTCGCATCGTAGACCACGAAAGATACCTCTCGAAAACGGTGCTCTGAGATGGCTGCCGCGATTCCGGCGCTCACACCGGCGGGATTAGTTGCCAGTTCGGCGTTGACGGTTGAGAGAAACGAGTCGGCCAGTTCGATCGCGTTGGCATCGGCCCGTCGAATGACATTCTGGCGAAGAACGAAATAGATCCCTGCGGCCAGCGCGACCAGGACGATCGTCATCGACAGGGTGTACCACAGGGTCAAACGAATGCGCACGGAGCTAAACATCGTCGCGGCTCCGCACAGCGGTTTGTTTCGGCTCCGGGGTCTCTCCATTTAAGGTAAGAATGTAGCCTACACCCCGTCGCGTGTGCAGCAATGGTTTAGCAAAACCGACGTCGATTTTTCGCCGAATCCGGTTGATATACACTTCGATCAGATTCGAGAAGGGATCGAATTCTTCGTCCCAAACGTGCTCAGAAATCTCCGCACGGCCTACAACCCGGCCGGCCTCGCGCGCCAGGAATTCCACCAACGCGTATTCTTTGGCGGTCATAGGAATGGCCTTGCCGCCGCGCTCGAC
>Ga0209415_10004216_pt1 | contig 26442 bp, 26 predicted proteins | sample PeaSoiSIISIP2007_FD_187696 | JGI IMG/M metagenome (GOLD analysis project Ga0209415, IMG submission 187696) | Peat soil microbial communities from Weissenstadt, Germany - SII-SIP-2007 (SPAdes) (version 2) | ecosystem: Environmental > Terrestrial > Soil > Wetlands > Peat | place: Germany... | reverse complement strand
GGCGTCCGCCGGCGCGTTCGCGCTGCTGGCCGCCGCGGCGGCCGCCGCCGCGCGCCCGGACCCCGGGCCCGAGATGCTGGCCCGCCGCCTGGCCCGCCTCGGGGCCGCGCCGCCCGCCCTCCTGTTCCACGACGAGTCGCCCGCCGCGACGATCACCGGCGCGGAGCTCGGAGGCCGGCCCGTGCTGTTCATCAACGGCATCCTGACGTCGGGCCGCGGAGTCGCCGGGGACCTGATGGCGGTGCTGCCCGACCTGCTCGTCGAGGATCCGCGCTCCGCCCTCGTCATCTGCTTCGGCGCCGGCAACACGTTCCGCGCCGCGTCCCTGCTCGTGGGCTCCGTCGACGCCGTCGAGCTCGTCGCCGACGTCGTGCGCCGCGCGCCGTTCTTCCACGCGGACGCGGCCGCCTACCTGGACAGGCCGGAAAACGCGGTCCACATCGAGGACGGCCGCAGCTACCTCCTGCGCGCGCGCAAGCGCTACGACATGATCGTCGTCGACGCCACGCCTCCGCTCTACAGCGCCGGCGCGGTCAACCTGTACACGCGCGAGTTCTTCGACCTCGCGCGGAGCCGGCTCTCCGACGGCGGCGTCATGGCGCTGTGGCTGCCGACGCTCTCCTTCGAGAGCGACTACTGGCGCATCCTCAGCGCGTTCTGCGGCTCGTTCGAGCACGCCGCGGTCTGGCAGGCCCGCGGGATGCCCGGCTTCCTCGTGTTCGGCTCGCCGCGGCCGCTGGACTGGTCGCCGAAGGTCATGGCGAGGCGCCTGCGCGCGCGCGCGCCCGGCGTCGCGGAATGGCGGGAGATCGACGAGCGCTACCTCGGCGGCGGCTTCCGGCTCGGCGACGACGACCTGCGCGCCTACGCGCGGCGCTACGAGCCGCTGACCGACGACCGCCCGACGGTCGAGTTCCCCCTCGCCCGCTTCTGGCGCCGCGAGCCGCTCGAGACGAACGTCGACTTTCTCGCGAAGGCGCTGCGTCCCTCCGCCGCCTCGGGCGCTCCGCTTGGCGGCCCCGCCCGCGAAATGCCATAATCGTTCGACGGTAGCGTGGCTGAGCGGTCAAAAGCACCGGTCTGTAAAACCGGCGGCAATAGCCTACATAGGTTCGAATCCTATCGCTACCACCGTTTTCTCGACGAGGAATCGTCCATTACCGCAAACTCGACTTTGTCCGAGTTTGCGGTTTTTTGCTGGTTTTTGGCCTCATCTCGACACTCATCTCGACAAGCTTTTTTCCCGAGCCTCGGACCGGTGACAGTTTTCGGCACACAAATCTGACCCAAGACGGGGTGTCTGTTGGCGCGTTCAGCAGAGTTCCATCCCTGCCCGAAGACCTGGAAATTGGAGGCAAGCACCGGACGTAAGCTGATAACTGTCGCCATTTGACCCACGGACTCCAGCATCAGTCATTCATGATATGATGGATTGTCGAGTGATAGTAGGGAGTTGGCCGATGAAAACAAAAACATTCTTGGGACTATTCATTGAAGAAGCTGCCCGAGGGGGTCACGTCTACTCCGCCGCGCTCAGCGACTTCGCGTAGGCCTGGATCGCCTCCGAGAACACCCGGTCGCGCGTCACGTCCTCGCCCGTCTGACGCGTGCGCTTGCTGCCCAGCTTCGTCACGGCGTCGTAGTCCGTCATCGTCAGGTTCACCGCGATCGCGATCGTCTTCGGCGGCCGGCCGCCGCGCGTTCCGGCTCCCGGTTCCAGCGTCTCGGCTCCGTCCATGCTCGTCCTCCTCGCTTAATGTTTGCCGGGCAGGTGAGGGACTTCCCCTCCGTTTTACCGCGACTGGCTACCGCGCTGCCCGCAAAGCGTCCGCACTTACATATCCGGCGACTTCGCCGATCGGTCCGCGAGATCGGGCCGGAAACGTTTACGCTGGGCGCGCAGGGAGGTGACAACTGCCTCGTGCCGCTTCTTCTCCAGATCGCCGATCTCCGACTCCCGCCACCATTTCTTCTTGAGGATGTGTCGGTTCCCTGGGTAACGGACGACGCTCAACGCGTACTCCAACTCGTCCTTGCGCTCGATCTGCTCCCACTTCTCGCGCCTGACCTCAGTCTCGCGCGCGATGAGGATGTCCAGCGGGTCTTGATCTTCGAGTCGATGGGACGGCGGATCGAAGGAGGCCGTCTCGTCCTCGAATCCCTGGGCATCCGAGTCCGCCGGCAGGTCGACGGCGTCGTCCAGCGAGCCGTGCTTGTCCCGGAAGTTGGCCTGCGCCTCCAAGTAGTTCCGCGCGTTGCCGACCAGGGCCGTGAAGAACCCCGGGACAGTCGCGCTGCCGACCAGGAGTTCGCGGAAAGTCTCCGCGACGACGACCTCGGCCGCGGCTTCGTTGCCCACGATCGCGAGCGCGGCGCGCAGGGCCTGGTGGCGCTTCCTCCGGAGGAAAGCCTCGGCTTCCCGGTAGCGGCGGTCCCGGTCGCGCCTCGCTTGGCGCACGAGTCCGGCCAGGAACTGCGGCGCGTGCTCGTCCCAGTGATTGAGCCCCCGAGCCTCGCGGGTGATCTTCTCCTCGCGCATCTCGCCGAGGAGATCGAGCGCGACGTCTCCGGGGCTCTTGTTGGGCTGCAACCGGATCAGGAGCGCGGCGGCGCGGCGGGCGAGAGCGGCGTCTTGCGGCTGCGGCAGGACGACGGGAACGGCGACGGTGTACGCGTGGGCCATGTTGGCACCAACCCTGCCTGCCCCGGTCTTCCGGAGGTTCGGCTGGATTCGAGCGCCGGGCAATGCCCGGTTCGCCCTGTCGATCGGCGCTTGAGCGCCCGCGCGGGAGCCGAGCGAGAGCTCGGCTGGCGCGAGGCGCGGCTCTGTCGCCAGAGCCCGGAGGCTTCACCCCCGTTCGTATCGGACCTGGAGTCCGAAGCGCCGATCGAAAATCGGATCGAGCGCCGCCTCAGCTCATGGGCTTTGGACGGTCCTGGGATTCGAGGAACCGGGCGAGCCTCTGGCGGAACCGCCGCCCGCCTTCCTGCGTGAAGGCGGCGACCGGCCGGCCGCCGTTGAAGCGGATCTCGTCCAGGCGCCCGCTGCCGAGCTTCTCGCACAGCGCGCGCAAAGTCTCCCACTGCGCGTCGATTCCTGGTTGCGCGTCCGCCGCGGCGCTCCCCTTCGGTCCGAACGGGAAGCTGCGCTGGACCGCCTCGCAGCCGATGAGGCAGCCGTCAACGACCTGCGCGCCGAACATCTTGGAGTAGGGGTACTCGGAGGCGACGAGCCTCATGAACGCCGACCACTGCTGCTCATCGGGGTTCGGGATGACGATCGGCGCCGGGGAGGCGCCTCCGACTTTGGGGTCGTTGAGACCACACGGGACTGCGGATTTCATGATTACCTCGCGCTTGTCCTCTGTCTCCAGCGGCGTCTTACCGATGGAAACAGGAAAACGAGAAGCGACGCTCGTTTCCCCGTGGTCGCATCCCGTTCATGGCGGGATCGTGGATACCCCCGCGCCAAATCCGCGGAGCTACACGGTCTCTGACGCCGGTTTTCCGGCGTCGAACCCGTGGTGAGCAATTTCGATACCGCGCCGAGGACCTCGACCTGTAGACGCGTTGCCGAAGCCGATCAGTGGAGGATGCCCAGCGCGTGCGCGACGGCGTAGAGCGCCATGCCCAAGGAGCCGTTGACCATAGCCGTCACTAGTTCCCAGCCGACGAAGTCGGTCGGGTGCATGAAATCGGACAGGACGTGCCAGACGATCAGCATGACGAGGGGCCGCTTCGACAGGTAGAGGCGGTTGAGGATTACGTTGGCGATGACGAACGCGACGACCGTGAAGGCTCCCTGGTAGACATGGTAGGAGGCGACCATCGCCGCGACGGCGAGCGCCGCGCTGTTGCGGCCCAAGCCGAGGCGTTGGGTCTGGGTCAGCAGGTAGGCGCGCATGATCTCCTCGGAGTGGCCGTTCACCAGAGAGAACACGCCGTTGAGCAAGACCTCGCCGTCGCCGGTCGGGTGCAGCCAGGCGATCGAGGGGCTGCGAATGTTCGCCAGCGCCGCGAGCACCGCCCAGAAGTCGAAGAACAGGTAGTAGGCGAACCACAGCCCGATTCCCGCCAGCACCTGCCTCGGCCACGAGATCTTCGTTGACGCCACATCGCTCCATTTTCCGAGACCGTGCCGGGAGAGGAAGAACGCCGCAACGAGGCCGAATTGGAGACTCCCGAGCAGCTCTTTGATGAAGCCGAGTTGGGAGTAAAGCGCGCTGTGCTGGCGGGCGGGAGAGCCCTCCGTACCGAAATTCGACAGGATCGCGGGGAGCAGGACGATGAGAAAGAAGCCCAGTAGCTCGACCCCGTCTGCCCGCCGCGCTGTGAATCCCCACGCCGACAGAGCGCCGGATTTCTTGCCCATGTTCGCCTCCCGAGGATAACCCCCGCGCCGCCAACCGTCAATCCGACGAGCCGATGACCCACGACTACGGCTGTGCGTCCCGGAGCCGAACGGCCGGGACGCACAGCCTCGTCATGGCGCGCGATCAGGGCCTGCGGGGATCGCCCGGACCTCCCTGCGAAGTGCAGTGGTAGGTACAGGACAGCCAGCAGACCCCGTAGCCGTCGCACACGTGCCGACACAGGTCCCAGCACAGGCCGCCGTCGCCCTTGGTATGGAAATCGGGCACCGGTGCCAATATCGGATACTGGAACTCCTGCCTCACGTCCTGCCCGTTGCTGTCCTTGCTCGTCATCACGCCGGTCTCCCAGCGCAGGACGGGGACCGTGACGGTCTGGCCTTCGTACTCGCAGGTCGCCGACATCTTGAGCGTCTTGGGCGCGGCGAACAGCGCCGAGGGTTCCTGAGAACCCTGGGCCGCGACCGCCTCGGAGGGGGGCGTCGTGACCTGGCTCTTGCTCGGCTGCTCCGCTCCGACCGCCGCGGCTTGGGCCTTGAGTTGGGCCAGCGCCACCGCGTCCTGGGCATAACCGGTGCCCCCCATCAGCGCCAAAGACAGCGCGATTCCCGCCTGTACGAGCCCCCGACAACGATTCATCCCGCTTCGCATGATTGAGTTCCTCTCTCGCTTGGATTGCGCGGCCCGCACAAGCCGGCTGCGCTTGCCCACCGGAGATCAATTTCAATGCCATGCCGCAATCGAGAGGCTGATAGGGCGAGAGCGCTCTTTCCTGGCCTCTAATGTACGAATAGCCCCATGAAATAGTTCCCTTTGAAAACAAAATTTTCTAAAGTGAAAATATATGGCGAAACTCTCGATCCTGGTCATCGAGGACGACCCGCTGGCGCGCAGAGTCATGGCCGAGCACCTCTCCGGCCATGACGTCCGGTTCGCCGCGGACGCGAAGGCCGCACGCAGCGCCCTCGACTCCAGTTCGCCCTCTATCTGCTTCGTCGATCTGTCGCTTGGCGACGGCGATACCAACTCCGGCCTCGACCTGATCCCCTTGGCGGCGGCCAAGGGGATCTACACCGTGGTCATGTCGGGGCACGATTCCGAGAAATTTGTCGAGCGCGCCTACGTGCTCGGCTGCAGCGACTTTTACTCGAAGGGGAACGTACAGGCGGATGTCGGTCGCATCCTTGCCAAGTTCCTTGAGCGGCGCGAGAGGCCCAAGGATGGCCGGCTTTTTGCGGAGCGTTTCATCACGGAGGACCCGGCAACCCGGGCGTCGATCCGCGACACTCTGAAGTACGCCTCCTCAGATCTCCCGGTGCTGATCTTGGGCCCGTCCGGCACCGGAAAGACGAGCCTCGCCAGGATCATCCACGACAGTTCCGACCGGCCCGGCGAGTTCGTCGCGATCAATTGTTCCGCCTACGCCGAGGATCTTCTGGAGGCTGAGCTCTTCGGCTATCGGAAAGGAGCATTCACCGGTGCCGCGGACAGCCGGAAGGGCAAGCTTCTCCTCGCCGACAAGGGCACTCTTTTCCTAGACGAGATCGGCTCGATGAGCCTCAAGATGCAGACGAAGCTGCTCAAAGCCATCGAGGAGCGGTCTTTCTTTCCGCTCGGCTCAGACCGCGCCGAGACCTCGCAGTTCCGAGTCATCAGCGCGACGCTCGAAGACTTGCAGTCCCTCATCAAGGCCGGGAGGATGAGGTTCGACTTCTTCCAGCGCATCCACGGCCTCACGATCGAGCTCAAGCCCCTCGCGCAGAGGAACTGCGACGTTCTCCCCCTCCTGGCTTACTTCACGCGCGCCGGCCGGAAGCTCAGCTTCACGGCCGACGCGAAGGAACGGCTGCTCGGTTACGACTGGCCCGGAAACATCCGCGAGCTGCGGAAGTTCGTCTATCTTCTCGTGACGGGTCACGAGGGCCGCGTAACGCTCAAGGACGTGAACCACTTGCTGACTAACTCCCGGTCCGGGGAATCGGGCAAGGGGTTCGTCATGGCCGAGCAATTCCGGCTTGCCAAGGAGCTCGGCCTGCACGAGGTCACCGACCGATTCGTGGACACCATCATCGCGATGAGCTTGGCGGAGAACGGAGGCAAGCGCACGCAGGTCCTCAAGGACCTGCGCATCAGCACGCGGTTGCTCTACGTTTCTCTTGAAAGGAACGGCCGGTACCTGAGAAGGAGATCGAGCGATGAGCGGAAATCGCGATGAAGCTCTCAGCAAGCTGATTCACGACGTGAACTCCAAGTGCGCGAGCCTGCGCGAGGCGGCCGCCATGCTGCCGACGGCGAACAGCCACGACTCCCAGGCGCTCCTGGCTCTCATGGTACAAGCAGCGGACGCGCTCGCCGCCTCTCTCGGCAAATTCAAGCGCGAGCACGCGGTCTGAAGCATGGCCTTTCGAACCGCGTTCGCCGGGCGGCCGCAGCTCCACGGTCAAATGAGGCTTGCGCGCCTCCTCGAGATGCCCGAGGCCGAGTTCCAAGCGCGCGTCCAAGAGATCGAGCGGAGCCCCGTCTTCGAGCGTCTGCGCGCCCTCGGCGCTGTCAAAATCGAATCCTACGAAGGCGCCCGCTTCGCCGCCAGGCGCTTCGGCGGTTGGGGATTGAGAACTTCGAGCGAGAATCTCCCGGGCGCGCTCGACGCCGACAGCGTCCCAGTCCGGCTGATTCAGCGCGTCGGCCAGGTCCGATTCGAGCAGTTTTTCCTGCGCGAGGCGCGGCACAACGACCAGGATCGCGCGAGCGCCTGCGATCTCTCCATCGCGGAAGCTCGGATTCTTCGGGAATTCGTCGACAAGCTCTACATCCAGGAAGAGTTCCATTCCCCCGCCGACAGCGCCGCTCCAGCCAAGACCTTCAGCTCGGTCGCGGGAGTCGAGATCGCTGACGGCAAGCCCGTTCTCGCTTTCTTCAACCGCGAGATTTGGAAGGGCCGCTACTGCGTCGACCCTCAGAAGTGGTCTCAGATGAAGGAGGCGCTCTCACCGGCGGAGCGGACTCGCGCTGAGAGCCTTCTGCGTCAAATCGAATACCTCGATCGCCGTAAGTCCACCCTGTTCCGCACGTTGGAGGAGATGCTCCGCGTCCAGGCGGACTTCTTCCTTTCGGGCGAGTCGGGCCGTCGCAAGGTGCTCTCCCAGAAAGCCCTCGCCGACAGGCTCGACGTCTCTCCAAGCGTCTTGAACCGCCTCATCTCGAACAAGTCGATCCAGCTTCCGTGGGGTTTGGAGGCGCCGATGCGGACGCTCGTGCCGAGCGCCAAGACCTTGCTCAGGGATCGCCTTTATGACATCGCCGTCGCCGAGCCGAACGCGACGGACGTAATCCTGAGCCGCAAGTTGGAGGCCGCGGCCGGAACGCGGCTCTCGCGGCGATCCATAGCCAAGTACCGCAAGGATCTCGGCATCGGCGGCGCCGGCGCCCGTCGAGCCGGATGACGGCAATACCGTATAGGTCCTAAGGCCCCCTCGACGATGGGTCCGACGACCCTCGCTCCGATTGGCCGGGTCGGCTAGACTGTTTTACCGCCCTTGAGGCGGCTCTGTAGCCCGAGGAATTGGCTTCGGGGTATCCACGATCCGACCGCAATCGGATGAGACCAGAGACCTGACGCGCCGCATTGCTCTCAGGTCTTTGGTTTTTTTGTGCCCATTGCGAACATAAACATAGCGACGGACGGCCGCCTCACGAGAGGCGTCCTGCCGTGACTCTCCTCTCGGTCAAGGACCGCGTGGTCCGCGGAGTCCTGGAGTTCACTGGGACTCAGAAAATTCTGACCGCGCAGCTCGACATCACGAACGCCTGCAATCTGACTTGCGTTCATTGCTACCACCCCCACCATTCCAACGAGGGCGGGCTGGATTTCCCCGCATGGCGAGAGATCCTCGATCAGTACGGAAACCTGGCTCGGAAGCTCTATCTGCTGCCCGACTTCATCCTCTGCGGCGGCGAGCCGACGATCAGCCCCCTGTTCTGGCCCATCCTCGAAGAATTGAGCTCGCGGTGGCCGGCTTCCCGAATCTCGGTTCTCACCAACGCGACGCGATTGAATCCGGAATTCGCGGGGAGACTGAGCCGGCTCAACGTGGACTTTCAGATTTCGCTCGATGGCCCCGACAGTCGCCGGCACGACCTCATCCGAGGGGCAGGCAACTTCGACCAGGCGATGACCGGGCTCGGCTGTCTGCAAGACGCGGGCATGAACGCCGCCTTTCTCGCCACCCTCTCGCACCGCAATTCGTTCTGGATCGCCGATTTCTTCGAGACCGCCGCGCGCGTTCGCGCCGAGCGCATGAGCTTCACTCGGTTCATTTCTCAAGGGAGCGGCCGCCGCCTCGAGGAGAGACTCGAGGACCGGCCCCTGGCCCCAGCCGAATTGCGCGAAGCCTATCGAACAATACTAGAGTCTTCAAAGAGGAGCGGCGTCGCGACCAAGACGAGCACTTCTCTGTACCATCTGCTCGATCCGAACCTGGGCGCGCACGGGAAATCCGGTTTTCAGGGCGTGGTCATCGATTACCAAGGGAATCTCAAAGTCTCCAGTCGAACGAATTTCAAGCTGGGAAATGTCCGCGTCGACGGGCTGGAAAACCTGTTCTTGCGGCATCCGATCATGAAGGCGCTGCGGGATCGGGACATCGAAGGTTGCGGATCATGTTCGCACTACGAGCATTGCGGCGGCGACAGGAACGCCTCGTTCGCCGCGACGGGAAGTTTTCTGAAGAAGGACCCGGGCTGCTGGCTGGAGGAGAACCGCGCATGAAAGAGCACTTGAGACGGATCGCCTTGTTCATCCTGGCGCTGCTTCCGATCGCGGCGATCGCGTTCGCGGCGAAGGCCGCGCTCAGCGTCGCGCAGATCAGGAAGGCCGGAGTCACTGATTTTGAGCTGGCTGACGCCGACGGGCACAGCCGCGGCAGTTAAGAGGCCGCGCTCGACTTGGGAGAAAGGCTCCTCCGCTGGCGGCCCCAGAGGAGGAGTTCTCCTTTTCATCGGATGGCACACTGAGCCGTTTGCACCGTCTGTTTCAACGCACGAAGAGCAAGCGCTTCGCGTTGCTGGCGCTCCTTTGCGTTGGATCGGGCCTGTTGCTTTTGGAGAGGAATCGCATGGCGAGTGACGTGAGGCCCCTGGTCGTCGGCATCCCGAACCACTGGGGCACCGTGATTCCGCCTTTGCAGCACTCTGTCACCGGAGCCGCCGTGCTCGACAATCAGTTCGAGCCGCTGGTCCGTCAGGGGAAGAACGGCCTGATCGAGCCTTTCGCCGCGAGTTCCTGGGAGGTCAGTCCGGATCACCGCGTCGTGCGCTTCAAAATCGATACGACCCGCCGATTCTCCGATGGCTCGCATCTGCGCGCCGCGGACTTCAAGAGATCCTGGGAGGACGGCCTGCGGATGGCGGCGAAGTCGGACAATTCATCGGTCGCCGACGCGCTCGATCACCTGAAAGGCTTCGCGGGGTTCTCTGCCAAAGGGACGATCGAAGGAATCCGCGTCCTTGGCGACGATTCGCTCGAGCTCGAGTTCGACAGGCCCCAGCGTCTTTCAATCGAACACCTCGCCGGAATGCGATACGCGGCGTACAAGATGGCGAACGGGGGCCCGATCGGCACCGGACCGTACGTGATGGCCGAAAAAGGCCAGGAACTCATCCTGACGCCCAATCCCTTTTACGCCGGGAACGATGCAAGGCCCGTCCAGGCCAAGATCGTGGTCATCACTCCGGACACAGCTCGCGCGAAGCTGCAATCGGGCGAGATCGACGCGGCTCTCTTTGCCGAGAAGCTGGACTTGCCGGAGTGCATCAACGGGACGACCGGGAAGATTCGCTGCGTGTTCGGCCAAGAGGAAGACCACCTCATCGTCGACGTGAACGGTCTGTCCGGCAGTATTTTTCACAAGCGGGAGAACCGGCTTGCTCTGCAGACGCTGATCAACCTCAAGCTCGACGAGCTTGGGCTGCCCGGATCGCTCGGGACCAAGTATTTCGTCCGGGATGCTCAGAGCTTCCTGTCGTTCCAGGCCGGGAGGCTGCCCGAGGCGGAAGCGATAAAGTTGATCCACCAGGGCCGGAAGTTCATCCCTGGCCTCCGCGCGGCCTCCAAGAAACGACCGATCTACTTGGTCTCGAACCGCGACTGCCAGTGGCTGATCTCCTTGCTCCGCGACGAAGGGATCGCTATCGCGGGAAAGTCCGGGAGGACGGAGTTCTCTCGAATCCTCGAGATGATCTACAAGACGCACGAGGCGGATCTGGTGCTGAGCACTTTCTCCATCTACAACGGCGATCCCGACGGTCTCTATCACGTGCTCGGAAAAAACGGAGCGATCCATTCTCCGATGGAAGACAGGGACGGAGTGCAGGACTTGATGGAAGCCGGGCGGGAGATCCTCGATCAGGCCAAACTGTCTCCCCATTACCAGAAGACGGCGAGGGCGATCCTCAACCAGGTTCCCTACGTCCATCTCGGCTATAACTCCGGCGGCGTGGCCTACAACACCGATCGGATCAAGATCGACGAGAGCCTGGTGAACCGGCACACATACCGGGTGACGATCTTCGAGCAGAAATGATCAACCTCAGGGAATGGTTCGGTCGCAACGCACTTCGCCCGCTGGCCTACGCCATCGGCACGATACTCTGTCTCCACGTCAGCTACCTCGGCTACCTTGCGCACGATGAATATGCGGCCCAGCTTCACCAGATCGATCGGGTGGTCCAGACCGCCAGCCTTGGGATACAGCAGGACAATCGCTCGCTGATCGAATCGACGCTGCTCATGGGTCTCCATAATGCCGACGCCGCCCAGGTCGCGCTTTGCCGAGGCGAAGTCGTGGAGCTGCTCTACCCTCCTTCCACGGCGAACCCGTGCAGCGCTCCCGCCGGGGGCTTTTTCCGATGGACGATCCGCAGGAAGGCGATCGGAGTGAACGCCGAGGATTTCGTCTTCGTCGTCAACGGGTTCGACACGTTTGCTCCCCTCGTGGTTTTTATCGTCATCACACTCTCACTCGCGTTGGCCATCGTTTTGGTTCTGGGCCGCGCGCGTCGCCGCTTCCAGGCTGAGATCCTCGATCCCCTGCGACTCGGCCTGAACGACGAACGATCGCTCGAGATCTCAGAATTGGACGAGTTGAGGCGGAAGAATCAGGAGCACAACGCGCTGAGCCGCCGGCAGGCGGTCTCCGACGCCCTGGTCGATTTGAGCGCCCAGGTGGCGCACGACATCCGATCACCGCTCGCGGCGTTGGAGGTAGCCTCTGGAGACACCGCTCAATTGCCCGAACAGAAGCGGGTCTTGATCCGCAGCGCGGTCGGACGCATACGGGACATCGCCAACAGCCTTATCGAGAGAAACCGCGTTGCCGATCGAATCGCAAGCGGGCCAAGGGCGGCCGCGCGCGAGGCCGCCGCGGGGTCAGACTCCGGACAGCTGCTGTCGAGTCTCGTCGACTCCCTCGTCACCGAGAAGCGCCTTCAGTTCCGATCCCAGCTCGGCGTCGAGATCGATTCGCGGCTAGATGCCTCATCATACGGCCTTTTCACCGCCGTGCCGCCGCCCGACCTGAAGCGCGTGATTTCGAACCTGATCAACAACGCCGTGGAGGCTTTGCCGGGTAAGGGATTGGTCACCGTCCGGCTCGCTTCGGGCGGGGACGGCACGGAGATTCGCGTGCGCGACAACGGCAAGGGCATCCCCGCGGAGCTTCTCGCGCGCCTGGGCCAGCGCGGCGAGACCCACGGCAAGTCCGGCGGCTCCGGACTCGGACTCCACCACGCCAAGGCCAGCGTCGAATCGTGGGGAGGGAGTCTGACCATCGAGTCGGAGCCCGGCAAGGGCGCTACCGTGACTATCCGCCTGCCGCTCGCACGTCCGCCTGAGTGGTTCGTTTCCGCCCTCGAAATGACTTCCGGCGCCGCGGTCGTCGTCCTCGACGACGACACCAGCATTCACCAGATTTGGCAAAGACGCTTCGAGTCGGCCGACGGCGAGAATCACGGCGTCGAAGTTCTGCACTTCTCGACCCCTTCCGAACTGCGCTCCTGGGTGCGGGCGACCGGGCGGACGCCCGAGGCGACGCTCTATTTGATGGACTTTGAACTCGTGGGCTACCGCGAAACCGGGCTCAGCCTCGCCGAGGAGCTGGGCATAGAGGCTCGGACCATCCTTGTGACGAGCCGCTTCGAGGAGAAGGACGTCCTGGCCGACGCTCTGGGGCTCAAAGTGCGGCTCATCCCGAAATCTCTGGCGGGATTCGTCCCTATCCGCATCGAGCCCCCGAAGGCTCCAGAACGACTCGACGCAATACTGATCGACGACGATCCTCTGGCGCGCATGACTTGGAGCCTCGCGGCCTCGCGCTCCGGAAAGAAGTTTCAGTCTTTTCCGACAGTGGCTGACTTTCTCAGAGGCGCATCGACGGTCGGACTGGAAACGCCAATCTACGTCGATGCCGAACTCGGCGAAGGCGTGGATGGCGCCCAAGAATCGATGCGAATTCGGGACATCGGATTCCAAGAAATCTACCTGGCGACCGGCCACGAGGCTGCGAAGTTCGCCGATTTCAAGCATCTCTGCGGCGTGGTAGGCAAAGAACCCCCCTGGCTCGAACCGTCTCCGACCGCGCCTCGCCAATCCGCAGAAGACGCCTGAAGTAGCCTCTCGTTCTCAAAGGCCCATCACCTCCCCTAGCGGCGAGCATCCTCGTCGCCCCGGCCCCTCAGCCGCTCCTCAACGCGCGGCATCGAAATTGCTCACGGGCATACGGCAGCCGCATATCGATGCGCGGCATCGCCAGGAGAATCGCCATGCCCGGCCAAGACAGCAGCCCGAAGCGCGCCCGTGTATTGATCGTCGAGGACGACGAGTTGATGTATACCTTTTACAGGTCGCTGTTCCACCGCTACAAGGAGGAATTCGATTGTCAGTTCGAGAAGACGGGCACCGATGCTGCACGGTTCTTGAGAGAGAACCAAGTTGATGCCGTCATCATGGACTGGGACATGCCGGGGATTAACGGAATACAATTGATCAAGGCGATCCGAAGTTACCCCCCTACCAAAAATCTGCGCATCGTGATGATCAGCGGCAGGTCGTCTGTCGAGGAGCAGATCCAGGCATTGAAGAGCGGCGCCGACGAGTATCTCTCGAAACCTTTCGACGTCGACGTGTTGCTGACGCGGTTGCGAGCGCTCCTTCGTCGCTAAGTTCTCATGAGCCGCGATGAGTCGGCCCCCGAGCCGCGGGGAGGAGAATGCGGGCGATCGTCAAGGACATCCGAAGCCTGGAGTCTCCCGCAGCTCCCCGCGTCGACGCAAGGCTGAATCGCGGCACCGACAAGAACAGGGGAGACGTTTGCAGGCGGTACAGAAAGCGGGCCAGCGATTCTTGCGAGGCTTCGGTCTGCACGTCGACCTGGTACTCTTGGTAGGAATCTTTCTGCTCGACCGGTAAAGGCTTGAGGTCGGTCACGCGAATGGACGACTCCCGCGCCATGGATTCGACGGTCTTGAGGAAGCGGGACATCTCTTCTTCCTGGCCGCCCGTCGCCCGTACGTGTTCGAGGCTGTCACCGAAATTGGAGCGCGCGGCGCTAAGAGCAGCCCATCTCTCGTACTTCGCCAGCCGGATCTCCTTGGCCTGGATCTCGGCTTGGCGGGAGTCCAGCAGGGCCTCGTAAGGACGAACGACTCCCTGCGAGGTCAAGAAGACAGCGCCGACCAGCAAGCAGCAGAAGAAAATGAGCTTCTCGCGCGCGGAGCGTTGCGACCAGAAGTTCGTCACGCTCGCCTCCGCTTTCCTGCCGCGACGGTAGGTTTTGCCGCGCCCATGATCTCGCCTTGGATTTGGAAATCGACGCTGTCGACATTCTGGATGGTGCTCAAGCTGGACCCGTGAAGTTCGGCGCGCGTGAACAGCGGCGAATGCTGAAGGCCGTTCACGAACTCCATCACTACCGCCAAGCGCGGAGCCGAGCCCTGGATCAGCACGCCCCCGTCCGGAGCGCGCGAGACCGTTCGCAGAATAATGCCCTGCGGCGCTGAGCGCGCGAGCTCGCGCAGGATGTCCAGCGGAGCGGCCCCCTCTCCTGCCTGGAGATGGAGCAGAGCCGCCTGATCTAGCACTCCCGACACTTTTCTCGCCTCCGGCTCCAACTGTTTCAGTTGCGAGTCCAACGCGGACAAACGCCACTCGGCGCGCAAAATCCGCCAGCCGCCGACCCCGGCCGCGACCGCCAGCCATATCCCCAGCCAAGCCGCCGCAGCCGCAATGCCCCGGCGCGTATCTTGCCGGGACTGCCGTTCGAGAATCTCGGCGGGCAGGAGCATCAGGGAGACCTTCGGGTCTGCGTGGGCGGCACCGATGACCGCGACGCTCACACCTGAAGGTCCCGGCGATTGATCGGGTAGCGTCTCGACCGGCGCCTCTAATTCCTTTGCGAGCATTATCGCGACCTGGTCCTGCCCTCCGTGCGAGTGTCCGGTCACGAAAATCTTTTGGAGAGCGACCGCCGAGCCGTCCGACTCCGCCGAAGCCAACGATTGCCGGCACTCCTTGAGAATCCGATCGCTCGCGGGCTCCTTCTCACCGCACGGGATGCTGCGCGACGAGCGAAGTTCCCCATCCTTGAAAACATCGACGTTCAGCCAGCCGTCCATCAATCCCACAAGAAGGTGATTCGCCGGGACCGGTTCCTTCCTCCGCTGAATGAACTCGTTCGTTCCCAGGGTGTCGAGGACGAATCCGCGAGGCCAACGTCCCAAGCGCTCGAACAATGGCAGGTAAGGGGCCAGCGCGGATCGCTGAACGATCGCCAGGAGGACCTTGGAGTGACCAGTCGCGGCGTCGGCGCTCATGACGGCGACGTCCGAGACGAGCTCCTCCTCCTGGAAGGGCAGTCCCATGAGGGCCTGCAAGCGCGCCATCGACTTGAGCTCGCGCGCGTCCGTGGAGGGCAAGTCCAACAATCGAATGATGGCGAGATGGCGCGGGAAGCTGACGACCAGCCGCGCGGACTCGACCGGCGGCGGCTTCACCCCCGGCGCAGCGGCCTTCCTCAGCGATGCGGCGATGAACTCCTCGATCCGCGCCGCGGCTTCGGGGAGCTGACGGAAAGCGGCGGTTTCCGCTTGGACGAGCGCTCTCGACTCGTCTCCGCTCGGAGAGATCGTTTTGGCGACGGCGGCCATGGAGAGCGAAGAATCGCCCAACGCCAAGGCAACGGTCAAGCCCTCGAAAAACTCGGCGGAGGACGCGCGGGTCAATCGCGAGAGAATTGCTTGATAGTCCATTGCCCCTTCGTCAGGAACTCGAGGACGACCTCGTACTTCGCGGGCCGGCGCTCGGCGATCGGCCGGTCGCCCGGCCAGACCTCCAGATGCAGCCGGAAATCGCGGGACCCGACGCCGAGCAGCGGAAGGGCCGCTCCCAACTGCGCGTTCTCGTCGCCAGTCAACGACAAGTCCGAGGGAATCTCGGCGACGCTCTCGAAGACCCCGCTGGCCTGAGCCCCCGCGCCCGAACCCGCGCTCTGACGGTAGCTCATGATCTTGTCCACCAGGGTAGCCGATAGACCCAAGGCCGTCAACACCTGCCTGGAGGCGGTGTTGACGTTCACGTGGTCGCCGTAGACCGTGACCCACGGCCGCAGCTTCCGATACCGCTCGGGGCTCATCCCGCGCACCAGGAGCAGCTCGCCCACGGACTCGTACGCCGCGTGCTTGCACGGGTACGGATGAGGCAAGGCGGCATAGAAGGCGTCGATCGTCGCGCTCTGCTGGGCGTCGGAGGTCTTCTGCCGCCAATCCACGATCGACTGCGCCGCGTCGCCCGCGCCGTCGCCGAGGAGATTCTGGAGCGCGGCCTTCGTCGCCTTGTTCAGGTTGACGCGGCCGCTCTCGTCTTCGAGTCCGTAGGCCGCCGTCTGCTCGGGACCGTCCGTAGAGACGGCGCGCACCACGGAGAATGTCCCCTCCGCCAACCGGACTTCCTTGAACAGGGTCTCGTTGTCGGCCCACGGGTCCTTCAGCGTCGCCGGCTTGTCGAGGTCCTTCGGAAGGACTGAGCGAGCGAGTTGGATCGCCGCCAGGGCCAGGCGTTCCTCTTTCATCCGGTCGAGCTCCAGCGAGGTCAACTTCATCTCCAGCCAGGCGTTGTACCCCGCGCCAATCGCGAGCAGGGACAGGATCGCCAAAGTCCACACCGCGACGATGAGCATCGAGCCGCGATCGCCGCGGCGGCGTCTACGGTTTAACATCGGCCACCCACGCCGCGTCCCCGAGCAGCCCGTGAAAGATCGGGATCGTCTTGGACAGCGTCACCTGCTCCCCCGAGTCGGGATGCGTCAAGACGAGACTGACCCGCACCGCTCCGGGGATGCGCTCCGGCTGGTGCCATTGGCCGCTCCATACGACGGCGGGATAGCCGCCCGGCGCGTTGCGGTAAGCGTACGAGAAGGTCACGGAGGAGATCAGCGGCGGGAAAACGTCCTTCCCGGTCGTTTCATAAGAGGGCGACTCGTCGGGAATCAGCAAAGTCCAGTCGCGCTCCAGAGACGAGGCTTGCCCGCTCGCCGATTGGTTCCAGGCGTAGGTCACGACGCCGACGACGGGCTGCTCGTAAGGAGCTTGGGCCGCCTGAGGATCGATCATGGACATCATCGCCGGAAACGACAGCGAGGAGGCCTCGCCCTTGAAAGGGAACTGATTATGGAGCTGCCCCTTGGAGAGCACGAGAGCGTTCTGAAGATCTGACTCCAATCTCTCCAACACGATGCGGCCCGTTTGGAAGATCTCCGCGCGCTGGCGCACCCGCCTCCAGTTCCTGGCCCCGACGAACAGCAGCGAGTAGATCGCGCTGAGGATGACCGCGGAGAGGCCCAGAGCCAGCAGCATCTCAATGAGAGTGAAGCCCCGGGACTCAGTTCGGCGAGGCGGAGTCATTGGTGGCGTTGTACGTCGAGAGAGTGAACTCTTCTTGATGATTGTCCCGCGTGCTGTTAGGAGAAGTCCAGCGAAGCGTCACGCTGCTCTGGCTCAAGCCTCCGGCGGGCGCGGCGGTCTGCTGAGCGGACCAGTCCGCATTTTGGAAACCGTCCGGGGTCGAGACTTGGAGGGCGTCGAAGTTTCCGCCGGAGTTGTCCGTCGTCCAGACGGCGTCCTCGACCGCGAGGGCCGCACGGTAGCGATCCTGGAGAGTGCGGGACGCCTTCATGGCCGTCGAGAGCGCCGCGACCACGACGAGGCAGCCGGCGGAGAGGACCGCGGTCGAGACGAGGACCTCGAAGAGGACGAAGCCCGCTTCAGCGCGCGATCGTGGCATCGCCAAGGGTTCCGCTCAATTGGATCGACACTGGAGGGACGTCCTGTCCCTTCAGGACCACAGTCGCGGCGGTCGCAGTCCCGTTGGGATAGAAGAAGATGGGATCGGCCGGCGCGTCGAGCTCGACGTCCGGCGCGACCGCCTTGCCCAGTCCCCACCGTCCGGGCGCGGGCGTCGGCGGCGAGGCCGAGCCGTCTTGAACGTCCATCTTGTAGAGCGTGTAGACGGCGGGGTTCTGCTTGAAGACGAGCTTGTACCAAGAGCGCTCGGCGACCGCGCTCGCGCGCGCGAAGGTCATGCAGTCAGTCAAATCCTGCGCGGCGGTCTCCATGACGTAGTTCTTTCGCAGGTTCCGCAAGGACGGCCAAGCCAGCCCGGCGAAGACGGCGATCAAAGCCAGCACGAGGCTCAGCTCGATCAGCGTGAAGCCGCGCGCGTCAGTTCGCGGACGTGTTGGCAGTCGTCGTGCTGTCATCCCAGTTCGTGATGTCATCGCCGCCGCCCTCCACGCCGTTGGGACCCATCGAGAAAAGATCGTAGTCGTTGCTGTGGGTCCCGGGAAAGCGGTACACGTAAGGATTGCCCCAAGGATCGTTGAACGTCTTCTTCTTCAAGTAGGGGCCTTTCCACTTCTTTGGGACGGGCGGGCTCGTCGGCAGGCTGACGAGGGCGGCCAAGCCCTGCTCCGTCGTGGGGTACACGCCGTTGTCGGTCTCGTAAAGGTCGAGGGTGTTCGAGAGATTGGCGTCGATGTCCGCCTTGGCGGCGGTCTTCTTGGCCTCCTCCGAGCGTCCGGCAAAGCGGGGAACGATCATCGCCGCCAGCATGCCGATGATGAGCAGGACCAGCATCAGCTCGATGAGCGTGAACCCGCGTTCGCTTCTATATTCGCGCACGGACATGAATTCTCCTAATGGATCAGGGTATTGATCTCGAAGATCGGGAGCATGATCGAGAGGACCACGCCTCCCAGGATCAGACCGATGAGCAGGATGAGCGTCGGCTCCAGGAGCGCCATCGCGACCTTCAAGCCGCGCTGCGCCTGGCCGTCGTAGCGATCGGCGATCTTGAGCAGCGCTTTGTCGACGCTTCCGCCCTCCTCGCCCACGGCGACCAAGTTCCGGATGTTCGCGGGGAAAAGCGGAAGCTCCTTGAGCGCGCGCGACAGCGGGACGCCGCGCCGCACGGGCTCCTGGAGCGATGAGACCGACTGCTGGAACGCGCGGTTGTCCAGGGTCTTCTCCGAGACGTCCAAGGCTTGGAGGATGGGGACGCCGTTCTCCAGCAGGGACCCCAAAGTCCGCGCGAACTGGGCCAGCTCCTGGCTCATGATCCACTCCCGAAACGCGGGGATGCGTAGGAGGAGCCGGTCCCGCCGCAAGGCCCAGCGCTCGTCGCGCGCCAGCTTCTTGAGCGCGGCGTATGCCGCGACCGCGACGAGAGCGACGAGCCAGGCGTCGTGCCGGAAGAGCTCGCTCACGTCCAAGAGGATCCGGGTGGGCAACGGCAGCGACTGGTGGAAGTCCGCGAAGAGCGACGCCAGGCGCGGGATGATGACGCCGAGCAGGAAGCAGACCGTCGCGATCCCAACGAGGACGATGAAGGCCGGGTATGCGACGGCCGCTGTCACCTGCGACTTGATCTCGCTGCGCTTCTCGGCGTAGTCGGCCAGGCGCATCAAGACGCTCCCGAGCATCCCGCCCGTCTCGCCCGCGTGGACCAGGTGGACGTAGAACGGCGCGAAGACCCCCGGCTGCTCCCGCATCGCCTGCGAGAGGGTCTTCCCTTCGTTGATCCGGGCCTTCATGAGCTCCAGCACGGACTTCATCCGCGCATGCGAGGTCTGCTCCGCGGCCGTCTCGATTGCGGCGGACAAGGGAAGGCCGGCTTCCAACAAGTCGGAGAGCTGCCGCAGACAGATGCTCAGTTGATCGATGGGAATGTTTCCGGGCCCGATCCCCGACGATCCGGTGGCGGAACGCGGCCGCTCTTTCTCGAGCTGGATCGGGAAATAGCCCATCGCGCCGAGCTGCTGAACGGCGGCCGCCGTCGTCTCGGCCTCGAGGACGCCTTCCACCACGCCCGAGACAGCCGTCTTGGCCTTGTACGCGAACTTGGCCACTTAGGCTGCCTCTTCCTTCATCGTGACGCGGAGCACTTCCTCGGGCGTCGTGATCCCGGCGTAAATCTTCTCCCAGCCGCATTGGCGAAGCGTCCGCATCCCGCGGCTCAGCGCCAGTTGACGGACTTGGTCCGATGACGTTCGCTTCATGATCAGCTCGCGAACGTCGCGCTGAACCCCCAGAAGCTCGTAGATGGTGGTGCGCCCGTAGTACCCGGTGAAGCCGCAGCGCTCGCAGCCGCGGCCGCGGTAGACGGGCTTGTCCTTCTGCGCCCCATCCTCGCGCGCGCCGGTGTACGCGTGCTCCTCTTTGCAATGCTTGCAGATCGTGCGGACGAGACGCTGGGCGATGACGCATTCGAGCGAGGAAGACACGAGGAAGGGCTCCAGCCCCATGTCCAAGAGCCGCGTGACCGCCCCCGGCGCGTCGTTGGTGTGGAGCGTCGAGAACACGAGATGGCCCGTCAGCGCCACGCGGATGGCGATCTCGGCCGTCTCCAGGTCGCGGATCTCTCCCACCATCATCACGTCCGGGTCGTGGCGCAGCATGGAGCGCAGGCCGCGGGCGAAGTCGAGACCGATCTTGGGCTGGACCTGGATCTGGGTGATGCCGCGGAGCTGGTATTCGATCGGGTCCTCGATCGTGATGATCTTCGTGTCCTCGTGATTGATCTTGCTGAGGAACGAGTAGAGGGTCGTGGTCTTGCCGCTGCCCGTGGGTCCGGTGAGCAGGACGATGCCGTGGGGCTTCTTCAGGAGCGACTCTAGATAGGCCATGTCGTCCGGGAAGAAGCCGAGCTGCTCCAGGTCGAGGAAGAGCTTGCTGGTCAGGAGCCGGATGGTCACGCTCTCGCCGAACGGCGTGGGCAGGAGCGACACGCGCATGTCCACGTCGTTGCCCGCGACCTTGCGCTGGATGCGCCCGTCCTGAGGCAGCCGGCGTTCAGCGATGTCGAGGTCGGCCATGACCTTGATGCGCGAGACGATGGCCGATTGGAAGTGCTGGATGGACGCGGGCACGGCCACGTCGGACAGCACGCCGTCGACGCGGCGGCGCACGCGCAGTTCCCGGTCGTAGGGCTCCAGATGGATGTCGGTCGCGCGCTTCTCCAGCGCCTCGACCAGGAGCTGGTTGACGAACTTGACGACGGAGGCGTCCTCGGACAGCGTCTTGAGGTCCTCGACGCTGGCCGCGGCCGTCTCGGACGCGGCTTCGGGGCGCAGCTCGTCGAGGGTCTCGGCGCCGACGCCGTAGTGCCGTCGGAAGGCCTCGCGGATCTCGTCCTCGCCGGCCAGCACCGCGATCACGTCTTTTTGTAGCACGAGACGGATGTCGTCGAGCTTCCGCGCGTCCTCGGGATGGGCCAAGGCGATCACGAGCGCGCCGTCGCGCCATTCCAGAGGGAACAATTTGTAGAAGTGAGCCACGCGCGTGGGGACCGCCCGCAGGACGTCCGGGGAGACGTCGCGCTTGTCGCGCAACGAGACGTAGGGGATGCCGATCTGCTTCGAGATCGCCAGCATCAGCTCGGACTCGGTCAACATCTGCAAGCTCAGGATCGCCGCGTCCAGCGAGATCCCCTTGTCCTGCGCAGCCGCCTTGGCCGTTTCCACGTCGACCGGCTTCAATAACTTCTCGGAGACTAGGAGACTCTCCAGCGACGGCGAGGTCGTCTGCGGGGTCATTGGGGCGCCGTGAGGAGCCGCGTCGGCGGGTGCCCGTCGATCGCCTCGACCTCGGACAATGCGTGTCCCGTGTTGACGTGAGGCGTCAGGAAAACCGCGAGCTCGCTCTTCGTCTTCGAGTCCGACCGACTCCGGAACAGGGCGCCCAGGAGAGGGATCCGGCTCAAAAGGGGAACTCCGGTGTCCGTTCTCGATTTGTCGTTTTCGATCAGTCCGCCCAGCAGCAGCGTCTCGCCGTCCTTGACCAAAACGCTGGTCTCCACCTCCGAGGTGGCGACGATGGGGATCGAGTTGCCGCCCGCCGTCGTCAGCGTCGAGGCGACGGAGCTGACCTCGGGCTTGATCTTCATCGTGATGTAGCCGTCCTCGCTGATGGTCGGCGTGACGTGCAGCTTCACGCCGACGTCGATGAAGTTGACCTGCTCCGAGCTGGTCGTCGCCCCCGTCCCGGGAGTCACGACGGTGGTCGTGACGTACGCCTGCCTGGTGCCGACGAGAAGGTTCGCGGTCTCGTTGTTGATGACGGAGATTCGCGGCGAGGAGATCAGCTTGGTCTTCCCCACCGTCTGCAGCGCCTGGACGATCGCGGTGTAGTTGTTCTGGCTGAGCGTCCCGAGCGCGGCGGTGAACGCCGTCGGCCCGGACGCGCCCGGCCCCGGGGTCCCCGCCCCCCCGGCCGGCGTGCCCGGCGCCACGATCGGGAAGAGGGAAAAATTTCCGGTCACTCCGCCTGGGATGCCCTTCCTCCCGATGCCGGCGAACACGGCACCCCAGTTGACGCCCAGTTGGGTGGCGTCGGTCAGCGTCACCTGGACGATCTTCGCCTCGATCAGCACGGCGCGGTGCTGCTCGTCGAAGGCCGAGATCATCGTCTCGATGGACTTGATGTGGTCGGGATAGTCCATGACGATGATCCGGTTGGTCCGCTCGTCCATCTCCACGCTGCTCGCGTCCTTGGTCGTCAGCGGAAGGATCTTAGGGACGAGCTCCTTGGCTTTCGCGTAGTTCAGCGTGAACACGCGCGTCTCCAGCTGCGGGTCGAAGCTCGCGGCCATCTGCTTCATCCGCGCGATCGCGACGGGCGTGTCGACGAGGACCAGCGCGTTGCTGGAGTCGTAGATCAGGATCTTGCCGATCTTGCTCTTGAACGGCTCCAGGTACTTGCTCATGGCCGCGGCCTTCACGTTCTTGGGCGTGATGGTGTCCAGCGCTGTCTTGTCGTCGAAGCGGACTCCGTACAGCTTCTCGTAGTCGGCCGCCGTCATGACCCGGACGATCTTGCCGTCGTAGGCGTAGGCGAGCTCGGCGGTCTCCAGGACCTGATGCAGGGCCTCCCACAGCTCCACGTCCTTGAGCAGGAGCGTCACCGTGCCCTTCACGTTCGACGCCGTGACCATGTTCAAGTCGCCCTGGCGGGCGATGAGCTTGAGGACCTCGTTGATCTCCATGCCCTTCAGATCGAGGGTGACCGTTCTCGAGATCGTCTTGGCGGCGGGCGGCGCGGCCGCCGGCGGAACCGTAACGGCGGCGGCCGTCGACGTGGAGGCGGCCGCGGCGGCCGGAGGAACGCTCGGCGGCGCCGCCTGCGCCGTCAAGGGCGCGGAGACGCCTTTCGAGACGTCCACTCCCGCCTGGGCCAGGATCGCCGCCCACTCCGCCTCGGTCATGCCCGGCTTGGGCTCGATGCCGAGCCCCGTCAGGATATGGACCCAATCCGCCAGAGAGATCGGCTTGCGCGTGGACTGGCGGATTTTCACGGCCATGACCGGAAGATCGGCGAGCTTTTGGACGAGGAGGTTGTAGCGCTCGCTGGTCGCGGTCTTGCCCTCCTCGATCCCCAGCTTCTTGAGGACGGGGCCCCACTCGCGCCGCGCGGCGGCCGGGTCCGCGGCGCCGGGAGCGCCGAGATTTTGGGCAAAGGCCCCCGCCGGCGGCGAAACGATCATTGCCGCCGCGAGCGCGCACGTCCCCAATCTTTTCAGCAAGCTCGTCTCCTCACAAAGACAGCGCCAGCGTCTCGCCCTCGTACGACAGCTGCACGCGATTGCCTTCGATCCCCGCGACCGTGATGTCGCCGATCTTCTGACCGACGGACAGATAGGAGACTTCCTTGGTCCTGTTGCTCATGATGGCCGCTTGGAGCCCTCCGTTGTTGACGATGCCCACCAGCGTCAGGTCCGCCGCCAGCTCCGCGAGCGTGGGCTTATGAACTACCGGGGGCGGCGGAGCCGCGACGACGGCTTTCGGGCGGACGACGACAGGCGGAGCGGCGGTCTTGAACAAGTCCCGCTTCAGGATTGCCGACGCGTAGTAGTCCCACGACGGCGGCGCCTTGAAAACTGCCTCCGCCGGCGTCTCACGGACCCGGACCGGCCGCTCCGTCGACGCCAGCGAGCTCCACGCGATGCCGATGACCCCTCCCACGAGAGTGACGAACGCGAGCCCCTTGAACACGCGCCGAAAGAACACCCAGGGCTCGGACATCCAGCCCTGAATCCGGTCCTCCAGCGCCGCTTTCGACACAGAGGGGCTCATACTGGCTCACGGCATCCCGCCAGGTACTATATACAGGGAAGAATCCAAGTTCGTCAATGCCTAATTCCGGCTCGCGAACTTCTTCTCCAGCCAGCTCACGGCCTTCTCGTAGGCGGGCAGCGGCGCCGGCGCGTGCCCTCCCTCGAAGTCGATCCACGTCGTGTCCCAGCCGAGGCCCTGCAGGAAATCGCGGTCGCGCTTCATCGGCTCGTAGTTCGGGTCCGTGGGACTGCAGAGAAAAACGGCCAGCTTTCCCTTGGGATACTTGTCACGCCGCGTCGTGAAATCCGGATGGATCACCCCGGAGTTCACGATCACCGCGGCGAAGATATCCGGGTAGAAGAAGGCGAGAAGGTGCGAGCCCGTGCCCCCGCCGGAGACGCCGTTGGCGATGATCCGCGCCGGGTCGATCGGCTCGGTCTGGATGAGAGTCTTGATGTCGCGAGCGTGCGCGGCGAAGATCGGCTCCACGTCCACGCCGTTGCGGTGCGTCCGGGAGGCCAGGACGATCCAATGGTGATCCTTCGCCAGCGGCTCCCATTGCGCGATCAGGCTCGGAGCGTCGCCGCCCGGGGACAGCGCGACGAGCAGCGGATATTTCTTGCCCTGCACCAGGCCTGCGGGCTTGAGGAGGATGAAGTCCGAGTATTCGACCTGCTCGCGCTGGCTCAACTTCGGCGCATGCGGGCGGCCGCAGGCGCAGACCAGCGCGAGAGCGATGGCGCAAAGCGTTCGTTTCGCAGACATTCAATAGTTCCGGTCAATGCTTCAGTTCTTCCACGAAGGCTCTTTGCGCGGGCGTGTTGACGCCATCCGCCACCTTGCTGTACTCGGCCTGCGGGTGCGAGAAAGAGACGAACTCACGCTTCAGCTTCAAGATCCTCATGACGGACTCGTCCAGACGCTCCATCGGGAGCCGCCCCGAACGGAACGCCTCCACGAGCGCGCGATACGCCTTCAGATTGTCGGCCTCTTTTCCGGAGGAGAACAGCAGATCGTTGCCCGCCTCGACGGCCTTGATCGCGTTCCAATCCCAGCCCTTCTTCTGCAAAGCCTGCATGTTCAGCCCGTCCGTGACCGCCACCCCGTCGAAGCCGAGCTCCCCGCGCAGGAACTTGGTGACGATGTTCTTGGACAAGCTCGCCGAAAGTCCGGCCTCCGGCTCCAGCGCCGGCACCTCGATGTGGCTCGTCATGATCATGCGCAGTCGGCCCTGCCGGATCAGCGTCGCGAACGGAAGCAGAGAGGTCTTCATCAGCGTCTCCTTCGACGACGCGTCCCGCGGCAAGACCTGGTGAGCGTCCTCGTACACCGTCCCGTAGCTGGGAAAATGCTTGGCGCAGGCGATCACCTTCTCCTGCCGATAACCTTCCACCGCCCCCGCGGCGAGCTCCGCCACCTTCTGCGGCACGCGCGAGTACAAGCGCCCGCGATACGACAGCGGCCCCGCCGGATTGAAGTCCACGTCCAGCACCGGCGCGAAGTTCACGTGGATGCCCACCGCCCGCATCTGCTGTCCCGTGAACGCCGCCGCCCGCCGCACCCGATCAGCTCCCTTGATCCCCAGCGCGCGCTGGCTCGGGAACTCCACGAACCCCGCCTTCAAGCGATCGACCGCGCCCCCCTCCTGGTCGGTCGCGATCAAGAGCGGAATCCCCTTGTTGTACTTGAGCGCCAAGTCCTGAAGATGACTCGTCAACAGGACCACGCCGCCGGGAAAAGACGTGGTGACGTCGTCGTGGCCGAGATAGACGTTGCCGAAATGGTACTCGCTGATCTGCTTCTCAGCGCTCGGAAGCCGCCACTGCGCCCCGATCATGAAGAGCTGGCCAACTTTCTCCTCGATGGTCAGGGAAGAGATCAGCCGCCGCAGGTCGGCGTCCGAAGAAGTATTAACAGCGGGCGCGCTGCGCGCGGGGCAACACAGAAGCAAGAAAGTCGCAATCAGCTGCATGAACCAAAACTAACATTTAACTGGCCCAACTCTAGGGGGAAAGGTCGCGCCGATCAACTTCCTAAAGGTCATCCGGAACCCTACAGGCGTGGTCCTATAGAAGATGCTTGCGGCAACGGCTACGATCACCACGGAGAGGATGAGGATGTATTTCATTTTGGGCAAGAGCACTGGCTGGAATAATCGGTGTATCCCATTTGGAGCCAGTAAAGAGTGTTTGCATTAGGAGTATCAAAATGTCCGAAAAACTTCCACCCCCAAGTGAGTCCCTGCGGCCCAACGTTGGGGGAAAGGTCGCAGCGACAGTGTTCGGCGCAATACCCCCACGCCCCAATCCCGAAACCCAGGAAAATCGGTGAGGTCACCACGATCTTGCATTGGGCGCTTTCAGCCACGAGAGAGATGACCTCTCAGTTGGAGGTTGGCAATGACCAACGCAACAAGC
>Ga0209415_10004215_pt1 | contig 26444 bp, 22 predicted proteins | sample PeaSoiSIISIP2007_FD_187696 | JGI IMG/M metagenome (GOLD analysis project Ga0209415, IMG submission 187696) | Peat soil microbial communities from Weissenstadt, Germany - SII-SIP-2007 (SPAdes) (version 2) | ecosystem: Environmental > Terrestrial > Soil > Wetlands > Peat | place: Germany... | reverse complement strand
GGCTAAAGGCTAAGAGCTAATGGCTAAAAGCTAATGGCTGATCTTAAAAAACCCACCGGCCGTCTGCTTGGGGCGTGCTCGGGTCGACAACCGATGGGCTACCGTTTCTCCTTACTCACCCTGTGCTTTCAGGAGCATTTGCAACCATAAAACCGCTTTAATGAAGAAAGTTGCGTCGCCACGCAAGAAATTTTTGGGTTTGCTAACTCTATGCCGCGGCATAACTTATTCGGGGATTGCGGGTGGGCGCGCTGCCATAAGCTGGGTAAAACGGGTGTCGCTTCGCAGCCCCGCGAACTCCGGATCCTTATACACGTCATCAATGTTCTTATAGCCCTCCTCCAGGGCTCGCCGCAGGTACTGGAGGGAGCGGTCCCGATCGTTCTGCTTGGCGAAGAGTTTGGCAATCACGTAATCGTAGCGCGCCCGGTCCTCCGGGGATGGCAACTGCGCTGAAATTCCGTTGTGGGAGGTCCGTTCCAGGATATCCGGATCGAGATCCACCGCCTTTTCATAGGTGTCGAGCGCCTTGTCGAATTCCCTTTTGGAGAAGTAAGCAGCGCCGAGATTGCTGAAGAACGAAGCCGAGTCGGGTCGTAACTGAATCGCCTTCTCGTATTGCTTGATGGCTTTTCCGTATTTTCTTTTCTCGTATTCTATGACGCCGAGATTGTTGAGCGCTTCCGCGTACTTGTGATCGTAGTGGATGGCTCGTTCAAAGTACTTTCCGGCCTCGTCGTAGCGTTGCAACTGCAGCTCGGCGATCCCCAGCTTATTGAGCAGCTGTGGATTGTTGCGGTTCCTCGCAAGCGCCGCGCGATAGTAGTCGAGCGCATCCAGATAAGCCTTTTGGACGCGCAGTTCGTCGCCGCGCTTTTCCAGTTCCTCAGCCGAGGCGTTTACGGCAGGTGGTTCGGCGCGCCGCATCGTGGGCGGGTTGATCTGCACCAGTTCGGGCGAACCGCTCTGCGCCGGAACGGCAGGCATGCCAAACATGGCCTGGGTCAGCAGGCAGAAGATCAGCGAACAGAAGATCCACATGCAGCAGAGAAATTGGCGATGCACGAGCTCACCTCCTGAGACGCCAGGCGAACTTCCTCGAATCCATGCTCAATATCTACAGTGACACCCTCAGACCCAACAAAGTTCCAGTCAGTGAGGAGCATCTCCGGTCTGCTCCGCTGGCTTGGACGGAGGGTTAGACGATTTGTCGTCCTTAAAGATACCCGCTATTTTGCCAAAGAAACCCTTTTTCTTTTGCGCGTCTTCGGCCGGTGCGTTTGGGTCTCGGGCCGCGACTCCGGGAGAGTTTGGCGGCGGCAATACCTTGTCCCCTCCAAGACCAAATATGCGGGAGAAAAGCCCTTTTATGCCAGAAGCCTGATCGCAGGTCTCGTTCGGTTCAGTTCCGGCGATAAACGCGGCGCTATATGTTTCCGGACAGGAGGGAGTCGCCAGCCGATTGGTGGCCTTATCCAGTTGGACATCCACTACGCCCACCGGTTGACTGAACGACTTCACATCCGCATATTGCGGGAGCGTGACGGCTTTCTTCATGAACTCCGCCCAGATCGGCGCTGCGCTCTGCGCCCCGCTCAGGCGGATGTCGCTGTAGTCGTCATATCCGACCCAGACGATACAGAGAAGATTGCTGGTGTAGCCGGCGAACCAGCCATCGTGCGAGGTTCCAGTCTTACCCGCTGCTGGAGCATTGAAACCGAGGGTGCGAACTTCGTAGGCCGTTCCGAAGTTCAGCACACCCTCCATCATATTGGTCATCACGAAAGCGACGCGCGGGTCCAGTACCGGCCGCTTGTCTGGCTTGAACTCCATGACCATATCCCCGGCGGCATTGCGCACCGAGTTGACCATGACCGGTGAAACGCGCACGCCCGAATTGGCGAAAACCGTGTAGGCAGCGGCCATATCCAGGGGAGTAGCGTCGTAAGCCCCCAGCGCCATCGCCGGAGTGGCCTTGACGGAGGTGATCCCGGCAGCCTTGGCCAGGTCCGCGACTTTGTCGTAACCCACTTCTTCCGCCAGTTTCACCGTCGCGTTGTTCAACGACATCGCCAGCGCATAACGGGCGGTTACGTCGCCGTGATACTCCTCTTTGTAATTCCGCGGCTCGTAGATCTGGTCGCCATACGCGAAGGTGCTCGGTTGATCCGTGACCATGGACGCCGGAGTGAACACCGGGTTAGCCCCATCCACCGCAGTATTGATGGCAGTGGCGTAGACAAACGGCTTAAAAATCGACCCAGTGGGACGCTTGGCCACGGCATGATCCAGTTGACTGAAGCCGTAGTTCCGCCCCCCGACCAAAGCAAGCACTTCTCCGGTATGCGGATTCATGGCCACCAGCGCCACCTGCGCTTGCGGGCCCGGTTCGACCGTGGTCTCGAATTTCTTGCCCACTTTCACGCGCTTGGTCCGCCGCTTGGTCACTTGTTCATCAACCAGCTTCATGCCCGTTTCCACGGCCTGAGCTGCCGCCTTCTGCAGACCGGGATCCAGTGTGGTGTAGATGCGGTAGGACTGTTCGTTGAGTTCACGTTCATTCAGTCTGCTGATCACGGTGTCGCGAACAAGGTCCACAAAATACGGGGCGTCGCTGGCTTCCACGTTGGGAGGTGCCAGCTTCAACGGCGCGGCCTTGGCCTGCTCCGCCTGCTCTCGGGTAATCGCATGGGTGTCTGCCATGCTGTCCAGCACCAAATTGCGGCGCTCCAGCGCGCGTTCCGGATGGCGATAAGGCGACAAGTAGCTCGGCGCCTGGATCAACCCCGCAATCAGCGCCGCTTCGGGCAGAGAAATATCCTTCAGGTCCTTGTTGAAATAAGCCTGCGAAGCCTGGGCAAAGCCGCTGATGGTGAATGAGCCACGCTGTCCCAGGTCGACGCGATTGGCGTAGAACTCGAAGATCTGCTGCTTGCTGAACTTCTGTTCCAGTTCCATGGCAATCAGCATTTCCACCAGCTTGCGCCTCACCGTTTTCTGCGGCGTCAGGAAGAAAGCCCGCGAAAGCTGCATGGTCAAAGTGGAACCGCCCTGCTCATGTTTCTGATGCGTGACATCAACCCAGGCCGCTTCTGCCAGGCGAATGAAATTCACCCCACTGTGCTGGAAAAAGCGCCGGTCTTCGATGGCAAGCACTGCGTCCACCAATACTTTGGGAATGTCGTTGTACTTCACCAGTTCCCGCTTGGAGCGCTGTTCCGCATCAAACAGCGAAGTGATCATCTGAGGTTCGAGTTCATAGGCCTCGAGATCGCCCGATTTTCCGGTGATGCTGGTCACTTGTCCATCTTGTATACGGATCGTGGCTGGCTCCGGACTATGGTAGGACTGGGGCCCGGGTTTGATTTCAACGCCGCCGTTCAGCAGCCGGTAGCTGCCCATCGGCGATGCGCCTGCATTCTCCGCGTAGCCGGCCCGGCGAAGTTGCGCCGCGATTCCGCGCGCATCCATTGTCTCGCCGACCTTGACCACGCGAGGTATGGCGTAAATCCTGGCAGAACTGCTGAATACTGCCCCCTTGAAGCGCTGCTCAATGATCCGGTCGTACTTGATGTAGTAATAGGAGAACAGGGCACTGACGGCGACGGCGAGAACGACAAATACGGCAAACGCGCCCCTGAGCACGGGATCGCGTGCGACGAATCCCCTGCCGCCTTTCCCACTGAGCTTTCTTTTCGGGATCTTTAGTTTAATGGCCACGTTGAATTGGCGGTGTCATCCACGCGTCGGCCCGGACAAAATCGCCCCACATGGTAGTGAGATGATGCGGGATACCAATGCGTTATCTGTTCTTCTCTTGCGCCAGAGCAGGAGACTCCGGTCGGATCGCAGCGGTTAGAGTCTTCCATGACTCCAAAGCGTTGCAACCTCCGGATCACTCCCGTCCCTATTCTAAATCACGCGGAATTCAGTATCGGTATTGACTCAAAAGGGGCTCTTATTCTCGGTGGAAGGATCGAAATGCAAATCCAGCGGGTATCCGGGCAGCTCCACGTGCACAGTGTACGGCGCCACGATGGTCAGCGAGCCGGTGCCGGTGACGCCGTGACGCTGGACCTTTATCTGTTCCCTCGACAGCGGAATCTCGAGGTCCTGCGCTTTCTTGAAGATCATTTCCTGGATGTCAGTTTCCGGCTTCGTAGTATAGGTTTCCAGCGTAGCTTCGGTCTTGATCACGTCCTGGAATTGGTAGTTGTTGTAGTAGACAGGGATCAACTCTGCTCCCAGATACACGGCCACCACAATCACAGCCAGTCCAATGCCAAGTTTAATGGTACCCATCGCGCGCTCCGGATTCGGCCCCACGCCGACGGTACAGCCATCAGCGCACAGGCCTCAAAACTCTGAAATAGTCCGTTATTGCGCTGATGCTAACATCCTGTACCTGGTGAGTCGAGCGCTGAACGACTTCGACAGTATCTTCGGTAACCTTCTTCCCGACGGTAACCCGATAGGGTATGCCCACTAGGTCAGCATCCTTGAACTTTACCCCTGGCCTTTCGTCCCTGTCATCGAGTAACACCTCGAAACCTTCGCCCTCCAGGCGCCGGGTAATGTCTTCGGCGGCATGTTTGACCTTATCGTCTCCGACATTGGTTGGGGTCACCACGATCTCAAACGGCGCGATTTGCGGCGGCAGCCAGAAGCCATTCGAGTCGTTGCTTTGCTCAATGGAAGCGGTGAGAATACGCTCAATCCCGATGCCGTAACTGCCCATGATCGGCGTGACTTCCTTGCCGTTGCGATCGAGCACGCGCGCGCCCATGGACTCGGAATACTTGTAGCCCAGCTTGAAGATGTGGCCAATCTCGACCGCCGTATCGATGCGGAGCGCAGCGCCGCAATTGGGGCAGCCTTCGCCTGCCTCGACATTGCGAATGTCGGCAACATCCGTCCACTGGAAGTCGCGGCCCGGCGTGACGTTTTTGAAGTGATAGTCGAGTTTGTTGGCGCCACAAATCATGTTCTTGCGGCCTTGCAACGACTGATCCAGCACCACCGCGAGGCTGTCGGCTGCTCCTGCAAGCTCCCTGTCAAACTTGGCGCGCACTTGGAGCCCCACCGGCCCAATGAATCCGCCCGGCCCATGAAAATATCTTTCCAACTCCTCCGGATGCATCGGGCGCAGTTCGCTCGCACCTATCAACGTCAGCAGCTTGGTCTCGTTTACGGTGTGGTCCCCGCGCAGGAAAACCGCAACCGGAATTTCGACGACCGTGTGGTCCCGCTTAGCCAGGACTTTGACGGCTAGAGATTCCCCGGTTTTTTTTTGCGCCACGTACGCAACAGCTTTGATGTCCTGCCTGGGTGAGACTTTCAAGAACTCCGCCACCTCGGCGATCGCCCCTTTTCCCGGCGTGTGGACTAACAAAGGCTGACCATCGCCTTCCGGCGCAAGATCCTGAACTGGTCCGAGCTTTGACGTCGCCTTTTCCATATTTGCCGCGTAGTTGCAGCTCTCGCAACTCACAATCATGTCTTCGCCCGCCGGCGTTCGCACCATGAACTCATGCGACTCCGAACCGCCCATAGCGCCCGAATGCGCTTCCACGACCATGTATTTCAATCCGCAGCGGTCGAAGATGCGACAATAGGCGTCGTAGTGCTTCTTGTAGGAAACGTCGAGACCCGCCGGATCGATGTCAAAGGAATACGAATCCTTCATCATGAACTGGCGCACGCGCAGCAGGCCCGACTTGGGCCGCGGCTCGTCGCGAAACTTGGGCGCGATCTGGTACCAGATTTGCGGCAACTGCTTGTAGCTGCGCAGTTCTTTCCGCGCGATCTCGGTCATGACTTCTTCTTCGGTGAAGCCCAGGCAAAGATCGGCGCCTTTGCGGTCTTTCAGGCGAAACATGGTCTCGCCCATCACCGACCAGCGGCCGCTGGCCTCCCAGAGTTCCCGCGGATGCAGCGCCGGCAGGTAGAATTCCTGCCCGATTTTGTCCATCTCCTGGCGGACGATGGCAATGATCTTGTTGAACGACCGGTTTCCCAGGAAAAGAAACGAGTAGATGCCGGCGGCAAGCTGACGGATATAGCCTGCCCGCACCAGAAACTTGTGGCTGGCGACCTCGGCGTCCGCAGGCGCCTCGCGCAGCGTAGGAATAAACAGCTCTGACCAGCGATGCATAGTTAGGGGTCCTGAGTAGCAAGGGATTGGCTATTGTAAATGATTGAGCGAGATCAACCAGGATGCGGCCGTCGAAATCGGCAATGCTCACGTAAGGGCGGACGCCCTCGTCCGCGGAGGGGAGCAACGGTCGGGCAGGAAACCCGTCTTTTGACTCGCCTCTGCTGCCACGGTAGAATCGGCCTTAATCACAATGCCAAGAACACGCTGCCACTACAACATCATGCTTCGGCCCGAGCCTGAAGGCGGATTTACCGCTATCGTGCCCGCTCTGCCGGGCTGCGTCACCTATGGGCGCACATTGCCCGAGGCCAGGAAGATGGCGAAGGACGCGATATCCGGTTTCATCAAGAGCCTAAGAAAGCACAAGGAACAGGTTCCCACCGAGAACTCCTAATTGCCATCTCTTACCCGGCGCAGATTCCTTCAAGCCACGGCGGCATTCGCCGCCACCAGTGCTTTGGCCCTGGGCGATGACACCATTCTTCGCGAACCGAATCACCCCAGGCTGGTGCGAATCGAACTTGCGCTCGCCCGATGGCCTGCTGCCCTCGACGGTTTCACCATCGCTCAGTTGAGCGATTTTCACTACGACGAATATTTCTCTGCCGCTCCCCTCCGAGCCGCCATCGGAATCGTCAACCAAGTACATCCGGACCTGGTGGTTTTGACCGGAGATTTTGTGACCGTGCCCGTCCTAGCCGGCTTCCGGCACATCAAGAAGCACGCAGCCGGGGTCATTGATCCTTGTACCGCCCTGCTGGCCCAACTAAGCCCTCGCCTTGGGATGTTCGCGGTCCTCGGGAATCACGATGTCGATTCCGATCCGGGTCGAATCATTGCAACTCTTCGCTCTCATGGGATCGCAACCCTGCGCAATGCTTCAATGCCTATCGAGGATCGAGGTGCGAGGTTCTGGCTGACCGGCGTGGATTCGGTGATGGAAGGCAAACCCGACATCAACTCTACTTTGCGCGGCATTCCTCCAAACGAACCGATCGTCTTGCTGGCTCACGAGCCCGACTTCGCCGACAAGGCCGCTTTGCACTCCGTGGACCTTCAGCTTTCCGGGCACTCGCATGGAGGGCAAATCTGGCTTCCCGGAATCGGTGCTCCCTGGCTGCCGGAGTTTGCCCGAAAATATCCGCGGGGACTTTACACTGTTGGTCCTTTGACCCTATACACCAACTTTGGCCTGGGCACGATCCGTTTGCCCATGCGATTGAACTGTCCTCCTGAAGTCACGTTGTTTACTTTGCGTGCCGCAAAATAGTTCATCGAATCCGAAAACACGGCCATAGCCCCGTTTTTAACTAGGCGCGGACGCAATTGTGTATTACAATCCCCGCAATCTGGCCTGGGAAGATGCAACAAATTTCCTACCTGAAAAACCAGCGGAGTTTGATTGCCAAGGCTGTTGGAGCGCGCCACTTATGAGAAACGTGTATGAATTGTTGCGACACAAGGAACTGGCCCTGGAGCGTGTGCGTAGCGAAGTCAAAGCGCTTCGAGCGGTTGTTCCTTTGCTTGCCGAACCGAATGACCCGGTTGTAAGTCAATCTGACCTCGCAGCGTCTCCAGCCCTTGGGAAGAACAAGTGGCCGCTCAAGGTTCAGGACACGCCGCGGGTCCCCTTTACCTCATAAGACCAGACGCTAAGCGGAACTGCGGTTATACTTTATGGTTCGACCGCTTGGTCTCTAGGTTCATTGAGTGCGCAACCAACCCATCCTAATCACCGGAGGAGCCGGTTTCATCGGCTCCAATTTCATCCTGCAGTGGCTCACGGCCCAGGACACGCCGGTGGTGAACCTCGACAAACTTACCTATGCCGGCAATCTGGGAAACCTGGAGAAGGTAGCTGCCGATCCGCGCTATCGTTTTGTTCACGGCGATATTTGCGACCGTAAACTTCTCTCTGATCTGTTGCGGCGTCACCATCCCTGTGCCGTCGTTCACTTTGCCGCGGAAAGCCACGTCGACCGTTCTATCCACGGCCCCGATGATTTCGTGCGGACCAACGTGCACGGAACCTTTAGCCTGCTCGAAGAAGCGCGCGCTTATTGGACCGAAATGGAGCCGGAAGAAAAGTCAAGTTTTCGCTTCTTGCATGTTTCAACCGACGAGGTCTACGGATCCCTGGGACCGGATGATCCGCCCTTCTCGGAAACTACGCCGTACGCTCCGAATAGCCCGTATGCCGCGTCCAAGGCGGCTTCCGACCACCTGGTCCGCGCCTATCATCACACCTACGGATTGCCCGCTCTCACCACGAATTGCTCGAACAACTACGGGCCGTATCAGTTTCCGGAGAAGCTGATTCCGCTGGCGATTCTGCATGCCATGAATGGCAAGCCGATCCCGGTGTATGGCGACGGTCAGAACGTCCGCGATTGGCTGTTTGTGGGCGATCACTGTGATGCCATCCGGGCAGTGCTGGCTCGCGGCCGGATCGGCGAGACTTACAATGTCGGCGGCCGGAACGAGAAACGGAATCTTGAGATCGTGCACACCATCTGCTCGATTCTCGACGAGTTGCGGCCCGAGGACCCGGTGGTCCCGCACAGCAAGCTGATTACATTCGTGCAGGACCGGCCGGGACACGACCGGCGTTACGCGATGGATGCGCGCAAAATTGAGCGCGAACTCAATTGGCGGCCGCAAGAAACTTTCGAGAGCGGCATTCGGAAAACCATCGAGTGGTACCTCGCCAGCGAGGCCTGGATTCGGGAAGTGACCAGCGGAAATTACCGGCAATGGATTGAGAAGCAATACTCGATGTGAGTCAGCATTCAGCAGTCAGCATTCAGCAGTCAGCATTCAGCATTCAGCATTCAGCATTCAGCATTCAGCAGTCAGCATTCAGCCAGGATTCAACCACATCAGGCGCCTCAGGTAATCACGAGATGACTGAATGCTGAATGCTGAATGCTGACTACTGAGTGCTTGAATGCCAAAGAAAAAGAACATGTCCGCCTACAAAGGCATCATCCTAGCCGGCGGTTCCGGCACCCGTCTCTATCCCGTGACCCACGCGGTATGCAAAAGCCTGCTTCCGATTTATGACAAGCCCATGATCTACTACCCGCTCTCTACGCTCATGCTGGCGGGCATTCGGGAAATCCTGATCATCTCTACCCCGGACGATCTACCCAGGTTCCGGCAATTTCTGGGCGACGGCTCGCGCTTCGGCGTGAGCCTTCACTACGTGGTTCAGCCCCGGCCAGAAGGCATCGCGCAGGCCTTTCTCGTGGGCAGAGAGTTCATCGGTTCGTCCTGCTGCGCCCTGGTGTTGGGCGACAACATTTTCTACGGGCACGATCTGGTGAAGTGCGTGAAAGAGGCAGCCGGAAAGAGCGCAGGCGCACGGGTCTTCGCGTATCCGGTTCAGGATCCCGAGCGCTATGGCGTTGTCGAATTCGATTCGACCGGCACAGCCCTGAGTCTTGAGGAAAAGCCCAAAACGCCGAAATCACGTTACGCGGTTACCGGACTCTATTTCTACGACAATCAAGTCGTCGAGATTGCAAAGTCGCTCAAGCCTTCCGCCCGCGGAGAACTGGAAATCACCGATGTGAATAAGGAATACATGAAGCGCCGGCAATTGGAGGTCGTGGTCATGGGGCGGGGCATGGCGTGGCTGGACACCGGTACTCACGAAGCCATGCTGGAAGCATCGTTGTTTATCCAGACCATCGAGACCCGCCAGGGACTGATGGTTTCCTGCCCGGAAGAAATTGCTTACCGCTACGGATACATCACCGGCGAGCAACTGGAGGCGACCGCGTCTTCCATGAAGAACAACCGCTACGGTTCCTACCTGCTGCAATTACTGAAGGAGAGAGTGTTCTAAAGCAGCTCTACACCACCGAGCCTGTCATCTCGACCGCAGCTTTCACTTCCGGAACGGAAGCGAAAGCGAAGTGGAGAGACCTGCTGTTCAAATGCAAGCCAAACGCTGTTGTCCTCGAACACAGAAAGCAGGTCCCTCCACTCCGCTTCGCTGCGGTCGGGATGACAGGTCCTATGCACGGATGAATGTCAGGGAAGGTCCATGAAGGTGGAGGCAACGGGGAGCGCACCTGGGTCGGCCAGACGCGCTCCCCTAAAAGTCGGAGCTGACTTACTACTCCGTAGCGGTCTGCCAGCCGTTATCGGTTTTGTCCAGCGCCAGCGTTACCTTGGTCGGCGCGTCGTGATAAAAATTCGCCCCGTGCTTCTGGATCAGCGTCGCGCGATCCCAGGTGTTAAAGCTCTTCACCATGGGGCCAGCCGCATCCAGGAGGTCGCCCAACTGGTTGGTGCTCCACTTCCAAGTCACGTCGATCGTGGCACGCGTCGGGCTGATCATATTGACTTTCGAGACTTCAACCAGTTTCCGCTCCGCCACCGGAACCAGGTAAACTTCCGATCCGTCCTTCTCTTTGGACATGCTGATTCCCGGGATGCGGTTGAAAAATTGTTCGCCTGCCGGGGTGAGCGCAACCGGAGTGGTTGTGCCGTACGTCCCGGTGTCCTTGCCTAGCTTGATCAGCCCTGCCTTCTCCAGCAGCCGGTAGTGAGGCGCATGGCCACTGTCGTCTACAGAGGACTTGACCAGTCCGGTGTGGAACCGGAGTGAAACTGGTCCTTGTTGCTCCAGCACCGACGCCGCGATTCTGGTCGCATCTTGCATGCTGAGCACTTTGCGGTTTTGAATAATGTAGTAACCCGCCACGCCGACTATGGCCAGGATAAGCGCCACAATCAGCAACAAGGGCACGACCGAAGATGTGCGTCTTTCCAATTCGATCTCTTGTTCAAACATTGCCATTCCTCCCCTTCACCCGCGCCGACGATCGCCGGAGCACCGCCCATGATTTCCGGAGTACCGTCGCTTCCATTGTCGGAAAAACCGTCATAGCAAGATGTGATCTGCCTCACATAGGAATGTTCTCTGGATCACGATCCAGAGCAGATCACGACGCAAAGCAAATTCCACTCCCGCAGTCGCGCGTTCTCTTGAGAGTTGCAAGACTTTTCACTTCGGGGTCTCCGATTCAGCTGGGGAATCGCGGTCAACTATATGTTGTATCAACAACATACGGTAGTTTCCCGCTGGCATGGAGATTGCCAATCAGTAAGTCAAATCGGCAGCTGTGGCTTCGTTTCTCTTCCCCGCCAAGCTCCGGAATGGTGACAGGCATGCCGCTTCGCCGGTTATTTCCGCTGGTTCTCGTAGCCTCCGCTCCCGTCCTGTGTCTGGCTTCAGTTGCCGGACCGCGGGTTCCGGCCGTTCCGGCATCGCTGGCTGCCCGCGAACATCAAGTCTGGACCCGGGCACTCCGTGACTCGAAGTTTGCGTCCCTGCCGCACACCACAGCGCGCGCAAGTTGCGCAGCCTCAGATCCGCCCGAGGCGCTGGCCACCCCGGATCCGCTACTCGAGCTCACCGGCAAAGATGGCGAAGTGACGGTCAGTTTCATTATTGGTACCGACGGCCGGGTGCACGCCCCTCTGATTCTCGAGAGTGCTGGCTTGCCCGGGGACCTTACGGTTCTGAATACCGTGCGTTCCTGGCGCTATCGTCCAGCCATGTGCAACGGCGTGCCCACCGACGCGGAAGCGGAGATTCGTTTTTCAAGCCGCTAGAACCCTGATTATTGTGCCGATGCAGGCGCGAGCGTCCTCGCCCGGGAGGGGACCGGCTTGAAAGTAATATTTGACCAGTGCCGTCAACATTCTTTTCGACTAGAATGAGCGCTTGCCAGACCGTGACATGGAGCCGGAAAAGCACAAGGCCAGGAATAAAGACGCGCCTATGACAGGACCGGGCAGCAAACTACCGGACGAGGACGAGTTCTTCAGTCCGGTAAAATCTGACGCGCACCGTTCCAAACCCGAACAGGACGCGATTGCAGCCGCGCTCCAAGCGGTTCAACAGCTCGGCCTGCAGGTGGATGCGGACGAGTCCGTGACCGCTGTTGCTGAGGGCGAAGAAGGACGCAGATGCCATTCCTGTGGAAAACCCAACCGTGCAGGAAACCGCTTCTGCTCTGCCTGCGGGGTTCCTTTGCAACAGGCTCCGGCGGAAGAAAGCGAAGCTCCCGGCGCAAATCTCAGTGCAAGGCCAGCAGCGGCTCCGGGTCCGCACTACTACCACCACCATTACCACCACCATTATTTTTCTTCGACTGAGGGCATTGCAGCGGGCAGCGGCGCCGACCACCATGCCGCCGGTAACGCTCCGGTAGCGCGCGATGTAGCTCGGGCGCGCACCCCATCCGCCGGAGGCTCGTTAACCCGTGCGGAAACCGCAGTCCGCAAGCTGACGCAGGATTGGGCGCTGGCTTGCAATACCAAGCAACTCGACGATCTGGTCGAACTCTACGGAGCCGATGCCGTCGTGTTGCGGCCCAACGTTCCGCCGATGCGGGGCACGGCCGCGATTCGCGAATTCTTCTTTGCCCAGCTCGATGCCGGGATGGGAGAAGTCGAGATGGAATCGTTGCGCACCGAGGCGTTCGGAGACATTGCCTACGAAGCGGGCCGCTGCCAGATGCTGGTCCCTGTCGCCATGGGCAAGCGCCGCGAAGAGCGGGGCAAGTACCTGATCACGCTCGCCCGCCAGGCCGGAGACTGGAAGATCCTCGCCGACTGCTGGTCCAGCGATTTGAGCCTGGGAGTGAGCGCGGAACCCAATTCCACGAAGTCCACCGCGCCCGCGCCCGGCCCTCCGGCTCTCCGCCCACCCCGCAAGAGCGTGTGACCGAGAGGCAGCCCCAAGGATCATCGTCCCATTTCGGGAATCTCTTTGTATATCTGGAAGATAATATCCTCACGCAATGGGCTTCTAGCGCGTTCCCAGCGCCGGGATGATGTTTGGGTCATCCTGGCACTCGACTGTCGTCCTACGGGGCTCCTAATGGCCATTAAATGGCATTCTATGCGATGGCCGGACCGTCATTTTGGGTCTCAATTGCAGGCGGAACGAGGAATCAACAACTTAGCTTGGAGTGAATCAAAGTGAGACGCCCCACTTCTCGCGCAGAAGTGCGAGAAATGGGGAAACCAGCTACCGGAGGAGTAGTGGCTCAGTTTGATATGGAAGCGAGCCAAACGCGCGGTTCTTGCGTCGCAAAGAACGCGACGCTTCCGCCCACCCCATCACGCCAAAACCGGGCGTGCTGGGGACCCCGGTCCGCGCGGCTCGCCCAGATTCCCTCGACTTCGCTCGGGACAGGCCCCTCGCTGCGCAAAGAACGCTTGCTCGGGATGACAAATCAAACTGCACCACCCGCGCAGAAAGTTCCCGACTGGCGCAGGCCTCGAAGCATCGCGTATATTAAAGAGTTTCACATCTCCTGAAATCGCAAGTCGCGCGAGGGTCTTCATGTTGATGCTAGCTCGTTGTGCTGCTGCAATTTTTCTCTTGTCTTTTGTTCTAACCGCCGAGGCGCAAGAAGCGCCTTCGTCGCAACCTCCGCTGTGGAGCTCCAAGCCGGACGTGACCGCATTCGAGAAGATCGAGGATGCCCACCTCGCGGCCGCGCAACAGCAAATTGATCGCATCGTCGCGCTCAAGGGTGCGAAAACGATCGAGAACACTCTCACCGCGTACGACGATGCCATCGCCCAGCTCGATGCCGCGAGTTATTTTTCCGGCCTTATGGAGGCGGTGCATCCTGATGCGACCTTCCGCGATCACGCGACGGCAATGACTCGCAAGGTAAGCGCCGTGCAAACCGCCCTTTCGCTGAATCGTGACGTTTACCAGGCGCTGGCCGCCCTGGATGTGTCGCAAGCCGATCCGGCCACGCGCTACTACGTGCAGCGGCAAATGCTGGAATTTCGTCTTGCCGGCGTGGACAAAGATGACGCCACCCGCGCCCGCCTGAAACAGCTCAACGATCAGCTGACCGACGAGCAATCCATGTTTCAGCGCAATATTAACGACGGCCAGAAAAGCGTCAGCGTGTCCGATCGCTCCCAACTCGATGGCTTGCCCCAGGACTACATCGATCGCCACAAACCCGGCGCCGACGGCAAGATCGTCATCACCACGGATTATCCCGACCTTCTCCCGGCGCTGAGGTTCAGCAAAAGCGATGCATTGCGACACCAGCTCTGGGAAGCCTTCTACACCCGCGCCTATCCGAAAAACCACGATGTGCTGATGCACATGCTGCAGACGCGATATGAGATTGCGACCCTGCTCGGTTACAGCTCCTGGGCCGACTACAACGCGGCTGACAAGATGATCGTAAAGGGCGCGAAGATCGCTGACTTTATCCAGGAGGTAGACTCGGCCGCGCGGCCAGTCGCGAAGCAGGAATTTGCCATGCTCCTTGCCGAGAAGAGAAAGACCGATCCCGGGGCCAAGGAGATTGGGGACTACGAAAATTCGTACCTTGAGGAAATGGTTCGCCGCTCACAGTTCGATTTCGATTCGCAATCCGTGCGGCCTTATTTCCCTTACCAGCGGGTGAAGCAAGGCATCCTCGACACCGCAGCAACGCTGTTCCACGTCAGTTTCCGGCAAGAGCAGAATGTTCCGGCATGGGACGCCACGGTCGAGACTTGGGATGTGATGGATCACGACCAGATGATCGGGCGGTTCTATCTTGACATGCATCCTCGTGCGGGAAAATTCAGCCACGCGGAAATGATGCCCGTGCTCGACGGAATCCGGGGAAAGCAGGTTCCGGAGGCGATCCTGATATGCAATTTTCCGCCGCCGACGGCGAGCGATGCCGGCCTGATGGAATACGCCGATGTGGTGACTTTCTTCCACGAGTTCGGCCATCTGATGCACCATATCCTTGGCGGCCAACTGCCCTGGGCGGGAGTCAGCGGCATCAGCATGGAGTCGGACTTCGTGGAGGCGCCGTCGGAGATGCTGGAAGAGTGGATGCACAGTCCCCAGGTGTTGGCATCCTTTGCACGCCATTACCAGACCGGCGAACCGATCCCGGCGGAACTTGTGGCACGCATGAATCGGGCTTCCGCGTTTGGACGCGGCAATTGGGTGAGCCGGCAGAACAGCTTTACCGCGGTCTCCTACGATGTCTACAAAGACAAGCCGCAGGATGTGGACCTGGACGCGGTCTGGCGTCGTGATGCGCAGGGGTACACTCTTTTCACTCTGCAACCGGGCACGCACCCTTACACATCATTCGGCCACCTGTCGGGCTATTCCTCTGCGTATTACACCTACTTGTGGGACAAGGTGATCGCCGAAGACTTCTTTAACCAGTTCGACCACGCGAATCTGCTGGCCGGCGAAGCGCCCATGCGATACCGGCATGTAGTACTGGAGCCAGGCGGATCCATGTCGGCCAATGACCTGGTAAAGAATTTTCTGGGCCGCCCGCAGAATCTGGCTGCCTTCCAGCACTGGATGGGCGAGGAGTTTGGGGCCGCACCGGAGGAACAGAAGCCGGCTGGGCAATAACGCTGGGATTGACCAGGTCTGGATTGTGGCGCCGGCGGCTTGGCCTCGCGCGGTGGGGGACGAAGACGCCCCCAGAGCCGCCGCAACGGCGGCGCTACGGTCTCATGCGGGGATACCGAGTTTTTGCAGATCCCGGCGCAGCTGCGCGGCATTCTCCATTCGGATGGCGTGCATCCCTAGCTGCGATGCGCTATCCAGATTGAGCGGACGGTCGTCGATAAAACAGCATTCTTCCGGGGCTCGCTGTGTTATCGCCAGGGCCAGTTGGTAAATTCCCGCCTCCGGTTTTCGCAATCCGACAAAACACGAGCTCACGAACAAGTTGAAGATTTCGCGCAAGCCGAAGGTCTGAATGCGGTATAGATTGAGCTCGGTTGACTCGTTGTTGATCGTCCCCATCAGGTATTTGCACGATCCCGCCAGCGCACGCGCCAGCTGCAGAGTTTCGGGGCAAGGCTGGGACAGAGAAAACATAAAGTCCTTGAACGCCTGCGGAGTGAAGGGTCGGGAACGGTAGAAGACGGTCCGCTCCAGATATTCCTGCAGACCAATCTTGCCGCGTTCGAAGGAAGAAACCAGCATGTCGTGCCGGTCGTCGAACTCGGCCTCATCCAGATGGAACTGTTGCAGAGCCCGCTGGCGTTGCGCGCGGTCCCACGCGTTGGTAAGCAGAACGCCTCCCACATCCCAGAAGATTGCGGTGATCTTAGGCAACAATATCCTCCTATGAGCGTGGTGACTAACCATAATACAAGAGGATTTTTCGCGTCGACCGCGAAGAGAGGGGAACGTAGTTCCAGCTTATCTAGTCCTTGAAAGCGGCTCCAACTTAATATCCAGTGTTAGGTCCTGCCCAGGTCCGACGTTGACGACCCCGGGGTATGTCCAGGGCCCGTACCCTTCCATTTGGACTACGAAGTTGATGTCGGTATTAGAGGGAAGCAGGATGCGGTAGGGATCGCCCATTCTTATGCCCATTCGCTTAGAGGAATCCGAAGCCCGCGTGAACTCGAAATACGGCGTCAGGATGGCGCCCGACAGCGAGTCCGTGACGTGGCCGGTTAGAACTCCAGCTCTTGGGCCGATTCTGATCTCGACATTTGCCTCGGGTCTTTCCTGCGTCAACTGAACATGTTGTGCCTGACTCTTGGCGGTCTCGTAGAATGTCGACGACAAGTCCGCGTAGTAGTCTCCCTCTTGGTGCGGGTAAACTGCCCAGCGCTGTCCATAGAGGTGACCGTCCGGCGTGCGTCCGGTCACAACCACTAGCACGAAATGGCCGTCATCATCGGTCCGACTCTGCGGCAGCCCACCAGAGGTTCCCATGTCGAGAGGGGTTGCTTCGACAACGATGTGCGGTACGGGCACGCCTTTCTGATCCACGACTGTGCCACTGATCTTCGCCGTTCCCGCTGCGGCGAACGAGGCGACGAAAACTAGAAAAGCCGACATCGAATAACTCATTGTCCGTACCTCACCTACGGTTGAAGTATAGTGCCCGGTGCGCGAGAAGAGTACAGATGCGCGAAAAACCCCGATCCTGGGTTTCCAGGATCGGGGTTGGTGGATTCCGTTGAGTTAGTAGCAGCCGGTGTGCGGGGTAAAGCTCTGCCGATAACTCAGGTTGTCGATGTCGCGGAACAACGGCGTTCCTGGCGGCAGGTTTTGGTAGGTTGTGAACAGCGGATCGAAAGTGTAGTTTCGAGTCGGGGGCTCATAAACCGTGCCGCCGCCATTCTTATCCGTTCCGGTGGCATAAGTGGAGTAGTACATGCTCACCATCGATCCCTTGTAGTTCAGGATCTGCCCGCTCCACTTTTCCAGTTGACGCAGGAAATTGTGCAGTCCGCCATCGGTGCCCCAGTCACCCACGGTCCATGCCGCACAACAGGTGGTGACCGGGAAGTTGATGTTCTTTCCGCCAGCGATCGCCGCTCGATAGTAAGTGTCGCTAGCCACGCGTCCGGCGTCGTTGCTGGGAGAGTTCAAGCTCGCAATGTCGGACCAGTTGTTGGACAGCATCGTAACCGAATCCCCGATTACGCCGGCCGCCGCATGCGCGGGCTCAACTCCAGGCGGATTGTTCCAGGTGGGATCATAGTTACCGTCGCCAGGAGTACAGCCAGGCTGGCCCGCAGCGGTACAGTTCGAGTTGTAGTTGCCCAGAATGTAGACGGGATTCTCTGAGCCGACGGTGAAGCCGCCCTTGCCATTATCCGGCCGGACCGGCACGTAACCGAGCGAGCCGTCCACCAGTCTCAGCACATGCCGGGCCCCGCTGACCCAGTTGTTCTGGGCGACCGAGCAACTCGGCATGCGGCCGGGAGCAACCGTAAGGTACGGGTTGGGAGCGGCGGGATTCGCCATGACCAGCCGGTTCACGTTGGGCGTGGTGTAAGCGACGCCCACATAGCCCAAACCCAGGCCGAGGTTGCCAGCCCCGAAATTGTCCAGTACGCCATTGTTGTTGTCGTCTTCCGGCGACTCGGTCTTTCCCAGCGGAATTGCCTGGAGTCCACCATCTGGCGTACCCACCTGACTGCCGGTGTTGACCGTGTCCTCGAAACCGGAATCACCGGTTTTGGTACCGGGGGCATCCACTTGAGTTCCGTTGGGGTTGGGCAACATTCCCCGGCGGTCGGAGAAGTACAGAACGTAGCCGTTCTGAGCGGTAAAGTCCACCAGATTGCCGCTGCCCGGAACGGTTCCATTCAGCCATTTCTGCAGGTTGCCCACGTCCAGCTCGACCGCGTTCATGACGCCGGCCGGAGTGCAACTCACTCCCTGTACGACGTCTCGGGTTTCGCCTTCACGGGCGTCGTAGAAATTGATGGGATACCAGTTGTACATGGTGGGGCTTTGCCCACCCGGCCCGGTGCTGTCGCCATACTGATAAAAGTTCGTGGCTATGTCCTTGGTCACCTCGGGTGGCTTGCCACTGGTGCAATGCCACACGCCGCTGACCTTTACGCAGCTTGGCCCCGAGCCGAGCGAGTCTATCACTCCATTCGCGTTGCGATCCGCCGGCTCCTGGAAAACCAGGATGGCATTGGGATTCACGTCGTTGCCCCCCGGATTGCCGCCCGGGGCGGTAGGCGGAAGCGTATCGCGGGCGAACCCCAATTGCAGCCACTCGGCTGTTACCGGGTGGTAGGCGCCAAAGGCGTCGCGGTATTCGACGCGCAGATAACCATCCAGCAGGTTCCACGTGGTATTGCCGACCGGAGGAGCGGGATAAGCGACCGGAGTGTACCAGGGGTAAGGAGCAGCCGCACCACAGCTTCCGTTTGCGGAGTTGCACTGAGACAGGGTGATCGGCTGCGGCGACTGGGTCAATCCGTGATTATCCCCGGCCGGGTTTTGAGCCATAAGCGGAGCGTTTAAGTCAAACAGGGTTACGTCACCTGCCAGCGGCGGCAGGGGTTGGTACAGCCAGTCGGCCGGCGCCGTGGTTGCCGTGCCAACCCAATTGGATGGGTCGGGGACGGCGGTGCTAGCCGCGGCAAAGTACATCGAATAAGAATGCCCGGCTGCCAAGGGGGGCGTTCCGGCCGGCACCGAAGTGGGCCACACGCCAAGCTGAGTGTTCACCCCGTTTAGGGCGTCGTTGAAATTCGCCAGGCGGATATTGTTTGGGTCGGCGGAGCCAGTCGCGAAGCCGGGGTGCGGAAGTTCATTCGGATTGTCGGAGAGCAACACCCGGATCGCGGCTTCATTGTAGAGGCGTGCCGAACCTAGTAGTGAGGTGGTCAGTTCTCCGGGCGGCGGCCGGCGGATAATCTCAAAAGCTTGTGGACCGTTGGCGGCGTTTCCTGCGCCGTTCACAAAGGGAAGAGATAGTTGCTTGGCTCCGGTGCCTCCCACGGCCGGGGGAGGGGGGATGACCCCTAAGTTTCCATTCTCAATCCAGCCGTGGTAAGTGCCCTGAGAAACTCCACCCCATGCAGGGTTCTGCCCGCCGGTAGTCCAGGTGTTGGCGGCCGCCCCTACTGCCACGCTGCCCTCGTTCACGGCGTTGTTGTTATCGACGCCCATGTTTCGGCAGGTCGCCGGTGTGGGCGGGTCACAACCCAGCGTGGTCGTGAGGACGTCAACGTCGCCCTGGTGAGTCGGTGCAGTGCCGTTAGTCCTCCCGTTGGGGAGTTCCCAGCGAATGACGTTTCCCCAAGCCGTAACCTTGTCGTGAAAAGTCAACACGCTCCCGTCACCCTCGGCCAGATATAAGTCGCCGTTGGTGTGAACGCGGCCGGCGAAGTCCAGGTTCGTGCCGGCGAAGAAGCTCAGGTCGCTCTCCGAGAAGATACCAAACTGGAACACCGGGACCAGTGCCACTTCGACGGTGCGCGACATGTTCACTTCGTCGCCTACGGGCCCGATCGCGGTCACCTGCAAGCTGATGGGAAGGATCTGCGCGTACAACCCCGCGTAGGGACCGGTGGCGACCGGTCCGAAGTTCGTTGCCAAGCTGCCATCCGGGTTGGTGGCTGGGGTGAGGGTGTAAACCGGGTAGCTCATAAACGCTGTGTTGGTCGGCGCCATCGAACTCAGACCCTCAATGGCGCTAACCGAGGGCGCCTGAATGTTCTGGAACAGCGAGGCCAAGTCGGAGGTCATGTGCTCGATGCCACCCTCGGCGGCATGGAAGGCCAGGTTGTTCTTCTCATCCTGGCTACCCACTTGAGACTCGGTATTGACCATCATGAGCAGGCCAATCGAGATCCCCGACAAGATCAACAACAGCATGAGGGAGGCAATCAGAGTGAATCCCCGTGAACCACTTTTAGTGCTATGCATCGTGTAACTCCTCAGTTCCCATTGCCAATTTCTGTCTGCCACTAAATTCATTCCTCCGCTGACTACTGACCATAGCGATTCTGGTAACTCAGGTTCCGTGCGCTGATCGAAGTCTGCAGGTCGAAACTCTGGTAGCCCCTGGTCGATGCCAGCTGGCTCCTGGAACCGGCGAGTTGGCTGCGGATGGTCAAATGGGCAACGTTGACCTTGCGGATCAGGTTGAACGACGTACCGGTGGAATATCCTGCATCGCCTGCGGCGTTGAGGAGGTTCCCGAGAGTGTCATAGGTGTCATAGGTGAACTGGAGGTTGGCCACATTTTCCGCCACCGGGACGGGCATCTGTCCGTTCACTTGCCGCATCAGGACGGGTACCCCGGCCCCAACTCCGGCGGGATCGGGCAGAACCCAGAGGTAGTACGTGATCACATAAACTCGGTTGGCTACGGTACCAGCGCCGACTGTAATTCCCGACAGATCGCCTGCAGCGCCACTTTGGTTAATCCACAGAGGGTCGCCATTGATGAAGGTGACAGTGTAAGGGCCTCCCCCCACAGCCGCGGTTACTTCCGCCAGCGCCTGTCCGGCTGAATTCGAGAACAGGACCAGATCGCCCGGCTTCAAACCCACCACCGGATCGTCGACCGCCTGAGGAAAGACGAGACCCGGCGGCAAGATACAGGTGGCCGGCGGAGGAACAGGCGGCGCGGTGAAGGTGACGGGATTGACCGTCGGAGGAGGCGGGGGGAAGGCTACCGTATAGCAATTCAAGGCCAACACCGTATCCTCGTAGACCACCGTGATCACGTCACTCTTGGTCGCACTACCGGGCGGAGTGATGCCCATCCGGTATCCCGGGATAATGCCGTATAGCGTCGGGATACAGGCGCCCACGTTGGAGGAACAAGGATAGGGCAGGCCGGCGCCGGCGACGCCGACGCAATTGTTCAACAAGGTGCAACTCGGGGCGTAGCCGTACAAAGGTCTATTGGCAGTGGCAGTGGGCAGCTCTATGCCTTGAGCGAGAGCTGGCGGACCAGACCCTGCCAAACTGATATCCTTGAACATCAAATCGGTCGCAGCGCGCAGATCCTGTTGCATCTCTGCTCTTTGGGAAACGACCCAGGTCGCATCCACGCCCTGGCTGAACAACTGCACCGCCGCGCCCACCACCATGACGCCCAGGACCAGGGAGACCATCAGTTCCATCAAGGTGAAGCCGCGGATCGAAGTTGTAAATGATCGCCTCATATTTCCTCTTTACCGAAATTGCGAAATGAAGGTCGTGAGGATGTACTGCTTCGAGGTTTTCAACTGGGCCGTCGTGTATTGGACCGTGATCTGAACCTGACGCAGCGTGGGAATCGGATTGCCGGTGCTGTCGAGGACCGGGGAGATCAGAATCTGGCGCGAATAATTGGTCAGGGGATAACACACGTCGGGAGGACAGGTTCCCGCATAAATTCCGCTCGATCCTGGTTGTTCCAGGATTTGAGGACCGCAGGCGGCGTCATCGGCGGTGCCGATGATTCCGTCCACGCCGGCACAGTCTATCGGAACCAGTCCAGGAATGAAGATGCCGCCGGCGCCTGTATTCTGAATCCCCGACCAGGCCACGTTCGCGGTTTCGCGTGCGGTTAGAATGCCTTCCATAGCCTCGTTGGCCAATTGTTTGGCAATTGCATTCTCCTGCGAGGTCTGCGTGGAAGCCATGGCGAGGCCCAACACGCCAAGCATACTGAGCATTCCGATGGTCAGTACCACCATGGAGATCAGCACCTCGACCAGCGTGAATCCCTGCTCGCCGGGCTTGCTCCCTGGCCGGAAAGCAGCTTTTCTCTGAGCCTTCACTGTTGCCTCCAATACGGGTTGCCGTTGTTATAGAGACGCCATCCCCGCATGCGTCCCGTGGCTCCCCACAAGGTGATCGCGCGCGAACTGTACAACTGTCCCGTGCGTGCGATATAGACGACCCCATTGTTGATGTTGCCGACCACATCCTCTCCGGTGCCATCGGGATAGAAATAGATCACGTTCTTGACCCCGCCGGTGATGCCTTGATCGAAGTCAATGGCCGTCCCGCCATTGCCAAAACCGTCCGGCGTGTTGGGTGCTGCGGGCAGACCCGTCAAGGCATTGAAACCGACGTCGGTCGGCAGGGGATAGGTGGCAACTACTACCCCGCTTGAGCCTTGCGTAATCGAAATCGTGTTGGGGTTCCCGCCGTTGAAGGTCACATAGAAGACCTGGCGTTGTGACACCGCGATATCGCGCGCGTGCCGCAGCGTCATCAGGGTGGTGTTGTAGGCATTGGTAACGCGCGCCTCCAGTAGGAGCGGCTGTATGAACATCGCGGAGATGGCGCTGGCAATCAGAAAAACAGCCATCACGATCATCATCTCGATCAGCGAGAAACCCTGTGTTCTGCGCGAAACCATGAGCCCTTTCTTTCCTTACGGGGAGTATGTCGGAAGCCAGCCTTGATGCAAAAGCTCCTGTAGCTTCCGTTCTCACCGCCATCTCGGGGTTGAGCTTGGCGTCCTTCAGCGTGTGTGGCGTAGAAGGATTGCGGCTCCAAAGCCGGCGCCGCCGCTTGGCCAACCCGCATGTACGCTCATCGTATGGAGAGGGTGAGAGAGCGTCAAAGTACTAAAGGAGCAGACTCGATCGTTGGACTTACGTAACGTAATTGGGCAGGGTAACTTTCGTCACTTTGGCACGGTGGCGAGAATATTTCTGATCCCTTTGGACCCTTCAGGCCCCGCGCGTTGCGGCCATCGTCCTGCGATTTTTGTTGGCAGGGGTGCGGGTGGTCGGCGTGTACACGCAGGAGCGGACATCGTAATGCTCAGCCAGACAATTGCCACAGAGGTGAAGTTGGTGGACCTTGCAGTGAATCACCGGGGCCTCGGTTCCGCACAGGTCACAGCCGCCTCGTACCGGCCGCCTGGAGTTTTCGGGCTCTTTGCCGGAGCCCACCGATTCGAGGCTGGCTCGCAGCGCCCGCCCCTTCAAATAAAAACCGGTAGCGAGGAACAGACCGCCTATAGAAAACAGGCCCGCCCCCGCCCCCAGCAGATCCGCATCGGAGCGGTCACGCAGGATAGCGGGAAGGAAGCAGAGTCCGATAAACATCGCGAGCGCACCCGCTGCCATCATCCCATTGGCTGTCCGTGAAGACATGATCTGTCCTTTTAGGCGCAGAGCAAGAACCCGCTTGCACTAATCCTTGGAGTGCACACCTGACAATTACAGCCCCAACCTATCGGGTTGACGGCCTTAACTCCAGATGACGAAAGTCACGGGGGTCGGCTGCAGCGTGACTCCGGTAACTTGTGGTCATCATGCGCCAACCCTAACATTCTGGTTACTGTGGCGCTTACATCTCTATTGGTGTGTTCGGATGCCCAGGCGGCGCAGGTGCTCGGTCAGATTCTGCACGAGCTGGGCATCCGGGTAGAATCCTGCGGCGATCCCCGCCTGGCACGCTCGCGGCTGGATGAGCAGCAGTTCGATGCGCTGCTGGTCGATTGCCAGGATGAAGCAGCCGCCGTGGACCTGATTGCCTATGCCCGAAATACGTCGGCTAACAAGACCACGATTACGATTGCCATGGCGAGCGCGGGAAGCCAGGTGCGCCATATTTTTGCGAGTGGAGTAAGCTTTGTTCTCTACAAACCGATTTCGCGCGATCGCGCCGCGCACAGCCTGAAGGCGGCGCATGTGCTGATGCTGCGAGAAAAGCGCCGCCAGCCGCGTGTCCAGGTGCAAGCCCAAGCTTCGCTGACGTGTGCCACGATCGAAGATGCTTCTGCCACGCTGCTCGACCTGAATGAGAACGGCGTCGCCATTCAGGCGGACCAGAAATTACCGCCCAGCTGCAAAGTGTATTTTCAGTTTGCGTTGCCGGGGAGCGCGGCTGAGGTTCGGCTGTCCGGAGAAGTCATGTGGCAGGATGCCTCGGGGCGGGTCGGCATCCGTTTCGCGCAGGTCCCGCAAGTATCGCAGCGGGCTCTGAAAAGTTGGTTGCAAGCCCGTCTGCCCCAGGCGGAAACTGGCGATGCCACGCCGTCGGCGCCCGCACCGGCACCAGACGAAGCCCGTACAGAACCTGCTGCGGGTCTCGGATTGCTCTCGGCTTCCGCCCCCGACCGCCGCATCCAATCACGCCATGCCTGCCGTCTCGGGGCTGAAGTTTACCGGGAAGGAAGCAGCGTTCCGCAACGCTGCAATCTAAGCGACATCAGCGCCGAGGGTTGTTACGTAGAAACCGCGGAGCCCTTTCCCGCAGGGACTGCCCTGGAGATTGTGGTGCACACGCAATACTTGAAACTGCGCGTACACGGAAAAGTTCGCAGCATGCATCGCGGTTTCGGCATGGGAGTACACTTCACGCTAAGAACCGCCGACCAGCGGCAACAGGTTCATCAACTCATCGCTTGTGAGGCGCTGGACGCCGAGACTCCCGTCGAACCGAGCTGAGGCGGCACGGGCTCCCTGCTCGTTCTTGCCACAACAGGAAAGTGCGCCGACCCTGACCACTCCAACCAGCCCTCATGGGAAAATAGCTATGATGGCGGCCTCATGGATGGGGCTTGCACCGTTAATGTCGCTTACTGCACCAAGAACGGTCAGAACAACTGTCAATGCCCCGAGTTTGTGTGTGCTTTGGGGAACTCGAAGGGCGCGACGGACTGCACCCAGTACGCGTATGTCTCTGACCCGGTTATCAAACCCTACTGGGATATAGCCGAGAAGTACGGCTTCGCTAATTACATGTTCCAGACCAATCAGGGACCAAGTTTCCCCGCACACCAGTTCATTTTTACAGGGACCTCAGAGCCCGACGCAAACACTCCGCTCTACAAATACTTCGCCGCGGAGAACACAACCACGGGCGCCGACGATGCTGGATGCGTTGCCAGTTCCGGTTCGCTCGTCTCCCTCGTGGATACATCGGGGGTCGAATCCACTCAGGTGTATCCGTGTTTTTTGCATCCCACCTTGGCGACGCTGCTTGACAACGCTGGCGTCGCCTGGCGGTACTACAGCGATAAGGAGGCGTCTATCTGGACTGCACCCAATGCCATTAGTACCTTATGCGGTGCAAGCGGCGGCCATTGTCAGAGTTCCGAATGGAAAAGCAATGTTGGGCCGAACCTGGAGGGATCTAAACGCAACGGCCAAGCAACCTTAGCCCCGTTCATGTACGACCTGACTACCTGTAATTTGTCCGACTCGGGTGGCGTGTACTTCGTAGTCCCGGACGGGAAATGGTCGGATCACGCACTGAACAACAAGGGGCTTGGGCCCGACTGGGTTGCGGATATCGTGAACGGAGTAGGGTATAGCACCTGCACGGGCGGGCAGCCTAACTGGTCGAACACAGTGATCTTGATTGTCTGGGACGACTGGGGAGGCTGGTACGATCACGTAAACCCCACAGCGACGATAGGCCACAACAATAACGGGGGATACTACCAAGGGAACGGTAACGGCCAGTACTATGTATACGGCTTTCGCGTGCCGCTACTCGTTGTCTCAGCTTATGTGAAGGAAACCAATGGGAGCCCGGGCTACATCTCGGGGACCATTCAGAATCCCCTCTATTACGATTTCGGGAGTATCCTACAGTTCATCAAGAACACGTACCAAATCACAAACGAGATCGATTCTTTTTATCACTACGCCGATTACTTCGCTGACATCTATCCGACGACTTCAGATCTCTCTGACTTTTTCCTGTTCTGCGGAACCTGCCAGCGAACGTTTCTGCCGATCACGCTCTCGACTAACTCAAATTGTAACCAGAGCATGTGCGGATCGAATCAGTGCGATGCGCACTGCTTCATCCATTACGGCGGAGGGGTGACAGATCCGGACACTGAATGACATACCCACCGCCGCAAACCGGCTGCTGGCCAGAGTTTAGCCAGCAGCCAGTTTTCTTTGGGCTGGCCTATGGAGTAATTTCAAATACGACATCGTAGGCTGTGCCGTAAAGGTTACCTACCTTGTCGAGAACGACTCCGCCAATCGGGAAGCCTCCGTCTGTGCCTGTGAA
>Ga0209415_10004214_pt1 | contig 26446 bp, 17 predicted proteins | sample PeaSoiSIISIP2007_FD_187696 | JGI IMG/M metagenome (GOLD analysis project Ga0209415, IMG submission 187696) | Peat soil microbial communities from Weissenstadt, Germany - SII-SIP-2007 (SPAdes) (version 2) | ecosystem: Environmental > Terrestrial > Soil > Wetlands > Peat | place: Germany... | reverse complement strand
CGATCGGCCTGCGAATAAATGGAGCGGAGAAATTCATCTAGGTTGCGGTCCGTCTCCCTTAATCCGCCGTGGCTTCCGATTCGGCTCGATTGCCCACGCGATAGCGTTCCAGCCGTTTTGCAAGGCGGTCGAACGCCAGATAAACGACCGGGGTTGTGTAAAGCGTCAGAACCTGGCTGATCAACAAGCCACCAACGATGCTGATGCCGAGTGGGCGGCGCAGTTCCGATCCGGTGCCCGTCCCCAGCGCGAGCGGCACTCCGCCGAGCAGCGCCGCCATCGTGGTCATGATAATCGGTCGAAAACGCAGCAGGCACGCCTGGTGAATCGCCTCCTCCGGCGACTTCCCTTCCTTGCGCTCGGCGTCTAGCGCGAAATCAATCATCATGATGGCGTTCTTCTGCACGATGCCAATCAGCAGAATGATACCGATCAACGCTATTACGCTGAAGTCCGTTCGGCAGACCAGCAGCGCCAGAATCGCTCCCACGCCCGCGGAAGGAAGCGTCGAAAGAATCGTCACGGGGTGAATGTAACTTTCGTACAGAACTCCCAGGACGATATACACGGTGATCAGCGCCGCGAGAATCAGCAGCGGCTCGTTCGCAAGCGAAGCCTGAAACGCCTCCGCCATTCCTTGAAAGCTCGGATGCACCGAGACCGGCAAATTGATCTGCTGCTCCGCCTTTTTGATCGCGTCCACCGCGTCGCCCAGAGATCCACCGGGCGCGAGGTTGAAAGAGAGCGTCACCACCGGAAACTGACCCTGATGGTTGACCGCGAGCGCCGAAGTCTTCATCTCCATGCGAGTAAACGTACCGAGCGGAACTTGAGTCCCGTTCGACGATTTCACGTAGATGTCTTTCAGCGCGTCGGGATTCTGCTGAAAGCGCGGGTCCACCTCCAGGATCACGTGATACTGATTCAACTGCGTAAACATAGTGGACACTTGCCGCTGGCCGAATGCGTCGTAGAGCGTATTGTCGATCGCCGCAGGCAAGATGCCCAGTCGCGCGGCGGTATCGCGGTCAATTACGAGATTTGCCTCCAACCCCTCATCTTGCTGGTCGGTGGCGATGTCGCGCAACTGGGGCAGGGATTTGAGCTTGTCGGCAAGTTTGGGAGCCCAATCGGAAAGTTCCTTGGCGTCAGCGTCCTCGATCGAATACTGATATTGCGTCCGGCTCACACGGTCTTCGATGCTCAGGTCCTGCACCGGCTGCATGAAGAGCGTGATCCCCTCGACCTGCGCCAATTGCGGCTGCAGCCGGCGGATGATGTCGGAAGCGCTCGATTTTCGATCATCGCGGGGCTTCAGGTTAATCTGAATGCGGCCGCTATTCGGCGTCATGTTCGTGCCGTCCACTCCGATGAACGACGACAAGCTCACCACGTCCGGATCTTTCAGAATCACCGCGGCCAGCGCCTGCTGGCGCGCCGACATCGCCGAAAACGAAACGGCCTGCTCGGCGTCCGAAACGCCGAGGATCACGCCCGTGTCCTGCACTGGGAAAAATCCCTTCGGAACGTAGTAGTAGAGAAGGATGGTCAGAGCCAGCGTGGAAACCGTGACGACCAGCGTCGCTGTCTGGTGCCGCAGCACCACTTGCAGCGTCTCGTCGTACCAGTGGATGAGCCGGTTGACGAAATTTTCCGACACCCGGTAAAAGCGGCTCTGCTGCGAGCTTTCTCTCCGGTGCAACAGCTTCGCGCACATCATCGGCGTGAGTGTCAGCGAGACGCAGGCGGAAACCAGGATCGTCACGCCGAGCGTGACCGCAAACTCGCGGAACAGGCGCCCCACGATGTCGCCCATGAACAGAAGTGGAATCAACACGGCAATCAGCGAAACGGTCAGTGAGAGAATCGTGAACCCGATCTGCTCGGAACCCTTCAAGGCCGCTTCCAGCGGCGGATGGCCTTCCTCGATGTACCGGGTGATGTTTTCGATCATTACAATCGCGTCGTCCACCACAAACCCGGTTGAAATCGTGAGCGCCATGAGCGACAGGTTATCCAGGCTGTAGCCCGCCAGGTACATCACCCCGAAAGTGCCCACAATCGAAAGTGGCACGGCGACGCTCGGAATAATCGTGGCCGCGATGCTTCGCAGGAAGAGGAACATCACCATCACCACCAGCCCAATGGTCAGCATCAACTCGAATTGGACGTCCTTCACCGAGGCACGGATCGTCGTGGTGCGATCCGTCAAGATGGTCACCTGAATCGACGAGGGCAGCGAACCCTGCAGGCGTGGAAGAAGTTTCTTGATGCTGTCCGCGACGCCGATAATGTTTGTTCCCGGCTGGCGCTGGATATTGAGGATGACCGCCGGCTTCGCATTCATCCACGCGGCCTGTGTGTTGGTTTCGGCTCCGTCCACCACATTGGCCACATCCGAAAGGCGTATCGGCCCGCCGTTCTTGTAGGCGACGATCAACGGTCGGTAGGTATCGCTTGAAAGAAGCTGGTCGTTATCCTGAATCGTGAATTGCTGGCGCGGGCCGTTCAGATTTCCCTTAGCCTGGTCAACATTCGCGTTCCCGAGGGCTGTGCGGAGGTCCTCGAGGCTCAATCCGTAGGAGGCCAGGGCGGTGGGATTGACCTGGACCCGCACGGCGGGCTTCTGGCCGCCGCTGATCGTCACCAATCCCACGCCGGACAATTGCGAAATCTTCTGCGCGAGATTCGTATCGGCGAAGTCCTCGACCTTGGAGAGCGGCAGCGTGTCCGACGTGAGCGCGAGCGTCAGGACCGGCGTGTCCGCCGGATTCACCTTGCTGTAAACGGGAGGATTCGGCAGGTCGCGCGGTAGATAGGTCGTGGCGGCATTGATAGCGGCCTGCACTTCCTGCTCGGCTACATCAATGTCTTCCTTCAGATCGAATTGCAGCGTGATCAGCGAGCCGCCAAACGAGCTCGTCGAGGTCATCTGCGTCAGGCCGGGCACTTCTCCGAACTGCCGCTCCAGCGGAGTGGTCACCGATGAAGCCATCACATCCGGGCTGGCTCCGGGATAAAACGTCAGGACCTGAATCGTCGGATAGTCAACCTGCGGAAGCGCGGAGACGGGAAGCTGTAAATATCCCACCGCTCCCACCAGCAGGACGCCCACCATGAGCAGCGCCGTCGCGACCGGACGAACGATGAACGGGCTGGAAATACTCACGGAGTGGATCCCGGAGATGAATTCCCGGTGAGAGCGCGACTCGAAGCCGCCTGATGAGAAGTAACCGCCGCTCCGGGCTGGAGCTTGTCCGCCCCGTCCACGACGACTTGTTCCCCTTCCTTCAGGCCCTGCGCGATCACGGACACATTGCCTTCGGTGAAATCCACCTGCACGGGGCGGACCTCGGCGGCGTTGTTCGCGCCGATCACATAGACGAAGGAATCCTGAACGCCCTTTTGAATCGCGGCGGATGAAACAACGATGGCGTCCTTCTTGACGCTCAGATACAGGCGGACGTTTACGAACTGATTCGGCCAGAGCGACATATCCTGATTATCGAACTTCGACTTGAATTTGAGCGTTCCGGTAGTTTGATCGATCTGGTTGTCGAGCGTGATGAGTTTGCCGGTGGCGAGCATCGCCTTGTTGTCGCGCGCGTAGGCCTCGACCGAGAGCTGCCGTTTCTTCATTTCCGAAACGACTTGCGGAACGTTGTCCTCCGGTAGAGTGAATAATACCGCCACCGGCTGCACCTGCGTGATCACCAGCATTCCGTTGGCATCCGCGGCGTGAACGATGTTGCCCGCGTCAACGAGCCGCAGCCCCACGCGCCCGGCAATCGGCGAAGTGATCCGGCAATACGTCAGTTGCAGTTTCTGGTTGTCGATCTGCGCCTTGTCCGATTGGATCGCGCCGTCGAACTGGCCCACCGTCGCTTGCTGGGAGTCGAGCTGCTGCCGGGGAATCACTCCCTCTTGCCAGAGCTGCTGGTAGCGGTTGAGATCCACCTTCGCATCGTTCTGCGAGGCGATATCTTTCGCCAGCTGCCCCTGCGCCTGATCCAGCGCCACCTGAAACGGACGCGGGTCAATCTCCGCGAGCACATCGCCCGCGTGGACGAATTGCCCCTCCGTGAAGTTCACCTTCATGAGCTCCCCGTCCACACGCGAGTGCACGGTGACCGTGTTGAAAGCCGTCACGGACCCCAGGCCGGTGAGGTAATAGGGCATGTCCCGCTTCTGGACCGTGGTGACTCCCACGGAAACCGGCTGCGTCGCCGAGGAGTCCTTGGACGCGGCCTGTGAGCGCGAGTGCATCTGGTATGCGATTACTGCGCCAATGATGACTATCAGCAGCAGTACCCATCGCCCAACGTGACTCTTATTCCCGCTGTTCGCACGCGGCGGAGCAGCCGGCTCACGGCCTTCCAAGTTCGAAATGTTCGATCCCGACATAGTTCCCTCGCGCCCTATTTTTCCACAATTCTTAGACGTTGAGGAGCCTTCCGGGGATACACGGAAGTCGCCTCGAGCGCCGCGATGGCTACCTTGACCGAGCCTTGAGCGTCCAGTAGAATCGCTGGGATGGATCGCTGCACAAACGCGGCGGTTTGTTCGGCGCCTTGTTGTGCCGGCTCAATCGCCGCCGGTGCTCGATCCGAATAGTTTAGCGACCATCGGATGTGAAGAGCCCGCTGACCGGCGCCAAGTCTGGTAAGCGGGTTTTTTGTTTTCGCAGGGAAGGAACGGACGTCGATCCGATAATGACAGAGATGGCCAAAGGCAAAGTTTATCTGGTAGGCGCCGGCCCCGGCGACCCGGAGTTGCTGACCGTCAAGGCCCAGCGGCTCATCGCTCGCGCCGCCGTGATTCTGCATGACGATCTCGTGCCCCCAGCGATCCTTGCGTTGGCCGCGCCGCAAGCCGAAGTCGCAAGCGTCGGCAAGCGCTACGGAGCCAAAGGAGCGAGCCAGCCCGAAATCAACGCTCGGATGATCGAATCCGCGCGCCGCGGCTTGGAGGTCGTTCGCCTTAAGGGCGGAGACCCTGGAATCTTCGGACGTCTTGCTGAGGAAATTGACGCGTTGGAAACCGCTGGCGTGCCGTTCGAAGTCGTCCCCGGAATCACCGCAGGCATCGCCGCTGCCGCGTCTCTCGGCGTCTCGCTCACCGATCGGCGGAAAGCGGCGCGAGTCGTGGTCGTCACCAATCATCAGGCGCCCAGCGAGCAGGGCTCCCAGTCAACCGACTGGCATGGCCTCATTCGCGACGATTCGACGCTGGTGATCTACATGCCGGGGCACGACTTTGCCAACCTGCGCGACGAACTTCTCGCGGCCGGCTGCGCTCCGGACATGCCTGCTGCGATCGTGTCGCGCGCCAGCGCTCCCGATCAGCGCTACTGCTTCACGATTGTCGGTGAACTCGCGAAGCTGCCGCGCATGGATTCGCCGGCCGTCCTCCTGATTGGGCGTTCGCTCGACCGCGCGCATCGGCGCTCCAGCGCGGAAGCTGCGCTCGCGCTCGACGAGGCGGATTTGATTCTCTCCTCCCCGTAACATTCGATCCGCGGGCCGAGCCTCCCTGCTTGTATCTCTGCCAAACGAATTCCGCGCGCTTCGTGCTAGATTCGACATGAATTGGCCGGGGATTCCCGCGCTCCGGGGAGCCGCCTCTCGAGATGCTCGACCGCAAACGATCGGCCGTGGACTGGATTGACGCCGTATGGCTGCTCTTCATCATCGGTTTGGCCTTTCTGCCCCCCATCAACGAAGTCCACAAGCAGCTGATCTTGATTGCGTTCGTGCTGCTCCAGTTTTTCGAAGGCAAGCTCGTCACCCGAGTGCCGCGCGAAGGCCCCACCATCAGCATTGGCGTCAAAATTGTTCTCGCCACTTTGCTGCTCGATCACACCGGCGAAATGGGGATCAATAGCCCCTACTATCCCATTTACTATTTGCCCGTGATCACGGCCGCGATCTATTTCGGCCCCATCGGCACGCTGCTGTGGACTTCTCTTGCTTCCCTCGCCTACTGCTCGTTTCTGATTTCCGCGCTCGAGGAATATGAATTGACGCCGGAAGCTCAAGGCCTGCTGGCCCTCCGCATTCTTTTCTTTTTCCTCGTCGCGATTCTGGTGAATCGCTTCGTCGTTGAAAATCGCCGGCAAGTCGCGCGCTATCAGGCGCTCTCGCAGACGCTCGAGGAAACCAATCGCCAATTGCGGCGCGCCGAAGACGACGCGCGACGGTCCGAGCGTCTCGCCGCTCTCGGTCAGATGTCCGCGGGCCTGGCGCACGAAATCCGCAACCCCCTGGGAGTGATCAAGGGGTCGGCGGAAATGCTCGTGCAAAAGCTAAAGGACGCCCAGCCGCTCGCCAGCGAACTCGCCGGCTATATTTCTTCCGAGGTGAACCGGATCAACGCGCTGGTGGCGCGGTTTCTGGATTTCGCCCGGCCGTCGAACCTCGACCTGCGGCCCGTGCAGATCGCCGGTATTCTCGATCGCGCGTTGGAGTCCGTTCAAACTCAGTTGCCCGATGTAAAGGTCCGCGTCGAGCGCCACTACGCCGCGGGTGTGCCGGATATACTGCTGGACGAACAACTGTGCGAGAGCGTCTTCGCAAATCTGATTCAAAACGCGTATCAGGCCATGAGCGCGCCAAGTGATGGCGATGGCGACGGCGGCGAGCGCGTCCTCCGCCTCTCCGTCGCGCGGGAAACCTCCAACGGCAGATCAGGCGCCCGCGTCACGGTGGAAGACACCGGCCCGGGCGTGCCGACCGAAATGCGCGAGCAGATTTTCAACCCGTTCTACACGTCGAAAAAGGACGGCGTGGGACTTGGCCTGGCAATTGTCGCCAAGATTGTGGACGGCCATCGCGGCTGGATCAAACTCGACGACACTTTTTCGCCCGGCGCGCGATTTCATGTATTCCTCCCGAGCTCGCCCGCATGAAGCGCGCGAACGCAAGACGCGTAACGGCGAGGGTTCGCCCGGCATCGAATGGACTGCGCCTATGAAACCGGAAAAGCCGTCAATCTTGATCGTCGAAGACGAGCCGAAAATGCGGCGCCTGCTCGAACTTCAGCTCGCCGAAGAGGGATTTCACGCCCGCACATCCCCCGACGCGGAAACGGGCCTGCAACTCCTCGGCAAGGAACCGTTCGACGTAATTGTCACGGACTTTAAGCTGCCCGGCATGAGCGGCCTGGAATTTCTTCACGCCGTTAAGCGCGTCAACGCGGAATTGCCCGTGGTGATCATGACCGCCTACGGCACCGTCGAGTCGGCCGTGGATGCCATGAAGGCGGGCGCGAGTGATTACGTATTGAAACCGTTCTCGCTTGCCGAGCTGGTTCTGATAATCCGCAAGGAGCTTGCGACGCATCACCTGCGCCAGGAAAACCGCGACCTGCGCGAAGCCCTCGGCCACCGCTACGAATATAAGAATATCGTCGCGCGCAGCGACAAAATGCAGGCTGTGCTCGCGCTCGTCGAACGCGTCGCGCCCACGAACGCAACCGTTCTCATCGGCGGCGAAAGCGGCGTCGGCAAAGATCTGATCGCCCGCGCGATTCACGAACATTCCCAGCGCGCCTCCGGCCCATTCGTCAAGATCAACAGCACCGCGATCCCCGAAACACTTCTCGAAAGCGAGCTTTTTGGCTATGAGAAAGGCGCGTTTACCGGCGCCACTTCAAACAAGCCCGGAAAATTCGAGCTCGCGGACAGAGGCACGCTGTTCCTCGACGAAATTGGCGACGTGCCGGCGGCGATTCAAGTGAAGCTGCTGCGCGTCCTCCAGGATCGCGAATTCGAGCGCCTCGGCAGCACCAGAACGCACAAAGTGGACGTCCGTCTGGTCGCGGCCACAAACCGCGATCTCCGCGCTGCGCTGGAAGAGGGCACGTTCCGCGAGGACCTCTACTACCGCCTCAATGTGGTCGCCATTGATATCCCGCCCCTGCGCGATCACAAGGAAGATATTCCGGCGCTGGCGGAACTTTTTCTGGAGAAAAGCGCGCGCGAATCCGGCAAGGCAGTTCGGGGAATCACGCCGCAAGCGATGAAGATGCTCATGGATTTTCATTGGCCTGGGAACGTTCGCGAGCTTCAGAATGTTTTGGAGCGCGCCGTCACTCTTTCTTCGGGCGCGATCCTCGACGTCGGGGATATTCATATCGACGGCCCACCCCGTCGCGTTTCCACCGATTCCGCGCCGGTCCTTCCCGACGGAATGACGCTCGAGCAATGGGAAGAGGAACTCCTGCGCGAGGCGCTTCGACGCGCCGACGGCAACAAGAGCCAAGCCGCGCGCGCCCTCGGCCTTTCGCGTAACGCGCTGCGCTACCGCCTCTCGAAAATGGGCGTCTCCGATCCTCCAGAGAAGGAATGAACGCCGATTTTTCGGTGGCTGAAAACCACCACGCCCGCTTCAAATCCACCAACGTAGAACGACGCCTTCGCATCAGTGTCCCGCGCACCATCCACTGCAAGCCTCTGTTTCTAATGGTGTTACGCCAACATCCCAAGAATTCGTGACTTTGGCACCGGCCCTGCAATACACGGGTTGGATTCGTAGATTTTTGGGCCATGATCCCGGGAGGTGCAGAATGAAAAAGTATCTGGCAAGTTTGGCGGCGCTGAGTCTTCTGACCCTGGGGCTGATGCCCGCGAGCGCGCTGGCCCAGGCACCTCCACCGCCTTCCGGCTCCTCGAACCAGCAAGATGATTCCTATGCGGGCGCTGGCGGCGGGACGAACGCGCTGCCGCAGGAAGAGGCTGGACCGGGTGTCGCCCGCCTGAGCTACATCCACGGAGACGTCTCCTCCCAGCGCGGCGACAACGGCGACTGGGTCGCGGTCACGCAAAATTCTCCCATCTCTCAAGGTGATCGCGTGGCGACTGGACCGAATTCCCGTGCGGAACTCCAACTCGACTACGCCGATATTCTGCGCATGTCAGCCAGCGCAACCGCAAATATTACAAATCTTTCGCGCACCGGCATTCAGGTCCAGATCGGTCAGGGTCTCGTCACCTATTCCGTACGGAATGGCAGCGAAGCGAATTCCGAGATCGATACGCCGAACGCATCGATCCACCCGTCGGGCCCGGGTCAGTATCGAATTCTGGTGAATTCCGACGCCGAGACCCAGGTGATCGTTCGCCAGGGTTCCGCCGACATCTCAACCTCCGAGGGCAGCACTCACGTGGATCAGGGGCAGATGATTACCGTGGCGGGAACAGACAGCCCGCAATACAAGACCGAGTCCGCATTGGGCAGGGATGATTGGGACACATGGAACAACGATCGCGATCACAGAATCAACAACGCCTCGAGTTGGGGCAAGACCGACCGGTATTACACGGGTTCGGAAGATCTCGACACCTACGGCACTTGGAGCGAAGTTCCCGACTACGGTCCGGTGTGGATGCCCGCGCAGACTGGTCCCGACTGGGCTCCGTATCGGGATGGCCGCTGGGTTTATGAACCGTATTATGGCTGGACGTGGGTTTCCTACGAGCCGTGGGGCTGGGCGCCCTATCACTACGGCCGCTGGTTCGTTTACGGCGATCGCTGGGCATGGTGGCCCGGACCCGTCGTGGGTTACCCCGGCTACTATCCGATCTGGTCGCCGGCGTATGTCTCCTTCTTCGGTTTTGGCGGAGGCGGCTTTGGCGTCGGTTTCGGTTTCGGATTCGGTCGGTTTGGCTGGCTGCCGTGCGGCCCCGGCGACTGGTACCACCCGTGGTTCGGCCGGTATGGCGGCCGCTACAACACGGTCAACATTAGAAACTACAATAATTTCCACGACGGTTTCCGGCCGCTTGGCGGTGGTCGAGGGCGACAGTTCTCAAACATCAGTCTGGCGATGTCGAACTCGCGCGCGCGCGGCGGCGTCTCTTCGATGGCCGGAAATGAATTCGGACGCGGCGCCGTGTCCCGGCATCAGGCGGGCATCAGTGAAGCGTCGTTCCGTCAGGGCAGCGTGATGACCGGCAAGATGCCCGTCACGCCGTCGCGGGAAAGCTTTAGCCCGTCCGGCCGCGCGGCAAATCCGTCGGCGATCCGCGGCGCAAGCCCGAGTTCGCAGCACTTCTTCAACGGCGGTTCCAGAGCGAACATCACAGCCGGTTCACGTTCGTTTGGAAATTCCAACGCGAGCGCGGGTGCGCAATCCGGGTTTGGCGGCAATCGCTCGAACGGCTCGGTGAATTCTCAGTCGCCGCGGTCGTTCGGCAACGCCGGCGGCAGCGGCTCCGCAGCGCAATCCAGCCGGCAGGGATGGCAACATTTCACGCCTCCGCAGTCCGGCACATCGAACCGTTCAGGGCAGGGCTTCGGTGCAAATAATCGCGGGGCGGTGAACAACTCCTCTCGCGGATCATTTTCGTCGCCTTCGCACGAATCAACGCAAGGAAGCCAAGCCGGAAATCGGGGTTCGTGGCAACATTTTACCCCGCCCACGCAGACGTCACGAGGGGGCTCCTCTAATTCATACAATTCATACTCTCGTCCTCCTCTTAATATGAGGCAGCCCATCGTGACGCCCCGTGGCGGATCGCGAGGATATAGTTCGAATCCGAGCGGAAACAGCCCCTATGGATCGAACGCGCCGCGAGGCTCGTATAGTGCGCCGCGTGGCTCGTATAGTGCGCCGCGTGGCGGGTACAGCGCTCCCCGTGGAAGCAACAGCGCTCCGCGCGGCGGCGGCAGTGCTGGCGGAGGCCATTCCGGTGGCGGTGGCGGTCACTCCGGTGGCGGGCATGGCGGAGACCACCACTAAACGAAACCTCTCCCGAGTGATTTGGCAACGCACGGCCCCGAGAAATCGGGGCCGTGGCACATCAGGAACACGCGGGATGCGAGGATTCAGTAGATTCCGTCGTTGGGACGTTGCGAAACAAGTCGGTCGCAGTGTTTTCGAGAGTGAGAGCTAGGAAACGTTATGTCGAACTTACGCGTGGTCGCATGGCTTGCGTGGCTGACGGCATGGGCATGGCTCGCGCGGGACAACATGCCGTCAAGGGAACGGCCACGATAGGAGGCAATCTCATGAGGAAGATTAGCTCGCTCTTCACACTCGCGCTGTTTGTTGCAGGATTTGTTGCAATACTTCCGAAACCCGCCGCGGCGCAGGACGAAGACCCTCCCGGCCGCGTTGCGCGGCTCAACTATATTCAAGGCTCCGTTTCCTATCAGATATCGGGTGACCAGGACTGGGTGCAGGCCGATCCGAATCGCCCGCTCACGACGGGCGACAGCCTTTGGGCGGACAGGAACTCGCGAGGCGAAGTCCACATCGGCAGCACGGCGATTCGCCTGTCGAACGAAACCGGTAGTTCATTTCTGACGCTGGACGACCGCACGGTTCAGATCCAGCTCGCGCAAGGAGCCATCGAAGTTCACTTGCGAAATGTCGAATCCGGCGATGCGTTCGAGATTGATACGCCGAACCTCGCCTTCACGATCGACCGCGGAGGCGAATACCGCATCCAGACCGATCCCAACGGAGATTCCACCGTGATCGTGGTCCGCGAAGGCGCGGGCGAAGTGACCGGCGGAGGAGATTCCTGGGATCTGCCCGCCGGACAGATGTACACATTCACCGGCACGGACCAGCTTTCCTACGACGCTTCCGGCGCTCCCGGCTATGACGATTTCGAAGACTGGTGCGAGTCGCGCGATCAACGTGAAAACAGTTCCGTCTCGGCCAGATACGTCTCCCGCGATGTGGATGGATATTACGACCTCGACGAATACGGCGACTGGCACACCGATCCCGACTACGGCGCCGTATGGGTGCCGCGAGGAGTTGATGCCGGATGGGCGCCCTATCAAACGGGCCACTGGATCTTTGTAGCACCGTGGGGCTGGACGTGGGTGGACGCGGAGCCGTGGGGCTTTGCGCCGTTCCACTACGGCCGCTGGGCATTCGTGGGCGGTTACTGGGGATGGGTCCCCGGCCCGATCGTCGTGCGGCCGATGTATGCGCCCGCGCTGGTCGCGTTCGTGGGAGGCGGCGGATTCGGCGTCTCCGTCTCTTTCGGCGGAGGAATGTCAGGCGTAGGTTGGTTCCCGCTCGGCCCGCGTGACGTGTTCATTCCCGGCTATCGCTGCAGCCCGCGCTACGTCCAGAACGTCAACATCACCAACACTCGCGTCATCAGCGTGACGCAGGTTACCAACGTGTACAACAATCACAACGTGACGGTCATCAACAACTACACCTACGCGCGGAACGAGAGAGCCGTCACAGCCGTTTCACGAGAAACATTCGTGAATGCGCGGCCCGTTTCCGGCGCGAGAGTTCGCGTGTCTGCCGATCAGATTCGGGGCGCGCGAATCGTCGAGACTTCGCCGATCGCCCCGACGCGGACAAGCTACATCTCATCCACCGCAAGAGTTTCAACCAACCGGCCCGCGGTTCCATTCACGCAGCGAGCCGTGGTTGCGCGGCTGAATCCGGCGGTCTCGCGCCCGGTCGTCCAGCCATCGGCCAATGGCAATCGCAATGACAACGGCAAGTTCGGCCGGGATCAGGGCAATCCGCAATACAATCCCCGCGGCGCCAACAGCAACCTCAACAACGGTCAACAGCCTGCACGCGGAAACAATCCGCCACCAGCCGCAGTGAACAATAACAGCAACAACGCCCAGCAGTCCTCGCGTGGAAACAATGCCCCGCCAGCCGCCGTGCACAACAACAGTAATCCGCCGCAAAACCAGCCGCAGTCGCGAGATGGCTACCGTCCGTTCCAGCGACCCGCCGGTGACACCAGTTCGCAGCCAGCTGGAGCGAACAACAACCAGAACAACAACGTCAATACGAACGGCACCAACAGCCAGAACAATCGTGGCCCGAATCGCAACGACCAAACGACGCAAGGCGATCAGCGGCCGGCGGTAAAGTTCGCTCCTCCGGCGAAGGCGCGCGACGAGAATTATGACGTGCATCCGCCGCTGAACCAAAAGCAGGCGCAAACGCCGGCAAAACTAGAACAAAAGCAGGAACAGAAGCCAAACAAGGAAAACAACAAAGAAGACGATAAGAAGAAAGATGACAAGCACTAAGCCCAAGCAATTTGGTCAGGTGCGTCGCGGCGGCTCCGAGAAATCGGAGCCGCCTTTTTTTTCGCAACCGTAGTGTCTCGCAGTGGACGCGCTTCAGTTTCGAACTACGGCGACGCAGGGGACGCTGGCGGGGGCGCATTGGGCGCGGCCGGCGGCGCGGCGATGGGATTCGGCGACGTAGGCGCCTGCTCGAGCGCGAGGTAAGCGCGGCCAAAAGCGGATTGCTGCGTGCCAGCGGCGATCGCGACGGCCTGCACGGTATAGCGTCCCGAAGGCAATTTAGCGAGCGGCAGGCTGATGCGGTAGGAAGCCGTGCGCGTCTTCGCGTCAACGGCAGTAGACGCCAGCAGAGGCGTGGCGTTCACCTGCACGCCGCCGCGAAAGAACACCAGCCCGGCGCGGAGCGTGTTGGGATCGAATGCGTCGGCTTTGTCCGTCTTTTCCGGATAATACGCCTGAAAGAAAACGTAGAGTGTCTGCTGCTGGGTGAAAAAGCGCGTGACGCTCGGGACGATCTTCTCGCCTTCCATCTCGAGCGGCGACGCGGCGATTTGCGCGCGCGTTCCCTGCCCCCGCGTCTGAACCTCCGATGATTTCGCGACCGGCACAAGCTGGCTCGATAGCAGCACGGAGCTGAGGCTCATGCGGGCGGCCGAGCGCTGGGGCACGTTGAGCGCCTGCTCGAATGTGCCGATTTTTCCGGATTCATTTTCGCGCGCGAGGAATTTCAGCCGGTACGAGCCGGGCGCGAGCACCACGCCGCCCTGATACACCAGGTTGCTGCGATTCACCTGCTGAAACCGCTGCTCGTCGAGATGAACCGTGATCGTGTCGCGCAACTGAGCAACACTTTGTCCCGAGGGCACGGCGAGAACCTCGGCGGCGAAATCGAATGCGGCCTCGCGGCGGTCGTGCTTCTGGGCCCAGTCGAGCGCGCTCGAGGAAAGCTTCGCGGAAATGGGAACGTACACCTGCTGGTCGTTCAGGCGGAACATCGAAGTTTCGACCGCGATCGGCAGATCCACTTCCGGGCTCTCCGAACGCATGGCGTCCGCAAGCTGCTTTTCGCGGTCTTCTTTTTCAAGATGCTGAAAATCGCGCGGCGCGTAGTAGCCGCTGCGATAGCGGACGTGCGTTCCGGGCGCGTTGACCTTCACGCGGATAGCGTGCCAGCTGCCGTCGCGTTTCACTCCGGCAGGGAGATCGTAGCCGACCAGGTAGTATCCGCTGTTGTCCTGCTGGATCTTCGGGAAGGCGTCGCTCAGGTCGCCGAGGTCGAAAAATGCCTTGCCGCCCGTATCGGTCGAGAGCGTGGCAAGAGTGTCGCGCGAATTCTCGCGCTGATCGGTCTGGTGGTAAACGGATGCGCCGCTGAACATCGAAGTTCCGGTCGCGGCGTTGGTCGTGACGTCACCGCCGGGAGGAGTGGCGAACATGCCGCGCGCGTCAATCGAGTAGATGGAGACGTCAGCGCGATTGGCGGCATCGGTGACGGCGCGCAACTCGGCGCGATTTTCCTCGCCCGTCTGCGTGATCCCGCCCGTGAATTCAACCAGCGCTTTTCGTCCGGGAATTCCCGCAAGCACATTCGCGAGGCCTTCGACTGCCGCAAGCTTCTGGTCGGTGTTGAACACGTTGAATTCGGTTTCGTCGGGCGTGTACGCCGCGCCGGTATATTCCTGAACGTCGTACTCGCCGTTTTGGGCGGCGGCGTAGAGCGGGTTCGCGATTTGCGATGCCGCACCGGGAACCAGCTGAGCGATGGCCTTGTCGAGCGTGGCGCGATTGTTTGTGAAATTCGCGAGCACCGCAAGGCGCGTGCTGAACACCACGACGGAGACGAGATCGGCGGGCGTCATCTGCTGCTTTAGAAATTTTTGCGCTGCGGCGTGCGCGCGGAGAATGTCGTCCGTCTCCATCGAGGTCATGTCGAAGAACAGGACGATCATGCGGCGATCGCGGACCGTGTCCGTGACGGTGTCGGCGCCGGGCCCCGCGTTGTCCACGGGCACAACGATCGGCTTGGTGTCGCTCTCGGCGGCGGTCTCGATCTTTTCGATGTCCGAATAGGAGAAGCTGGAAATCTTCTGTTGCTTCCCATCGTCGGTGACTTCGAACTGATCGGCGCGCAGTCCCTTGATCGGCTTCCCGGAACCGTCGGTGACTTCGACATCGATGCGGACAACATTGGACTGCGCGCGCAGAACGAACGTGGGGTTTGTCGGCGGAGCCTGCCGCTGCGCCGGCGCTGGCGACGATTGCTCCTGCGCGATTGCGGAAAAGGGAGCGAAAAAGAGGCCCAGAGCGACCAAATTAGCCACAAAAGGACGAAATACCCCACCATTGATTTTTTCTCGATTAGAACCGTGTCGAACGCCCTGTTTACAAGGGTTTTCGAGGGATTCTAATAATTGGATTTCTCGATTAGACATCGCAAAATCGGATGCGAATGCGGACACGGTTAGACAGTTTGCGGAAAAAGGCAGTGAAGAGTGTCCCCAGGCGCTAAAGCGCGTTGAACACCAGGTCTTTATGTCGGAGCTAAAGCTCCGCCCCCCTAAAATACGCCTTTTTCCCGCAGGCTGTATAGACAAGAGTCTCCGCATGCTCCGCGGCGATTTCGGCCGCGGCACCTGCGACTGCTCCGAGTCTTGCGGCAACTTATACATCGTATCCATGTTAGCCCTCGCGCTAGCGAGCGCAAGGACCTTGTTGGTGTAAAGAATTCTTCGCGGCTTCAGCTTCAGTCAATCGTCCCTCCGGGACACCCGGGGGTTTTCGCTTTTCGTTCTTCCCGGCACTGTGCTGCGCTTCGTGCCGGGCTAATTACGGTCGCCGCTCCGCGGCTCAAAGGCTCAAAGACGGCGTCGAGTCGAGCAAACGTGTCGCACCTACGGCGCTTGGAACACCGTGCTGACAGGCCGCAAGAAATACTGCCGGCCTCCCTCGGCCGAGCTCTGGACAAGTTCCGGCCGGCGCTATGAAGTCGACGGCGAAAGCAAAAGCAAACACAACGGCGGGCGCAGCTGAGCAGCGCCCCCACGACCCCAACCCCAACCGCAACTGCGACGGCAAATTCTGCCGGCCTGAAGGCCGGCGCTACGAAGGCACCCCATCGTTCCCGATGCCATCGTCAAAAGTTAAAGCGGGCCTGCATGGCCATGGTGCGCATCGAGGCCGCGCTGGTCACGCGGCCAAAGAGCGAAAAGCCGGAGCCTGCTCCGCTGCCGGCGCCGCAAACGATTCCGGCGGCGTTGCCGGTCCCCGCCCCGGTTCCCGTCGTGCCGAAGCAAGGAAGGACGGTGCCGATGCCGTTGAAGTTCGCGGTGTTGGTGAGATTCTGGATCTGCCAACTCAGGTTCAGCGTGTGACGCCGATCCGGGCCAAACCGAAACGTCTTTGCCAACGACATATTCCAATTGAAACTGCACGGCCCCTCCACGGCCCCGCGCGGCTCGTCGCCATAAGCCAGATTTCCGTTTGCGTCCGTAGGCAGGGCGAAGACGCCGGTATTGAAGTAGGCGGCCGGCGAGCCACCACAAATTCCCGTGTTCGGATTGCCGGTGATATTGGGGCGCAGGGAGAAATTGGCGCCGGTACCGTTGTCGGACGCAACGCCGCCCAGCAGGACGGTGAAAGGCGTGCCCGTCTGCCAGGTAAAAATATTCTGCAAACGCCAATCGCCGAACGCGCGCTCTTTCCAACCGCGATTGGCCCAGCGGCTCCTCTGGCCAAAGGGAAGCTCCCACATCGAAACGGCGCGGAATTGGTGGCGCACGTCGAACGTGGAAAGCCCGTATTCGCCGTGCAGATTGCCGTCTTGCTGCTCGACGGTGGCCGATCCGCCGCCGATGGAACTGGCGTCGTCGAGCGATTTCCCGTACGTGTAAATTCCCTGCAACATCACTCCGTGAGTCAAGCGATGGACCACGCGCACCTGCAGCGCGTTGTAGATGGAGTTGGCGCCGGACTGATCGAACGTGAAGCCGGTGGCATTCTTATCGATGCGATGCGCCTGAATCTCGTCCGAAGGCGTTCCGAGCGGCGCGCGATTGGGCGCGCGCAGGATATCGAGATCGGTTCCCTTGGTGCCTGTATACGTGAGATCCAAAATCCAACTGGGCGACAGGGTGGTTTCCGTGCCGAGGTTCCAGATCTGGGCATAGCCGTTCTTATAGAAGGGATCGACCGCCTGGGTATTCGAGATGAAGCCGCTGCCCTGCTCGTTCTGAAATCCGTTCTTGAAAGTTAGAGGCGCGGTCGAAGTGGTGGTCAGGGTTTGAACGGTCGAAACCGGCGATTGATAGCCAAGCTCCCGCGCGAGCGTGTTGTAAATCGCCTCATTGTAGAAGATGGAATAGCCGGCGCGGAGGACGGTTTTGGGCTTGATGAACTTGGGCTGCCAGGCGAGACCGATGCGCGGCTCGAGATTCCCATAATTGCCGTGAACCAGAGCGCGCGGGAGGCCCGGAGCAGAAAGATTGGTCTGGCCGTGCGCAACGCGGATCACATCCGAGAGGTTTGTAATGTCGAGATTCACGAGGTTGTCGTTCAGCTCGATCGGCGGAGTGACCGCCTCATAGCGCAGGCCATATTGAAGCGTGAAGGTTTTGCTGACGCGAAAATCGTCCTGCGCGAAGGCGGCCACGCCCCAACTGCGGAGGTAGAGGTTCGGGTTGCCGAATTGTTCCGTGGTGTTGAACGGAAGTCCGAGAAGGAAATCGGCAAAATCGTTGCCGGTGGCAAGACCCGTGAAAACGAAGCCGCCGCGCGGATTGGGATCGGACTGGGTATTCAATTGAATGCGGCGAAGCTCGCCGCCGAACGTCATGGTGTGCTTGACGTGCGTCCAAGTGAGACTGTCGGAAAAACGCAGGGTCTGATTGCGCACGAGCGACGGAATAGGATCGTTCACGCCCGAGAAATTCGTGAAGCTGATCTGCGGTATGCCGAAGTCAATCGGCGAGACGGACACGCCGGTGATGCCGAGAATTCCCGCGATGTTCGTGCCGAATGAATTGTCGCTGAGCAGCTCGTTGCGGCTGCGGCTCCAATTCAGGTGGAGACTCTCGACCAGGCGCGGCGACCAATTGTGAGACAGCCCGAGGTCCACACTCTGGCTGCGCGTGGACTGGCGGCCGCCGATGTCCGCGAAGTTGCTGAGCGTGCGGGAGCGCTGCGAATTGAAGCTGTAGCCGCCGTTCACGTTGAATTTCGCGTTGATGGTGTGCAGGACGCGCGTACTGAAGATGTCGCTATTGAGCGGCGTGGTGGATTGCAGGAGATAGTTTTGTCCCGTGGCGCTCGGCAAGTTTGGCGGGGGAATGAAGGCGAGCAGCCCCTGCACCGCGGCGTTGTTTGCAAAGTCGCTCGCGGGGATCTGCTGGCATTCGGTACCGGCGGAGGGAAACGGAGTGGTCGTAAACGCCTCGAAAATCGTCGGGCCGCAAAACAGGCCGCCCCGCTCCGCGAGCGTGGGCACCGTAGAAAACGTGTTGACCGGATTCTTGGCGGTATCGTGCTGATAGTTGACGAAGAAATAGGTTTTGTCGCTGCCGTTGTAGATATGCGGAATATTCAGCGGGCCGCCGACGGTGCCGCCAACGCGTTCGTCGTAGCTGCCGATCTTTGGAGAATTCGCCCCGGTGATCGAAAACGGTTTCGCGTCGAACGCGGAGTTCGTGTAGCGGTCGAATACCGTGAACCGGACGCGATTGACTTGCTGGCGAAGCAATCTGCCTACGGCTGCGCCGTTGGGGGCGCCGCGACCACCACCACCGAATCCACCTCCACCTCCGCCGCCGAATAGCCCTCCCTGCTGGCCGAATCCACCAACACCACCGCCGGGACCTCCTGGACCTCCCGGACCTTGGCCGCCTGGGCCGAATCCGCCCGCAGATTGTGCCAAGCCGGCAAATCCGCCTGGCCCGCCGAAACCACCTGCCGAGAGGCCCTGGCCAACCGTTCCTTGCAGCAAGAACGAATCGGAGGAGCCACCGCCGGATGAAGCTGCAAGATTCGGCTGCGCCCCCGCATTTGGCCCTACCGTGGCTTCCTCGCCTTGTCCGCTCGCTGCCTCGGCAGTCAGATCGGTCTGCTGGAATCCGCCTGTCGCCAGGCCCTCGCGAACTGCGTTCAGAAGGCCGGGAGGAAGCTGCTGTCCGCGTCCGCCATTTCTGCCGCGGCTGCCAGGTGCGCCTGGACCGGGCGCGTTTGAAGCGCTAGGCTGGCCGCCGCTCGGAGGCGCGCCGGAACCTTGACCGGAGCCCTGACCCGAGTCAGGACCGGCGCCGGGGCCAAATCGGCGGCCCGCTGGTCTGGAAGGCACGGAAGATTCCGGTGGCGCGGCGAGTTCGGCGAGAGTGGCCACACGGAGCACCAGTTGAAGCGGTGGCGGCGCCGGGCCTCCGCCGAGCTGCAGATCGAGCGACGCGGGCACGAATCCAAGCTGGGATGCTTCGACCCTGTAGTGACCCGCCGGGAGAGCGGGAAATTCGAACTTGCCGGACTCGTCGGTCCAGCTGACGAAAACTTTCCTGGTGTCAGTATTCACGAGGCGCAGCGTGGCTCCCGGAACCGGAGAGCCATCGGCGGTGTGCACGGCCCCGGCTGCTGCGGCGGCGGGCGCGGAAGCCTGAGTGGATGCTTCGGCGGACGCCTGCGGTTGCGCCTGTTGCGCCGGCGCGGAAACAGCCGCGGGAATTGCGACAAAGAGCGCGGAGAGGCACGCGATTGTCAGGCGGATAATTTTCGGGCAGATCAGGTAGCGCAACACCGTTCTCTCAGCTTACGGAATCCGCGCGCGACTGCAACAGTTCTCTTGGACGGTGTCGCGCACGCGCAGGTTACCCGCCCGACGGCGCAGGATCGTATACGAGGCGGAAGGTCACCGGCTTCTTGAGCCGCGGACTCTCCATTTTCGTCGTCACGAAAAGCTGCTTCCCGTCAGGAGACAACTCATACGTGCGCGTGGTGCTGCTGCCTTCGCGCCTGCCCGGCGTAACCGCGACGAGCTGGGTACCTTGCCACCGCGCGGCCGGAGGAGCGCTCGCGCTGTCGCTGTCGGTGTGAGCGCTCGATCCACTCGATCCGCTACCGGCAGGAGCTGTCGATGAGCTGTTCGACGGGCTCGACGACGATCCGGTGGATGGATTTGCGTGGGAGGAATCGGTGGCTGAATAGAGCGCGAGTACGGCGCCGGATTCGCCTGTCACTTTCGCGGACGAAGCGGTCTGCTCGATGGTGATCTGCGAGAGATCGTTCATGGCGCTGCCCGAGCCTTCTTGGCCGCTGGGCCTGCCGCCTCCTGCGCCTTGACCACCGCCTCCCCTGCCACCCCAACCGCCGCCACCGCCCATGCCTCCGCCACCACCCATGCCGCCACCCATGCCGACGTGGACACGGCTACCTCCGCCACCTTGCCCACCTTGGCCTCTGGAGTTGCCGGACTGCTGCATCATCTCGCGAGGATCGTCGCTTTCGTCCTTGTTCAGCGCCCAGGTGCCGGAAAGGTTGGGCTTGCTGCCGATCTCAGCGGGCGCCGCGGCTCGCGGCGATGGCGGGGGCTGGTCCGAAGGTGCAGCTGCGGGAAGCGGTCCTGCTGACGCGCCCTGAGCGCGGGCGCGGCTTGCCGGAAACAGAAGCGCGGCCGCCGCGAAGATGGCGAGGATGATCCACCACAAGAACAACTCTCTCAGATTTTTCGGCTTCTCGTTATTGAGCGCTGTCGTGGCCATTGAGGACCTCCTGCGAAGTGGCATGTGCAAGGTTCCGATTCGCGCGGCTTAGTTTGGCGCGCCCCCACACGGTGATGATTCCTTTCACGGCACGCGATAGTTCCAAAAGCTGAGGGAATGCTTTCCAGCCCGCCGCGTCCTCTTGTATGATGCCACTCATCATGCTTCCGTTCACACGACGACCGTGCAAGCCGCGTCCGCATCACCCGCGGGGTTAACCCCGGCGCGCCCGCGCGGGCGCGAGCAGCAGGCCGATGGAATGCGGAAATCTTCCCAACGAAGTAACCCGATTCAAAAGCGCGAAAGGGGAACAAATCAAATGGCACACTCGGGAACCCAAATGCGACTGGCCGTACTGGGCGCGGGGAAAATGGGCGGCATCCTGATTGAGGCGTTCGTGAAGCAGGGGCTCGTCGCGCCCCAAAACATTTTCGCGACCGTGCAGCATGCCGCGGCCGAGCGCAAGAACGCTTCCAAGCTGCCTGTGACCCTGAGCAACAACAATCGCGCGGCGGCGAAAAAAGCGGACGTAATTTTCCTGTGCGTGAAGCCGCAGACCGTGGGCCAGGTGGTGGACGAAATTCGCGGGGAGCTGAACGACAAGAAGCTGGTGATTTCGATTGCGGCGTCGGTGCCCACCGACTACATCGAGCGGCGGCTGCGCGGGAAAGTTCCCGTGATTCGCGCCATGCCCAACACTCCGTCGGTGGTCGGCGCGGGGATCACCGCGATCGCAACCGGGAAATTCGCGGGGCCAAAGGACGTGGAAACGGCGCGAAAACTTTTCGACGCGGTCGGCAGGACCGTGGTCGTGGACGAAAAACACATGGACGCGGTGACGGGATTGTCGGCGAGCGGGCCGGCGTTCATCTACATCATTCTGGAATCGCTGGCGGAGGGCGGCGTGAAAGTGGGGCTTTCGAGGGAACTCGCGACGCTGCTCGCCGCGCAGATGACGCTGGGCGCGGCGAAAATGGTGATCGAGACCGGGCACCATCCGGCGCTGCTGAAAGATACGGTGACGACTCCTGCGGGCTGCACGATTGACGGCATCCTCGAACTCGAGGAGGGCGGATTGCGCGTCACGCTGATCAAGGCGGTGGTCAAGGCGGCACAGCGCGCCAAGGAATTGCTAGTAACGGACGAAAAGGCCTAGCTCTTTATCAAGAGCACGTTCACCGCCTTGACGATCACCTCGACCTTGTCGCCCTTCTTGATTCCGAGTTCCTTCAGTGATTCGAGCGTCATCACCGAGGCCATCGCGGATGATGCGGGAATATTGAGCTTCACCAGGCACATTACGCTGCCCTTCTTGATCTCCGTCACTTTGCCGACGATGCGGTTGCGCGCTCCCACTTTCATGTTTTGCTCCCGTGGACTATAGTCCCGTTTCCGACCCGGCATTCCGAGCCGGTCCAGACAGGTTACTACGAGCCGAGGAGATTACGACATGAAAGCGATTCGAGTCACGCAGAACGGCGACCCAAGCGTTCTGCAGCTTCAGGAAATTCCGCAACCCACGGCTGGACCCGGCGAGGCGCTGGTTTGCGTTCACGCGGCGGGCGTGAATTATGCGGATGTGTACTTTCGAAATGGCTCCGCGCGCATACCGATTCCCTTCCCCTTCACACTGGGCATCGAGGGATCGGGAACCGTCGAGGCGGTGGGTGACGGCGTGAGCGAAGTGAAGGTGGGCGACCGCGTGGCATACGCGACCATGGGCGTGGGATCCTACGCCGAATACCAGGTGGTGAAGGCCGCAGTGCTGGCGCCGCTTCCGAAAGAGGTCAGCTTCGACGACGGCGCGGCCGCGATCCTGCAAGGATTGACCGCTCACTATCTCCTGTTTGAGTTTTATCCCATCAAGCGCGGTTCCACGGTTCTGGTGCACGCCGCCGCGGGAGGCGTGGGACTCTTGCTCGTCCAATGGCTGAAACATTTGGGAGCCGTGGCCATCGGGACGGTCTCGACCGAAGAAAAGGCCAAGGTCGCGCGAGAGGCGGGCGCGGATCACGTGATCGTCTACACGAAGCAGGATTTCGCCGAGGAAGCGAAGAAAATCACCAATGGTAAAGGCGTGGATTACATTATCGACGGCGTGGGCAAGACGACGTTTACGAAGAATCTGGACGCAGTTCGGAACCGTGGCTGGGCGACGGTCTTCGGCATGGCCAGCGGTCCGGCGGATCCTCTGAGCCCGAACGCGCTGATGACCAAGTCCATCACCATTTCCGGTGGCGCGCTGTTCAATTACATCGTGACGCGTGAGGAGCTTCTCGGCCGCGCGAACGATTTGTTCCGGGCGATCCGCGAAGGCTGGCTCAAGCTGCGAATTGACCACGCCTTCCCTCTCGCGCAAGCGGCGGAAGCGCATCGCCTGCTCGAGGGCCGCAAAACGATGGGAAAGTTAATTCTGGCCGTCTAGTTCGCAATCGTCGGCTGACGCGCCGCAACGTTTCCAGGGCTAAAGCCCGTGGCATGTTTGGATGGCTATTCGTGGGCCTGCCCTTCTGCTTCGCTCAGGGTAAAAAAGGCCCACGCTTTCACCTTTCCGTCATCGGAGCGGGATTTCTGGCAAGATTTCGCGCTTATCGGTAGGATAAAGATATGGAGATTGATCGCAAGGCGTTTCTCGACAGCCTGGGAGGCGCAGAGGGCGTGAAGCGCATGGACGCCGAGGCGCGCGCCGACGCGCTCGAGAATCGCATGATGTCTGAATTGAACTCAGCGGTGACTGCGAAAAAATATCCTACGGCGGCGGAAGTCGAGGCGCAGATCGAGACGCGTCCCTATCGCGCAGGGGCGGGCTTTTTGATCGTGCCGCGCGCCGGTGGCAATGTGAAAAAGCTTCCGCCCATGCCGGCCAATCCCACGCTGCAGGATTACTTCAGGCTTCGATTTAACGACACCGCCAATCACGTGTTGCAGAGCGCGAACCTGGCGATGAAGAACGGCATGTCGGAAGAGATCGTCCTCGCGTGCCTGCTTCACGACGTGGTGCAGGAAATCATGCGAACGGATCATGGATGGTGGGGCGCGCAACTATTCGAGCCGTACGTCTCGGAGAAAGTCGCGTTCGCGATTCGCTATCACCAGGCGCTGCGATACTACGCCGATCCCTCGGTGGGATACGAATACCCCGATCTCTACCGGGAATTGTTCGGCGCGGATTACGTCCCGCCGCCGTATATCGAAGCGACTTACCAGATGGTCCGCAAACACAAGTGGTACATGGAGCCGCGCATGGTCGCGGTGAACGACTTGTATGCGTTCGATCCGAATGTGGTGGTCACAATCGAGCCCTTCCTCGACATCATCGGGCGCCATTTCAAGCAGCCGAAAGAGGGATTGGGGAATGACGGCAGCCCGGTCGCTCACATGTGGCGCACGATTTCGCGACCCGATCAGCCTCTGTAGGAAGAATCAGCGAGACATGAACGGCGTGCAGAGCGCGCCTTGCGGCGGCAATGCGAAGAGAGTCCCAGGGCTAAAGCCCGTTTCAGACTGCCGCATTTTTCGCGGGGTTGAAACCCCGCACTTCCACCCAGCGGTGCCGCGCGTGTCCTGCGGGCGATTTCGCCTTGATCCTTACTGCGGAAAAAACGCCAGCAGGATGCTGGTGCTACGAAGAGCCTACTGTGCAGGAGAGATTCGCGCGGAGGCGTGGATCTCGACGTTCACCGTGTCGCTGACGTGAAGGAGAAACGTGCTCGGATTCTTGAGTCCCCATTTCACATAGGGGACGCCGAACTGCGTCGAAGCCTGCAGTGACCCGCCCGCGCCCGGCAGCACCGAAAACGTGAGCGTTACTGGATCGTCCTGGCCGTGGAGGCGGATGACGCCGGACACCTCGACCTGAGAGGATCCTGTTTTTGGAATCGCGCCCTTGATTTGCGCCGGGGTGAAGACAATCTCCGGAAATTTGGCGCTTTCGAGAATTTGCGTGTGCATGTTCTTGTCGCGCGAAGTGTTGTCGGTGTTTCCGCTGGTCGCATCAATCACGATAGCGCCGCTGACATGCCCCGTCGCGGGGTCCCAGTGAATCTCCCCGTTCTTCAATTTAAACGTCCCGTGAACCGTATGCATCGTGGCTGCCAGCGTGAATTCGATTTTCGTGGCGGCCGGATCGAGGGTAATCACCGATTCCTGCGCGTGAAGCGCCGGAGCGAAAATGACGAGGCAAGCAACTACTAGAAGAGAACGGCTCCACCGCAGAGACGCAGGGAACGCAGGGGGGACAAAACCATCGTCGCGCGCGTGCCAAAAATTAGGGTGAGGACTCATCTGTTAGGCCCAGAGCACGCGCCAGCCAAGGTTGAAAATCGCGGAGGCCCCGAGCGCGTCCGACGCGGAGTCGCCGGTGTGAACCGAGGTCAATTTCGCGAAAAGACCGGGATTCGCAGCGAAGAGCCGCAGCACCCTGCGACGCAGCGCCACGCTCGAGTTCATCCAAAGCAGGAGTTGCGTCATGCGCACGGCCGGGCCGGTGATGCGACGGTGAGCGACTTCGTACTCGCGCAGATCGCCCGCGGCGAGCGCCTCGGCAAGTTCAATGGCCTGCTGGAACGCGAGGCTCAGCCCCTGCCCCGAGATGGAATCCACCGTACAGCTCGAATCTCCCACCAGCGCCACCGATCCGCGAACGACGGCGCGCGCCCTGCCAAACGACGCAACCGCTCCGGCCTCGGATGAAAGCGGCTGGGCGCCGCGAAGGCGCCGGGCAATCGCGGGAAATTGATCGAAGGCGCGATCCATTCGCAAGCGCGAATCGTCCACGAAGAGCGAAACACATATCTCACCCGCGCCGGTGGGAGTCACAACCATCTGCGATCTCTTGCCCCAATGCACCTCGACGAAATTGGTCCAGGGCGCGACCGCATAGTGACGGCGAAAACCGAAACGAGACCGATCCGGACGCCGCGAACCCAGTTCCGCGAACTGGCGGACGCTCGAATGTTGGCCATCGGCGCCGATGAGCCATTTGCACGGAAAGAATCGGCCGTTGACGCAAGCACCGTGCGAATCAAAACGCGAAATCCGCGCGCCCCACTCAAGGGAAACTCCCGTTTCGATCGCGCGGTCAATCAAGAGCTGGTGCAACGCGGTGCGACGCAGGCCCAAGGCGTGTCCATTGGGAATCCTTGCGCTGACCGAAGAAGTTTCATCTGTGAAGCGGAAGCCCTCAAAGGGAAAACCGGGGCCGGAATCAAGATCGATTCCGAGCTGGCGCAAAGCCGCCACCGCCTGAGGAAGCAAACCCTCACCACAAGGTTTGTTGATGGGAGGCTTTCTGGAATCAACGACCGTTACCCGGAAGTTCTTCAGGCTGGCCGCAATCGCCGCGGCCAGTCCGGCCGGCCCTCCACCGACGACCAGAACATCAGGCCGCAATGTGGGACCCTCCGATGCTTTCTACCAGCGCAAGAGAAGCATCTCCGAGCAGAATCCGGGGCCCATGGCGGCGAGAATACTCAGCGATCCAGGCTCCGGACGCCGATGCCGGTAAACATCCTCGAGAACGAGAAGGACGGACGTGGATGAAATGTTGCCCACCTTGCGTAAACATTCCCACGACGCCTCCAGATCCTTTTCCGTAAGGTCCAGCGCCGTAGCGGTGGCTTCGAGCACCTTCGGGCCACCGGTGTGCATGATCCAGCTCTGGATATCGCTTCGACGGTAACC
>Ga0209415_10004213_pt1 | contig 26446 bp, 17 predicted proteins | sample PeaSoiSIISIP2007_FD_187696 | JGI IMG/M metagenome (GOLD analysis project Ga0209415, IMG submission 187696) | Peat soil microbial communities from Weissenstadt, Germany - SII-SIP-2007 (SPAdes) (version 2) | ecosystem: Environmental > Terrestrial > Soil > Wetlands > Peat | place: Germany... | reverse complement strand
CCGCTTCTGGCGCGCGCATCTGGGCGCGGACCCGCTGGCGGTGGGACGCACATTGCGGCTGAATGGTTCGATGGCAACCATTGTCGGCATCGGTCCGAAGGACTTTCTGGGTATCTGGCCGGCCTATTCTGCCGATCTGTTCGTTCCCGTGACGTGCGCCGGTTCCTTCGCGCCGGAATTAAGCGGCGACCCGCTCCACAGCCACGAACGCGAAATCTTTCACGTCGTGTTCCGGCTTGCCCCTGGCGTAAAGATGTCTGCGGCGGAAGCCGCCCTCAACGCGGTCACCCGCAATCTCGACCGGGAAAACGGAGTCCACGATCGCGATCCAAAGGGCCGCGTGATGCGGCTGATGCCCGCCGGTACCACCATGTACATCACGCCCGAGCAGACCGCGTTCATCGACACCTTCGATGTCGTCCTGTGGGCATTGGTGCTCTCGCTGGTGTGCGCGAACCTGGCTAGTCTGCTGCTGGCTCGCGGCAGCCAGAGAAGGCGTGAAATCGCGATTCGTCTTTCGGTGGGCGCCAGCCGGCTGCGCCTGGTCCGCCAGTTCCTGACGGAGAGCGTGCTGTTATCGTTCGCGGGCGGCCTGGTGGGCCTTGCGCTGGCTTACGGGATGGGGCGCGGGATCTCCTCCATGCCGATGCCTTCGGAGACCCCGTTTGAATACGACCTTGGACCCGACCTCCACGTGCTCGCGATCACGCTGGCGATTGCGCTGGCGGCGGGCATCGGCTTCGGCCTCACGCCCGCGCTCTCTTCGGTGCGCGCCGACATCGGGCTCACCTTGAAGGAGGGTGCGCTATCGCCGCTGCGCGGCTATCGCCGTTTCGGTCTGCGCAATCTTTTCGTGGTGGGCCAGATGGCGGCTTCGCTGATGCTCGTGCTGATGACCTGGTATGTGGTCGCGGGTTTCCTGCATACAGCCCGCCTCGACCCTGGCTTCGAAACCGCCAATCTCAACCTCATTTCGCTGGACCCGATACGCGACGGTTATTCCGCCGAGGCCACGGTGGCGCTGCTTACCGGGCTGCCGGACGAGTTGTCGCGCGTCAACGGCGTTCGCGCCGTGTCTCTGACGGACACCGTGCCGTTTGCCAGCATGGCCGCCGACCGGGCCAACACCCGCGTGTCGGCCCCTTCAGTCGATGGGAAAGGCGGCCAGGCGCAGCACTCCGTCTTCCGCGAGCGCATCGGGGCCAGCTACTTCTCGACGCTCGGCGTGCCTCTATTGGGCGGTCGCGAGTTCGACCGGCGGGACCGGCTAGAGGATGAGCCGCCAGTCGAAAGGGACACTCCGGCTGTCCTCAATCAGACCGCCGCGCGCGAATTGTTCGGCGCCGCGAAACCGCTGGGCCGCTCCATTCGCGAGGGAGAACTGAACTACACCGTGGTTGGCCTGACGCGCGATGTGCCGCCCGGATTCTTGACAGCCAAGACCGTGGCGACGATGTTTGTGCCTATGACGGTTTCGGCGTTTCGCGAGAATCCGCAGCAACGGGCCACCATCCTGGTGCGCGGCACAGCGGGCCGGGATACGCTGGCGGCCGTGCGGCGGCAACTGGCGTCGCTCCACCCCGATCTCACAACTTTCAACGTGCGCACCATGCGGGAGGATCTCAACCGGATGAACTCTTTCGTGGAATGGGATTCCGCGATCTACGTAATCCTCGGCCTTTTCGCGCTGCTGCTGGCGTCGATCGGCTTGGGCGGAGTCACGGCTTACGCAGTGGTCCGCCGGCGCAAAGAGATTGGCATCCGCATGGCGCTCGGAGCCGGCAGCCGTCAAGTCCAGGGGTTGGTAATGAGAGAAGGGACGGCGCTGGTGGTGGTGGGCTCGATCCTGGGGCTTGGCGGCGGATTTGCTCTGTGGCGCGCCCTCTCCGCTTTCAGCGACGTGTTGGCGCGGAGCTTCTCGAATGGCGCCGACGATTCACTTTTGCTTACCGGCGCGATGCTGGTGCTGGCCGGCCTGGCGATGCTGGCCTGTTACCTGCCCGCGCGCCGCGCCACCGCGATCGATCCCGTCTCCGCGCTCCGCGAAGAATGAAACAGCCAGTGGGGCAGGTCCCCGACCTGCCACTAGTCGGAACGAAGGCGTGTGACTAGGGTAGGACAGACGATCGATTTTTCGTCGTCTGTCAGAGCCCGGCCCAGAGCAAGACACGCTGCTGACGCCAACCGCTGGCCGGTCGGGGACCGGCCCCACAGGCGCCGCGTTACAATCGCAGTTTCCCCATGACGCCCTCTGCCGAGACCCGCCTGCGCGTGCGCTACGCCGAAACCGACAAGATGGGCGTGGTTTACTACGCCAATTACCTGGTCTGGATGGAAGTGGGCCGCGTCGAGTTATGTAAGGCCTGCGGCTTCAATTACCGCGACATGGAAAACGACGATGGCGTGCTGCTGGCGGTAGCCGAAGCGCAATGCCGCTACCGCGCCCCGGCGCGCTTCGACGACGAGGTGATCGTCAAGACCTGGATCGCCGAGGCCAACCGGCGGATGGTCACCTTCGCTTACGAAATGCGGCTCGCCGATTCGGAAACCGTGCTCGCCACCGGTTCCACGCGGCACCTCTTCGTCAACCGCAAGATGGAGCGTACGCGCATGCCGGACAAATACCGCCCCTTGTTCGGGCTGACCGCTGGCCACGCCAAATAAAGCGGGCCAAGTGGTGCGGGACGCAAAAGTCGGACACGAGGCCACGTGTAACCAGCCCGTGCGGGACGCAAAGTTGGACACGAGGGGACTTGTAACCAGCCCGCTAGGGCGACAGAAAGTAGCCCAGTGCGCCAGCACTGGCACCAGCCGTGAGATCATCCAGCCCCGGAACGGGGCGAAAGAGCGCCCCCGATCCCTGGCCGGTCCGGCCGTTGTCTTCCGCCCCGTTCCGGGGCTACGTGACTCGATGCGAACTTCCCAGTGCTCACGCACTGGGCTACTTTCTGTCGCCCCTGCCGGGGCTCACTCCCGTCCCTTTAAAGGGTCAGGCATACATAGTACGCTCGGTAACTCGCTCCACCGTGGCGAACCAGCGCCGGAGAACTCTGATGTCCCTCGCTGCGGCCCAGCATTGACGCCACCCCGCCCGCCTGCTTAACTGGAAACAGTTCCCATGGCAGGTGTCGGACAACCATCGCTGTCGCTCGCCGACGTGCATTCGAGCGTCGACATCTCTCAGCTCTCCTTCTGGCGCCGCATGTTCGCGTTTGCCGGGCCGGCTTACCTGGTCAGCGTCGGCTACATGGACCCGGGCAACTGGGCCACCGACCTGGAAGGCGGTGCGCGCTTCGGTTACCGCCTGCTGTGGGTGCTGGTCATGTCCAACGCCATGGCCATCCTGCTGCAGACGCTGAGCGCGCGCCTCGGCATCGTCAACGGGCGCGACCTGGCGCAGGCCTGCCGGGAAACTTACCCGCGCGCGCTGAGTTTCACGCTGTGGGTGCTGTCGGAGATCGCCATCGCCGCCTGCGACCTGGCCGAAGTGCTGGGCGCCGCCATCGCCCTCAACCTGCTGTTCCACATCCCGCTGCTCATCGGCGTGATTCTGACCGCCGCCGACACGCTCCTTCTGCTCTGGTTTCAGAGCTTCGGCATCCGCGCCATCGAGGCCTTTATCCTGTCCCTGATCACGGTGATGGCGATCTGCTTCTGCATCGAAGTTTTCTGGGCCCATCCGGCGGCGAGCGAATTGTTCGGCGGCCTGATGCCGCGACTCGATCGCAGCAGCCTTTACCTGGCCGTCACCATCCTCGGCGCCACCGTTATGCCGCACAACATGTATCTGCACTCGGCCCTGGTGCAGACGCGCAACATCGGCCGCACCGAAACCGCCAAGCGCATGGCCTGCCGCTTCAACCTGATCGATTCGGTGGTGGCGTTGAACGGCGCCATGTTGGTCAACTGCGCCATCCTGGTGCTGGCGGCGGCGGTGTTCTTCAAGCGCGGCATCATTGTCACCGAGATTCAGCAGGCCCACGTGCTGCTGGTTCCGCTGCTGGGCGCCAGCATGGCGGGCGTGCTGTTCGCGGTGGCGCTGCTCTGCTCCGGCCAGTCTTCCACGCTCACCGGAACCATGGCGGGCCAGGTGGTGATGGAAGGCTTCGTGAATATTCGCGTGCGCCCCTGGCTGCGCCGCCTGATCACCCGTTCGCTGGCCGTGATTCCAGCCGCCCTCACCATTTATTTCGCGGGAGACAAAGCCACCCTCGGGCTGTTACTGTTGAGCCAGGCGATTTTGAGCATGCAGTTGCCGTTCGCCATCGTCCCCCTGATTCATTTCACCAGCGACCGCGCCCGCATGGGCTCTTTCGCCAACGCCCGGTGGGTGCGCTGGCTGTCCTGGATCACCGCCGCCGCCGTGATCGGTCTCAACACGTGGCTGGCCTACGATTCCATTGAAGGCTGGCTGGCCGGCGCTGGAGCCTGGCGAATCCTGGTTGGGACGACCGCAATCACCGTCGCCGCCGCACTGGCGATTCTGCTGCTCTGGGTGACGTTTGAGCCCCTCATCAGCGGCCGCAAGCGCGGACGCGCCGCGCTCGAGTTCCCCGCCACCGAAGGCGCCGTCGCCGCCGCCCCCGTATACCACCGCATCCTCGTCCCGCTGGACCACACGACTCTCGACCTGCTGGCCGTCAGCCACGCCGCCGCCATGGCGAAACTGCATGGCGCCAAGCTCTACCTGCTGCACGTGGAAGAAGGAGTCACCAGCCAGATCTACGGCGGCGACTCATCCACCGCCGAGGTGGAAGCCGGCCAGGCCTACCTCGACCGCATCGCCCAATCTCTTCACGATCAAGGCATCGCCGTGGAGACGACGATTCTCCATTCAGCTTCGCCGCGCAAGGAAATCGTTCGCTTCGCGCACGAAATCCACCCCGACCTGTTGATCATGGGCGCCCACGGCCACGGCGGCCTGAAAGATTTGATCTTCGGCACCACCATCAGCCCCGTGCGCCACAACCTAGATATCCCCATGCTGATCGTGCGGCCGGGCAAGGGGTGAGAGAAAGGGTACCGTCGTGAGCGACAGCCGGCTTCTTCACCTCGATTGGTCTCCCGCCCTAAACCCGTTCTGGATCGCCCGCGTGCAATCGGCGTTGCTGGCTTGCGAGAGCCCATCGCTGAGGGAACGCTACTCCCGCTGGGACCGCGATCGGATCGAGGGGCTCACGCTGGGGGTCCTCGATCCTCTCGACTGTTTTCGTCATGAGCATCGGATCGAAACGGAACGGATACTCAGATCGGCTCAGTATTAGGCAATGTCAGGACCTTTGGCAGGGCTGCGTCAACTCGTACGGACACATCGAAGCGTGGATGATAGACGAAATCGCGGCTGCTGACGCGCCTGGTTGACGGCTGGCAGGTCAGGATACCCGTTCTCTGGCCTCGGACCAAAGTACTGTTCCGCTCCTAGCTCGCGCGCTTCGCGATCAGCTCACGAACTTTGGCCACGAGATCGTGCGGCACATTCATGACGGTCTCAGAGGACGCGACGCCGGCTTCGTCCTCCGCTAGCGCCTCATCTTCGCTTTGTGTTCCGTAATGAGCGAGCACGCCTTGCACCTTGCCCTCATCCCATCCGTCTGGAAATTTGTTCTTGCTCATTGGTGTTTCTTTCTTCTGCGCTTCCGATATGCGGCCAGGGGCCTCCCCGCCAGCTCGTAGGCAGTGATTACGAATACGCAGTCCGGTTCAGTGGTCGGGACATAAATGACACGCAGATACCGGCCAGAGGCCGTCTGGCCCAGGGCGACCCTGGAACCCTCACGCCCGGCCCGATCCTCTCCCGGCGTTTCCAAAACGTCGATAACCTCATCCTCGTCTACCTGGTGCTTATGAATATGAGGTGACCCGGTCACGGGGTCGATATAAAATTGGACTTCCAAGCTTCGTCCATCTCATTTTAGCGCTGATCACCCCTGCACAAGCTGGATCGTGACTCGCCGCCCGACCGTGCCCGCAGCCCGCTGGAGGCTCGACAGCGTGATGTCGTTCTTTGCGTCGAGCAGCCGGTCGACCTGCGTGCGGCTCGTCTTGAGTAGCGTCGCCATGCGGTTCTTCGAGATCTTTTTTTCCTTCATGGCCTGGGCGAGTTGCCAGGCGACGACCTCCTTAATCGCCTTTGTTTGGGCTGCCTCAAAGATCCCTTCCTCCTTCAGGAAGTCATCAATGGTGGAACCCATGTGTTTCTTACTCATCGCATCTTTCGTGATGGCCTGCCTTCCTGCACCTTTCATAGTACATGTACCATAAACGGTGCATGCCACGCAAGACACACCGATAGGGCCGGCAGGCCGTCCCGTCCCACCCGCCTTAAAACTTCAAGTGCAGCGCCACTTGCACGATGCGCGGGTCGGCCGTGTTGGAGATCTGGCCGAAACTCGGGTCGCCGATGTTCGTATCCGGGTTGCTGAATTCCACGTTGTTAAACACGTTGAACGCATCTACGCGGAATTCCAGCTCGGCGGCTTCGCGAAGCCGGAAGATCTTGGCAAGCGAAAGGTTGGCGTTGAATGCGCCGGGGCCGCGCAGCACGTTGCGACCGAAGGTCCCGTAGGTGAACTGATTCAGCAGAGTGGCGGGGTCTACCGAAGTAGCTTCATTGTTGAGCGCCACTTCGCGCAGGTTGGAGAAGCTGTTCGGGTTGAACCAGTAGTTGCCGCTGGGCGTGCCAGGAGTGCCGTTGACGTTGCCGCCGACGTTCATCGTACGGAAGGCCCCGGGGTTCAGGTACTGTATCGCCGCGATCAGATCGGCGCGCACAACTTGAATATCGCCGGCGCCGGATGGACCGGGGCTGGAAACGGAAGACGATGCGCCGGGACTCGCCATCACATCCAGCGGGAAGCCGGACCGCCAGGTGACGATGGGGTACAGAGTCCAGCCCCCGGTGAGCCATCGCGAATGCGTGCTCAGCTTCTCGAAGGGCAACTCCCAACCGCCCGAGAGCGAAAGAAACTGCCGGATATCGGCATCGCCGGAGGCCCAGAACTGGTTGTGGTTGGCGGCAGGCACGAAGTTGTTGCGCTGGCGGTAGCCGGACTCGTTGTCGAGTTCGTGCGACCACGTATAAGCCAGCGTGAAGAACGTGTTGCCGAACCGCGAATCCGAAAGACGCTTCGTCAGGTCCGTCTGCAACGCGTTGTAATTGGCGCGGCCGACGTTCTGAAACTCGTTCATGAAGCTGTAATCGCCGTTGAGTCCCGGCGCGAGATCCAGCACGCGGGTGCTGGTGCCCGGCTGGAACGGGTCGATGTCGGTCAACCCGGTTAGCCCGTGCGAGATGTAGCCGATATACCCGGCCTCGAGCGTCAGATTGTTGGCGAACTGTTGCTGAACCGAGACGTTGTACTGGTAAATGCGCGGCGTCTTGAGGTTCGGATCCACGAAGAAAGGATTGGCGCCGCCGATGGGCAGGTCGCCGGCATTGGCGAAATTCACCTGGTGATTGACGGGCTTCGACGGGAACGGGTTGGGCGAGCCCGCGGCGCCGAACGGATCGGACAGAATGCCGGGATCGGAAGTGAACCCGCCGGCGGGCTGGCTGAAGGTCAGGTACGCCGAGCCGAAGAACGGCGCCTGCCCGTTGAACTGGAGGTTGTCCTCGGCCTTCAGAATGTCGTAGAAGATACCGAAGCCGCCGCGCACGCTGGTCTTGGCATTGCCGAACACGTCCCAGGCGATACCCACGCGGGGGGCGAAGTTGGTGCGGTCGGGCCAGTTCGAACCGCGCGGAGCGCCCTTGTCGCCGGGGAAGAGCAGGCCCAGCGGAGCGCCCGGAAACACCGTCGATTGCTGCCCCGGAACGAAGGAGAACGAGCGGCCCTGCGTGTCGTACTTGGGTTGATTGTATTCGTAGCGTAAGCCGTAATTCAGCGTGAACCGGGGGGTGATTTTCCAGGCGTCCTGCACGTATCCGGAGAAGGAATGCGAGCGGATGTTGGTGGGCGCGTTGGGATACTCCTGGAAGTCGTCGGGCAAGCCCATCAGGAAATCGGCCAGGTCGTTGCCGGAACCGACCAGCGTCGAGGGGCCATAAAAATCGAATTCGCCGTTCAGGTAATAGCCGTAAATCATCGCGTCGCGGTACGACGAGAAAAGGAAGCCGGCCTTCAGCAGGTGGCTGCCGCGGGTCAAGGAGAAGTCGTCGGTGAAGGTGAGCGTGTTGTCCACGATGTTCGCCGGGCCGAAAGGATTGTAGCCGGCGAACAGGCCGCTGCCTTCGAGATTGATGTTGGGAGACCCGTCCACCAGGTCCGGCGTGATTCCAACCCCCAGTTGCGCCGGACTGGGTTGCGTGCCGATGGGATAGTTCTGCTTGGTGTTATTCCGCTGCGCCGTGAAGCGGGCCACGTTGATGGCGGTGGGCGAAAAGCTGTGAGTGTAACCCACATTGCCCATATACGCCGCGACGTCGTCGGAAACCGGGAAGCCCTTCACCGTGGTGGCGCCGGAAGAGCCGGAGAACGGAACCGTGCTGGGAGTATCCTGGGCCGCGAAGGTCCCGCTCAGCGTATCGCGGGTGCCTATGTTGTAATCGAGCTTGCCGAGGTATTCGGAATGGTCGGCGAGCGCCGCAGCCTGGGGGAATACATAGCCGGCCGCCGAGATGGGCAGCAGGTTGCTCTTGAAGTAGTTGAGAGCCACCTGGCTGATGCGGGCCGGATCGATGATGGCTTGTGCCGCGAGCGTTGGACTGGGCTGAAACCACGGATTGGCCTGCAGAAAACCGGCCACCGCCGGGTCCGGGCCGCCGCCCGCGGATTGTGAAAAATCGCCCTGCGCCTCCAGCGGCGTGAAGGTGGTGATCTTGCCGGCTTGCGTATTGGCATTCTGCTTCTGCCCCTCATAGGAGAAGAAGAAAAACAGCTTGTTGCGGCCATCCACCAGGCGGGGCAGGTACACCGGGCCGCCGACCGTGCCGCCGTACTGGTTGCGCTTCAGAATCTGGCGTGCCACGCCCTGCTCGTTATTGAAGAAAGTGTTGGCGTCCAGGTCCTCGTTGCGCAGATAGTCGAAGGCCGTGCCATGGATGGCGTTGGTGCCGCTCTTGATCACCATGCTCACGATGCCGCCGCCGCTGCGACCGTATTCGGCGGCGTAGTTGCTCTGCAGCACCCGGAACTCGGCGACCGCATCGGGATTCGGGTTGATCACGATGTCGTTGTTGATGAGGTGGTTGTTCAGGCCGCCATCGAGCAGGTACGTCACCGAGTCGGAGCGTCCGCCGCCGATGCTGTAAGATCCGGCCTGCCGCGACGCGTCGGTGTCTTTCGGCGTGACGCCGGGCTGCGTGGCGAGCAGATCGAGCGTGTTGCGCCCGTTCAACGGCAATTCCCCGATCGCGGTGCCGCTGACCGTGGCGCCGATGGTGGAGTTCTCGGTTTCCACGGCGCTGGCCCCGCCTTCCACGGTCACCACGTCCTTGACGGCGCCCACCGCCAGCGTGATATCGATGCGCAGCGTCTGGTTGATTTCGAGCGAGTTTTTGGCAGCCACCAGCATCCGCGAGAACCCGGCTGCCTCGGCGGCAACCTCATACCGGCCGATCGGCAATTCCAGCACCTGGTAGTAGCCCTGTCTGTCAGTCGAAGTCTGCCGCACAACACGCGTACCGGTATTCGTAACGGCGACCGTGGCGCCCGCGACAACGGCGCCGCTGGGATCGGAGACAATGCCGACAATTTTGCCCGTGGTGTCCTGCGCCAAAACCGGGCACGCAGCCAGAGCCAGAACGCATATCGCGTATCGAAATTTGGAAGTGCCTGACGAAGAGAATCGCATCTGTTTACCTCTTAATGGTGTGCGGGAATCGCCGGGCGGAATCGCCGATCTGCTCTTCAGCCGAAGAGATCGCAGCTCTACAAAAGGGCCGCTCCAATCAGGCCGGATGAGATGGCACACTCACCCGGCGGTACGGCGGTGCCGGACGACGGCGGGGTCGCCTACAGGCAATTTCGGACTATAATATCACGAATTGCAACAATTCCAACCCGCTTCGTGCCATTGGTAGGGCACGCTTTAGCTTGCCCGATGAAAAACACCAAAACATTACGAGCCACAGATGAACACAGCTTGAATATAGTTGGCTTATCCGTGTTCATCTGTGGCTCCAAAATGCTTTTCCGGACTTTTTCAGCAGTCTCTTTAGCCCGCCCCCCCCAAGCAACAGGGCCGCTACCGAAAACTGGGACACGATGCCTCAAATGCGTGTCCAGGCAACACAGCCAAAGTCGCGTAACACCAGCTAAACCCAATTGTTTCAATCGGATTAAAGTGGTACGCCGGATGCAATCATATCGCCCGTGGCTCGTAGAGTGCTCCTTGTCGCGGCGATGTTGGGTGTGGCGCAGCTTCAGTCCGCCACCCTGCAACACCTCTCGGAGAGCGACTTGATCTCGAAATCCACCGCCATCGTGCGCGGGACCGTCCAGGGGTCCTACGCCGCCTATTCCGGCCCGCTGATCTTCACCCACTATCGGGTTCAGGTGATGGAGCGCTGGAAAGGCCCGGCGGGCGCCACGGTGGATGTGGCTGTGCCCGGCGGCATTGTCAACGGCATCCGGCAGACCTATTCGGGCGCGCCGCAGTTCCAGCCGGGCGATCAATACGTGCTGTTCCTGTGGACCGGCAAATCCGGCATGACGCAGATTATGGGGTTTTCGCAAGGTGCGTTTGCGGTCGCCCAGGACGGCTCTTCCGATCCCAGCCTGACACGAGCTGCCAGCCACGAACTGATGCTCGACCCGGTGACCCACAGCCAGGTGAACGATCAGGCTCTGACCATGCGGCTGAGCGCGTTGCGCTCGCGCGTGGCGAGCGCTTTGGGGGCGGTCCAGTAGTGCGCAAACGGGCGATAGTACGGGCGGTGGTGGCCGTGGCAGCGGCGCTGGCGATGGGCGCCCCCGTCGAATCTTACTATCACTACACTTTCTATTTCACCCGTAGCGCGCCCTTCACTCCCGTCCGCGCGCGGTTTAACCTCGCGGCTCTCACCAGTAACACCCTCAATGTTTTCGTCAGCGATGCCGGCCCGGTCAACTATGCCTCCAATGACACTTTCGGCTCGGTGCTGGGCGAAGTGAAGCAGGCCGTGGCGGCGTGGAACACCGTGCCCGACTCCGCTCTGCAGCTGAATTTTGCGGGTCTGGAGAGCGCTGGCCAACCGCAGCAAAACACGCCCGGAATCGACGTGGTCTTCACCGAGATGCCGCCCGGGCTTTTGGGGTATGGCTCCCCCAACATACCGGTGGTTCCGCTGTTTCAGAAAGACTCCAACGGGCAGCTGCTGGTGGCCATCGCTCGCTCTACGGTGGCGCTGACCAACGACACCACCAACGGCGCCGGCCCCAGCGAATTGCCGGACTTTTTCACCACCGCGGTTCATGAATTGGGGCACGCGCTCGGCTTGCAGCACACCTGGACCGGCGCCGCCATGTCGCAGGGCGTCATCCGCAACACCACCCGCGTGCGGCCTATCGATGCCGATGACGTGGCCGCTTTCTCCCTGCTCTACGGTGCGCCCAACTGGACCGCAAATTATGGCTCCATTTCCGGCCGCGTCACATTCGCCGCCGGCCAGGTGGGCGTGAACCTGGCTTCGGTGGTGGCGATACCGGCTGCCGGGCCGGCGGTGAGCGCGCTCACCGATCCCGCCGGCTTCTACAACATCAGCGGCTTGCCACCGGGAACCTACATGGTCTTCGTCCATCCGCTGCCGCCCGACGGGTTTACCAGGAACGCCGAAGGTCTCTGGGGGCCGTTCGACGCCAATGGGTTCCAGTTCGGACCAGGCGCAAGTTTTCAGACGACCTTTTATCCCGGCACCACCGACACCACAGCCGCCACCACTTTCAATCTCACCGCCGGCGCCAGCATCAACCAGGTGGATTTCAACGTACAACAAATAGAAGCCACGGTGCCGATGTACGACGTGATCACCCGCGGCTACCTGGACCCGTCGATTCGCGATTACACGGTCAATGTGAACTCCGAGAGCGACTGGATGTCGCCGGCGTTCATCAACGTGAACCAGGTGCAGTCGCTGGTGGAAACCATTTACTCGCCGCTGGTGGTTCCGCAAACGGTTTCGATTCTGGGATTCGCTCCGGCGCCGGTCTGCACCGCCGACTCGCCGTGTTTCGAAGTGTCCACTCCGCTCTCGGCGCTGTTTGCTTACTTCGATGCTCCGGCCAATGCCGGCACCGGCTTGCGGCACCTGGTGTTCAATCTCAACAACGATATGTATGTGCTGCCCGCCGGAGTGAATTTGGTCGATAAGCAGCCGCCTTACATCGATTCCGTGACCGGCAACCCGGATGGCACCGTCACCCTTGCCGGCACCGGTTTTGGCTCCGACAGCACAGTGTACTTCGACAGCCTGCCGGCCTTGGGCGCGGTGGGTGGCACGTGCCCAAGCGGAACGTCCGCGGGCTGCAGCACGATTACGGTCGCTCCGCCCGCCGGCATCAACCGGCAGATCGCCGACATCACGGTCTTTAACGGCGACGGGCAGAACTCGCTGTTCCTGCAATCGTCAAACATCCCGGTATACAGCTACCCGGCCATCGGCACGCCGCAATTGCAGACCGTCAGTCCCATGTCGCTGCCGCCCGGCGGCGAGGCCATGGTCGACATCGTTGGAGTCAATACCAGCTTTGTCGACGGGCAGGTGACGGTCGGTTTCGGCACTTCCGATATCACGGTCAACCGGGTTTGGGTGCTTGGCCCTACCCACCTGCAGGTCAACGTTATGGTCGCTTCCGGCGCGGCCCTGGGCTCGTCGGAGATCAGCGTGATTTCCGGGTTCCAGGTGATGACACAGCCGCTCGCCTTCCAGATTGTGCCAGCCATTCCTGGCGCGCCGGTCATTCTGGCGGTCGTGAATGGCGTCGCCGGCCAGGCAACCATCTATCCCAACGCGGTTGCGACTATTTGGGGCGCCAACCTGGCCAACCCGCAGATCACCATCAACGGCGAGATGGCGCAGGTCGCCTACTCGTCGGGTGATCAGGTAAATGTTGCGGTGCCGGCCGATACCCCCACCGGGCCGATCGTCCTCAACCTGGCCACAAGCGGCGGTTCGGTGAGCCTGGTGGTGCCGATCAGCTACGCGCCGCCGGTAATCCTCGGCATCGCCGAAGCCTCCGGCGCCGCCGTCAACGCCACCAGCGCGGCCACTTCCGGCGATCAGCTGACCGTCGCCATCAGCGGCCTGGACCCCACCGTGACGCTCGCCTCGGGCCGCCTGCAAGTGGAAGTCGCGGGCGTACCCATGCCCGTTCAGCTGGTCAGCGCCAGCCAGATCCAGTTCACTCTGAACCAATCCTTCAACGGCACACAGGTGCCGGTAACGATCGTGGTTGACGGCTCGTCCAGCGCGCCCTTCCCCATCCTGGCGCAGTAGAGAATCCGAAACAGCTACAAACCGCTTGTGCCAACCGCTCCAGACGGTCGCGGCTCCGAGGCGCCCTCAGCGCCGCGACCGCCCGGAGCGGTTGCCTGCGATTGTAAACGAACAGGAGAAACTCACCGCCCCAGTGACGCCACGTAGATCTGGAAGGGCGCCCAATAGTAGGGCCGCGCGAAGTTGGAGGATCCGAGCAGCTCCAGCTTGGCCTGGCGCATTGCCGTAACCGGGTCTGCGCCCGCCGCCATCCGCCGGTAAAACCCGTTCATCAATTGCTCGGTGGAGCTGTCGCTCACGTCCCACAAACCGGCCGCCACGGCGCGTGCACCGGCCCGCATAAACGCCCAGGCAAATCCCACCAGGCCTTCGCCCGCATACGTCCGCGTGCCTGCGCTGCTGCAAGCCGAGATCGTGACCAGGTCGGCATGGAGAGGAATCCCCACCACGTCGTGCGCGTATAGCTTGCCGCCGTGGGAGAGAATCACCGCCGACTCCAGCGGCTTCTGCGAATTCGCCTCCGCATGGGCGGCAAAGTGGATCAGCGAAAAGCGCTGCGGATCAGCCTGGCTGTAAACCGCCGGCGTAGCCTGCGCACTCAGGTACGCCTGCTGCACGCGGCCCGGGAAATCCGCTTGGATCTCGCGGATCTCGCTCTCCGCGTTCGCAAGCGGGGTGTAATGGCTGCCCGTGTAGTCGGGCGCGCCGATCAGCAGCAGCGACGCGGTCTTCGCGGCGCCCGCGTGCGGCGGGGCCGCCAGGATCGCGATCGAAGGCGACACCGCCATCTCCACGTCCTCAATCCAGTAGTGCGGCCGCGGCGCGGGAGCCACCAGCGTCTCCAGGTTCAACCGATGCAGAGCGCCATCGGGAATGACGATCAGCCGCTCACCTTTGCGAATGTGCGGCGCAACCGGCGCCACCAGCAGCCGCCAGAGCTCGGAGCCGGCGGCATTAGCCGTAAGCGGATCGCGTACCGAGTGCTCCACCGTCTCGCGATAGCTCGTCACCAGTTTCTCGATCGCGCCGGAGCCAGGCAGCTCAAACCGCTGTGCGCCGCTGCTGGTGATCAACCACGCAAAAGAACGCTCCGGCGCCAGCCAGAACGAGAGGATGCTCGCGTGCGCGTCGCGCGCCGCGCGCTCAAACTCCGCCATACCGCCCGCCGGGGCGGCCGCGACGTCGCCTCCCAGCCCCTCCGACAAAACCCGCGCGCGGCTCGATTCCACCACTCGTAAAGCGCGCGCGTCGTTCCCTTGCCGCCATAGAACGTCCACGTAGCTCTGATAAAACGGGATGAGCTCGGAGAGCAGCGTAATGCGGTGATTGGAATCGAACACTTCGCTCCGCGAGCTCTCGATGATGCGCAGCGCCTCCTCGAAGTACCGGTCGGCTTCCGGAAAACGCTTCGCGTCGGCCGCGATATCGCCCAGCGAGGCCCACGTCACCCAGCGGATACTGGGCGGGGCGTCGGCGGCGCGTAACAGCTCCCGGCAGATTCGGGCGGCCTCTTGGGAGTCGCCGCGGCCCTGGGCAATGCGGGCCCGATTCCGTTCCAGGTAGGGAATCGCGTCGCGCAGGTCCAGCGCGCGGTTCAACTCGAAGGCCCGCTGGTTCCATTCCGCCGCCTGATCCCATTGGCGCGCCTTGATCAGCGTCAGTGCGAGATTCCCGGCGTTGCGGGCGGCATCGTTCCGACGGTCGATCTCGAGCGCGATGTCGTACGCCTTCCGGTAATTGGAAATCGCGTTCGGCAAATCGTCAACGCCGTCGTACGCGAGTCCCAACTCGCCGGTCGCAATCATTAGATCCGCGCGCGCCCCGATTGCCTGAAAAAAAACGATGGCCTGCCGCTCGTGCTCGAAGGCGTCGTCAAAGTCGCCCAGGATGGCACACACCGAACCCAGGTTGAGGTGCGCCAGGGCGGCCACCCGGCGCGCGCCGAACTTACCGGCGGCGGCCAGCGCGCGCTGGCCGGCATCGACCGACTCATCGTACCGCCCCAGTCTCTTCAGCGCATACGACAGATTGTTGAGCGCCTGCGCCTGCCAGTAAAGGCGTCCCTCCTGGGCCGCCCGATCCGCGGCAGCGCCGAACGATTGCTGCGCCGCCTCCGGATGGCTTGCTTTCATGGCGGCCATGCCTGCAGTCAGGTCCAGGCGGATGCGCTGCTCGGGATCGCTGACCGCAGCGCCGGCCTGGGCCAGAATCTCCCGGATCTTCGCGGCTTCGCTGCCGAGCTGAATATCGGCCGCCGCCAGATCGATCAGCCGCCGCACTTCAAGCTGGCGCAGTTCGACCTTTGCCGGCAGCGGGCTCTGCAGAAGGTCGCGAGCGCGGCTCCATTTGGATTGCGCATTCAGCACCTCCGCATCGAGCAGCTTGAGACTCCAGACCCAGTATGAATCGGGCTCCTTTTGCGCGCGCGCCGTGTAAGAGGAAGCTTCCCGCCCGGCCGCCTCCAGGTCGCCGGCAACGTAGGCGCCCCAGGCGCGCGCGTACACGTGCTGCGCCGGTTCGGTCCGGGAACAGGAAAAGATTGGAAACAGAAGGCCGCAGACGGCCACCGCCAGAAGCTTAGTTCGACATGCCGCCATTCGACTGGCCGGAACCAGCCGTGCCGGAACCGCCCGCATTCGAACCCATGGCCAGACGGACCATGGTGACGCGGCGGTCGTTGCCCTTGACGTTGACCTCACCGAGAATGATTCTACCGAAACCCTTCCAATGGATAGTGTAGCCGTCCACTGTAATCAACTGCTTCTCGCGTTCCGGCCCGGAGAGATGGATCTCGCGCACCAGCGAAAACGTGTGCGCCCGGCAGTTTCCGGCTGCGCCTTCCGGCGCCGTATCCAGCGCGAAGCGCCAGCCGTTCGCCTTGCGGTAGTCGTCCGTCTGCTTGCGATAAAACTCGCCGAACTGCTCCTTGGTCCCGCAGGCAAGCAGCGGCTCTTCGTCCAGTACCACCACCGCCTTGACGTTGCCCAGTTGGAGGCCCTCGATGCGACTTCCCGTGGTCGTGATCACCGGCGCGGCATTCTCGGGCTGCGTATCGCGGGCGGAGAGGAACTGCAGGCGGATGGCGCCGATATGCAGTTTCTCCACTACCTCGACAGCTTCGATATCCGCCTCCACCTCGGTTTCCACGCGGTTGCCGAGGTCGCGGCCGGAGACGGCGCTTTTGATCTTCCGTACCGACAGCAGGGTCCGCTTGCGCGGCTGGTCGACGCTGAAAGCATAGTGCGCCACCCGGGACCGGGAGTGGCCGCCGGTCGGCGCCAGCACGCTCGCGCCCAGCGTGGGAACAACGTGGTTGAGGTTGTGCGCCTCGTCGAGACGATGAAACTGCGCCGCCACGCCAAGTGCGGATCCGGAGAATACGTAGTGTGTGCTCATCTGCTCAGTGTGTCCTTGGCTGAATGTCGAATCGAACGCGCGCCAGTTGCGGGCCGGAGGCGCCGGCGCGCACTACCACGGAGTATTGGCCCGGGCCCGGCTTGGCCGGGAAAAAGACTGCCAGCGGCTCGCCGGGAGCCGGCGCCGGGATAGAACCGCGGCTCAGCACCTTGCCGGACGCGTCTGCCAGTTCCACCCATAGGAGAGTGACGCCTGGCAGCGGCGCCACGGCGACTTCGAAGTTGAGAGGGCTGCCCTCCTCCAGCGCGCGCGGCGCCGAGCGCTGCGCGTCGTCCAACGGCACCGCGGCGGCCATCGCCGATGGCGCGCTCATGGCTGGAATCGTGACCTTGGCCTGGTAACCGGCCACCACCGCGAATACCACGGCGGCAAAAGCAGGCACCGCCGTCTGTAGCCGCAGCCATGCCATCCAGCCAGCCGGCTGCGGTTCCGGCTGCCGAACGAGCCTCTCCTCGAACACGGCCTTGGCATTGGCGGCGAAGGCTGAGGCCGCCCAGACATCGTTCAGGCAGGGCCTGCAATCCGCAAAATGCTCCTCGAATTCATCCCGCTCGGCCTGGGATAAGTCCCCCGTCACGTACCGCTCGGGAGCGCCTAGCTTTACAGCCGCATTGTGATCCATTGGTTGGCCTTCACTTAGATAGTGAAAACAATGACCGTGCCGTTACAGAACCCCTCCGTTTTCCGCCGCCGGCCCGCTGCCATCGGGAGTTTGCCCGGGCCCGCTTGGGTTCAGCCTTTATATTCATAGCAGAAATGGCGACCCGCCGTCGAAACCGGGCTATGAGCAGGCTGGAGGTGCGGCGCCGGCTGGCGCCGCGCGGCTGTGCGCGCGGCGGAAGACCAGCAGGTCACCCAGGAAGAAGTTGGCGAGCGAGCCGGCCGCAATCGCCGCCACGTTCGCGGCCAGGTAGGGCCAGTGCATTTTCCCCACCAGGAGCCGCATCAAGGCCAGGTTGACAACGATGGAAACCAGCCCGTTGGCCAGGTGAAATCGCACCAGCCGCCCCACTCGGCCGCCACGGCCCCGGTCTTTCCACGTCCAACGCTCGTGCCAGACGAAGTTGTGCAGCAGGGCGAGTTCCACCGCCGCCGCGGTGGCCAGCAGGTAGTTGAGATGCAAGCCGCTCTTGAACAGCGCCAATGCGGCAAGTTGCACCGCAACGCCCATCCCGCCCACCGCGTTGAACTTCAGCCACCGGATCACCGCACGCCTTTTCCCGGCAGCGGCTCCGCGCGGTACAAATAAGCGGTGTGCCGCACTACCGCCACCACCAGCATCGCGGCCATGCCGCAGATCCCGATCGTCCCCCCGACATCGAAAAGTGGCCAGGAGTGGCCGCCGATTCGCGCCATCGGCCGGTACAAGAGCGCCACGTTGCCGATCATCAGCAGAATCCGCAGCTCGGTGGGGCTGAACTTCCAGAACGAGATATGAAACGTGCCGATGGTGTAAGTCGCCAGATACACTTCGATCGATAACAGGAAGTAAGCCACCACCAGGCCTGCCGCCACCGCCGGGCTCATGTAACCGGAAAGAGCCAGCCCGCCCAGCAGGAAGAAGGTGCCCAGCGCGTCCACCACGTGGTCGACATAGAACCCATACCGCGGACGCTGGCACTCGCGCACGCGCGCCAGCGTCCCGTCCAGGCTGTCGCCCAGCCAGTTCAACGCCAGGCAGACAACCGCCAGCAGCAGCCCTGCGCGATTCGAACGCGCATACCAGTAGCTGAGCCCCGCGCCAATCAGCGCAATCAAACCGAGAGCAGTCAAATGATCTGAGTTGATCCAGGCCGGAGTGCGCCGCGCCAGCCATATCAGGCAGCGCTTTTCGATCGGCGCCAGGAAACTCACCTGCGCGCGCTTCGCTTCCTCAAACCGCGCACCATCCGCCGGCACGGTTTTCCGTGTCATCCTGAAAGAGTAGACGAGCGATGCTGCCAAACAGTTCACTCTTTTGGCTCGCGGCGTGCGTCCTGACGGGTCTGCCGGATGCCACCAGGGTGCAACTGAAGCCGCCGACGCTGGAAGCCTTCAACCGGTATATGCAAGCGGCCCAGACGCGCTTTGACAGCAGCTTGCGCAATGGCCCCTACCTCTGGGTGGATGCGTCGGCCGACCGCAAGCGCGCCGTAAGTGAGGGCAAGATACTCGCCGAGCCGTCGAACGAATCGGGCGATATCGAAATTCCCGACGGTTTGATCCACGATTGGACCGGCGCCGTCTTCGTTCCCGGCGCCACCCTCGCGCAGACTCTGCGTATGGTCGAAGACTACGACAACCACAAAAACATCTATCGCCCCGAGGTCATGGACTCGCGCCTTCTGAGCCGCCACGATGACGACTTCCACGTTTTCCTTCGCGTGCTCAAGAAACAGGTGCTGACCGTGGTCCTCAATACCGAGCATGACGTGCGCTACGTGCAGCTCGGCAGTACGCGCTGGTACAGTAAGTCATTCACCACGCGCATTGCCGAGGTCCAGGACCCCGGCCCCAACGAGCATGAGCTCCCACCCGGCAACGATCACGGATTTCTGTGGCGCCTCAACTCGTTCTGGAGATTTGAAGAGCGCGACGGCGGCGTGTATCTGGAGTGCAGGGCCATTTCGCTCACGCGCGATGTCCCCACCGGCCTGGGCTGGCTCATCAACCCCATCATCCGCACCCTGCCGCGCGAATCGCTGACCAACACGCTCAAAGCTACCCGGCAGGCGCTCACGCCCGGCAAGCCATAGCCATCAGCGCTGAGTTTCACGCACGATTCTCGGTTGGCAAAGAACCGGCGGCAAAGACCGCCGGCGTTACAAAAAGCACAGCGCCGTGACGCCGGCGGTCTTTGCCGCCGGTGTTCTTGCCACCATCGTCCATTGGCCGCGGCTCCGCTTCCCACAGAGCCAGGCGCTTACTGCGCCCGCATCCATTCCAGCGTGCGCCGGATGCCATCGTCGTATGAAGTCTTCTTGAGGACTCCCAGCTTCGCCGCCAGTTTGCTGTCGTCGAGAATTACCGGCGTCTCCTGCAGGTACAGCATCTCGACCAGCTCTTTCAGTAACGGGTTCACCGCGCCGGCCATTTTCAGCATGGTGCGGCCCACCGAGCGGTAATCCGGATCGCGTCCCGCCGCGCGATACACGCGCGTCATGAAGTCGATCCCGGCAATCGCTTCCACTCCGCCCAGGTTCCACGCTTCTCCATAGCAATCGTCACGAACCGCCAGCTCCGCCAGCACCGGCCCGGCGTCGGGAACGAAGATGAATTCGTGCGGCGTGCCCGCCGGCCCCACCCAGTTGGCGGTCTTGCCATCGAGCGCGCTGTGGAAGATCTGGCCCGCCAGGCTGCGGCCGGTGTGCGGACCGTAGAAATCCGGCAGCCGCACCACCATGGTGTGCAGCCCGCCGCTCTGGTGCGCTTCCGTTACCAGGTCCTCCTGCTGTTTGCGGCACTTGCCTTTGTGCGCCTCCGGTTCGCGCGGGTGCGTTTCCGCCACCCGCGACGTGCGCGGCACACCGTAAGAATATATGCCCGTCACCAGCAGCAGGCGCGCCACTCCCGCCCGGGCCGCGGCTTCGAGCGTGACGCGCATCAGCACCGGATGCTTCTCGAAGTCTGTGTAGGGCACGCCCACCGCGTACACAATCGTGTCCACGCCTTGCGCAGCGCGCTCGGCCTGGGCTGGATCCGCCAGGTCGGCATCCACAATCTCCGCGCCAGCCACACCGCCAAACGCAGCTTCCAGAATCTGCCGCCTGCGGCCCACGGCGCGAAACGGGATTCCACGGCGCGCCAGCTCCGGCGCCAGCGCGTGGCCAATCGCGCCCGCTGCCCCGAAAATCGCCACTTTTTGAAGGCTGGTTGGCATGTTTGCCCAGTATACCGCGCTACAATTAATTTCCATGCCGCTCGAATCGGGCGCCCGCCTCGGTCAGTATGAGATCGCCGCCAAGCTGGGCGAAGGCGCCATGGGCGAAGTCTACCGCGCCCACGATACCCGCCTCGGCCGCGACGTCGCCATCAAAATTCTGCCCGCCGAGTTCGCCCAGAGCGCCGACCGCCGCCGCCGCTTTGAACAGGAATGGCGCTCCGCCGCCGCCCTCGCTCATGCCAACATCGTCGCCCTCTACGATGCCGGCGACCACGATGGCGTCTCCTACATCGTCTCCGAGTTGGTGGAAGGCGAGCTGCTGCGCGACCTCATCCGCCGCGGCCCAGTCCCGGTTCGCAGAACGCTCGACCTGGCGGCACAGATCGCCGATGGCCTTTCCGCCGCGCACGCCGCCGGCGTCGTCCATCGCGATCTCAAGCCCGAGAACATCATGGTGACGCGCGATGGCCGCGCCAAGATCCTCGACTTCGGCCTGGCCCGCTATCAGCCGCGTTCCGGCTCCGCGCCCGAAGCCACCATGACCGTCACCCAGCCGGGCCTGGTGATGGGCACCGCCGGCTACATGTCGCCCGAGCAGGTCACCGGCTCCACCGCCGGCGCGCAATCGGACATTTTCTCGCTGGGCATCATCCTCTACGAAATGCTCAGCGGCAAGCTGGCGTTTGAGCGCACCACGTCGGTCGAAACCATGAGCGCCATTTTGCGTGACGAACCGGCAGACCTTCCCGCCAACGTGCCGCCCGCGGTCGCGCAAATCGTCAGCCGCTGCCTGGAAAAGGAACCATCGCGCCGCTTTCAATCCGCCGCCGACCTGGCGTTTGCGCTGCGCGGCTCGGCCGCTCCCAGCTCCGCCTCCGGCGCCGCACCCCGTTTGACGGCTCCGCGCCGCCGTTTCGTGCTCCCGGCCGCGGCCGCCGTGCTCGCCGTGTTGCTGGCAGTCGCTTTGTTCGCCCTGCTCACCGCCCCGCGCGGCGTGATCCTCGAATCGTACCGGTACACGCCTCTCGCCAGCGAGTTCCCGCACCAGGACATGCCGGTCTGGTCTCCCGATGGCAAAAGTCTCGCCTACGTGCGCGACGTCATCAACGCTCCCAACGAAATCATGATGCGCAACCTCGATTCGCTGGTTCCCATCCTGGTCGCCCGCGCCGACGCCCGGAGCGTGTTCTGGTCCGCCGACGGCACCCGCCTCAACTACGTCATCGATACCGGCGTCTGGTCGATGAGCCGCGCCGGTGGCGAGGCTACCCTCGTCCTGAAAGGCGATTATGGCGATGCTGCCCCGTCCCCGGATGGAAAGGCGCTCGTCTTGTGGCTGTCACGCGGGGAGGAGCGCCAAAGGGAACCCAAGCTCTGGATCTCCTCTCCGCCCGGCGCTCCTCCGCGGAAATACGAACCCGTCCTGTTCGAAGAGGAAGGTTCCTTCAGCCCGGTCTATCTTCGTTTTGCGCCCGACGGCCGCGAGGTCCTGCTCGCCAAGCCCACCGCCATGGGAACCGAACTCTGGCTTCTCCCGTATCCCGATGGCGCCGCCGCGAAGGGCAAGGCTCGCCGCGTGTTCGCTTCCATGCTGGGCGGCGCCCAGTGGCCGCCCTCCTTCAGTTGGATGCCCGATAGCCGGCACTTGGTGATGTCCTTCTCCACTCCCGGCCATCCCCAGCCGCAGCTTTGGATGGCGCATGTGGAAGACCAGGATCTCAACGCGCTCACCGCCGACGAAGGCTTCAAGGTCCGCCCTTCCGTTTCCCCCGACGGCAAGAGGATCGCCTACGCCTCCATCACGCAGAATTTCGACATCGTGGAGATCCCCGTCGCCGGCGGCCCCGTCCGCCCGATCCTCGCCACCAGCCGCAATGAGATGTCCCCCGCCTGGTCCCCGGTGGCTCCGCTGTTGGCCTATGTCACCGATCGCAGCGGGCCGCAGGAGATCTGGCTGCGGAACGCCCGCGACGGCTCCGACCGTCCCCTGGTAACCCAGCGCGATTTCGCCGACGATACGCTGGCGCTGGGGACGCTGGCCGTCTCGCCGGACGGCAGCCGCCTGGCGTACTCACGAAACAGCACCAGCCATCTGGGCCGCCTCTGGATTTCTCCGCTGGCCGGCGGCGGAACGCCGGTCGCCGTCACCAAATCGGACGAATTCGAACTCGCCCCCGGCTGGTCGCCGGATGGTAACTGGCTTATCTATCTCTCCAGCGCCGGCGGCTTGATGAAGATCCGCGTGGGAGGCTCCGATCCGCCGGTGCTGCTTCGGCAGGAATTCTGCCGCTATCGCCCGCAGTGGTCGCCGGATGGCCAATGGATCGCCTGCTCCGTCGACGGAGGCGTTTTGTTGCTCTCGCCCGATGGCAAACAGACCCGCAAGGTGGGAACCCTGAGTTCCTCTGTCGCCTGGTCGAGCGACAGCCGTCAACTCTTCGCCCTGTCGCAGGGTGCGGGAGCGAAATGGCTGCTCGATTCCATCGACGTCTCGAGCGGAACCGAACGCACCATTTCGGACTTGGGCTCGCAGTACCTGTTTCAAGGCAATCCACTTTCGCTCAGCCTCTCCAACGATCACACCTCGCTGGCCGCTTCCGTCATCAATTACCAGTCCGATATCTGGATGCTCGAAGGCTTCGCACAGCCCCGCGGCTGGCTGGGGCACCTCTGGCCGTTTGGGCACTAAGGCCAAGTGGGGCAGACCCCCCGGTCTGCGGCCGACGCTTTCGTCGGCCTTCTTCTTGTTCTTCGAGGACTTTGAGAACTTCGAGGACTTTATAGTTTCAGCGCAGAGCGGGACGAGGGCGTCCCGCGCAGACCAGGGGGTCCGCCCCACGTCCGCTTGCTGGATAATAGTAAACACATGACGGTTGAAATCGAAGGCGTCACTCTTCACCTGGCCCATCCCGATGAGCTGGCTGCCGAGTGGGTGGGGCAAAGCGAGCTGATGCGCCACCTGCTGGCGGCCTGGATGGTGATTCACGAACAGGATCTGCCGATGAACCCGCGCCTCCTCGGCAAGCCCGGCGTCGGCAAGACCACTCTCGCTTATGCCGCCGGCAAACGCATGGGGCGCGAGGTCTACATCCTCCAGGCGACGATGGACACGCGCCCCGAAGACCTGCTTGTCACCCCCGTGATCGAGGGCACCGGCAGCCTCCGCTACGTCGCCTCGCCTCTGGTCACCGCTATGATTCGCGGCGGCATCGCCATCCTCGACGAGGGCAACCGCATGAGCGAGAAGAGCTGGGCCAGCTTGGCGCCGCTGCTCGACAACCGCCGTTACGTGGAATCCATCGTGGCCGGCATCAAAATCAAGGCGCACCCGCAGTTCCGCCTGGTGGCCACCATGAACGACGATGCCTCCACTTTCGAGCTGCCCGAGTACATCCATTCCCGGCTCCAGCCGCAAATCTTCATCGACTTCCCGGAGCGCGACGAGGAACACCAGATCCTGCGCGAGAACCTTCCCTTCGCCGAAGAGCGCATCCTCGAATACGTCACCGACTTTCTGCAAATGGCGCACGCCGCCGACGAGCGCTACACCGTGCGCGACGGCATCAACGTCGCCCGCTTCGCCATCAAGCTGAAGAACCTCGCTACCCAAAAGACTCACGAGCACGAGGCTCTGGAAATTTCCATCACCCGCGTCCTCGGAGAGGAAGCGCTGCGCTATGCCCGACGACGGCCAGCCGATTCCTGAAGCCGGCAGCCTGCGGCGCGGCCGGTTCACCTATTTCCCCGTAGCGCCCGGCCGCCTCGAGTTCGCCATCGAAGTGCGCCAGGCCATCCTCCGCGAGCGTCCGGAAGTGGTCGCCCTCGAACTCCCGGTCAGCCTGCAGCAGGATTGGATCCGCGCCATCGAACGCCTGCCGCAGATGTCGCTCATCTTCTATCCGGAGGACGACGAGGCGGCTTACGTGCTCGTTGAGCCGTCCGATCCCTTTACCGAGGCTATTCGCACCGGCCTCGAAATCGGCGCCGAGATCGTCTTCGCCGATCCCGAAGGCGGTGAGCGCCCGCATCTGCCCGACGCCTATCCCGACCCCTACGCCATTCGACAAATCGGTCTCGAGCGCTTCGTCGAGGCCTATCGCGTTTACCCGCAGCCGCGCTCGGAGGAGATTTCGCGTCATGCGGCCGGCATCGCCTGGAAGCTCGAAGGCGCCAACCCGATGGCCAGCGTATTCGTCGTGGTGTCGCTGAATCTGCTCGACCCGCTGCTCGACGCCATGGAGGAACCGCAGGCGCAGCCGCTCGCGCGCACCCACCGCGAGGGCATCGAACTCCTCAACCCGCACCCGGATTCGCTGGCTGAGATTGCCGTCGAGTATCCGCAGCTCCAGTGGCGCTATGAGAACTACCGCGCTGCCATGACAGATCACAACCTGATCGACCGGCGCCACGCCCAACTGGCCGTGCTGCTGGCGGCGGAAAAAGAATACGAGGCCTCCACCGGCGAACGCATCGCCCACTGGCAGCGCCGCCTGCTGGCCCGCTACACACGCAACCTGGCCCTGGCGGCGAGTGAATTATGCGCCGGCATATTCGATATGGCGGTGGCCGCCCGCGGCATCGCCGACGACAATTACGCCTGGGACGTTTGGGAAGCCGCCGGCAAGTATCCGCCACAGAGCCTGGAGTCGCCGCTGCTCACCGTCCGTATCTCCGGCGACCAGATGTGGCGCGACACCCGCCATATCCGGCTCCGCCGCCGCCTCCCCAGCACCAAGCGGCGCTTGCGCCCTTTCGGACTGCGGCCACGCAAGAAGGAGAAGTTTCCCGGCGAATGGGCCAGCCAGGTCAACGGCACCGGCATCTGCTCCTATCCGCCGGAAGACCTGATCGTCGAAGACTACGGCCGCTTCCTCAAAAAGAAGGGCAAGAACCTGCTCTCGGAAGACCGCGTCCGCGTAGAGCCTTTCACCACTTCCATCCTCGACGGCATCGATATGCGCGAGACCATTCGCAAATGGTACGAGCACCGCATCTACGTGCGCCAGTTCCAGAAGATGCGCGGCGAGGTCGGTTCCGTCGTGGTCATCTTCGATGAGGACCGCGACGACCGCTATCCTTACACCACCACCTGGACCGGCGAAAGCCAGAACGAATCGGACATGGCATTCTATTCCACCTTCCCCTTCGATAACCTGGTGGGCCCCGGCATCGGCCGCGCCGAATACGGCGGCTTTCTGATGAGCCTGCCGCCGCACCGTATGTACGATGTCTGGCGCGACGCCGATTACGAATTCGCCGAATCCAAATCCGAACGCCTGCTGTTAGCCGCGCTCGATTACTCCATCCATCACTACGTCGTCTATGTGGCCGCCAGGCCGCCGCGCTCCATCTTCAAAACCATCGCCTCCCGCGTCGGCCGCACCATCGTCTACCTCCCCATCGGCCAGCTTTCACCTGTTTCGCTGAAGAAAATCCGCGTCGTCCACGTCCTCGACGGCCACGCCAAGCGCGCCATTGCCAAAGACTACCTCTGGTAAAGTGGGGCAGGTCCCCGACCTGCCAACCGTGTTTCGAGGTAGGACAGACGATCGGTTTTTGTCGTCTGTCAAGCGTGCCGTGCCATCGGCGGAAAATGACAGACCACGAAAAGCGATGGTCTGTCCTACCTGCCCGGACGGTTCTCCAGTCACCACTTACCTCCCACTAACTCAACCATCTAGTGGTCTGCGGCAAGCAGATCAACGATTATCCAACACAGCGCGGGCGCGTTTGACTTTTTCGAGAATGTCAGA